>Ga0070734_10001232_pt1 | contig 39170 bp, 32 predicted proteins | sample Coa_R1_8_FD_66444 | JGI IMG/M metagenome (GOLD analysis project Ga0070734, IMG submission 66444) | Surface soil microbial communities from Centralia Pennsylvania, which are recovering from an underground coalmine fire - Coalmine... | ecosystem: Environmental > Terrestrial > Soil > Unclassified ...
CTCAACTACAACCCAAATCTCCCCTGGCTCGTCGGATTCCCCCTGCGCGAGACCATCGCAAGCGCGCTCGGCATGAACGTAACACTCGAGGTCGATTCCAACGCCTCCGTCTTAGGCGAATATCGATTCGGAAGCGGCCGAGGCTCCGCGCGGTTTCTGTGCCTGGTCTCGGGTACCGGCCTCGGCGTTGGCGTAGTAATCGACGGTGCGCTAGTCCGCTTCATGGGCGAATGCGTCGGCGACGCCGGACATGTTGTCGTAGATCCCAATGGACCCGAGTGCCCTTGCGGCGGCCGCGGCTGCGCCGAGGCGGTGGTCTCCGAACGCACTATCGTGACCAACGCGCAAAGCGGCGCAACACTCCGCGACGTCATCGAAACCGCCCGCCAAGGAAATCCCCGCGCGACAGCGGCGTTAGCCACCGCCGGCCGCGCCCTAGGCGTCGCGATGGCGTCGCTCTCTCAAATCTTTTTCCCGGATCGCATCGCCCTAGCCGGCGGCTTGGCTGAAGCCGACGACTTCGTGCTCCCCGCCGCGGAATCCGAATTCCGCCGCACCGTAAACTCCGAAGCCCGTGCCCAAGTAAAGGTCGTGAAAGCCGAGCTAGGCTGGCGAGCCACAGTAGTCGGGGCCGCCGCCCCCTGTTTCTCCTAAACCGAACCGCGACCGCAAGGGAGCGCTACCACGATAGAATCAACGGATGCCTAAAATGGCCCGCATTGCAGGAATCTTAGCTCTCCTGATCGGGGTATTCGTGACAATAAGCGGTTACCTTGAGAACCCAATCTTAATTCCTCTGGCCTTAATTCCTCTGATCGCCGGAATCGGAATCCTGCGCAAAAGAGCGTGGAGCGCTTACGGCTACTCTCTGTATTGTTTCGCCCAACTTTTAGTTGTACCGATCGTCGCGTTTAGATCCGGGAACTACCAACCACTGCCCCCGGGTTCGATTGCTACCGTTGTCCTGATCCTAATCATGATTCCGATCTTCTTTTTTGCGGGCAAATCGCTCGCCGCCCTAGAAACGGAAAGTGGTTCGCCAATCCCGTGGATCATCCTCTCTGCTTTATCGATCCTGCCGATCATATTCGTGCAAGCTTTCGTCATTCCCAATGGCTCAATGGAAAACGCGCTTCTCAACGGCGACCGCATTCTGGTCCAGCGTTTTCCGAAACCCCAGCCCAAGCTCGGGGACATCATTGTTTTCCGCTACCCAGTCGACCGGCGCCAAACCTTCGTGAAGCGGGTGATTGGCGTTCCGGGAGATCGCCTAAAACTTTCCGACAAGATCGTCTATCGGAACGGCATCGCGCTCAGCGAGCCTTACGCCACACACCTCGCACCCTATCCGGATTCTTATCGGGATAATTTTCCAAACACATCCAATCTGAGCATGGGCCTGTTTCCAGCCGCACAGGAAATGCTCCAGAAGAACGTCGTGAATGGAGAAGTGGTCGTGCCTGTTGGAAAGTATTTCGTTTTGGGCGACAATCGCGACAACTCTTTGGACAGCCGCTATTGGGGGTTTGTTGACATCACGGATTATCTTGGTAAGCCCTTGGTGATTTATGAATCCGAAGATCGTCCCACCGAATTAACTCCAACCGAACAGCGCCATCTTCGCCGCATCCGCTGGGAACGCTTCTTCAAGTTGATTTAAACCGAACCGCGACCGCAAGGGAGCGCTACCACGGATCGCGCTAATTCCGTACTCTCTCCCTCACCTGCTCCAACTCCTTCCGGCACTCCCCGCCTCCGGCGCCAGCTTACAAGCGATCTCCAAATGCGCCCGCGCTTCCTTCCACAACCGCAACCGCTCATCCGCGATTCCCAGCTCATACTGCGACACGTAATCGTCCGGCACAACCGCCGCGACGCGCGCAAGCTGAGCCCGCGCCGCCCGATACTCGCGCTCTTCCAGATAACAATCGCCCAAATCCCGCCGAGCCAAAGTATTCTTCGGATCGCCCACCAATATCCGCCGCAATACCGCGATCGCCGCGCTCACGTGCCGCTCGTACAGCAGCACCATCGCGCGCTCATAAAGCTGGAACTCCGCCAACCGATCCTTCGGATCCGCGCCCGTCCCCGCAACCTTCACTCCCGGACCCGGCGCAAGATAACCGAGCGATCCGAGCAGTGCCCGCGTCTCGGGCGACACGTTTCCGTTCGCCGCCGGCCGTGCAGCATAACGTGCCAGCATCTTTCCCAGCTCTCCCCGCAGCCGCCGCGCCTCATCCGGATTCTTCGCCGCCAGATTCACCTTCTCCGCCGGATCCTCCCGCAAGTTGTAAAGCTCCGCCTTCGGCGCTTCGATATATTTCAAATCGCCCACGCGCAAACTCCGCAGCGGCGCCCACCCGAACGAATCGTGGGCATGCACGCTCTCCGCATAAATCGGATGCTCCACACCCCGCAACAAACTAGCGCCTTCGAACGACTCGGGCGCCGTCAAGTGCAGAAAATCTAAAATCGTCGGAGCCACATCCACCAGCCCCGCCGCCTGCTCCACTCGGGAACCCAGCGGCCTCGCGCCTTCCGGCCAGTGGAAAATCAGCGGCACCGCCAACGTACTTTCGTAAATGAAATAGCCATGGCTCGCCTCGCCGTGCTCGCCCAAGCTCTCACCGTGATCCGCGAGCAGAACAACCAGAGCCCGATCCCACCAACCGGCGGCCTCTAAACCTTTCCGCAGCCCTCCCAAAACTTCATCCGTATAGCGAAGCTCCGCGTCATAGCTTCCGCGCTTGTACGGTTTGTGCAGATCGTAGAGATGCACGAAACAAAACACCGGCTGTCCGCGATTCTGCGACAGCCATTCCAACGCCGCATGTACCGCCAGCGCCCCGTCCCGCCGGTCTCTCGCTCCAAATCGCGTCGCCCCGCTAAAAAACATCGATCCCGACAGCGGCGAAAACGCCTCGAATTGAAAAGGACTGTCATAGAAATCGAACCCCTGATCCAGCCCCATCTCGCGCTCAAGAAAGACGCTGCTCACAAACGCGGCCGTCTTGTAACCGTGGGATCGCAATACCGCCGCCAGCGTCACCGCCCCCGGCCCCACCCGCTCCGCATTCTCCTCAATCCGGTTCTGAAATGGATAAGTGGACGTAAACAGCGCATCGTGCGACGGCAGCGTCAGCGGAATCTGCGAATCCGCATGCACAAAAATCGTCCCCTGATCCGCAAAAGCAACCACATTCGGCGTCGCATCGGCCCGATAGCCATATACCCAACGCGATCTGCACGAAACGTATCGATCGAAACGGGAATCACAGAAGTAGGCACCCCAGCAGCGGCGCTTCCGCCCGCCAGCGCGGCGATGAAAGCTGCTATTCTGATCGGCCATAGAGCGCGCCGGAGAATCGATGCAACCCTGGAATCATCTGAAACCTGCGGAGCCTTTCCGTCCGTCTAAAATAGGTTGTACCTTCCTGACTAATTTGGACATGCCACCGATTCCGGCCGGCGCCTCGCCGCGCCGCTCTCTTCTGGACCTGCGATGAACCATTTCGGCCGGCTGATTCTAGTCACAGCGCTCGCGTGGCTGCTCGCCTCCTGCCGCCCGGCCAGCGAAACAAAAGACGAGACCAAAGCAGCCTCCAACTCCGGCGCAGCCGCTCCGCAACCGGGACTCTTCACCATCGCCAAGGATCAGCTTCCGCACCTGCGCATTACTCCTGTTGCCACCTCCAACTGGTCCATCACCATCCACACCACCGGCACCGTGGATTGGGATGCCGACCACACCACGCAAGCCATCACGCAGGTGAACGGACCCATCACGCGCATCCTGGTCGACACCGGCGCGCATGTGAAACAGGGCGATCCGTTGCTCTACGTATCCAGCCCCGATGTTTCGAACGCCATCTCCACTTACCGGAAAGCGCGCAACCAAGAAGAGCTGGCCCAGCGCACTCTGTCCCGTACGCGCGAACTGCTTGAGCACGGCGCCGCGGCGCAAAAAGATTTGGAAGCAGCCGAGGCGGATTTTAACGACACCACTACCGACGTCCAGAATAGTTTGCAAGCGCTCAAAATCTTCGGCGTCACCAAGGACGAAATCGATCAGGCGGAACACCAGAACGTCGCCATACGGCCGGAGCTCGCCGTCTATTCGCCCATCAGCGGAATCGTGGTCCAGAAGCTCGTATCCCCAGGGCAGCTCATTCAAGCCGGTCAAACCACCTGCTTCATGATCAGCGACGTCTCCACCGTCTGGGTGCAGGGCCACATCTTCGATCGCGACCTTCCCTCCGTCCACATCGGCGACAGCGTCGAAGAAAGTAATCCGGCCTTCACCCAAAAGTTTCACGGCGTCGTTTCCTACATCGGATCCATGGTGGATGCGGCCACGCGCACCACGCCAGTCCGCATCGTTACCCAAAATCCCGGCGGTCTACTGAAAAAAGACAGCTTTATCGACGCCGTCATCCACACCCGCACGCAGCACAACGTCCTCACCGTGCCCGTTTCCGCCGTGCTGCACAACGAACAAAATGAGCCTTTCGTGTATGTAGAGGTGCAGCCGGACAAATTCGCGCAGCGCCTTATCACCGCCGGGGCCCAGCAGAACGATCAGCAGGAAATTTTAAGTGGACTCAAAGCAGGCGAAAACGTCGTCGCCGAAGGGAGCGTGTTCCTGCAGTTCGCGAGCAGCTACCAGTAGACGTTCATGATCGCCCGCATCGTTTCTTTCGCCCTGTCCCAGCGCTTCCTGGTCGTAGCCGGATCCATCATGCTGATGGTCTGGGGCGTCATTTCATTCCGCAAACTTCCCATCGACGCGTACCCGGATCTCTCCCCGCCACACGTCGAAATCATCACGCAATGGCCAGGACATGCTGCCGAAGAAGTAGAGCGCCTCGTCACCATCCCCATCGAGCTCGAAATGAACGGTATCCCGAAGCTCGACGCGCTGCGCTCCATCTCGCTTTACGGACTCTCCTCCGTACAGATGAATTTCGAATACAGTACCGATCCCTACTTCGTCCGCGAGCAAGCCTTCGAACGGGTCGCCGATGCCACCATGCCCCAGGGCGTCACGCCTTCGCTCTCGCCGCTCTTCAGCCCTAGCGGACTCATCTACCGCTACGTTCTGCAAAGCACCGATCGGCCGCCGCAGGAACTGAAGACCATTGAGGACTGGGTCCTCCAGCGCCGCTACCGCTCCATCCAAGGCGTAGCGGATGACTCGGGACTCGGCGGCACCACCATGCAATACCAGGTGCTGCTCGATCCGAACAAGCTTTTCTCCTACAACATTCCGATTTCGCAAGTCGTCCAGCAGCTTTCCAACAACAACGCCAACGCCGGCGGCGGATTCTATTCGCAAGGCGGCCAGTTCTACTACATTCGCGGACTCGGCTTGGTGCGAAATACTTCTGACATCGAAAATATCGTGCTCAGCACGCACAACGGAATCCCGGTTTTTGTCAAGGATGTCGCCAAAGTCGAAATCGGCCACGCCGTCCGCCTCGGCCAATTTGGATTCATGAAGCAGGACGACGCGGTGGAAGGAGTCATACTGATGCGCGTCGGCGAACAGGCTCAGGTGATTCTCAACAAGGTCGAGAAAATGACCGATGAGCTGAACCACCATGTCCTCCCGCCCGACGTAAAGGTGGTTCCTTACTACGATCGCCAGTATCTAATCGAAGAAACCACGCGCACCGTCGAACGCAATCTGATGCGTGGCATGGTCGTCGTCTTAGTCATCCTCGGACTCCTGCTCTTCAGCGTCCGCACTGCACTGATCGTCGCCGCGACAATTCCGTTTTCGCTACTTTTCGCCTTCATCTGCCTCGATTGGCGTCACATCCCCGCCAATCTCCTCTCCATCGGGGCCATCGATTTCGGAATCATCGTCGACGGCTCCGTAGTCATGGTCGAAAATATCTTCCGCGAACTTGCCGCGCGCGAGGGTGAGGATTACAACTTGATCGGCGTCATTCGCGCCGCCGCGCACGACGTGGAGCGTCCCATCTTCTACGCCGTCGCCGTGATCATCGCCGGATATCTGCCTATCTACGTCTTAAGCGGACCCTCCGGCCGCCTCTTCCAGCCGATGGCCGACACCATGTCTTTCGCCCTCGTCGGCGCGCTGCTCTGCGCCCTCACGCTGCTTCCCGTTTTGTGCGCGTATTTTCTGAGCAAACGCGTGCACGAACCCGAAGTTCGCATCTTCGAACACCTCCGTTCCGGTTACGGAAAAATGCTCGGATGGTGCCTGCGCAATCGTGCGATCACCGTCGTCTTATGCCTCGGGATTTTCGGCGCGTCGCTCCTGTTGATCCCTTCCATCGGCGGCGAATTCATGCCGCATCTGGATGAAGGCGCGCTTTGGGTGCGCGCCACCATGCCCTACACCGTCTCGTTCGATGAAGCATCCGCGCTCTCCCCGCAAATTCGAAATATCCTGATGAGCTTCCCGCAAGTCACCACCGTCGCGAACGAATTGGGGCGTCCCGATGATGGCACTGACCCAACTGGCTTTTACAACAACGAGTTTTACGTCGGCCTCAAACCCTACTACGATCATGTCTGGGGCGGGAGCATTCCCAATAAGCCCAAGCTCATCGAAGCCATCAACAAAAAGCTCACCGCTTTCCCCGGAATCATTTTCAACTACACGCAGCCCGCCGAAGACGCCGTCGATGAAGCCGAAACCGGATTGAAAAGCGCCCTCGCCGTCAAAATCTTCGGCTCCGATCTCAACATCCTCGAAGACAAAGCTAAGCAGGTGAAGGACGTCATCTCGAAAGTCCCGGGCATCGGCCACGTCGTTCTCGTGCGCGAGCTCGGCCAGCCCAGCCTTATCATCTCCCCGGACCGCGCCAAAATCGCCCGCTTCGGCCTGAATGTCGCCGACGTCAACACCCTGATCGAAACCGGACTCGGAGGCACTGCGGCAACGCAAGTCATCCAAGGCGAACGCCAGTTCGACCTTGTGGTCCGCATGCAGGAGCCATATCGCAAGAACATCGACGCCATCAAAAACTTGCTGATCGCCACGCCCGACGGCCAATTCCTCCCCTTGAGCCAATTCGCCGACGTCAAAGTGGAAAACGGCGCGTCGTTCATCTATCGAGAATCGAACTCCCGCTACATCGGAATCCAGTTCGCCGTCGACGGCCGCGATCTCGCGAGCGCCGTCGGTGAAGCCCGCAAAAAAGTCGCCGACGCTGTGAAGCTCCCCATCGGCTACACGTTCGATTGGGGCGGCGAATACAAAGACTACCTCGCATCCGTCGAGCAGATGAAAATTATCCTGCCGCTCACCATTCTGCTGATCCTGCTCATCCTCTTCGCACTCTACGGAAATCTCAAATTCCCGCTCATTATTCTTTTAAGCGTCCTGATGACCGAACCCGTCGGCGGCCTGCTCGCCCTCTGGTGGACGCGCACCAACTTCAGCGTCTCATCCATGCTCGGCTTCGTCGCCCTCATGGGCGTGGCCGTACAAACGAGTGTCATTCTCTATTCGTTCATCAACAAACTGCGCCAGGAAGGCCGCGATATCGCCAGCGCCACGCTCGATGCCTCCGTCCTCCGCCTGCGCCCCATCATGATGACTGCGCTCGTCGCCTGCTTCGGCCTGCTGCCTGCCGCGCTCTCCACCGGCATCGGCAGCGATTCGCAAAAACCCTTCGCCATCGTCATCGTCGGCGGATTGCTCTCGCGCCTGCTCCTCTCGATCTTCCTCGCTCCCGTCCTCTACTCTCTCGCCGCGCGCGATGGCGACGTCGTCCAGGTCTAATTTCCGCCGTCATCGGACGGGAACGCTTCGTTCCAATTTTGTTGAATCGTCTGCGCTGGTCCGGTGATAAAGAAATTCTGTAGATCCTGAGCCAGCTGCTGCGCCTGACTTCCCGGAGGTCCCACTTGCTGGACGGTCGACGATACGCCGTTATACGTACCAACTGTTTGGTCATGAATCGCCTGTTGCGCCGACACGTACCAAGGGATGTTTGGCGGTGTTGTGTACAACGCGGTTATGCTGACCAATGCGCCGGTCTGATCGTAAATGTACAGGTTCTGTGTTAGCGCGTCGACATAGGTGTAGTTCGACGGATACGGGCCGTACAGATTTCCGTTCGGAGCTTGGATGTACCAGCTTGTGGGCGTCGTTGCAATCTGATATCCGGCGCTATTTAACAGCGGAAGGTGCCCCTGAAGATTCGGCACGCATTGCAGCCCGGACGGATCCCGATATAAGAGCGGATTGTTCACCGCATAGCTGTAGGCGTTTAACCGCTGTGGCGCGTTCTCCAACTTTAACGTGCTCGTCTGACCATACTGCGCGTTCAATAACCGTCCTGTCAGATTCAAAGGATCCTGCGTAATGAACCGCCCGGTCCCCGGATCGTAGTAACGCGCGCGCATCGCATACAGCCCGGATTCCGCGTCCAATTCGCGCCCCGTGAATGCAAACGGATTCGCAACCGCCGTGCACGTCGAGGTGTTGCCGAAAGAGTCATAAGTGTAACTGCAAACGTCCTTGCCGGTTGAATCCGTCAACGCCGCCACCGATCCAAGCCGATCGATCTGATAGAAGTAGGTCTTGCCTTGCGTCTCCATGGTCAACATTTGATCCACCGCAAAACCATGCGTGTAGCGCGCGAGCATTTTTCCGGTATGATCCAGTTCCAGCAGGATGTGCGAACCCTCGTAGAGATAATTCGTCACCATTCCTTTGACGTTCTTCTGGATGCGCCGTCCCATCGCGTCGTACTCATACGCCACATTGCTTCCATCGGGAAGCGAAATCCCCGTCAACTGGTTTTCGAAATCGTACGTGTACTTCGTCTCGCCTTTGCTGTTCGTTTTCGAAATCAGATTCCCGTTGTTGTCGTACGCATAGGTGAATCCTTCCGCTTTTATCAACCTGCCGTTCTGGTCGTAGGTGTAATTTGAATCCGTCCCCGAGCTCAAACGGTTCCCCGCGCCATCGTACGTATAGTGCTCCACGCGCAATTTTGGATGCGAACCCGATGTCAGCTGGTTCAGATGATCCACCTGATACGTGCTCTTGCCGCTCAAATCCGACACCGACGCCGGATTCCCATTCGCGTCGTACGTATAATCGAACTCCGGACCCTTCGTGGAACTGCTGCCGCCGCTGTAGATAAGAGAGGTCAACCGGCTTCCGGCATCGTATTGATATGCGGCCGTGACGCCGTTTGAGTATTTCATCACGGATAAGCGATTGTCCGCGTCATAAACGAAATGCACGCTCGCGCCCGCTGGATCGGCAATCGACATGGGATTGCCGGCTGCATCGTATGTATAGTTCGTGACACCGCCCTCGGGATCCTTGACCACGGTCCGCCGGCCATTGGCGTTGTATCCGTACTGAATGCTCTGTCCGAACCGCGAATCCGCCGTGCTGGTGACACGATTCAGCGCATCATAGGCGAACGTCACCGATGTATTGAAATTGCTCGCGCGCGTGAGATTCCCGTTGGCGTCGTATGCGAATGTGGTTTTCGAACCGTCGGGAAAATCCTTTTCAATCAACCGCCGCCGTCCGTCATATTGATATTCAATCGTGTTCCCGTTCGCGTCCGTTTTGCGGATCAAATCGCCCCGGCCGTCATACACGAATGTGGTCACGTTGCCCGCGGCATCGGCCGCTTGCGTCATGCGCTCGTTGAAGTCGTACGCGTGCGTCTGCGTCACGTTTGCTGCATCCTTGAAAGTGATTAGGTCCGCATTAGCGGAGCATCCGCAGTCCGGTGTCGCGTATCCATATTCCGTGGTCTTGCCCTGTGGATCCGTCACTTGCGCCAAGTGATCCAATGCGTCGTAACTGTACTTTGTCACGTTGCCGTTGGCATCCTTGCTTTGCGCCAGATTTCCATTCGCATCGTAAGTAACCGCGATCGTCGAATGCACTGGACTCACTACGCTCGTCAACCGGCTAAGAACGTCGCGCTGCCCGCTGGATTTGTTCCCCAGCGCATCCATCATCTCCGTCACCCTGCCCAATGGATCGAACTGAAACTGCGTTTTGTGACCGAGGGGATCGGTGAACGTTTGCGGATTGCCGATCGAGTCGTAACCCAAGGCGGACTGGTTGCCCGCGCCATCCGTCATCGAGAGCAAATTGCCGGACCCGTCGAACGTGGATTCAACCGTGATCCCCAGCGGAAGCGTGGTTTTCGTGCGATTCCCATGCGCGTCATACGCGAACGTCGTTACCTCTTTATTGGGAGCCGTGATCGATGCCACCTGGCTGAAATTTGGCTCGTATGTCAGCGCCGTCACGTTGCCCAGCGGATCCGTGACCGTAAGCGGATTTCCCTGCGCATCGTAGGTATAACTGGACGTGTACCCGTCTTCATCCGTTACCGATGCAAGCTTTGCGTCCGGCGTGAAAGTATAATTCACCGCGTTGCCGTCCGCCTTGATCATCTGCGTCACGTTTCCCAGCGCGTTGTAGTAATAACTCCAGGTAAAACCGCGGGGATCCACAAACATCGTCTCGTTGTGCAGCGGCAGATAAAAGAAACGCATGTTGCGCCCCGCCGAATCGCTCACGCGTGCCGCTTGTTGATTGGCGAAATACTCAAAACTCGTCCAATTGCCGGCAGGTTTCGTGACCTTCTGCAATAGATGCAGGAAAGGCGGCGCCGCATAGTACGCGTAATCCGTTCGGTTGTTCGCCGGATCGGAAACCGAAATCAGATTGCCCGCTGCGTCGTATGCGTAAATGATTTTTCGCCCGGTGAAATCCACGATCTCGGTGATGTGATTCGACCCGTCATACCCCAGCGTCACCACGCGTCCCATCGCATCCGTGATCTTCGCCAAATGCCCCTCCGTGTCATACGACAGCTGCGTTGCGTTCTGATTCCGGTCCGTAATGCTCTGCAGCACGCCATGCAGGTCGAATCGCCACTGAGTTCCGTATGGATTCTTGAGCGTGTAGCCTTGCCCATCTTTCGTCAGCGTCAAATTCAAACCCGGTGGCGATGCATACGAGCCGCTCTGCGCGCCAAACGTGTAAATTCCGCCGGTTTCATTCACAAATGTCACCGAAGTCTGATTGTCCTTGAGCGACATCGCGTAGTTGTGAGTCCAGCCGAATCCCAACGGCCCGTTCGCCCCCGCCGACAAACTGTTATAAGTTCGTTGAATCGAAATCACCGGTCCCCGTCCGGCAATCAGCAAATCCCGCTCCTGACGGAACATGTTCCCGTTGCTCACGTTTACCGGATCCGAACAATTCGTGCCGTTGGTTTGCTGATTGTTCCCGGTCGGCCCCGGCCCCGGACCTTGTGGCTGCGCCGGATTTCCTCCATCCGTTCCGCCGTTCGCGGCGTTGGTTTGAAAAATGATGTAACTGAATCCACCGGGAGTTTCCGCAATCCAACCAAATCCTGTCCACACTCCAAAAATCACCGGCTTCTGAGAAATCGTGATGGTGGCGCCCGCTTCCAGACTCTGCGCCAGATCCTGCAGCATCGCTTTCGGGCCTTGAATCGTTTGTAGCAACGCGCGAGCATTGCTCAGATTCAAAACCACCTGTGGAATCTGATCCTGACTTGCCGTCTGCAGAGCCTTGATCGTCGAGATCGAAGGCACCAGGACCAGCTCCTCCCACAACTCGTTTTCGAGTCCCGAACTCGCCGCCTCAAGCGCTCGCGAGGGATCCAGATCCGCCGCGACACTCAGCGCCTCTGTGGCGCCTGCGTTGAGATCGAACCCCCGCGCCGCCGTTGCTGTTGCGTCGATTGTGTTTTCTCCCGGTGTGGCAAGAAATGGACGATCGAAGAGGTTCGTAATCTTCAAGCTCGCATAGGTCGCGCACTCTTCGGGAAACGGAAGCAGCGGCGCAATCTGCAGCGGCACGAATACCCGCGCTTTCTCGATCTCCACCCGCTGGAAGTAGCGCAGCCCCGCCAGGCTCAAGATCTCTCGCGACACAACCTCGGGAGCCGCGCTGGAAATCTCTCCTTCGATCCGATCCACACGCGCTGCAATCAACGGTTCCGAAATCTGGTTATACCCAAGCGTGAATCCGGCGTCTTCACCCGCCGTGATCGCGTGCGCATAGGTGCTCGAACTCGTCGCAAAGGGTTCGGTGTGGGACACGGTCAGCCCCAAAACTCCTCCGTAGGAGACTTGGCTGCCCGTCGTCATCACCACCCCATCCAGCATGAGCTGGGGCAGAAGGTTCACCATTCCCACTGGAGTGTTCGCTAATCCGCCGAAACTATCGATGATCTGCTGATCGTGCTGGCTCGCCGCCGCGAATCCCATGGTCACCGCGGTCAGGCTGACTTCTGGCATGTTCAACGTCGCGTTCAACAACGTCGTCTTTCCGCTCGTCAGCGTTATCCTCATTGTGTGTTCTGGCAGTGACGGCGCGCGCATATTGATCGATGTCGGCGTGTACGGAAATGCGGGCAGCACGCTGCCCGAAATCGGCGTGACGCGGCCAGCATTTGGGAGCTCGCTGAAATCATGCCCGGGATACGCCTTCTGAAATGCCGCCACCAGCTGCTCCGCATAGAGTTCAGAAGCGAGCTGCGGTTTCAGCGAGCTCAAGAATCCCGTTCGATCGAAAACCGGCCGCCCCAACGTTAGCCCCGCTTGAAACGTTTGGCGCTTGATGCTTGGCGTCATCGGAATCCAAGCATTCCCCGACGGCGTCGGCAGCCACGCCTCCACCCAAACATGGACCACATCGAAGCCGGTCCCTTGATTCGTCGCCACCGTATTCAGATTCAGAAATACCGTCGCGCCGGCAGCATCCTTCGCGCCCATCCAATTGATCGCGTCCGCCGTCGGAACTGGAATGTGGCCCATCACATAACGCGCGGGAATTCCCGAGGCCCGCAGTAAAGCAATCAGCAGTGTCGCCTGATCCGCGTCGTTTCCCTTCCCGGACCACAACACCGACTCCGAATTCTGCACCAGCATGTAATAAGGCACAAACTGGATTTCGTTGTACACGAGCGCAAACAATGCGCTAGCCGATTTGCCGTAAGCCGCCGCCTTCGCCACGATGTCTGGCGCCAGCACAACAGTCTTCGTCTCCGCCAGATCGTCCGCTGTCGGTGGATCAGTTGCTAGGTTCGGGGCTGCGACTGGCGGCGCAACTCTCCGCGTCAATGGAGCCGGAGCATCGGCGATCCGGCTCGGGCGCTGCTGCACCGCATCGGTGCCCAACAATTCTCTGAGCTTCCGAATGTCATCCGCACCAGCCGCCGTACGGCTCGCGCGATCAAACCCGCCCAACGCCTTGGCCATTCGCTCTCGATAATTGGCGGTGAATCCACGCCACATCTTTAGCTTTTCCGCGGCCACATCCGCCGGAAGACCCGCAGCCTTCACTCGGGTTTCTATCCGCGCGAACTCGGTTGCAAATGCCTCATCCAGCACCGCCAACTTCTGCCGCTCCTCGCGCAAAGTTCCCACCACATCCACGAAGGCGTCTCCAGCCGCCAACCGATTCGCAAGCCAATCCAACCGTGCCTGGGTCTGCGCCAAAGCCTGCCCCAAACGCTCCCCTGTGCTCGGAACCCGATTGCCCGCGAGTCGCGCCTGAACCATTCGGCTTAATTCCGCCAAGCGGTTATCCTGAGCCGGTGCCAAAGCTGCCAAAAAGGCGAATAAAACGAGAATCTTCACTCGGATGTCACTCCTTGCCTTCAAAGGCGCAAAACAGGCCCAAACACCCTCACGGAAAAACTCGTGCATCCTATATAAAGTGACCAGCACCACCCCAGGCGTCGCGCTCCAGCTGCAGCGTGTACGCAAAGTTTTCGACAAGCGCCCCGTCATCGCCGGCATGGATCTCCAAATCGATCCCGGCGAATTTCTAGCCGTGCTGGGACCCTCCGGCTGCGGCAAATCCACGCTGCTTCGCATCATTGCCCGCCTCGCCCAACCGGACTCCGGCCAAATCCACATGCAGCCGGACGGGGAGCCGTTCCAAACCGCCTTCGTTTTTCAGGACGCACACCTGTTGCCCTGGCGCGACGTTCTCTCGAACGCAGCCCTGCCGCTCGAACTCATGGGCGAATCGAAAGCCGCGCGCGAGCAAAAAGCCCGCGGCGCGCTCGATCAAGTCGGCTTACTCGACGCTCTGGACCGCTATCCCGCTGAGCTCTCCGGCGGCATGCGCATGCGCGTCTCTCTCGCCCGCGCTCTCGTCACCGAACCGCGGCTCTTGCTCTTGGACGAACCCTTCGCCGCGCTCGACGAAATCACTCGCTTCCACTTGGATGTCCAACTGCGCGAACTGTGGCAGCGCCGGGCCATGACCGTCGTCTTCGTCACTCACTCGGTTTCGGAAGCCGCATTCCTGGCCAATCGTGCCGTCGTTCTCGGAAGACACGGCGCAGCCATCCGGCTGGACCGTCGCTTGGAACTCCCCGACATCCGCAACAACCAACTGCGCGGAGATCCCCGGCTAGGACAAGAGATGCAGCGCTTACTTGGAGCGATTGAAGAGTGAAGAAAACCTTTCTCGCGCCGCTCGTCCCCCTTGTGCTGCTGACCGCCCTCACCGAATTCCTGGTGCGCGCCGGATTCGTCCGTGCCTATCTCATTCCCGCGCCCTCCGTCGTTTTCCGCGCCATGCTGGACAGCCGCGTGGAACTCTTCGAAGCCTTGCTCTCCACTTCCCTCGGCTCCTTTGCCGGATTCGTCCTGAGCGCGCTCACCGGAATCGCCGCCGCCGTTTTCCTTTCCTCCTCCCGCAGCATACAGCGCGCATTTTATCCCTACGCGATCTTCTTCCAAACGGTCCCGCTCATCGCCGTCGCGCCTCTGCTGGTCATCTGGTTCGGATTCGGAATCCAAACCGTCATCGCCTCCGCCTTCGTCGCGTCGGTCTTCCCGGTCATTGCGAATACGCTCAGCGGGATTCTCTCCACCGACCCCGCCCTGCGCGATCTCTTCAAGCTCTACGGCGCTTCACGACTCGTCACACTATTCAAACTGCGCCTGCCCGCCGCACTTCCCCAAATATTCACCGGACTCCGCGTCTCCGCCGGACTCGCTGTCATCGGCGCCATCGTCGGCGAGTTCATCGCAGGCGGCGGACTCGGCGCCGTCGTCGAAACCGCCCGTACTCAACAACGCATCGACAAAGTTTTCGCAGCGGTTCTCCTCGCCAGCCTGCTGGGCCTTGCCCTGTTCGGCCTAATCAACCTGCTCAGTCACCTGACCCTCCGCCGCTGGCACGCCTCGGAAATGTAGCGCACGCACCCCTGCGTGCAGCGTCCGCACTCTTGCGAACGCCATCAAACAAGCGACAATCAAAAAATGCTCCGCCGCACCTTCCTAAAAACCGCCCCCGCTCTGACAATCCTCACCGCTTGCACGAAATCCCAAAATCTAAAACTCGCCCTCAACTGGAAACCCGAACCCGAATTCGGCGGCTTCTACGCAGCTCCTTACTCCAAGCACGGACTCACGGTCGACATCCTCCCTGGCGGCTCCGGCACCCCCACCGTTCAAATGATCGGCGCAGGCTCCGTCGATTTCGGAATCGTCTCCGCCGACGAAGTCATCCTCGCTCGAAGCCACGGCAACGATGTCGTCGCCCTTTTCGCCGTCTTTCAGGACAGCCCCACCGGAATCATGGCGCACGCCTCGCGCAATCTCAAAACCATCGCCGATGTTTTGAAAGACGGCACGCTCGCCATCGAAAGCGGTCTCCCCTTCGCCCGCCTCATGCAGCGGAAGTACGGATTCGACCACGTGAAAATCGTGCCTTCGCCCAGCGGCGATATCACATCGTTCCTGCATGATGAAAAATTCGCGCAGCAGTGCTATCTGACCTCCGAACCGTTGGTCGCCGGCCACAAAGGCGCCGATGTTAAAGTCTTCGCGGTCGCCGAAATCGGCTACGATCCGTACACCACGGTGCTCGCTGTCAGCGGCGAATCGCTCCGCAAAAATCCGGATCGCTCGAAATCCATGGTCACTGCCGTGCGCGAAGGCTGGCAGTCCTATTTAGCCGATCCCAAACCCGTCGACGAAAAGATGCATCAACTGAACCCAACCATGGATCTCGCCACCTTCGCCGAAGTCGCCGAAGCCCAAAAACAATTCATCGGACCCACCAACACTCTCGGAACCATGACCCGCGAACGCTGGCAAACCTTGATCGATCAGTTTAAAGAGCTAGGCGACATCTCGCAGACCATCTCCCCCGGCGACTGTTTCCGGAACCTATAAAGGAAATATGGTGACAGGCTCGGATTTCCGCGAGCACCATATCCCGTCAACGCGAGACTGCCGACCGCGGAAATCCGTGCCTGTCACCATATTTTCAGCGCAAGGTAAGTTCTGCCACAGCCTGCGAAATCGCTTGACCCGTTTTGAGCATTCCCTCCGCTTCTTAGGTAGGATATTTTTATCCCGAGGAGGCTCCAATCTTTTATGAAACGTTTGGTTTCTCTACTCGCCGTCTTTTGCATTTCACCGGCGGCGTTCGCCCAAATCGGCTCCGTCACCAACGTCGGACCCACCGTAAAAGCGATGGACGCGATCGCCTTCAAGAATGACGGCACGCTCTACGGTGGAACCAGCGGCGCCGGAGCCCTCTACACCATCAATCCAGCCAACGGCGCCGTTACGCTGATTCACGCCTTGGTCGGCGCCACTAACTCTGCTCTGACGTACGGCGTCCTCGGACTTGCGTTTCAACCCGGCACCGGCACGCTCTACGCCGTCACCAGCCCCGACTCTCCGAATTCCGGTAACAGCCTTGTCACCATCAACCCCGCGACCGGTCAGGTGACTGTCATCGGTCCTTCCGGCGACAACCATCCCTACACCGATATCGGATTCGCTCCCGATGGCAAACTCTACGGCTGGCTCATCGATTCCACCGGGAACACCGCCCGGCTCGCGACGATCGATCTCACCACCGGGGCAGGCACTTCGCTCGGAAATTCGCAGCCCAATCCCGGTACCCAGTGGGCCGGCCTCGCCGTCGACGCAAGCGGCGTCATTTACGTCGCGGCCAATGGACACGCCGGCGCCCCGTGTGGCCCGCAAGATTGCGATGGCGCGCTCTGGACCATGGATCCCAACACCGGCGCGCCCACCACCATCGGGACCATCAAAGGCGGCCCGGGCGTCGCGCCCACGTTTACCGCGCTGGCCTTCGCTCCCAGCGGCATCCTCTACGCAATTGAAGGCGGCTTCGGCGGTACGAACTGGAATCTGGTCACCATCTCTCTTACCGCGACCGGCGCGAATGTTCCCACCCTCAGCAGCCTCACCAACGCCGCCAGCAACATCACTCCCGGATTGCCCAACGCCGGAATCGCACCAGGCGCAATCTTCGTCGTATATGGAACGAATCTCGGTCCAAGCAAAATCGACTACTCGCCACAACCTTTCCAGAGCACCACGCTGAGTGGCACGTCAATTTCAATCACCGTGGGCGGCGTCCGAAAAGACGCCTTGATGTTATACACTTCCGCCAATCAAGTTGCCGCACTGCTTCCCTCCGATACTCCCCCCGGACCCGGCGGCGCAACCGTCACCTATAACGGCATCACCAGCGCTCCCTTCGGCATCAGCGTCGTTCCGCACAACGTGGGTCTCTTCACCATCGATTCCAGCGGCGCTGGACCCGGTGTCGCGATGTATCCCGATTACAGCCTCGTCACGGCGACAAAATCCGCGAATTGCGGTGGCGCCAATACCGATTGCGGCGCGGCTAATCCAGGCGATGCACTCATCCTTTGGGCCACCGGATTGGGGCCCATCCAAGGCAGCGACGCGGCCGGCGCAGGCTTGGGCGTGAACATGCCCAACATCCCCGTAAAAGTCTGGCTGGGCGGCGTCCCAGCCAAAGTGCAGTACCAAGGCCGCTCCGGCTGCTGCATTGGCGAAGACCAAATTGTCATTACCGTTCCCGACGACGCTCCCACCGGCTGTGCAGTGCCGCTCGCGGTTCAGATCGGCAGCGCGGTGAGCAACAATGTTTTGATCCCGGTGGCCAAAGGCAGCCGCACTTGCCAACTCGTCAGAACGGACCTTTCCCCTTTGGGCACGGAAGCGATCGAACAAAAAGTTAGTGCCGGGTCCGTTACCGCAAGCTCGCTGCGGCTGGACCGTTTTTCCGACGGCGGCGGGCACTTCGAAGACGACGAAAGAGCCCAGTTCTTCAAGATAACCAGCTTTCTGCCGGGCTCGCAGCCCTTCTTCGCCACCTGGCTGGATGACTCGCCGCCGGGCACCTGCGTTGTATACAGCAATGTCAATCAAAAAATAGGTAGTCCCATCACCGGCGGCTCCAATCTCGACGCTGGGGCCAGTTTTACCGTGATGGGACCCGCCGGAAGTATGAATTTCCCCAGTGCCAACCAGAAGCTTCACGCATTCGACATGACAGGAACGTTTCTGGTCCCTGGCGATTACACCTTCAGCGGATCCGGCGGAGCCGATGTCGGCCCGTTCAATGCAAAAGTCACCATTCCCGAGAACGCTGTGCTGGTCAGTCCGGTGAACAACGGTTCGGCTACTCGCGCCAACCCACTAAAAGTCAGCTGGACAGGAGGCAGCGGCAATCTTCAGATCGACATCTTTAGCTGTGTCGATATCGGATGCAACGTGGGAGCCTCGGCCTCCTGCAAAGTGCCCGCCAGCCTGAACTCTTTCACCATCCCTTCCTATATTTTGGAAGCGCTCCCCGCCAGCACCTCCGCCGGCTTCGTTCTCTCCTCCTACGCCGAATCCGCCTTCACGGCATCAGGTCTCGATTCGGGCGAGATCACCACCTTCAACAATATGGCAGGCTTCGGCGTCGGCTGGGCCTCCGGCAGCTTCACGTTGAAGTAGCGTAGGCACTCTATTGGGAGGGTTAGTCTTTCTCACGTGCGACCCATAAATATGGGACAATCGGCTTTGAGATGAAAACCACCCTCGAAATCCCGGATGCGCTCTTTCGCCGAGCCAAATCGGCGGCTGCGGAAAGGGGAATCGCATTCCGTGAATTGGTCTCCCAAGCCTTGTCAGAAAAACTGCGCCCCCAGGGATGCACGGACAAGCCTTGGATGAAATCGTTCGGCAAGCTTCGTCATCTCCGCAAAGAATCCGCAACCATTCGCCGGACCATCGAACGGGAGTTCGGCCAAGTTGAACTCAGGGATTGGCAGTGATCCTTGACACGAACGCTCTCTCAGCCATGGCCGATGGCGACATAAAATTGACGCCTCTGCTTCAAGCCGCTTCGGACCTGGCCGTACCCGTAATTGTCCTCGGCGAATTTATTTATGGCATCCAATCCTCGCGGTATCGCGTTCGCTACGAATCTTGGCTTAAAGCGCTCCTCCCCGATTGCAGAGTCCTGACCGTCAACGAAAGTACGGCCGGCATTTACGCAGGGATACGCCATGAACTCAAACGGACCGGCCACCCCATTCCGGAAAATGACATCTGGATCGCAGCACTTTCCCGCCAGCATGACGCTCCACTTCTTTCACGCGACCAACACTTCGATGTCATCCCCAACCTAACCCGCATGACCTGGTAACGCCGAGGCAAGCTCGAGCCCCAAGTCCCCAGTCCCGAGCCCCAAGTCCCGAGCCCCAAGTCCCCAGCCCCCAATCCCTCCTCTTGACACATTCCCATATCGGAATATAATTGGATTATGGCACGAGCAAGCACCACCTCCGACGCCTTCAACGCCATCGCCGAACCGCGTCGCCGCGAAATCCTCAGCTTCCTCGCCGCCACCGAGCGAGCCGTTACAGAAATCGTCGATGCCACCGGTCTCGAACAACCGTCCGTCTCCAAGCACCTCCGCGTGCTGCGCGACGTCGGTCTGGTCCGGATGCGCTGCCGCGGCCGCCAAAAGCTGTACCGCACGAATGCCGAAGCCATCCGCCCGCTGCACGAATGGGCCGGAACCTTCGAGCGCTTCTGGCAGCACCAGTTGAATCGCGTCAAGGAGCGGGCCGAAGCAATGGCACGCGCCCAAGCCACCCAAAATCCAACGCAAAAGGAAAAATCATGACCACTACCGATCAAACTCTCGAAAACCTGACTCTCACCATCAATCAGGAAATCCACGTCAAAGCACCTCTCGATATCGCCTTCGCCGCGCTCCTCGAACAACTCGGACCCGGCAACGAAACCCATGAGGGCAAGCCTCTCCCGATGAAGCTCGAACCGTGGCCCGGCGGCCGCTGGTATCGCGACCTCGGCGACAATAACGGCCACTTTTGGGCCACCGTGCAGGCGATCAAGCGTCCCTCGCTGCTTGAATTCTGCGGACCGTTATTCGCCTCGTTTCCCTTCGTTTCGAACGTGCAATATCGCCTCACCGAAGAGCCGGGCGGAACGCTCATCACCTTCCGCCACAGCGCGCTCGGATTCGTTTCCCCCGAACACCGCGCGGGAATGGACAAAGGCTGGACCTCCATCAACGAACGCGTCCGCAAATGCGCCGAGGCCGGATCGAAGCAAGCCGCATCGCGATCCAACGGCCGGTAAGGAGGTTCCGCGATGTGTCCCGTTTGCCTCACAACCGCAATGATCGTCGCCGCGAGCGTCACCTCCACCGGAGGAATCGCCGCTACTGCACTCAAGAAACTCGGCGCTAAACCCGCCGGCAGCAATCATCCAAATAAAGATCAATCCAAGGAGAATCATCATGGCTAGCAGCACCGCACAATTACAACCGAAGGTCGTTTCTCATCAGGAATGGCTCGCCGCGCGCACCGCGTTTCTTGCCAAGGAAAAAGAGTTCACGCGACAGCGCGACGAATTGAGCCGCCAGCGCCGGGCACTACCATGGGAAAAAGTCGAAAAGCGCTACGAGTTCAGCACGCCCCACGGCACGCGCACGCTGGCCGATCTTTTCAACGGCCGCACCCAACTGGTCGTGTATCACTTCATGCTCGGCCCCGGATGGCAAGAGGGTTGCCCTAGCTGTTCGCTGATAGCGGATCACTTCGACGGCATGACCATCCACCTGGCCAATCGCGACACCACGCTCACTGCGATTTCGCGCGCTCCGCTCCCCGAGATCGAGGCGTTCAAGAAACGCATGGGCTGGAAATTCCCGTGGGCCTCGTCTTCCGGCAGCGATTTTAATTTCGACTACCACGTCTCTTTCACGCCGGAAGAGAAAGCCCGCGGCAAAGTCCCCTACAACTACGGCGAGCGGGAGTTCCCTAGCGATGAAGGCCCCGGCCTCAGCGTCTTCGCCAAAGACGCATCAGGCGAACTCTTCCATACCTATTCCACCTACGGCCGCGGACTCGACATTCTCATGGGCGTTTACAACTTCCTCGATCTCGTCCCCAAAGGCCGCGATGAGGATGCCCTCGCCTTCTCCATGTCCTGGGTCCGCCATCATGATAAGTACACGGAAGGCCACGCCGTGGATCCGAACAAACAGTACGAGCAGCCGAAGAGCGCCGCGCACTCCTGCTGTTCGGACGAGCAGCATAAGTAACGTCGAAAATAGAGGGATGGACGCTGTTCGAATCGACAAATGGCTGTGGGCCGCGCGATTTTTCAAAACCCGTTCGCTCGCGGCCAAAGCCTGTGAACTAGGCCGCGTTCATGCCAACGGACAAAACGTCAAGCCGGCGCGCGATGTCAAGATCGGCGACCTGCTCCGGGTGAAAAATGAAAGCGCGGAATTTGAGGTGGAGGTGCTGGCGCTCAGCGATGTTCGCGGCCCCGCTCCAATAGCCCGGGCTCTGTATCAGGAAAAATCCCGCAAAGTCCCGCCCAAGCAATTCCATGGATTCAGCGAAGGCAGGCCAACCAAACGCGACCGCCGCCAACTCGGCCGCCTGCGCGGCGAGTCATAAGCTTATGCCAGCGCCAAATTCAAATTCTCGATCGCCTCATCCACCTCTTGGGTGTTCTTGAATCCGACCGTCACCGAATCCACGCCCGCGTTGTTGAACGCAAACCGCATCGCCGCCTGCCGATCCTCGCGCGATGTGAACGCGCCCTCGCCAATCAGCTTCATGCTGATCACTCCCATGCCTTCCGAGTGGACCTGCTTCACGTGCGTTACCACTTCCGGAACGTTTCCGAGCCCGCCTGTGTTGTAATCCTCGGCGTCCATGCGCGTCCCTTTGTGGTTCATGCGGATCATCGCGACTTCCAGCCACTTGTTGCCCGGAAATTGCCGCAGCGCCGGCAGCCCATGCACCGACGCGCCGTATCCCATGACGGCCTTCTTCTCTTTGGCTTCCAAAATTCCGTCCTGCCACTTCACCGTATCGGTGGGCCACGACGCGCTGTGTTGCCAATGCATCAGCATCACATCGAAGTACTCGGTATTCGCCAGCTTGCGCAGTTCGTCGAGCTTTTCTTGCGGATTTCCATTCGGCCGCGTCGTCATCTTCGACATCAGCCGGTACGAATCGCGCGGAACGCCCTTCAGCGCCACGCCCAGCATGCGATGCATGTCGCCGTAGCTCTCGGCCGTTTCGAAAAACCGGATTCCGCGATCGTAGGCGTATCGCACCAGCCTCGTGAACTGGTCTTGTCCCAGATCGCGCTGCACCTGCCCGCTCATCGTTCCTGTTCCGAACGCGAGCCTGGTTACTTTAACGCCGGATTTTCCCAGCGTCACCCAATCCGTCGCCGTGCCGCGCGCCGCCCGTAGCTGAGACCCGGACCCCGCCAAAACTCCGGCGGCGGCCAGTCCGGTCTTCAAAAAATCGCGTCTGGAGAAATGAGCCATTTGAAGTCCTCCAACTGGCCTCATGCTATCACGAACGCTTGTACACAACCGCGACCGTAAGCGAGCGCTACCACGAGCCCGAACTTCCGCAGTATCGCTCCCTTGCGGTCGCGGTTCGGTTTTGCGTCTTACTTCTTCGGCACCGACACCGTAATATTCCGGAACTTCAACCCGCCGGTATGATCACCCTGAATATAAAATGGCCCCGGCTCTGCTTCATTCGCATCCAGTGCGCCGCCCGTGATCCCCTCAATTTCTTTATGATCGATCGTCATCTTGCCGTTGCGCACCACTGTCACCGTGCGACCCACCAGCGTCACGTCGAACGTCTCCCACTGGCCCGGCGTGCGCGGCAACTCCGGATTCGGCGCGATTCTCCCGTAAACCGATCCAATGCGGCGCTCCGGCGGATTCTCGCTCAACTTCTCATACTCGATCTGCACTTCGTACCGTCCCCGCAGATAGAAACCGCTGTTTCCGCCTTCCGGACAATTCACTTCGTAGTGCACCTTGAAATCTTCAAACTTGCGCGTGGTTTTCAAATTGGCGCCGTGCGCGGTATTCACCAGCATTCCGTCTTGCACGGTCCAATGGCTGTTCGCGCTCATCGGCTCCCAACCGGAAAGATCCTTTCCGTTAAACAGCGGTTCCGGATCCGACCACGCTTTCGGCTCAGCGCGCTTCAGCGCCGGCGCCGCGACGCCGTTAAGAGCAACGCTCGCATCGCCGCGCTTCTGCGTGCCGGTCAATTTTCCACCGGCCGCATCCAATTCCCACGTCGCGCCGCCAATCTTCAGGCTGATGTGTGACCCTTCGATTTTGAAATCCTTCACTTCATAAACGTTGCCGCCGGTCGGCTGAAACCAAACTTCGGTCTTTCCGTTTTTCTCGCTAATGCCGAGCCAAGTGGCTCGATTCGGACCCATGTTGAAATCCCAGCGCCCGAGCACCGGACTATCCGCCGCAAACGCGGAAGCGGCGGCGATCAGAACAATCGTGAACTTTCGCATGTTGGTAGTCTATCCCAGAATCTTCGTGCAGGAGGGGACATGACGACCGTTGCGGGAGAGAGATGACGGCCGTTGCGGGAGAGAGATGACGACCGTTGCGGGAGAGGGGACATGACGGGCTAGCTTTTCAACTGCCGCAATCTTTAACGCCAGCAGTCGTGTCCCCGGCGACAGTTCACCTGCGAACTGCCGACCCCACGACACCGTTATGGCACTATAGATGTGTCTATGACGCCACCACAAGCCCAGCCGAAATTTCAGTTGGTGAACACTCCCGACTATCGCGAGAGCTATGCCAATAGCGTCCAGATCCGCGTCAACCTTTGGGACTTCTTCCTGATGTTCGGCACGGTGAATCAAACCACTCCGGATAACGTGCTGATCCACAACTTTCAGGGCGTCTATTTAAGCCCGCAGCAGGCCAAGGCGCTATTCAATATTCTCACGCAGAATATTTCGCAGTACGAATCCACCTTCGGAGAAATCAAGCTCGAGCCGCACGGCCCCACCGGCGCCATCCAGTAATGCGGCAGCGAGCCCATTCGCCCACCGCCTACCTGTTCTTTTTCGCATCTTTCGCGCTCGTGGTTTTCCTCCTCCACGCGCCCTACTTCGGTCTGCCATATTTCTGGGATGAACTGGGCCAGTTCGTTCCCTCCGCGCTGGACATTTTGCACGACGGCGCATGGGTGCCGCATTCCGCCGTTCCGAACGCGCATCCACCGGGCGTCATGGCGTATCTTGCCGCCGTCTGGAAAATTTTCGGATATTCGATTCCCGCCACCCGCTCCGCGATGCTCCTTGTCGGAAGCCTCACGGTCTTCTGCACATTCTTGCTTGCCATTCGACTGTGCCGCGGATTATCCGGCGCGCCGGCCTTAATCCCGGTCCTGTTGCTGCTCGCCGATCCGTTGTTCTACATGCAATCGATGATGGCGCAGCTCGACATGCCGGCCATGTTTTTCACCGTTCTCGCTCTGCTGCTGTTTTTCGAAGAAAAGCATCTCGCCGCCGGGTTAGCTTGTACCGCGTTGGTTCTCGCCAAGGAAACCGGCGCGCTGCTTCCTCTGATTTTCGCCGCCGTCTTACTACTCGACCGTCCACGCGCCAAGTATGTTGCCTTTTATATCGCGCCCTTCGTCGCGCTCGCGGTCTGGTTCTTCGTACTCTGGCGAACCACGGGGCAACTTTTCGGCGATGCTGGATTCACCCACTACAATCTCGGCTACGCGCTCCATCCGGTACGCGCCGCCATCTGTCTGATTCGCCGTTTTTACTATCTGTTCATCGACGATTTCCGCTGGGCTGGATCGATCGCCATTTTTCTCGCTTACAAACGAACGCGCATCTACTTCACGCGAGAATGGAAGATCACCGGCCTGTTTTTCGCCGGCCACATCGTTCTCGTGAGCGTGCTGGGTGGCGCCGAACTCGAACGCTACCTGCTTCCCGTTCTTCCGCTGCTCTACATTGCGATGGCCGCCGCTTGGTCCACGCTCAAGCCGCGTTGGCGCTACGCCGGATTCGCTACCGTCGCGGCCGGACTGCTGATCGGACTGTTCTTCAATCCGCCATATCCGTTCCCGTTCGAAAATAATCTCGCGATGACCGATTTCGTCGAGCTGCATCGAGACGCCGCCCAGTTTCTCGAAGCCCACTATCCGGATCGAACTGTTTACACCGCGTGGCCGCTGACCGCTGCCTTGCGCGATCCGGCGTTCGGCTATGTCACGAAAAAAATAGCTTCATTCGAAACCTCAGATTTCGGCCTCTCCACTTTGAATCGCATCGCTCCAAAAGGCGTCCAGGTTCTGGTGCTCTACTCACGAACCTGGGAGCCGCCTTGGAGCGTTCTACGCTGGCCGTTGGTCGAAAGCTTCCTGCGCCATTTTTATCTATACGAACCTCAGATGGACGCCGATCAGGTGCATCAACATTTCGGATTGGTGCCGGTCCGGCAATGGACGCAACGAGGCCAGTGGATTGAGATTTACGGAAGTACTTTACAATAGAAAGTACTTCTTATATACTAATTCTCAGTGTTCAAAATTCTTGCTGGTTTGCTCCTTTTCGTCGCCGCCGGAATCGCCATCATCCTTGGCCTGCTGCGCATTGAACATGCGTTCGCAGTCGAACTGCCCGCACCCACCGGATCTTTTCCAGTCGGGCGAGTCTCGTATCACTGGATCGATCCCGCGCGAATCGACGCACTCGCGCCCATCTCCGGACAAAAGCGCGAACTGATCGTCTGGATCTGGTATCCAGCCGACGCCGGCGCTTCGTCGGAGCCGGCCGAATACTTGCCCGCCGTCTGGCGCGATGCCGTGACGCACGAACAAGGCTCCTTGATGAGTAACTATCTAACACGAGACCTCGCTCTGGTCCGCTCGCACAGCTTCGCCGATGCGGAAATCGCTCATGCGCAACGAACTTATCCGGTTGTGATTATGAAATCCGGCGTTGGTGCGCTTGCCACCGATTACACCACCCTGGCCGAAGATCTTGCGAGTCATGGTTATGTTGTCATAGGATCCGATTCCCCACATAGCACCTTCGTCGTCGTTTTCCCGGACGGGCGCATCGCGAAAAGAACTCCCGCCGGGAATCCGCCGGAAAACTTAGCGGAGCAAGCCCGTCGGCGCGTGGCGAATGAGGCCGTCAAAGTGTGGTCCGCCGATACGCGCTTCGAACTCGATCAATTGGAGCGAATGAACGCGCCGGATTCCTCCAGCAAGTTCGCAGGCCGTCTGGACCTCGCTTCTGTGGGCATCTTTGGCCACTCGTTTGGCGGCGCCACTGCTGCGCAATTCTGCCACGAAGATTCCCGTTGCAAGGCTGGGATCGACATCGACGGCAATCCGTTCGGCAGCGTCATCGACGAAGGTCTGACGCAGCCTTTTCTTTACTTGTTGAGCGACCACAGCAATGAGAAAGGAGAAGAGAGCCGCCAGATTTTGGCCAACATCCACAGCATCTGCGAATCCGATAAAGCCGGCTGCCAGATCGCGACCATTCGAGGATCTCGACACTTCAACTTCAGCGACATGGCTCTGCTCAAGGAGCATTCCATCGGACGAGCCGTCGGGCTGCTCGGCCCAATTGATCGAAGGCGCGGATTGAGAATCACCGCCGACGTCCTGAGCGCGTTCTTCGGTAGGCAACGGAAGCCTGCGCCGGGCACACTGAACGATTTGTCGAAGCAATATCCGGAGCTTGTGTTTGATGCGAAGTAGAAGTTACTTCTTCTTAGGAGGCATTACGTACAGGTAGATCAAATGCCCACGCGCTTCGGGCAGGTCTTTATCCACCATTTTGGGTTTCCAGCCTGGAACCGCGTAATCGTGCGAAACCACGCGCGCTCCGTTCTTCAAGTACTTTTCCAGATTCGGCCGCAGAATCTCATTCGAATCCGTAGCGAGATAAATGGTCACAACATCCGCCGGACTCAGATCCACGTTCATGAAATCGCCGTGAATTACGCGAGCTTGATCCTGCAGGCCCGCCCGCCGGATCCGGTCATTCGTGGAATCTACGAGTGAATCCGAAATTTCCACGCCGACCGCTTTGGCGCGATAGCGTTGTACGGCAGTGATTATAATGCGCCCATCCCCGCTGCCGAGATCGTAAAGGGTTTCGTTGGCCTTCAGATCGGCCAATTCCAGCATCCGATCCACAATTTGCTGAGGGGAAACGACATACGGCGCCAGGCTGTTCGCGTAATGCTTGGCATGCCCAGACTGGCCAAACAGCAATCCCTGGGAAAACGCCGGGACCGCGCACAAAGCCAGCCCGCCAACTACCTGAATTATGTTACGCATACCCCTACTCAATTGAGACTCTACTGTGTTGAGATGGACGAAGTCTGTTTCCCGTTCCTTGATTTTACAATGCGCGAGACAATTTCCGATACAGCGAACCACAAATCTCTCGGCCGGGTAATGGTGTATTCATAACCCCGGAAGAAGTGTACCGTATGGCTGATGGCGTCCTTCCACGGTACGGCCTGCGGATTGAGGTTATAATTCATGTAAAAAACCGGGAAATTGATGTCACCGGCCTCTTTTAGGGCATCCGGGGGGACGTTCGAGTCCAGCATCACCTTTGGACCGGCGAAGATCAGGGCATCCGGGCGCCCCGAGGTCGACACTTCGTGGCGGACCAGGCCTGCCAGAAACTCGGTATCGCCGTGTTTCTCCCCGAGCCGCTTCAGATCCACAGTCCCTAGATTCAGTGAGCTGATGGCTTCTCCTAAGGCCGGGAAATCGATCCGATCCGCGCCGTCCTGGCGATAGACCACTCGCTCCTCCTGCATATTGAAAGCGACGATCGAGAACTTTCCAATGCGGGGTTCCCTGGAAATGCTGCGCAGGATCGAGACCAAAGCGCTGGTATCCACCGGTTGAAGCGCGGGCGACAGCGAGTTCTGCGGCGCGAAGTTGACCAGCACTTTCACGTTCAGCGGAGGCTCGTTGCTGGAACGTTGCACCGGCGGTTCTTCCTTGAACTGCTCGCGATCCGTCCGTTGAATTTGCCCAGGCGCGATGTCGAGATTCATCGACCGGTCTTTGGAAGAAAGCGCCGCTTCCGAATCCCAGCTAAAGGAACAGACCCGCTCGCTGCGGTCGCGCATCAGCCAATCGACGTGATAGTTCCCTTCTCCGACATCGAACGCACCTTGCAGAAACGCATCGCCCTTGGCTTCCTCGTCAATCTTTGGAACCCGGATGTGCTGCGTGAAATAAACGGGCTGGTCCAGATGATTTTGGGGCGCCACACGGAACAGGATGTGCAGCGAGTTTTCGCTGCCCGCGATATCTTTCAGAGGTACAGTGACGTCGTAACCGGAGTGGAAGCGCAGATCGAATCCGAGCGCCGGCTTCGCGGGAGTTACGGTGCACGCCAGATCTTTGCGGATCTCGCCCGATTCGAGCACGGCCAAATCCGTATTGAAGATATTGACGTGTCCGTTGGGTCCGGCAAGCATCAGCACTTGCCCACGCGCCAGGGCACCACTCAGCAGCAGGCCGGCGAGCAGCCACCAACGGTCAGATCGACTGGGATGTTCACACCAAAAGGGTCTCTGCACTTACCCTCACCCGTTTCGATTGTTTTATATTGTACATCCAGATCGGCATCTCGGAGCCAGAAAATTAGCGCTCGCGCTAAATTCGTACTATTGTTCCTAGCAATCGCAGCGCCAGCGATCGGATTTGTGGAACCCTCCACCGAGTGGTGTTCCTTCGTCCGCTTACATAGACTACCGAAACGACGAAATTGAGACATACCCAGTTTGATCCAGGGGTGTGATACAGTGCTTGCATAATGGCATCGCGCAGCGTTAACAAAGTCATTTTGATTGGACACCTCGGGCGGGACGCCGAAACGAAATTCACGCCGGCGGGCGTGTCGATGACGAAATTTTCGGTGGCCACCAACCGCCGCTGGAAGGATCAGCAAACCGGTGAGTGGAAAGAGGAAACGGATTGGGCGAACGTCGTCCTTTGGCGGCAGGAGAACCTGGCGAACTACCTTACCAAGGGCAAGCAGGTCTATGTAGAGGGCCGTCTCCAGACCCGCAGTTGGGACGACAAAGACGGCAAGAAGCAGTATATGACCGAGGTCGTAGCCGACGACGTAATCCTGCTGGGCGGCCGTGGCGGCGATGGCGGATCGGAAGGTTCGCAGCCCGTTTCGATGCCACGCAGCGCGCCGAGATCGCAGCCGGCCGCGCGCGCGATCGACGATATGGGTCCCGATCAGGGAATTACGGACGACGACGTTCCGTTTTAGAACGATTGTTCGGTTCGCCCGGCGCACGTGACGCGTAGAATCCATGGGAATCGGCTTTGTTCTAATCATTTGGTCCGTGATCGGGCGGGTTGTCGCGAGTCGAGTGTTTCACGGAGGACGAGAGTCGTAGCCGTCGCCGGCTGATTTCCGGCTCGAACCCGAATCCCCCTCAGTTTCTGGAGATCGGACGATCGCCGGGAGCGCATCCCATCGCGAGAACAACTTTCGCAGCCAACTCGCAAACGCGACGATCCCCGATTTGGCGAAGGCGTCCGCGAGGCTCAATGAGGTGATTCTTTCGAACGACGGTAATATCTTCCGCGCGAGCGGCGGAGTCCGCTTGGAGACCAGTCTCACCGGCCGCCAGAAAAACATGGGTGGGGGCGCCTTTGTGAATCGAGGTCGTTAGCGGGACGACGAGAACAGTATCGGCGCGTTCGTGTCGATTCCTCGCGTTGATTGATACGATCACCACCGGTCGAGTACCCTTGCCAGCAGGATCCGAGTAGAGTTGAACGAACCAGATCTCACCGCGTTGTGGCGTTCTCCTGGCAGGCTGCAATGTATTTCCTCACGCCGGGAACTCGCGCAACGCAAACTTGCCCCACTCCGCTTGCTCCTCGGATTCTTCTTGAGTCAGCGAATCATAGTGAGCTCCAACCGCTTTGTCAAATGCCAGCTTATGTTGTTCCCGGCGGACCGCCTGCAGAATCTCTTCGAGCAGCGCGGACATAGAGGTATGACGTTTTCGTTTCATTGCTTCCAGAAATGCGACCGACTCGGTTGAGAGCGTGAAGCTTTTCTTGGACTTTCGGGTACGGTGACGAGTCCCGGTACGATTCATGGTCTGACAATTTATCCTACCATTAAACGCGCGTAAAACAGCCGCGAACTAGTGTAAAATCTCCTCAGATATGCGGGCGAGATCTCGGCTGGAGCAATTGCCGCAGGCGGATGTCCGGCTCTGCGACGCGGCCACATTTGCGCGGCTGCTCCGTGCTCGCGATTTTCTGGGGGACTGCTTCCGGAACAGCGTTCCGCTCGAATCCGCGGCGCGCGAGGCTTGCCTTTCGCCGTTTCATTTCAATCGATTGTTCACCGGAGCCTTCGGAGAGACGCCGCATGAGTTCGTGACGCGGAGGCGGATCGAGGAAGCCAAGAAAATGCTGCTGGCCGAGAATGAAAGTGTCACGGATATCTGCTTTAACCTTGGATACGAAAGCCTGGGATCTTTTAGTACGCGGTTCCGTTCGCTGACCGGTCTGTCGCCCGCGACTTTCCGACGCGAAGCCCGGCATGCTTTCGGCGGATTCGCTTCTCATTGGCCCCGCTACTATATTCCTGCCTGTTATCAGCGGTTCTTTATCCAATCTCTCTAAGTCCGCAAGAATCGAGAAGATTCCGTTGCGCCAAGCCGGTTACCATGGCTGAGAAACTTAGGAGGTTTCGCATGATTCAACGGCTTTCTCACGCTACTTTGTATGTTCTCGATCAGGACGCGGCCAAGGATTTCTACGTCAACAAACTCGGCTTTGAACCGCGCATGGACGCCAAGATGGACAACGGATTTCGCTGGCTGACCGTGAGTCCGAAAGGCCAGCCCGATTTGCAGATCATCCTGATGCAAGTGGATGGTCCCTACATTGCGCCCGAATCAGCTGCGGCGCTTCGCACATTGTTAAAGGAAGGCAAAATCAACGGCGGAGTGCTGCAGACCAGCGATTGCCGCAAGACCTATGAGGAGTTGAAGGCCAAAGGCGTGGAGTTCACTTCGCCACCCAAGGAGCAGTTCTACGGCATCGAAGCGGTGATGAAAGACAATTCCGGAAACTGGTTCAGTATGACGGAGCCGAAGGGGGCGTGATCGTCATCGCACGGGAGAGTACGGCGTCGACTTGTAGAACGTGATCTGGATGTTGCTGACGATTTCGCCGTATTTGTCGACTGAATCCTTGCGCACTTTTTGCCAATCGGGATCGGCGCCGAAGGCGGCCCAGGCTTTTTCGCGCGCGGCCATGTCGGTGAACGGGATCATGTAGGTCAGATTTGGATTGTTCTGGCCGAAGAGAGTTGTTCCGTACAAAATTGGATGAATTCCCGAGCGGTGGAAAATTTTGATTTCCGGGCCGCGGAATCGTTCGTGCAAAGCTATCAGCTGATGCCAGGTCGGAGAATGATAGACGCGGAGTTCGAAGAGGCGCGATCCCTCGACGGGTTCAGCTTTGATTTCGGGCGAATAGTCGGCCGCCTCGATGACCGTGGTGTCCATCGATTCGAAAGGCGGCTCGGGACCGCTCTCCAACGCCATCAGGCCTTTCATGTGGTCTTGATCCTGCACCATTTTGGTGTGAACGTTCCACAGCTCATCGAGCGATGAGAATCCGTAGATGCCGGTGAAGTGCGGGACTTGCGGTCCGATCACGGTTTCGAGAAAAATTTTGGGACCGGAGTGAATCTTGTTGAACGCGGGCAGCGCCGATTTCGACATGAATTCGTGCAGGCGCGGCAGTTGATTTCCGGTATGCAGGTTGAAGCTTTGGAAAAGATAAAACGCGGTTCGTTTATCGTCAGCCGCGGCTGCGGCGGCGCCCAGGCCGAAGCCGCCCAGCGCTCCTACGAAAGTTCTGCGATGCATTGTTACAGCATAACTGAGTTGACCAGGCTGAGTTAAACATCTGCCAAAGCCGCTACCAGCGCGCCCTTCGCCGAGGTGTGCAGCGGATCGGAGGCCATCCGGATTTCGGACGCCGGGATGGGCAGATTCGCTTCACGGAAAATCTTTTCGAAACGATCGCGGAATCCGTGCGGGAGCGCAGTCCCGCCGCTCAGCACGACTGGAAGAGGGCGTTTTTGTTTCGGAAGATTGCGTGAGTTGGAGAAAGCCTGCTTGATGCCTTGCACCAGCGATTGGATCATCTCGTCGTAATACACGTTCAGGACTTGCAGAAGTTTGTCCGAGTGGAATCCGTTGAAGTGGAAGGAATCCTCTTTGGCGATGCGGACGCGATTGGCTAACTCACCGGTCACGGATGCCGCGTTCGAATCGATGTAGTCGCCGGCTTTCGGAATGGAGAAGCTCATGACGGGAACCGAGAGATACGCCACGCAGACGTTGCACAATCCGCCGCCGCAGCTAATCCCGATGCCGGTGTAGTTGGTGCTCTCGAGTTCCGAATAGATCACCGCGAGACCTTCGTTGACGCTCCTGACCTGGTAGCCCATGTCGCTCAAAACCTGGCGGAGTGTCGCTTCGTGATAGGTGAGATTCTCTTCGGCTCCGAGCGGCGCCGCCGGCACGGTGAAGCACAACTTGCGCGGTTCATTGGTGGATGCGAGCAGCGAACCCACGATTTTGCGAAACATGCTCAGGCTGTCGGGCTCCACGGGATTCAGGACGCCTTTGGTCATGGTGCGGCGCGTATCGACATTGAGCAGGTCGGCGAACCGGTCCGACTCATTGCCGTGGACCAGGATCTCGGGTCCGGAAACCGTGTGCGGAATGTTCTCTTTGGTGAGCACGCTCTCCGTCATGCTCGAGAACGGAACTGTGACGAAGGCGTTGAGCTGGGTTTGGAACTGAAACTCCTCACCCACGCGCTGCGCCAGGCAGATGCGGCTGGTACCGACATCCAGGCCGAGTGCGGAATTGTTCGCTTTGTCGTTAGGTTGCATGACGTTCCTCTTTTGCGCTCGCGGCTTTGAGCGTCGTGATGATTTCTTTGTAGTGTTTCCTGAGTAGAGATCGATATTGCGCCGGACGCAGCCCTTGCGCGGTCGCTTGCGTGCGAAGCTGATCCTCTGCGACGGCCAGCCCCTGCCAAAGGCGGAGGCCTGTTCGATGGACGAAGACGGGATCGTAGTCGAATCCGAAAGCGTAAATCGCGGCCGGTGGCGCGGGATAGTTGTCGTGGAGGCCCACTTCGAGGAACGGGAAGTTCCCGGACCAATCCGTGTGATAGCCGACCAGCATGTTGTCCGGATTCACCGAGACTTGAGCGTGCGTTACGCAGTTGGCTTCCGGGATGCGGTATTTACTGCGCAGCATTTGAGTGAGGACTCGCGCAGAGTGGATCTGGGCTGGAGTTGCCGAGGGCAACTCACCTGGCTGCGACTGAGTTTCAAAAGCGACGCCAAGGAAACTGGAATTCAAATTGACGTAAATGGCGCGCGCATCGGCCCAAACCGAGTTTCCGGCGTGGTTGGCGATATCGGACTCTTCCACGATCCGGAAAACCTGACCGAAGCGGTCGATCACGAAGTGGTAGCAGCGGTTGCGCCGCACGAAGGTCAACACTTCCTTGCCGATCCGTTTGAGGGCGCGGTTTTGGTTTTCCTCGAAGCTCGCTTGATCGCTTTCGGTGGTGTGATAGACGATGCCGGCGGGCTGGGTGCGTAGAGCGGTTTGGGTGGAAATGGGTTCGTTTTGTCCAAATACCGAGTAGGGGATGCGCGGATCGCTCGAGACCGCATACCGGTCGTCAATCAGCAATCCATTGCTATAGGTTTCAACATCATGCGATTTCTCCACCAGCCAGACGTCGGTGAAGACATCCACCGCAACTGCGGTGAGGTGCGGGATAGGCGGCGGGAGAAGCTCGTCGTCCGAATTCGAGGCTTTGAAGCCGGGAATGAAAAGACAGGCGAGGGCCGGGAGCAAGGCCGCGGCTTTCCAGCGCGTGCGCCGGGGAAGGGTAGGGATGGTCCCGGGCCCAATCTTTCGTTGCAGATAGCGCAAACGAGCGACGGGGTCCTTAATCTTGCCCGCTTTCCATTCGGTCAGGAGCTGAGGCATTTGAAGTACAACCAAGCTATGGATCGGCCGGGTGGGGGAGAAACCTTATAGCGATGTAAGGTGGCCGGGCGGGGTTTTTGAGGGGAAATACTTATTCGCCGATCGTGGTAGCGCTCCCTTGCGGTCGCGGTTCGGTAGAGAATCGTCCGTATTGAACCGCGCGCGCAAGCAAGCGTAAACTTACTTCGCAGTCGGAGGGCCGTCCGCTTCGACGTCGATTTGGATATCCACATCCGGGGATTTGAGAGTGCCTAGCTCGTCGAGATTGTCGCGGGCTCCGAGGTTGAACTCGGCTCGTTTGACGGAGGCGGTTCCGTGAAATGCGGCACGAATTGGCTTACCGGGCTTGGTGTCGGGAAAGATTCCGTTGAAGACGAAGGTCACGGGGACCACTTTCGTAACGCCGTGGATGGTGAGCGAGCCGTCCATGATCCAGGTGTTTCCGGAAGCGCGGCGGATACCCTGGCCGACGTAGGTCATGGCCGGATATTTTGCGACATCGAAATAGGCGGGGCTGCGCAGGTCTTCGTCGCGCTGGGTTTTCTGGGTGCTGAGGCTCGCAACGTCGATGGTGATGTTGACGCTGCATGACGCGGGATCTTTGGTAGCCGTGAGGGTTCCGGTCATCTTGTCGAATCGGCCGCGCACCAGGCCGACGACGTGGTGACGGGCGCCGAAGTAGGCGAAGCTGTGGACGGGGTCCACTTGATAGGTACCGGGAGCTGGGAGATCGCCGCCGGCGGCGAACAGCGTGGCTGCGAAGGCAAGAAGGCCCAAGAGTTTGGTTTTGATCACATTTTCCTCCGACCGCATGCTAACCAAGGGGCGGGCGCGAAGTCCTGAGTTTGCTTTGAAAAACTCTGAAAAGTTTTGAAAGACAAGAGAAACATGGATTGTTACAATCGGCCATGCTTCGCATCGGCGATTGGTGTGTCAATCCGGGGGCTGGTGAAATCTCGCGCGGAGGAGAGATCGTCCGGGTTGAAGTGCGGACGATGGGAGTGCTGGTTTATCTGGCTGAGCATGCGGGCGAAGTGGTAAGCATCGACGATTTGCTCAACGAAGTTTGGGCCGGGGCGAACGTCAGTCCGGATTCGGTTTATCAGGCGGTGGCATCGTTGCGGCGTATGCTGGGCGACGATCCGAAGCAGCCGGTTTATATTGCGACTGTGCCGAGGCTGGGATACAAGATGGTTGCGGCGGTTGGTCCGTGGGTGGACAAAAGCACAGCGCTCCCTGGCGGTCACGGTTCGTGGGCGCTGTGGGCCGGGATTGTGGTTTTGGCCGCAATCGCCGGCGGGTTCCTGTTCTACAAGAGCGCCGGGATTCCGCCGCCGGCGAAATCCGTGGCGGTGCTTCCGTTTCTCGATCTCACCGATCCGATGAATCACGAGGCGTTCGCGGATGGAATGACCGAGGAGTTGATCGATAAGCTCAGCAAGATCCCTGGGCTGCGAGTGCCATCGGCGACGGCCTCGTTCTATTTCAAGAACAAGAAGAAGACGATTGCGGAAATCGCGAAGGAGCTGGGGGTCGCTTATGTGCTGGACGGGAGCATTCGAAGATCACCTGGGAGTATTCGAGTGGCGGCGCGGTTGGTGCGGGCTGAGAACGGGTATGTGATGTGGTCGGAGAGTTACGATCGGCCGGCGGATGATTCTTATCGATTGCAGGATGAGATTGCGGGGGAAGTTACGAAAGCGCTGCGAGGGTCGATTGAGTGAGTGCTACCGAACCGCGACCGCGAGGGAGCGCTACCAGGAAGATCGTGGTCGCGGTTCGGTTTGGGTCGGTGTCACGTTTCGAGTTTGTAGCGGGTTCCGGCTAGGACGTAAAGACGGCGCCAGAGCAGGCGATTGATGGTCACGACCATCGCTGCCATCATTACTGTTGCGCCCAGGAGCATGGCGAAATTGCCAGTGTCGGTGGCTTTGCTGATGACAGCGCCCAGGCCGGTGGTGGAGATCGTCTTTCCTTGAAAATGGACGTACTCGGCGACGATGCTGGCGTTCCAGGCGCCGCCGGATGCGGTGATGAATCCGGTGACCAGGAACGGGAAGATGGCGGGCAGGAATAAGCGGCGCCAGCGCTCCGCACGGCTCAGGTGGAAGATGCTGCAAACCTCCTTCAAATCGGTTGGGATGGCGCTTGCGCCGGCGATCACGTTGAACAGGATGTACCATTGCGTACCGAGCAGCATCAGGACGATGGATCCGATGCCGAGTCCGCCGCCGATTTGAATGAGGAACAGCAGCACGATGGGGAACAATGCCGTGGCGGGAACGGAAGCTGCGACTTGCGCGATGGGTTGGGCGATGGCGGCTAGCTGCGGGCGCAATCCGATGTAGACGCCGACGGGGATGGTCCAGAGTCCGGCGAGAATCAGGCTGACTTCGACGCGGAGGAACGTGGTGCCCGCTCCCCGCAGTATGGCGGCGAGATCGCCGCCGGTGAGCGTGGCGAGCATCATGCCCATTTTCGAGACGAAGTAAATAACTACGCCGAGCGCGGCGGCGACGGATAGGCGGACGATCCACTTGGACAATTCGCCTTCCGGAGCTCGCGCGTCACGCGCGTCGTGCGCTCTGGCGAAATGCAGCGCCAGATTTTCGCGTGCCGGTGCGCTGGTGACGCGGGTTATGCGCTTGATGAGACGGGAGCGGCGCAGGAGATCGAGAATCGGTGAGCGCGAGGATTGCGCGGCTTCCACCTGCTCGAATTTGAACTTGTCGCTCCAGGCGATGATGGGGCGCCAGATCAACTGGTCCATCAAGATGATGACGGCGATCATGGTGGCGAGCCCCCAGAGGATGGCGCCCATGTCGCCGGCGTTCGAGGCGGATTGCAAGTAGGAGCCGAGGCCGGGCAGGCGCAGATCGCGATTTCCGAGCACGAACATTTCGCAGGCCATGAGGAAGAACCAGGCGCCGGCGACGGACATCATCGAATTCCAGATGAGCCCGATGGCCGAATACGGCAGTTCGAGCTGCACAAACTTCTGCCATCCGCTCAAGCGATAAACCTGCGATGCTTCCAGCATTTCGCGCGGGATGTTTTTCATGGACGAATAGACGCTGAATGCCATGTTCCAGACTTGGCCGGTGAAGATCAGAAGGATGGAGCCGAGTTCGACACCGAGCTGACGACTGGGAAACAGGGTGACCATCGCGACCATGACTCCGGGAAGGAAACTCAACACGGGGATGGACTGCAGCGTGTCGAGCATCGGGATCATGATGCGTTCAGCGCGTGGATTGTGAGCGGCGATATAAGCGTAGACAAGAGTGAAAATGAGGCTGACGAAATAGGCGAGCGTGATGCGCGCAACAGAGAAAAATGCGTACTTGGGAAGTGCAGTGGCGTGCAGATCGATGGTCTGTTGCGGGGCGACGGGGCTGGCCCAATATTGGGCGAGCGAGAGCAATCCGTAAAACAGCGCGAGTCCGGCGAGCAGGATCGGGAGGTCGCGCAGCAGTGAGGCTGCGGAACTGGGCAGCATTCCGCCCCAGGGTGGAAGTCCTGCGGTTTTTGAACGGCGCGGCTCCATTATTGGGGTTGCACTTCCGGACTGGCTGGTTCTTGCTGGGTTAGTTTGTCGCTCTCCGAGTCGTATTCGAAGATTCCGGCATAGCGGCCCCAATCGAGTGCGGTTTCAATCTGGCGCTGCGTTTCGTCGCTTGCGAAATGTTCGTCCAGTATGTCGCGGAAGAATTCGAGCGGCATAGCGTGATCCGATTTGCTTTGCAAGGAGCTGGACATTTGCTTCAGCAGCGAAACATGCTGCAGGACGGCTTCCCGGAATAACGATTTGCGGGTGGCGATGTCGGCTTCGGCGAACGCTTTTCCGGCATCGGTGATTTCGACGTCGCCTTTGTCGGAGGTGGCGAAGCCGAGCAGCACGGCGCCTTCGACAATGGGCAGAAGATCATCCACTTCCATTTGCAGCTCGTCGGCGAGGTGGTAGAGGTCCTCTTTGCCGCCGCGATCGACCAGGAGTTCGATCAATCCCGCGATGCCGCCGGGGCGGGCGTGGGGCAATCTTTGGAATTGCTTTTTGGTTGCGGGACCCGCTGCGGCGGCGGCCGTGGGGGCGGCTGCTTCGAGGTCCGGCTCGGTCATAAGTTTGTAGATGTAATCGACGTAAAGCAGGAACTCGGCCGCGGCGCGTTCGCGGGGCTGCGCGAGCGGGATGCGGAAATCGGCTCGTATTGTAGCGGGGTGACGGCCGAGGACGATGACACGGTCCGCGAGAAGCACGGCTTCTTCGATGTTGTGCGTGACGATAAAAATGGAGCGCGTGGGGATTTTCTTGTCCTGCCACAGTTCCAATAATTCGCCGCGCAGGTTTTCGGCGGTGAGAACGTCGAGCGCGGAGAACGGTTCGTCCATGAAAAGGATTTCCGGTTCCACCGCAAGGGCGCGCGCGAATCCGACGCGCTGTTTCATGCCGCCCGAAAGTTCTTTGGGATAGGCGTTCTCGAATCCGCGCAATCCGACGGCGCCGAGCGTTTTGAGCGCGCGGCGATGGCGCTGCGGATGAGACAATCCGCGGGCGAGCAGCGGAACTTCCACGTTATCGAGCACGGTGAGCCATGGGAAGAGCGCGAAGCTTTGGAACACGATGGCGACGTTGGGATCGGACTCGGCCATCGGCTTGCCGTGCCACAGCACTTCGCCGCGCGTGGGCGCGGTGAGTCCGGAGAGAATGCGGAGCAAGGTGGATTTTCCGGATCCGGAGGGACCAAGAAGAGCGGTGATCATGCCGGGTTCGACACTGAGGTCGGTGGGAGCGATGACCTGCATTTCGCCGCCGCCGGGACGTTCGAAGCCTTTTTCGATACGGCGGGCTTCGATGATGGCGGGCTCGGGCGCGATAGGCTCGGCG
>Ga0070734_10001235_pt1 | contig 39077 bp, 33 predicted proteins | sample Coa_R1_8_FD_66444 | JGI IMG/M metagenome (GOLD analysis project Ga0070734, IMG submission 66444) | Surface soil microbial communities from Centralia Pennsylvania, which are recovering from an underground coalmine fire - Coalmine... | ecosystem: Environmental > Terrestrial > Soil > Unclassified ...
GTTAACGCTCCTCTGCGGTCGTTCGCTCGGATGGCGGCCATGGCTGGTAGCAAAGCGAATCGAGAATCCGGTCAAACTTCATCGCTGCCTTCTGTGGGACATCCTTATACTCCGCATAGCCGGTGATGAACGTTAACAACCGCCAGGACCGCCCGTTCTTCGTGAGCCGGAAATCACGCCCTTTCTCCTGAGAACAATGCCATCCATGCACTGTTCCCTCTGGAGCTTCGGGAGAGCCGAACCATGCTGGCTTGGTCTGCACCGGGCCCCAAGTTGCGTTTGCAGTGAAAATGATCAGTTGGCTCGTCTCGCCCTTCGAAGAGAAAGTAATGGAATCGTGGATGTCGCCCTCGAACCCAGCCGCTCTATGGAAATCCGTTCCAAACGGGCGGCAGAACTGAATTAGCCCGAATCCGTGTTGCTTGATCCGCTTCCCCCAGCAGTGCGTGGTCGCGCAAAGGTGAATCTCTCTCGAGTCCGAAACCTGATTGGTCTGTGCCGCGAGCGCCAGCGCTACAGCCATCACCGGGAGCATAATCGATTCTACCCGCAACAGCATCCGTGTCTATCCGTGGCTAAAAATCGACTTCTTTCCACCACGATCCGCGCCCAGAACTGTGGCCGTTTAGCCACAGACGAAACTTTACAACGCTTTTCAAATCAAAAGGCTAGCGATTGGGGTTACTCATTGCTAGAATGAAAAGTTCAGTTTGCAAACGAAGCGTAAACCAGTGGCTTTCCCCAGGCGGCCTCAAGGAGGCGACTGTGCGATTTGAAACCACCATTCAGCGACCCGTCGAAGCGCGCGGCGTAGGCCTGCACAGCGGCGTCCCGGTTTCCATTCGCATTCTGCCCGCGCCTCCCTCCACCGGAATCGTTTTCATCCGCACCGATCTGGACAATTTTCCCATTCCCGCCAGCTGGCGCTACGTTGCCCGCGTGAGCTACGCCACCAGCCTGATGCGGCAAGGCGTGCTGATCTCCACCACCGAGCATCTGCTCAGCGTGTTCTACAGCATGGGCGTCGATAACGCGTATGTGGAAATCGACAATCTCGAAGTTCCCATCCTGGATGGCAGCGGACGCCCCTATGTCGACCTGCTGCGCTCGGCCGGCCTCAAATCCTATCGCCGGCGCAAGCGCTTTTTGCGGATCCGCCGGCCAGTCACCGTCGAATCCGGTTCGAAACGCATCTCCATCCTTCCGTCCGATCGTTTTCTGCTCACCTGCGATGTTTTCTTCGATCATCCGTTAATTGGCCGGCAAGCGCTCGATCTGGAAGTGACTCCCGAACGCTACGCCGAAGAGATCGCGCCCGCGCGCACCTTCGGATTCGAGCACGAGCTTGCTCAGATGCGCGACATGGGTTTGATCCGCGGCGCCTCGCTCGAGAATGCCGTCTGCTTCGATCGCGTGGGCGCGCGCAATCCCGATGGTTTGCGCTTTCCGGACGAATGCTGCCGCCACAAGGCGCTCGATCTGATCGGCGATCTCGCGCTGATCGGCAAGCCGCTGCTCGGCCATGTCATCGCCGAACGCGCCGGACACGCCATGCATACCGCGCTCGTCGCGCGCATAATGTCCGATCCCTCGCTCTACGAAATGCTGAGCTTCGATCAGCTTGCCACGCGAGTGGCGCACGCGCTAGTTTCTTAAATACGTTTCTGGTTCCTGGTTTCTGGTTGCGCGCTGAATTAGAAACGAGAAACGAGAAATGGCCTTTGGTCACCATCCCGAATCTGGTAACGCTGCTCCGGCTGTTACTCGCTCCCTTCGTCGCCGCCGACATCCTATACGGAAATTATCGCCGCGCCATCGCGCTGTGTTTCTTTGCCGGACTCACCGACGTGATCGACGGCTTGCTGGCGCGGCAAATAGGAGAGACCTCGCGCAGCGGCGCATACCTGGATCCCATTGCGGATAAGATCCTGCTGAGCGTAGTCTACGTCGCGCTCGGCCTCGCGCGGGCCATTCCGTGGTGGATGGTCGCCGTGGTGTTCGGCCGCGATGTCCTGATCCTCGCCATGGCCGGATACGGATTGCTCTTCACCAAAATCCGGAAATTCCCGCCGTCGGTGTGGGGCAAGCTGAGCACGTTCTTCCAGATTTCCGCTGCGCTGATGATCCTCTGCGCCCGCGCCGGATTTCCCGCGCCGGATCGTCTGGCGATTTGGTTAATGGTCGCCGCGACCATCTGGAGTGGCATTCACTATGCCTGGCGGGGCGTCACTTTGCTCGCAGCCAGATCCCATTGAACCCACACCGCCCCCGCAATCAGGAACGTCAAATCCAATTCGGAGCAGTTGCCGTGCACTTCCGGATGTGCGACCACGCTTGGAACCCAAATCAATACCCCAAAGGACACCAGCATGAACGTCATTAATCCCAGCGCCAACCGAGCCCGGAAGTTCGCTAGAATCGCCAGCGCAGCGAGTCCGAACGCGATCGTGGTGACGACGGTCCAAAAGCTTTGGCTCGGCGGAATCCACTTGGGAACTAATTGAGCCGTGAGTGAGAAATAGAAAATCTGGCTCAGCGTGAACGAGACCGCACTGGCTCCGATGCCGAGGCGCGACAATCTGCTCCAGGGCGCGAACAACCCAATAGCGCCGCTGAGCAGGCAAAACTGCTCGAAGAAGCTGCCGTAATGAACATACACAGCGGGAGCAGCGAGAATTCCAGGGATACAAGCCAGCGAGAAAAGTGCGTAAACCACGATCAGAAGCACCGACCCCCAACGCACTGTTTTTTGAAAAAGAATCCCGATGCCGCCCGCAATTTGCACGATCATCAGGAACCCGCCGATCGCTTTTCCGGACGGTAGCTTCCAAATTTGGCTCAACGTTTGCCAGGTATCCGGGTCGTACCACATCAGCGCGAGGATGCCGAAAAGAATCGCCGACAAGCCAAAGACGATCCGGCCAAGCCGCATAGATCAGCGCTTGCCCCAAGGAACCCGAACCGATGGCGAGCATCCGGCCGACTTCAAGGTGACCGTCAAGGTTCCCTTTTGGACGCCTTGCTTGTACGGCAGCACCGCGGTCTGATATCTCCCGTCTCCATCGGCTTTGACCTTTTGCCCATGGCGTTCCCCTTCGGACTCGCTATCGAACGTCAATTCGGCGTTGGCGGCGAATCCCGATCCCTCGATCAGCACCAGTTCGGACCCGGGCGTGAGCAACGTCGCATCCACGGTACAACTGCGATCGGCGCCGCGCAACGGAACCGGCACCAGCTTGGCGAACACCTTGCTAGCGCCATCCTGCGAAATCAGGCCAATCCTTACCGGCTCGCCCGGAACGGGCTGCAAAACGAGGTCGATGGGATCGTCCGGCTTGTCGCTTCTGCCGCAAGTACCGGGCTTTCCCGCACAAATCGCAAGGCCTGATGCATCCAAAGTCACGCCCTCGAGTACGTTGACCGGCGCTTTCTGCGTCACCGGCCAACCCACGAGGTTATAGATCGCGTCCTTTGGCAAACCTTGCGCGTATAGGCGAAATCCGATGGATTTTCCGGATCGTCCGGATTCTTTGACTGCCAGCGATGTGTTGGGCGTGCTCGCTTTTGGGCCCCACGCATTGTGGAGGCTCACCAGTTTGACCACGTTGTCGTTGACGTTCTGCCCAAACAGACAAAGCGCGCATAGAAACCAGAAGAGGTGAATCGATCGTCGCAACAGAGTCAGTATAGTGGAAGTGTCCCAGCATAATTCACGACGCCATGAAGAACGCCAAGGGCATAAAGAAGAAAAATATCGGATCCTTCGATAGCTGGCTTTGCGAGGAGGGAATCTACCAGGAAACAACATTCGCCGCGAGGAAGCGCGTCCTGGCGCGCCTCAGTCGAGTTGATCAACGGCTACTTTCCAGATCTCGGAAACCAATAGCCCCCTCGACGGATTGACGTGCGCCCAACACCGGGCTACCCTGGGAGTGTGCCTGTTCCGATCACCCGCTACCAGGTGTCGTCCCACTACCTCTGGGCGGGATTCGTCGCACTCGCGCTGACCGGCCTCTGTTTCTGGATGTCCTTCGTTTGGCCTCTCGCCTGGATCGCTACCGCGCTTTTCCTGATCTCCGCCGTCCTGGTCCTCTATCTCGCGTTGCGGCCCTCGGTCGAGATTTACGAGAGCCATCTCAAGATCGGACAAGCCGCCATCCCCTGGAAGCACATTCGAAGATTGGACCGCAGTTCCAACGTCCCTTTGATGGTCCGGCTCACGCTGTCCGACAAAACTCGCATCTTCTTGGTCTATCCGAGCGACCCGCATTCCTCGAGCAGCCTTCTTCGCCAGTTGCGCCGTCACGCGCGCGAAGCGCTGATCGATGGCGTGCCCTACCGACAGTTCTGGGGCGAGCCCGCCAACTCGGCGCCGTCTCGTAAGCCGGTGGTCCAGGCTCCGCGCGCTCCCTTGCTCCTGCCTGACGACGAGGCCGAAGTGGAACGCATGTTCCAGCGCCTCAAGTCTGTCGGCCACTTGGATCAGAAGACCTCACCGGAGGAAAAGTAGCTTCCGGGTGCCCGGTCCGCGCCGCTTCCGCTGGCTGCTGTTGCTTGCGCTCGTTGCGATCCTTGTTCTTGCAACATATCCCTTCTGGCTGACTGCGCTCGGCACATTCCTGGTGAAGAATGATGGCCCCGCCAAAGCAGACATGGTCGTGGTATTGGCCGGCGATGCCACCGGAAATCGCATCTTCACCGCCGGCAATCTTGTCCGGCAAGGGTTTGCTCCCGTGGCGCTCATCAGCGGACCAGCCGGAGTTTACGGCCATTACGAAAGCGACCTGGCCATAGAAATGGCGGCGAAGCAGGGTTACCCGGCCTCGTATTTTGTCGCGTTCCATAACGATTCCAAGTCCACGGCGTCTGAATCGGAAGCAATTGTTTCCGAGCTCCGGCGGCGCAATGTCCATTCCATCGATCTGGTCACCAGCAACTACCACACACGGCGCGCCGGACGGACGTTCCGCAACCTCGCGCCCGGCATCGCAGTCCACGTCGTCGCGGCGCCGGATCAATACTTCACCGCCAACGCCTGGTGGAAAGAACGCGAGGGCCGAAAAACTTTCCTGATCGAGTGGATGAAAACCGTCGCTTCTTGGATCGGTCTTTAGTATGTGGAAATCCATACTCCCGCATTTGTGGCGTTACCGGCGCGGCCTTGGGCTGGGCATGGGAGCGCTCATCTTGAAGGATGTCTTGAGCGCATCGCTGCCACTCGTGATCCGCGCCGGCGTGGATTCGCTTACCTCCGGTTTCAAAATCCAATTGGTGTTTGAATTCGCCGCCGCGCTCATTGTTCTTTCGCTGATCAAAGGATTATTCCAATACTGGATGCGCGTGATCCTGATCGGGACTTCGCGCGACATCGAATTCGACCTGCGCAACCAACTCTTCTCGCACCTGGTGACGCTCTCCTCCGATTTCTACGCGCGCTTTCGCACCGGCGACATCATGGCGCGATCGACCAACGATCTGAATGCGGTCCGGATGATGCTGGGTCCCGGAATCATGTACTGGACCGAGACCATGTTCACCGCCGTGATCTCCGTGGCTGTGATGCTGTCGGTGGATTGGCAGCTCACGCTGGTCTGCCTCATTCCCGCGCCACTGGTGAGCGTCGCGGTGATGCTGTTCGGCAAGCGCATTCACGATCGCTTCGAATCCATTCAGAAGATGTTCTCGGATATCAGCAGCCGTGTGCAGGAGAATCTGTCGGGAGTGCGCGTGATCCGCGCCTACGCGCAGGAAAAGGCCGAGCTGCACAAATTCGAAATGCTGAATCAGGATTATGTCGCCGAAAACATCCGGCTGGCCAAACTTTCCGGACTCTTCATGCCGCTGCTGCAAGCTCTGATCGGTCTTTCGTTCCTGATGGTGCTGCTGGCGGGCGGCTACCGGCTGCTGGAACATCGCATTTCGCTCGGCAGTTTCGTGATGTTCAACACTTATATGGGAATGCTGGTGTGGCCCATGATTGCCATCGGATGGGTGGTGAATCTGATGCAGCGCGGGCGTGCTTCCTGGAACCGAATCATGGAGATCATGCAGGAAAGACCGGCGATTTTTAGGAAGGAAGTCCAGGCATTCGAGGAAGCCAGGGAAGTCTCCGGGGCAATCCGGTTCGAGGGCGTGGAGATGAAATATCCAGCGACCCTGGCGCTGAACAAAGTGGATCTTTCCATCGCCGCCGGCGAAACCGTCGCGATCGTGGGACACACCGGCAGCGGCAAGAGCACGTTGGTCAGCCTGATTCCGCGGCTGATTGATCCTACACAAGGCCGCGTTCTGCTGGACGGAGTCGATCTACGCGAGCTCGATCCGGAATGGATCCGGCGGCAGATCGGGTTCGTCCCACAGGAAACTTTTTTGTTCAGCGCAACGCTGGCCGAGAACATCGCATTCGGCGTGGAACGCGCCTCCGAGGAGCAGATTGCGCGCGCGGCTGAGCTGGCCGGCCTCGCTCCCGACATCGCGGGATTTCCCGCAGGTTTTCAAACCATCATCGGTGAGCGCGGCTTGACACTTTCGGGCGGCCAGAAGCAGCGGGTCGCGATTGCGAGGGCAATCTTGCGCGATCCGCGGATTCTTATTTTGGACGACGCGCTATCCAGCGTGGATACGCTCACCGAAGAGACCATTCTGAACAGCTTGGCTGCCGTGATGCGCGGCCGGACCACCATTCTGATCTCTCACCGGGTTTCCACCGTGCAGAACGCGGACCGGATTGTTGTGATCGAACAGGGCGAAGTGGCCGAGCAGGGAACGCACGATGAGTTGATCGCCAGCGGCGGCTATTACGCCGATCTTTACCAGAAGCAGCTATTAGAGGAAGAGCTGGAAGCGATTTAATCGAACTTCCGGCCTTGGGCCAGCGTATCCAGAACGAGGTGATTTATGTGGAAAGCCCTTTTTCAGATGTCCTTTGCCGGTTCGTTGCTGTGCTCCGGGCTCTTAGCCAGCGAATGGTCGAAGACGTTCACCATTTCAGGCAAAGCGGATCTCCGGGTCGACTCTAACGACGGCGCCGTCCACATTCGGACCTGGGATCGGAATCAGATTGAGGCGCGGGTCTTTACCGAGGGCTGGAAAATCGCGCCCGGCGAAGTGACCATTAACGATCATCAAACGGGCGATCGCGTGGAACTGGAGGTTCGCATCCCTCATCACGGATTCGAAATCACCTTTGGACGGCGTAACGTCCGCGTGGAGCTGCAGGTCCCCCGCAATCTGCGCAGCGACATCCACACCGGCGATGGCGCCATCACCGTGGATGGGGTGCACGGCGAAACTCGCTTATCCACAGGCGACGGGCACATCGAGGCTGATCGGCTGGATGGAACCTTGGACGCCCAGACCGGCGATGGCCGCATGCGAATCCGCGGCCGATTTGATCTGTTGAATTTGCATACCGGGGACGGGAGCATTGAGGCCGAAATCGACAACGGCTCGAAGATTACGTCCGAATGGCGAGTGCGGACCGGCGACGGTCACGTTACGCTCCGTCTGCCGAGGGATTTTTCAGCCGATCTGGACGTCCACACCGGCGATGGTCACATTGACTCCGACTTGCCCGTCACCGTCACCGGCTCGCGCCGCGAAAACGAACTGCGCGGCCGCCTGAATGCAGGTGGTCCACCGCTCGTGGTTCGGACCAACGACGGCTCAATCCGCCTGGAACGACTCTAAAAAAACAAAGTGGGGCGGGCAATCCTGCCGCCCCACGACTCACTGTTAGTTGTTATTGACTTGCACTTTGATCGCTTTGGGCTTGGCGATCTCTTTCTTTGGCAGGGTGACGGTCAACACGCCGTTCTGGAAATCGGCCTTCACGTTCTCGCTGTCCACAGTCTCGGGGACCGTGAAATATCTTACGAACGAGCCGTAGCTTCGCTCCAGCCGGTGGAACCCTTTGTTCTTCTCTTCCCGTTCAAACTTCCGCTCGCCCTTGAGCGAAAGCGTGCCGTTCTCCAACCGGATATCGATGTCCTTTTGATCGACGCCCGGAATATCCGCCTTGAGAACTAACTCATTGTCTGTCTCGAAGATATCAACCGACGGGGCCCAGGGACGGGTGGTGGTTTGATCGCTGAACAGACGGTTTACGGTGTCTTGAAACAGCCGCAGACCGGCGGGGAACTCCTCGTTATCGACGAAGGGGGAATACTTTACAACTGGCATAGTCTGGTGATCTCCTTGTTTTATCTAACTCTACAAAAAGTATAAAATCTTAGTGCAAGCTTGTCAATACATCTGATGCAAAAATATTCTTGACGGATTTCGTATCTAGGACCAAAATGGTCGGGTATAATCATTTTGGAGGTGGCTGGCTTCGTTTTTTCGCGGAGCTTTAGTTGCTCTGCGAGAAGCCGGATACTGAACTGACGATGCAACTGAGTGTCAACAGCGACGCCGCTGGGCGGAATGCCCCAGCTACTCCCCAAACCTTGGCCCACTTGAAGTCTGGGGAGACGGGTATCCTTGACCGGTTGGATCTTCCCGAGGACGTTGCACGCCGTCTTATGGAACTGGGATTCTTGCCCGGACACTCTGTAGTGCCTGCGCGTAGTGCGCCAGGCGGGGAGCCGCGTGTCTATCGCGTCGATGGTTCTGAAGTAGCGCTCCGCCGTGAGACTGCGCTACGGCTGATCCTTCGGCCGCCCGCGAAAGATCCTTGCAAGGCCCTGGAGCTATGAGCGATTGCCATGATTGCGGCAGTTGTGCGGTAGCCACCGCGCCGGCGCCCGCTCGCCAAACCGGTCCCGCGCATGTGGTTGCGATTATCGGACCGCCCAATTCGGGAAAATCCACGCTTTTCAATCGCCTGACCGGCTTGCGCCAAAAAGTGGCGAATTTTCCGGGCGTCACCGTCGAGCAACGGGTAGGCAAAGCCAAGATGAACGGCCACCGCGAGGTGATTCTGGTCGATCTCCCGGGTGTCTACAGCTTGAATCCGCGATCCGAAGACGAGCAGGTCACGCGCGATGTTCTCACCGGAAACATGCCGGACGTGCCGAAGCCCGATGCAGTGCTGCTGATTCTGGACAGCACCAACCTGGGGCGCCATCTGGTGCTGGCAGCGCCCATTCTTAGCCTGAAACTGCCGACGTTGGTGATCCTGAACATGGCCGACGATCTTTCGAGCCGCGGCGGCCAGATTGATACTGGCGAATTAGCGAGCCAGCTTGGTGCGCCGGTCGCGCTCATCAGCGCCTCCAAGGGGACCGGCGTCGAAAAGGTGTTCCAGTTCATGCTGGGCACTTCGGCCGGAACCACATCGCTCGCGCCTCCCAAGATGGAGCTGCCCATCTTGCAGGATGTTCCGCAGTGCCGCCGCTGGGCGCGCGATGTTGGAATCGGCGCCGCCTATCAGGCTCCCACGCCGCCGCTTTGGACGCGCCGTCTGGACGCAGTTTTCCTGCATCCGGTGGCCGGGCCGCTTATTTTTCTCGCCGTCGTGGCCGGCGTGTTTCAAACCATTTTCCGTGGCGCGAAACCGATCATGGACGGCTTGCAGAAGCTGGTACAAGTTTCCGGTCACTGGCTCGGCAACGCACTTCCGGAAGGCGTCATTCGCTCGCTTCTGGTGGAAGGTGTGTGGAACGGCGTTGGCGCGGTGATCGTTTTCCTGCCGCAGATTCTGCTGCTCTTCTTGTTTATCGGGATTCTGGAAGATTCCGGCTACCTGGCGCGCGCCGCGCTCATCGCCGACCGCACCATGGCGAAATTCGGATTGCAGGGAAAATCGTTCATCCCACTGCTTTCCGCCTACGCCTGCGCCGTGCCCGCGATCATGGCGACGCGCACCATCGAAAGCAAACGGGACCGTTTGGCCACCATTTTGATTGCTCCGTTCATGACCTGTTCGGCGCGGCTGCCCATTTACTTCTTGATCATCGCCGCATTCATTCAGGAACGGCCTTTTCTGGGTCCGTTCCTAGGAACGCAGGCCGCCGCTCTGCTTGGACTCTACGCACTCGGATTTCTGGCAGCGATTTTCACGGCGCGAGTGCTGAAATCCTCCGTTCTCAAGAGCGAGCGCACTACCTTCATGCTTGAGATGCCTCCCTACCGGATGCCTACGCTGCGCTCGCTGTTCTTGCGCATCTACGATCGTGCCAAGGTTTTCCTGCATCGCGCCGGGACGGTGATTTTGACCTGCGCGGTGGTTCTATGGGTTCTCGGCCATCTTCCGCTCGAAAATGGAAAACCGCCCAATATCTCGGATAGCTACGCGGGCATGATCGGCCACACCATTGGGCCGGTGATCAAACCCCTTGGATTCAATTGGAAGATCGGGATCGGGCTGATCAGCTCGATCGCCGCGCGCGAGACCATCGTCGCCACGCTCGGCACGATCTACGGGATGGAAGGCACTTCGGATTCGGTGGGCCTGCAGCAGGCTTTGCAGAGAGAGCTAACGCCAGGCGGAGCGTTCGCTCTGCTGATTTTCTTCGCCTTCGCCATGCAGTGTATGTCGACCATCGCCGTAGTCCGCCGCGAAACCGGCGGCTGGAGGTGGCCGGCCATCCAGTTCGCCTACATGACAGCGGTGGCCTACGTGTGCGCGTTAGTCACCAACGCAGCCGTCCGCTCCGGATTTTTCACCTGACCCCATACCGAACCGCGACCGCCAGGGAGCGCTACCCCGAACGCCCGTGGTAACGCTCCCTTGCGGTCGCGGTTCGGTTGGGAATTTCCGCGAACAAACACCAAGCTCCAGACGTACTATGAAAAAGAACCGAGGTGTGCGCCCATGAATCCGATTTCCAAGCCTCTGCTGCTCCTTGCCGCCGCGAGCCTGTGCCTGCGCGCCGATACCCATATCCGCTGGCAGGACGACGGGCTGTTCTCCCGCATGGATCTCGAAACGCGTGGGACCGTCGAATTCACCGACAACGATTCGGACGTCAAGAGTATTTCGAGCGACGGATATTTCCGGCTGGAGCAATGGTCCGCCGGGCCGTCCCGAACCTATCTTGTGCGCCCCTCGTCGAACGGCATCGAGCGGCTCTATTCTGTCGACGGTACAGCGAAGGCTATGGACGCGGACGGCCGTGCCTGGCTCGCGCGCATCTTGCCCGAGGTGATTCGCGAATCCGGCATCGGCGCGCCCGAGCGCGTGAAGCGGATTCTTCGACAGCAGGGCGCGGGCGGCGTTCTCGCCGAGATCAACAAAATCCATAGCGATCATTCGCGGCGCGTTTACATTCAGAATTTGCTCGATTACGGCAACCTCAATTCCGAGGATCTGCGCGAAGCCATGCGACTGGGCCGCAAGATTTCCTCCGATGGCGAAAAGGCCGCGCTGCTGGTCGCCACTGCTTCTCACTACCAAACAGCTGCCACGCGAGAATCCTTCTTCGATTCGGCGGATTCCATCAGCTCCGACGGCGAACATCGCCGCGTGCTGGCGTCCGTTTTGGACCACTACGGTCCGGATCGTGAAACCTTGACGCTGGCCTTGCGCTCGGCCAAGCGCATCTCGTCCGATGGCGAGAAGGCCGCCGTGCTCGAACAAGCTGCCGATTTCCGGATGAGCGACGATACCGCGCGGACCAACTTTTTCCGCGCCGCCGACAGCATCAGCTCGGATGGCGAACATCGCCGCGTCCTCTCCGCTGTCCTGAGGAAGAATGCCGACAAAGATGTTTTGGTCCGTAGCCTGCGCTCCGCTTCCGGCATTAGCTCGGATGGCGAGAAAGCCGCTGTGTTAAGCCAGGCCGCCGAAGTTTTTGTGGACGATCCCATCGTGCGCAGAGCGTTCTTCGATACGGCAGGCACGATCAGCTCGGACGGTGAGCGCCATCACGCGCTTTCCGCCCTTCTAAAAAGAGCCGACTGGAGCGCCGATACGCTACGAGATGTAGCCAAATCCGCGTCGCGCATGTCTTCCGACGGCGAAAAAGCGGCAGTGCTTTCGGGCATCGCAGAGAGCGCGCCGAAAGATCCGTCGGTGATGGAAGCCGTAATGGCCGCCGCCGACACGGTCAGTTCCGACGGCGAACATGCCCGCGTATTGCTGGCTGCCTTGAACGCCGGAACAATTTCCAAAGAAAGCGTGGTTCTGGTGCTTCACTCGGCCGAGAGAATCAGCTCGGACGGTGAAAAAGCACGCGTGCTGACGAAGGCCGCCCAGCGCTATTCGAACGATCCGGCGGTGGCCGCCGCTCTACGCTCGGCAACGAAGTCTATTTCGTCGGATGGCGAATATCGCAAAGTGATGACCGCGCTCGATCGCGGCAACACGCTCTAAACCACACAGCATCGCGATATCATCAACGGTTAGGAGTACCATGCCTAATCTGTTCTCGAAACACAGCCGCCGCGAACTGTTCCGACAAGGCGGATTGCTGGCTGCCGCGCAAGCTCTTGGCGGCCGCATCCAACGCGCTTCCGCAGCCGCGCTCGATATCGGCGCGAATCTGTATCAATCCATCGGTGTGCGGCCGATTCTGAACGCCAAAGGAACTTTCACCATCATCACCGGCTCCATGACGCTTCCGGAAGTGAAGCATGCCATGGACGAGGCCGGACGCCATTTCGTCCAGATGGACGAATTGATGGAAGGCGTCAGCAAACGGCTCGCCGATCTTACGAGCGCGGAGTGGGGCATCATTACCGCCGGATGCTGCGCGGCTCTGACGCATTGCACTGCCGCCGCGATCGCTGGCAATAATCCGGAGCGCATGCAGCGCCTGCCCGACCTCACCGGGATGAAGAACGAAGTCATCATCCCTAGTTATTCGCGCAACGTCTACGATCACGCCATTCGGATGCTGGGCGTGAAGATCGTCGAAGTGAGCGAACCTTCCCAGCTCGAATCCGCGTTCAACGAGCGCACCGCCATGGTTTACATCCTCGGCGGACCGGGCGACGATGGTCCGCTCGGTACTCGCGTCATCGCTGAAGTCGCCAAGCGCAAGAATGTTCCGTTGATCGTGGATGCGGCGGCTGAAATCCTGACCGTGAAACCGAATGTGCATCTGGAGCGCGGCGCGACGGCGGTTGCTTATAGCGGCGGCAAATGCATCCGTGGTCCGCAAGCGGCGGGCCTTTTGCTCGGCGAAAAGAATTGGCTGCAAGCGGCGTGGGCGAACAGTGCGCCGCACCACGCGTTTGGCCGATCGCTCAAAGTCGGCAAAGAAGAGATCATGGGGATGCTCGCCGCTGTCGAGATGTGGATGAAGCGCGATCATCAGGCCGAATGGCGGACTTGGGAAGCGTCGCTCAATCAAATCGCGGCCAGCGTGAAGCGCATCGGAGGCGTCACGACGGAAATTACTCAGCCGGATGAAGGGCTCTCGAATCGTTCGCCGGGTTTGGCGATCCACTGGAACGGAACCAGTCCGAACATCACTGGCCAGGAAGTGAGCAAACTAGTTCTGGATACCGAACCGCGTATCATTCTCGCAGGCGCGCGCGGCAGTCGCGAAGGCGATCGAGCCAGCTCCGTTTTCATTGTTCCGTATATGATGGGGCCGGGGGACGACAAAATCGTCGCGGAACGCTTGTACGCGGTGTTGTCCAATCCGCCGCATTTTCCCGATCCTCAGCCGGACGCAACTCCGTCGGTCACGGTTGCCGGCCAGTGGGAAGTGCGTTTGGAGTTCGGCCGCGGATCCGCGAAACACACTGTCGTGCTGGAACAAGACGGCGCGAAGCTGGTGGGCACGCATCAAGGCGAGTATTATCATGGCGATCTCAGCGGCAAAGTCTCGGGCAATCAGGTTCGGTTCCGGACAATGAATCGTGCTGAAGGCACCGAGCTGTTTTACGAATTTACTGGCGTGGTGGAGGGTGACAAGATCACCGGCACGGTGAATCTCGGCGAGTACGGCAAGACGACATTCTCTGGGCAGAAGCACAAGTACCGGAACGGATAAAGAAAAGGAAAAATCTATGACCAAATCAAACAGAAGAAATTTCATCGGAAAGAGTGTTGCCGCTTCGGCGGCAGTGACAGCGGCAGCGGCGGTTCCGGCGTCGGCGCAGGATAAGCCGACCAAGAAAGTGATTTACAGAAACGGCAAGAAACCGGAAAAGACCCCGCTATTCAACAGCACCGTTACATTCGGGAATCTTTTGTTCATCGCGGGCGTCGGTTATCACGAGCCGGGCGACATCAAAGTCCATACCAAAGGCGTTCTGGATTCGATTCAACAACAGCTCGAGAGCGTTGGGTCGTCGATGAACAAGGTTTTGAAGTGCAATGTCTATCTGAACGACTTGAAAGATTACAAAGAAATGAACGAAGTCTTCCAGGGACGGTTCGGCGATGAGCCCCCCGTCCGCACCACCATCGCTGCCGCCGGCGGAATCCCGGGGAATTCGCTGGTGGAAATCGACGTCATCGCTTACATCTGAGGCAATTCATGCGCCTGTATTCCATTGTGCTGGCCGGAACGCTCTGCGCGTCCGGCCAAACGCTTTCCACCAAGTGGGAAGAACTCACCGCCGCGGATTTTAAGCAAGCAGTGGCGAATGCGCAGAACACGTGCGTGCTGCCTTTCGGGATTATCGAAAAGCATGGCCCGCAACTGCCGCTCGGGACCGATTTGATCAACGTCCGCTATGTGTCGCTGCAAGGCGCCGCGCAAGAGTACGCCGTTGTGTTTCCGGATTACTACTTCGGTCAGATATTCGAAGCCAAGCACGAGCCGGGCACTGTCGCCTACAGCTCGAAGCTCCAGTTGGCGCTGCTGCAAGAGACCACCGATGAAATGGCGCGCAACGGCTGCAAGAAAATCCTGATCGTGAACGGACACGGCGGCAACAACAGTTTGATTCCCTTCTTTGCGCAGTCGCAATTGGACACGCCGCACGATTACGTGGTGTACGCGCTCATGTCCCACAGCAATCCGACGGGCCGTCCGGCTCTTAAAACCAAAGTGGATTCGCATGCGGGGGAATCGGAAACTGCGCATACGATGGTTTCACGCCCTGACTTGGTTCACATCGAACGCTCGGGCAGCGAATCCGGCGCCGATCAGAATCGTTTAGACCTTCCCAACGGTGTTTATACGGGCATCTGGTGGTATGCGAAGTTTCCCGAGCATTACGCAGGAGACGGCGCGCCGGCCACCAAGGAACTCGGCGAGTTTGACATGAAAGCCTGGGCGGACAGCGTCGCGAACGCGATCCGAGCCATCAAAGCGGACCAAGTCAGTCCGAGGTTGCAGGAGGAGTTCTACCGGAAGTCGATGGTGCCTAACGAGACCAAGCAGTAAATCCATTTCATAGATTGAAACGGCTGCGATAAGTCCGGCTCATCGTCAGTTTCTGATTATCGCGGAGAACAATCACATAATCGCCTCGGAAGCAAGGCTGCAGCTCCTTGACCCGTTCGGTGTTCACGATGGCCGACCGGTGAATGCGCGCGAAGCGGTCCGGATTCAATTGCGATTCGAGCTTTGCCATCGTTTCGCGATAAAGGTGCTCTTGTTTTCCCACGTGCAGCCGCGCGTAATTTCCGGCGGCTTCGATCCAATCGATCTCATCGGCGCGCAGAAAAAAGACTCGGCCGCCTTCATGGATCATCAGTTTTTCCAGGTATTTCCTGGCTTGCTCCAAATTCACGAGCAGCTTCAGCACCTGTTCGTTTACTTCTCCAGATTTCCTGCGGTCTAGTTCCACGCGGGCTCGCGCCAGCGCGCGGCTAAATCGCTCGCGGTCGAACGGCTTCAACAGATAATCGAGCGCGCAGACTTCGAATGCTTTTAGCGCATATTGATCGTACGCGGTTACGAACACGATCACGGGCATTCGCTTCGGATCGAGCTGATCCAGCAATTCGAAGCCGGTCAGCTCGGGCATCTGAATATCCAGGAAAACCAAATCCGGCGCAAGCCGTTGGATGTCGCGCAGCGCCTCGGCTCCATTGGCGCTTTCCGCTACAATCTCGATTTTTGGGTCTTCGGCGAGCAGCATCCGGATGCGTTCGCGCGCCAGCGGCTCGTCGTCGACGATCTGTGCTCGAATGTTCATGAGTGGGCCGGAAGCGACAGCTTCACCCGAAAGCCTCCGCCCGGCTCGGAGCGGAGATCCAGAGCCCGGCCGTTTCCATACAGTTGTTCCAATCGCGCGCGCGTATTCGAGAGACCTACGCCCTCCCGATGGTTCACAGCCGTGACACCGGGCCCGTCGTCAAAAATTTCAATTACCAGACTGGCGCCCTCACGGCGCGCGCGAATTTCAATGCGTCCACCCGCCGCGCGCGGCGCGATACTGTGGCGCACCGCGTTTTCCACCAACGGCTGCAGAATCAGATTCGGCACCAACAAATCGAGCGTGTCCGGCGCAACCGAACGCTCCACGCTGAGCCTCTCGCCGAAACGCACCTGCTCGATCTCCAGATATTTGTCGAGCAATTCCAACTCGGTTTTCAATGCCACTTCCTGGATCCCTACGCTATCCAGCGTAATCCGAAGAAACTCGGCCAGCCGGGTGATCATCTGATCCGCGGCCTCCACATCTTTGTGTACAAGCGCGGAGATGGCGTGGAGAGTGTTGAAGAGAAAATGCGGTTGGATCTGCATCTTCAGCGCCTGCAACTGCGCCTGAACCAGGCGTGCTTCAAGCTGCGTAGCGCGCAATTCGCGCTCCTGGAATTTGCGGTAATAATCGAGCCCGTGGCTGATTCCGACGAGCAGCCAGTATGTCAGGAAATCGGAATGGAGGCGCGCCCGAAACAGCGACGCCGCCATCTCGGCCGAAGTGCGGTATCCGATCAAAGGCAGCAGTCTCACGAAGACTTGCGTATGAATGAAAGCGAACGCGATAGCGCACGCAATCTGTAGAGGAACGGTATACCAATAGTTCTTCTTGAGAATCAGGAATCGAGCGCCCAGCCACAAGATGAACGGCGTAAAAACCGCCCAGGTGGACGATTCCAGCAGCGCATACAAGAAGGCAGGTTTGAACTGGACGGGTTGCGAATAGGCGCGCGACAAATAGCCCTGGCTAGCGCTGAACAGCGCATAGAGCGTCCACGCGATCCAAATCCAGGCCAGTTGGATGAGCCAGCGGCGATGCGGCAAACGAGTCAACACCGCTGTTGTAGCATTTACTTGGGAAAAGCTTCGGGCGTGGTGCTACCGCGATGGCACATCCAGCAGGAGACTACGCGGTGCTCGGGGAAATTGGCATCGTTCACCTGATGCACCATGTTGAGCATTTTGCGCGCCGTGACCTTGGCCGGTTTGTCGTCCTTTTCAAATGCGCCCGGCACGTGGCAATACTGACAGTCGACATTGAGCGCCTTGGTGAAGAACTGCATCACCGGCATCAGGCGCGGCGCGGGCACACCCTTCATCACTTGGATGTTCTTGTAAACCTGCTCGGCCGGTTTCGGCGGCTCCCAGGATTCGGCAGGCTGGCGATCAAAAACGCGCTTGGCCGAACTGGGCTGTGGCTCGGCGCCGAACTGATGGGTTTCTTCCAAGGTGAGCGTTTGTCCGTCCGGTGAAATAGTCCAGCGATCGTCCATCCGTAATTCACCGCTTTTGAATGTCGCGACCGAGTGCACCACCAGCGCGTCTCCCTCCCAGGCGCATTTGCTGACCATCGGCGCGCCGTGGATCTGGTTCTTGTTATCATCAGCGCCAAACTTGTAGCGGGCGGAGTTTTCCTCTTCTGGACCGTTGTTGCTTTTCGAGCGAAAAACGATGGCGATTTCCGAGCTGGTTTGCTCAATCCGAACACGAAACTCGGCCGGCGGATCCTTGGACGGCGGGCTCTTTTGCGGATCCCAGCGCCAGACTCCGGCGAGATTTGGCGCGGCATTGAGCACGGAAGCCAGGGAAAGCAGGATCAGATAACGCATAGGTGGCACGAGCGTAGCATCGGATTCATTGGGCCGAAACAACTTTGTGACCAAACTGGCTTTTCCAGGGACGAACCGGCTAAACTTGGTCTGCACCAAAGATGTCCGATAAAACGAGCATTCGCGCGCTGCTAATCCTGAGCTGGATTTTCGCGATCCTGGCTGTGATCACGATGTTGCCGTTTTCCGCTTCCAAAACCAACGATCTCGGCTACTATTCGCTCTGCTCCTTCGCACCCTGGAGCGCTCTGGCGCTGCTTTTGGTGGCCGCCGTACTTTGGGCCATCCGGAAGTATCTGCTCACGCGCGCCCAATAAACACAGGGGCCGGATTGTGGTTTCATAGTAGGCATATGCGGCAGCTCCTCCTGTCTCTTGCCTGCGTGGTTTCGCTATCCGCGGCCACCGCCTTTCAAGCTTCTTTCGAGAACGCCAACAACGGCTGGACTGTCCTTCACGGCACGGCCGTCACGGATTCTTCCGTCACCTATCAGAGCCGCAAATCGATGCGCCTGGAACCCGGTACGGGACTCGACGCCAGCGTTCGATCCGCTTCGATCCCACTCAGCATCGGCAAGCGCTACGAACTGTCGGGATGGATTCGCACTGACAAACTAGCTGTTCGCGACGTGGATCGTTCGCCCATCGCCATTGGCGCCTCGATCGCGATGGCGTCCATGCCGTATGACGTGCATTCGGAAGCCGTCGGCGGGACGCACGACTGGACGCGCGTCCATCTGCGATTCACGGCCACCGCCCCGCAGGACAGCATCGTGCTCACGGCCGGCAAGGGCGGCGCATTCGAAGGCAAAGCCTGGTTCGCGGGAATTACGGTGGACGAAGTTTCTTCCAAAGACGATTGGCCATCGCGCGCTGCGGTGACTACTTTCGGTCCCGCGTATCGCTATCCGACCGGCGGATGGGTTTATCTCCACATCGAGGGCCAGCCGTATGAGCGCGGCTATCAGCATGGCCATCTGATGGCGAAAGAAGTTGTGCAGTATCTGGAACGCTGCGCGGCGGAGCTAGATTCCAAGGGCAAGAACGAAAGTTGGGATTTGGCGCGCACCACCGCGAACGCGCTGTTCCTGCGCGGCTTCGATCAGGAAATCCTGGCCGAGATGAAAGGCATCGCCGAAGGCGCGTCTGACGCGGGTTCCAAATGGCAGGGCCGCCGCATCGACTTGATTGACATGGTCGCGGCGAACACGACGGTGGAACTCGGCGAACTCACGGGCGCGCTGCCAGTAACGCCGACGGGTCTCGAAGGATTGCATCTCGAATCGCCGGTCTATTTCGATCGCAAACGCGACGTGTCCATCGTGGAACGCTGCAGCGCATTCGCGGCGAACGGAAAAGCTACACGCGATGGGCGTATGGTGATCGGCCATATCACCATGTGGCCGCTGACGCTGGCCGAGCAGACCAACGTCATGCTGGATATTCAGCCCACCACCGGCCATCGATTGCTGATGCAGAGCTATCCGGGCGGCATTGAGAGCGGCACGGATTGGTATCAGAACGACGCGGGCATCGTGCTCACCGAAACAACCATTCGCCAAAGCCCGTTCAATATTGAAGGCACGCCCATCGCCTATCGCGCGCGCAAAGCGATTCAGTATGGCGACACCATTGACAAAGTTGTCGAGATTCTCAGCACGAAAAACAACGGCCTCTACACCAACGAGTGGCTGATCGGCGACGCGAAGAACAATGAAATCGCAATGTTCGAGATGGGCACGTACAAGAGCCGGCTGTATCGCAGCTCGAAGAACGATTGGTTCGAAGGCACCGACGGTTTCTACTGGGGCGACAACAACGCCAAGGACCTGGCGATGCGTCTGGAATTGCAGCCCGATCCGAAAAGCGAGCCGGTGCATGTGCCGTACGTGCCGGGTCCGCGCGATTTGAAGTGGAAGGAGCTGTATCAGGAATACAGCGGCAAGATCGACGATCAGTTTGCATTTCTCGCGTTCCGCACGGCTCCGCTGGTGACTGCAAGCTCGATGGATGCAAAGGTTGCGACGGCCGACATGGCGTCGCACATGATGGTGTGGGGCGTTTTCGGAAAACCGAATCAGCGCGAGTGGGTGCCGTCCAGCTATTCGAAAGAGCAGTATGCGAAGAATGACGGAATTTATTCTTCGGGATATCGCTTGATTGCGGCGGAGCCGTCCGAGTCATTGAAGAAGGCGGTCATCGAGAATGAACTGGCGCGCACTTCGGCCAAGCCCGAGGCAGAGAAATCCGAGAAGAAAGCGGCTTCCTACAAAGATCGTTTGTGGAAGGGCTGGGTGTTGCCTGCATCGAGCGCGGATGACTGGTTCACAGCCGGTTCGGCCGCGTATTATCGCGATCTGCAGTCGGATGATTTGGCGAAAGCGATGGGTTCCCATTGGGCGGCGTATCGCTCGGCGAACATGGCCGAGCCGAACGCAATGAACAAATTCGCGGCGGAGGCGCATCGCGGCGCGCTGGTGCTGGATCAAATGCGGCGCGAGATGGGCGACGACAAGTTCTTTAAATTAATGACGGACTTCTTCGCCGCGCATACCACGCAAACCGTAACGAGCGACGATTTCGTGAAGGCGGCCGGTGTCAGCGCGACGCTCGCGCAGGATAAGGGCGGCGCGGTCTACATGGCGTCGGATATCTTCAAGCGACTTTCGAGCGCCATGATCGTGTACGGGACCGTGGCGGATGCGGGAGCTAATCGCTACGCGGCCGAGCAGCTTCAGAAGCACTACATGGATCAGTTCGAGAGTGCGGTTCCGGTACGTAAGGATTTCGCGCTTACCGATGATGAGCTGCGCGATCACGATGTGATCTTCATCGGACGGCCGGAGACTAACTCCGCACTAGCGGCGTGGAAGACGAAGATCGGACTTGAATCCGACGGCGGATCTTTCCGGATCGCCGGCAAGGAGCACGCGTCGGAAACGGAAGCGCTCGCGTTTGCTGCCACCAATCCGCTGGACCGGCATCACATGGTGCTGGTGCTCGCCGGGAACAATGCGCTCGAGACGGTCCACTTGGCGAGTGGTTCTTTGAGCCGGACTGAGTACACGGTTTATGAATCTGGAAAAGAATCGAGTTCCGGATTCCGCAACTGACCGGCCGGGCATTGCTGGTAGTGCTTCGTCGAACGCATGTAGGGCGGACCCCCTGGTCCGCAGCCGACGCCCTCGTCGGCTTGTTCGAGGAGCGAGTCCTGGGGGACTCGCGCGGACCAGGGGGTCCGCCCTACAAAGCGTTTTCATCCCTCTGGATGGATCGTGCGGTCGCGGTTCGGTGGGCGCGTGTTATACTCACCAAAGTTCTTTCAAAATTTAGCCGGCGAGGGATGTTCGGGAAGGCGGTGAAAATCCGCCACTGCCCCGCAACTGTAAACGGCGTGAAGTAGGCCGAGGCGATCACTGCGCAAGCGGGAAGATCGTTTCAAAGAAGGCCAGCCGTAAGTCAGGAGACCGGTTCCTCGCTCTGAATCCAAATCACGTTTTCGAGGGAGAAACGGAACATGCGTACATTCATTCTTCTGACTTTGCCGCTCGCGGTCTTCGCGGGTGGAAACCCCAACATTCACGGAATTATTCTTGATCCGGCTGGCTGGCCTGTTGAAGGAGCGCGCGTGACCTGCGCTAATCAATCCGCCTACAGCAGCGCACAAGGCCGCTTTACGATCTCGGGCGCCGGCAAATGCGACGCGAAAATCGAGAAGGCCGGATTTGAAACGCAAGCCTCGCCGCTGATCGCCGAGTCGGAAAACAAAATCTCGCTTCGAATCGCTGGACCGGCGGAAACGGTAGTCGTTTCAGCCACGCGCACCGAGACGACGCCTGAACAAGCGGCGGTCGCGGCCAGCGTCATCACAGAACAACGGCTCAAAGATCTCGGATATCCGATGTTGTCCGATATTTTGCGCGATGTTCCTGGACTCGAGATCGCGCAGTACGGTCCGCCGGGATCGCTGGCACAAGTGTTCACGCGCGGCGCCGAGCGAACGGGAACGCTGGTGATGGTAGACGGCGTACCGCTGAACGATCCGGGCGGCGAGTTGCACTTGGAACATCTCACATCAGAAGGCATCGAGCGCATTGAAGTGGTGCGGGGTCCGCAAAGCGCGCTTTTCGGTGCGGAGGCGGCGGCCAGTGTCATCCAGATTTTCACCAAACATGGCGATCCCGAAAACGCGATGCCGCATGCGACCGTTTCGTATCAGCGCGGCAATTTCCAAACCGATCGCTGGATTGCGGATCTGGCAGGCGGCTTTGACGGGCGGCTGGATTATGCGCTGAGCGCCTCCGGATTTCACACCGTTGGCGAGTTCCAGAATCAATACGACCGCGATAACACCGGCACGGCGAATATCGGGTACAAAATTTCGAACTCCACCGAGCTGCGCGTGATCTTTCGCATGTATGACGACCACGCCGGTGTTCCGGGCCAGGTTGCGTACGGAATCGACGATCCGGTGCCGAGCGAGGAAACGCGCAACCAGACCGTTTCGCTCCGCCTCGACGACAGCCACGGCTCGAATTATCAGCAGCGCTTCACTTTCGGATTTAATAAGCTGCGCGATCGTTACAACGACGACGAGCCGTTCGGCGAGCAGCCGGTTGCGGCATTCGTGCGCGACGTGGGTGGTCCCGTGCCGCGCGTGTACTTCGTCACGCTGCTGAATCCGTCGGCGCTTCCCGCGCCGAGCCAGATTCCGGCGGGTCTGACTTTGGTCACGAGCGATGCGTTCTTCGGCCCGTCCGACTCGCTCAATCTGACCGAGCGAAAAACCGCCGGCTATCAGGGAACGCTTTCATATCGAGGTGGAGCGCTGGTTTTCGGGTACGATTATCAAAACCAGAGCGGATTTTTGTCCGGTACCAACGCCTCGCGCAACAACAACGGATTCTTCGCGAACTTGCAGCAAAGCCTCGGTTCACGGATTTATCTGAGCGGCGGCGCGCGCGTGGAACACAGCAGCGCATTCGGGACCATCGGTTCCGGGCGCGGGGGCGCGAGCTTTCTGGTGTTCCGCGAACATGGTCCGCTGTCGTCGCTCTTCTTCCGAGTGAGCGGCGGGCGCGGGGTTACCGAACCCAGCTTGCTCGAAAACTTCGCCCAGTCGCCGTACTTTCACGGGAATCCCACGCTGCGTCCGGAAGAGACGAGAACCTTCGAAGCGGGACTCGTCGCAGAGTGGTTCGGACGGCGCGTTCGGACTGAAGTGTCCGGATTCCGGAACTCGTTTCACAACCTGATCGCATTCGTGGGCGATTCCTGGCAGAACGTGCAGGCAAGTTGGGCGCGTGGTGTGGAAACGTCCGTGCAAGCGCGCGTCACTCGCAACATCCTAATGAACGGAACGTACTTGTGGCTGCCCACTCGGATCACGAGTTCGACTTCGCCCCAATCGTCGACAACGGGGGTGGGCGAGGAGTTGGTGCACCGTCCGCGAAACTCCGGATCGGTTTCGGTCGCATTCACGCCCCGCCGGTTTTCCTTTGTGATCGGCGGACGATTTGAGGGCGAACGGCAAGATGCGGATTTCACGTTCGGCATCACGCGCAATCCCGGATACCAGAACGTGTTCGCCAGCGCGTCTTATCAGGCGACCAGGCACATCACGCCGATCCTGCGCGTCGACAATCTGCTGAATGAGCGGTACGAGGAGGTGCTGGGTTATCAGGCGCTGTCGCGGAGCGTTCTTGGGGGTGTGCGGCTGAGTTTTTAGGCCGCTGATAAACGCGGATGCACGCGAATAAGACGGTTCAGCCCGTACTATCCGCGTTCATCAGCGTTCATCCGCGGCTATAATGACTGCATGTCATCCGCCCCACAAACTCAGGCTCCGTCGCCTGCACTTATTTTCGATACGTTGAACGCTCACGTGCGCACCGCCGCGTTGCGGGGCGCTATTGAGCTTGACCTTTTCTCTGCCATTGCCGAAGGCAACAGTTCGGTGGCAACCATCGCCAAGCGCATTCAGGCTTCCGAAAAAGGCACGCGTGTGCTCTGCGACTTTCTCGTGACCTGCGGCTTTCTTACGAAGGCGAATCAAAGCTACGGATTGACGACGGACTCGGCTGCGTTCCTGAACCGGCATTCGCCGGCTTACCTGGGTTCGGCGTCGCATTTTCTTGGGAATCCCGCGCTTACGGAAGCCTTTCACGATCTCGCTGCGGTGGTGCGCAAGGGTGGATGCCTGCATTCGGAGGGGACTGTGGAGCCCGAGAATCCGATTTGGGTGGACTTCGCGCACTCCATGGCGCCGATGATGCGCATGCCGGCCGGACTCATCGCTAAAATGGCCGCCGCGGAGATTCCCGGCGAGTGCAAAGTTCTGGACATCGCCGCCGGGCACGGGGTGTTCGGCATCGCAGTGGCGGTGGAGAATCCGAAGGCGCAGATTGTGGCGGTGGATTGGGCGCCGGTGTTGGCAGTGGCCGAGGAAAACGCGCAGAAGGCCGGTGTGGCGAATCGTCATTCCAAGATTCCAGGCAGCGCGTTTGACGTGGAGTTTGGAAGCAATTACGATTTGGTTTTAATCACGAACTTTCTGCACCATTTCGATATTCCAACGAACGAGTCGCTGCTGCGCAAGATTCACGCGGCTCTCGTGCCCGGCGGCATGGCCGTGACGCTCGAGTTCATTCCGAATGACGACCGGGTTACGCCGCCCATGGACGCGTCCTTCGCCATGATGATGCTCGGTTCGACGCCGCATGGCGATGCGTACACGTTTGCTGAGTACGACAAGATGTTCAGCAACGCCGGATTCTCGCGCAGCGAAATGCGCGAACTCACCCCGGCTCCGCAGCGTGTGGTCGTATCCTACAAGTAGTGCAATTCGGTAATTGTTTAAGAATGTGTTCACACGAGTGTGAACACGGCACGCACGAGTGCGTACGCTACGGATGATCAATAAGCTGGTTGTTGAAAATCTGAAGCATCGGCCGCTGCGGACGCTACTGAGTATCTTCGCCATTAGCATTCAGGTGACGATGGTGCTTACGCTCGTCGGCCTGAGCGCCGGCATGTTGGATGAGCAGGCCCGCCGGGCGCGCGGCGTGGGCGCCGATATCATCATCCGATCGCCATCCAGCTCCGTGATCAACACATCGTTGAATATGTCGGCCGGGATTGTCTCCCTGGTGAAGAGCTATCCGCATATCGTCGCTGTGACCGGTGTGCTGGCCCAAGGCACCGACCTGTTGAACTATACGACTGGCGTCGATCTTGAACAATTCGACAAGCTGAATGGCGGATTCCGGTTCCTATCCGGCGGGCCGTTCCAGGGTCCGAACGACGTTCTTGTCGACAGCTATTACGCGACACAGCACAAATATCATGTGGGCGACACGATCAACGGAATCGTCAACCGGAGTTGGCGTTTGGCGGGAATTTATGAGCCCGGCATGCTTGCAAGGCTCGTAGTCCCGCTCAAAACTCTGCAGGACATTACGGCCAACACAGGTAAGGTGACGATTGTGTACGCCAAGCTGGATGATCCCGCAAGAACCAACGAGGTAATCGAAGAGCTGAAACAGAAACTGACCGGTTACCAGATTCGATCGATGCAGGAGTACACGGAACTCTTCTCGGTGAATAGCGTTCCGATGCTGAAAGAGTTCATCTACGTGGTGATCGCACTCGGCGTGCTGGTGGGATTTCTGGTGGTGTTCCTGTCGATGTATACGGCAGTGCTGGAACGAACGCGCGAAATCGGCGTTTTGAAGGCGCTGGGAGCCTCGCCGGCTTATGTGCTCAATATTCTTCTGCGCGAGACCACGATTTTGGCCATCGCCGGATCGATTCTCGGAATCCTGTTCTCCTACCTGACTCGGTACACCATCAACGACGTCATTCATGGGTCGTTGATCCAGGCGATCGTTTATATCTGGTGGCTCATCGCTGCCGCGATTGCCATTGTGGGTGCGCTGCTCGGCGCGATTTATCCGGGACTCAAAGCAGCTCGCCAGGACGCTATCGAGGCTCTCGCCTATGACTGACGCGCCGATCATCTCGATTCGCGATCTACGTAAGACCTATCGTGCGGGAGAAGTGGAGGTACACGCGCTGCGCGGAGTCAACCTGGACGTTGCGGCCGGCGAGTTTGTGTCCATCGTCGGACCTTCGGGTTCCGGAAAATCGACGCTGTTTAATATTGTTGGCGGATTGACGCCGCCCACGGCCGGTAGCATCCATTTGGCGGGTCACGACTTGCTTGGTCTGACGGACGCCCAACGCACAGAGCTGCGCAAAACCACGGTTGGGTTCGTTTTTCAGAAATACAATCTGCTGCCGACGTTGACGGCGCGCGACAATATCGAAATCGCCAGGCACATTGCGCACCGGAATGGGCCGATGGATCCGAAGTTCGAAGAGATCTTGAAACTACTAGGCTTGGCCGGACGCTTGCAGCATAAGCCGCGCGCGCTTTCGGGCGGGGAACAGCAGCGAGTGGCGATTGCGCGCGCCATCGTGAATCATCCTGCGATTTTGCTGGCCGACGAACCCACCGGAAATCTGGACACCGAGAATTCTACAGCGGTGCTCGGCCTGCTGCGCGACCTGAACCAGCGATTGGGCCAGACGATTTTAATGATCACCCACAATCCGGAAGCCGCGGCCTATGGACATCGGACAGTCCGAATGCGGGATGGGCGCATCGAATAGAATAGGAAATTCATGCGAGATGTCATTATCATAGGTTCCGGCTGCGCCGGGAACACGGCGGCGATCTATACGGCGCGCGCCAATCTGAAGCCGCTCGTGATTACCGGGCACGAGGCGGGCGGGCAGCTTTCTCTGACCACATTGGTAGAGAATTTTCCCGGATTTCCGGAAGGGATCGAGGGTCCTGCGCTGGTGGAAAACATCAAGAAGCAGGCCGAGCATTTCGGAGCGGAGTACCTGCACGGGACGGTCATGGAGGCGGATTTATCCAAGCGGCCGTTTCGATTAAAAGTGGATTCCGAATGGATCGAATCGCGCACGCTGATCATTGCGTCCGGCGCCTCGGCGCGCTGGTTGAATTTGCCGAACGAGCAGAAGCTGATTGGCAAGGGCGTCAGCTCCTGCGCCACTTGCGATGGATTCTTTTATCGCGGCAAGAAGATCATGGTGATTGGCGGCGGCGATTCGGCCATGGAAGAGGCCAATTTCCTCACCAGGTTTGGACAAGAAGTGGCGCTGGTGCACCGGCGGGAGGCGTTCCGGTGTTCGAAAATCATGCTCGAACGCGCACGCAAGAACCCAAAGATCCAGTTCTTGACCAACACCGTAGTAGACGACGTTTACGATGCCGACCAGCACATCGTGACTGCGGTAAAGCTGCGCAATGTGAAAACCGGCGAGACTTGGACGCGCGACGTGGACGGATTCTTTGTGGCGATCGGCCACATCCCGAACACCAAGCCCTTTGAGGGCCAGATCGAACTGGACCCGGACGGTTATATTCTGTCGAAGGGCGGCGCGCGGACCAGCGTGACCGGTGTGTTTCACGCGGGCGACGTGCAGGATCGCACGTATCGCCAGGCGATTACAGCTTCGGGCGCGGGCTGCATGGCGGCCATCGAAGCGGAGCGGTTTCTTGAAGCTGAAGGTCACTAGCGCGATAATTTCCTAAAATTTTCCGGATTCGGCCGATGAGTAAGATGGTCAGGGCCCATGTCATGGTCATACTCTTGCTAGCCGACGACGACGAAATGAGTCTCGAGATGATCGGGAAGCCGCTAACCCGTCTTGGTTATACGGTGATCACCGCAGGAAACGGTAAGGAAGCCCTTGAAACGGCTCGTCAGGAGGGACCCCACTTGATCCTCATGGATTTGCGTATGCCGGTCATGGACGGCTTCGAAGCGGCCAAGAGGCTGAAGTCGGACCATGCCACCGCGCACATTCCCATTGTGGCCCTCTCGGCCATGAATACCGCCGTGGCGGTGCAGCGGGCGATCGACGCGGGTTGCGACAGTTTTCATACCAAGCCCGTGAATCTCGCCAGCTTACACAGCAAGATTCGCCGGCTGGTTACGGATAAAGTAGCGGCCGGTCAAAGCTCCGGATAGAACTCGAAAAATGCGTCGAGCGATTGCATCAGTTGCTTGCGGATCTGCTCTTCGCCGCCCTCGATCAGATGCATGGTCACATGCATTTTCTTCCCACTCTTGAGCGTGATTTCCGCATCTTCCACCTTCTCCATTTCATCTGCAGGAAGAAGGCGCATCCCATAGATGAGCGCCAGTTTGGCCATGCTTCATTCTACCCGTCGAAACGCTCGCGCGAATCAGCGGTAAAATGGAGGAACAAACCACGCCGTCTGAGCGTATCTATCCGCAAGCGGTGGTGTCACTGCAAGCAGTGACGCGATAGTGGTGTCGAAACATGAGATCGGCAGCCGAGTCGAGTGAACGGGATACACCGAATGCCAGTTCGTCCTCCGGCGAACTGACGCCCGATGCTGTCCGTGGCGCGCTCGATAAAATCCTTGCAAGCCCTGGATTCGCCAATGCCGAACGGTTGAGCCGCTTTCTCCGATACACCGTCGAAGAGACTCTCAACGGCCAAACCGACAAACTCAAAGAATCGCTGCTGGGCATCGACGTTTTCGGACGAAAGCCTTCGTACGATCCGCGCGTGGATGCCGTGGTCCGAACAGAAGCGGTGAAGCTCCGCGCGCGGCTGCGCGATTATTACGAATCGGAAGGCGCCGAAGATGCGCTCATCATCGATCTGCCAAAGGGTGGATATGTTCCGGTATTCCGGCTGCGCGACAAGCTGCCTCCAGTCACGGCAACGGAAGTCATCGAGAAACCGAAGGGAGCGGATTGGAAGACGGCGCTGGCCGGTGTGTTGATCCTAGGAGTGCTCGCGGTATCCATTTTTTTGACCAGCCGCCAAAATGGGCGCACGAACGATCCCCGTGGAACGGAGTTGTCATCCATAGCCGTGCTGCCTTTCGCGGATTTGAGTCCGGAGAAGGACCAGGAATATTTCTGCGACGGTATGACCGAGGAAATCATCGACGCGCTGTCAAAGATCGGCGGAATCCGGGTTGTCGCGCGAACGTCTTCCTTCGCGTTCAAGGGCAAGCAGCAAGATATTCGCGAGATCGGGAAAAAATTGAATGTCGCGGCGGTGCTGGAAGGCAGTGTCCGCAAGGACGGGAATCGCCTGCGCGTGACGGCGCAGCTGAACAGTGTGGCGGACGGTTATCATCTGTGGTCGGAAACCTATGAGCGCGAGTTGAAAGACGTGTTCACGGTGCAGGATGAGATTTCGCGCGCCATCGTGAATACACTGCAGTTGAAACTTTCCGGCAATAAGGTGCAGCCAAACTCGTCGCCGCAAAACGTCGAGACGTATGAGCTGTATCTGCAGGGCCGCTATCACTGGAGCCGCTGGCGCAGCGAAGGCGCCGAACAAGCCATCCACTATTTCGAAAAGGCGATCGAAAAGGATCCGAAATACGCGCCCGCTTATGCAGGCGTGGCGTTTTCCTATTGCTGGCTCGGATTTTTTGGCGCGCTACCACCCAACGAAGCCATGCCCAAAGCGCGCGAGGCGGCGCAAAAGGCGCTGGCGCTGGACGATTCCCTTGCGGCAGCGCACACGGCGCTAGCTTATGTGAAAGCGCTCTATGAATTCGATTGGCCGGTGGCTGAGCGTGAGTTCAAGCGCGCTATCCAACTCAACGCCGGGGACGCTGAGGCGCACTTCGGATACGGCATCGCGTATCTTTCGCCGCAGGGACATGCCGACGAAGCGCTGCACGAGATGCAAGTTGCGCGCGATCTCGATCCACTGTCGCCGGTGGAGGCGGTTTATCTTGGCCTCGCGTATCAGTTTAAGGGAAAGCACCAGGAAGCAGTTGCGCAATATAAACGCGCCTTGGAATTGGATCCGAGTTTTGTCGAAGCCCGTCTTCATCTGGCCAACGCTTATCTGGACCCCAAAGACTTCAAGGATTTTTACGCGGAACTCGATCGCGCCGAGGCAAGCCTGGCCGACGGAAGGACGGAGCCTTCACGGGCATTCGGAATGGCGATCGAAGGCCGGGCCGCGGAAGCGCTCGCGCTGATCCACAAATGCGAGCATCCGGCGCCGGGGACTTTTATCCGATCGACGTACATCGCCAATGTTTATGCGGTGCTCGGCGACAAAGAAAATATGTACAGATGGCTGGAGAGAGCCTACGCGGATCGTGATGGCATGCTGGTTTATGCCAACAAGCAGGGCTGCTATCGTCCGTTCCGGGCGGAGGCTCGCTTTTTGGATCTAGAGCGGAAGTTGGGTATCCCGCCGGCGCGATAGGCGACGTTCGTGGTATCGCTCCCTTGCGGTCGCGGTTCGGAAAGCCGTTAGTTCAGCGTTTGGACATTGCGGCCACTCGGCCTGCGCCGAAGAGCGCCGTCTTGTCGTTGGTGATCACGCGCACGGGAACGTTCGTTAGAAGCTGCTCGAACCGTCCCTTCGCGGTGAACGCTTTCATGAAAGTGGGTCCCTGCAGCTTTGAAACGATTTTTGGAGCGATGCCGCCGCCGAGGAATGCGCCGGAAGTGGCGACCACTTTCAAAGTTAGATTACCGGTCTCGGCGCCGTAAATCGAGATGAAGATTTCGAGAGCCTGCGTGGCGATCTCGGCCGTACCGGCAATCGCAGCTTTCGCAATGCAAGCGGATGGATCGGCGTGTTTGATTTCGTCAGCGAGCCAAGCGGGTTCTTCAGCGCGCTTAGTGTCGCGTAGAAAATCGAAGATGTTATGCAAGCCAGGCCCTGAAAGCACGCGCTCGTAGCTTACGTGCTCGAACTTGCCGAACAGGTAGCGCAGCAAATCCATCTGGACTTCATTCGTCGGCGCAAAATCGCAATGGCCGCCTTCGGAAGGAAACGGACGGAAGCCGCCATCGGCTTCGGCGAGCAATCCGGCTTCGCCCAATCCGGTGCCCGCGGAAACCAGCGCGCGATTTCCAGTCGGGCTCGGCGTACCTTGATTCAGCACCACAAAGTCGGATTCCTGCAGCAACACGATCCCGCTTGCATTGGCGAACAGATCGTTGATGAGATCGACTCGCTCAAGATGCAGCTCATCGGCCAGGTGGCGGGAATCCACGATCCAGGGAAGATTCGTTGTCTGGACGCGGCCGTCCACCACCGCGCCGGGCAATCCGAACGCGGCGGCTTCCACGGTTTGATTGTGCTTGGCGAGATACTTCCGGACGATCTCCGGCAATCCGCTGAACTGCGGGCTCGGAAAAACTTCGATATCCCGCGGTGTGAGCCGGTTCGGAGTGCCCTCGAATAAAGCCAGTCTGGTATTGGTACCGCCGATATCTCCGGCGAGTATCATTCGCAACTGCTCCAGTGGCGGCGATCTCGTGTGAGCATCTCTTCAGCCTCGGGTGGTCCCCAGGTTCCGGCGGCGTAGTTCGGAAAACGGCGCGGCGGCAGCGCTTCCCAAACATCCAGGATCGGCGCGACCACATGCCAGGCGGTTTCGACCATGTCCGATCGTTGGAACAGCGTGGCATCGCCGAGCATGCAATCGTAAAGCAGCCGCTCGTAGCCGGTCTGCGGCGTGGCGTTGAAATAGTCCGTGTAGTTGAAGTTCATGTCCACGTCGCCAATTTGCACGACGGGACCAGGAATCTTCGCGCCGAAGCTCAGCGAGATGCCTTCATCCGGCTGCAGATGCAGCACCAGGCGGTTCGGTTCCAAGCGATCGACCGCGGTTTTGCGGAACAGCACAAAAGGCGCACGCTTGAATTGGATGGAAATTTCCGTCGACCGCTTGGGCAGCGCTTTGCCCGTGCGCAGGTAGAACGGCACGTCCGCCCAGCGCCAGTTATCGATGAATAGCTTCATGGCGACGAAGGTTTCGGTGCGGGAATCGGGAGCGACCATCGGTTCCGAGCGATAGGGCAGAAGCTTCGTGCCTTTCACCAGGCCTTCGCCGTACTGTCCGCGAACGGTGCGCGTCAGCACTTCCTCGTCCGTCATGGGCGTGAGCGCTTTCAGAATCTTGGCCTGCTCGTCGCGCACCACGTCGGCATCGAATGAAACGGGCGGCTCCATGGCGGTGAGCGAAATGAGCTGGAAAATATGGTTCGGCACCATGTCGCGCAGCGTTCCGGCTTTGTCGTAATACATCCCGCGCTGCTCGACGCCCACGGTCTCGGCCACGGTGATCTGAATATGGTCGATGTAGCGGCGATTCCAGATCGGCTCGAAAATCCCGTTCGAGAATCGGAAGACCAAGATATTCTGGACGGTTTCTTTGCCGAGGTAATGATCGATGCGGTAGATCTGCTTCTCGTCGAGTACCTGGCGAATTTCTTTATTCAGCGCTTTGGCGGAATCGTAATCGCGGCCGAACGGCTTCTCGATGATCACGCGCCGCCATCCGTGGTCCTCGCGCACCAGGCCCGCTTCGCCCAACTGCTTCACAACGACAGAGAAAAAGCTGGGCGACGTTGCAAGGTAATAGAAATAGTTGCCGCGCGTGCCGTGATCTTTATCCACCTGGCCGAGCAGCTCGCTCAACTGCTGGTAGACTTTGGGATCGTCGAAATCGCCGGCGATGTAGTAGATGCGGCGCGCGAACCAGTGCCAGAGGTCGGGATCGACCTTCGTGGTCGCAAAGTCGCCGATCTCCTTGCCGATCATGTCGCGGAACTGCTCGCTGTTCATTTCGTTCCGCGCGACGCCCACCACGGCGAATTCCTTAGACAGCAGGTTATCCTTCGCCAGGTTGTAGAGCGCGGGGATGAGCTTGCGCTTGGTGAGATCACCGGAAGCGCCGAAGATCACCATCACGCATGGATCTCCTGGGCGGCCTGGGCCGGTTCCGGGTCCGGGTCCAGGTCCTGTCGATACAGCTTCGTCTGCTACCGGCATATTTCTGTGTCTCCTAATTTAACGTAGGGCGGACCCCCTGGTCCGCAGCCGGCGCCCTCGCCGGCCCGTTGCTTGAAGAGAGGCGGGTCCAGGGGGACCCGCGCGGACCCGGGGGTCCGCCCTACTTGGGTACAGGAAAAATTTAACCGCCGGAGGCCCGCTCCACATGGCCTCCGAATTTGTTGCGCATTCCGGACAGCATCTTTTCGGCGAAGGTGTGCTCTTGCCGCGAGCGGAAGCGCGTATACAACGACGATGAAAGCACATCGCACGGCACCGCTTCTTCGATGGCGGCCATGATGGTCCAGCGTCCTTCGCCCGAATCCTGCACGGTGCCGGTGAAGCGCGAAAGCTGGGGATCTTCGGTGAGCGCCATGGCAGTAAGGTCGAGCAGCCATGATCCGACGACGCTGCCGCGCCGCCACAGTTCAGCGATGTCGGTGAGGTCGAGATTGTAGCGGTGATCTTCCGGCAGCTCTTTCGACGTGGCGTTCTTCATGATGTCGAAGCCTTCGCCGTAGGCCTGCATCAGGCCGTATTCGATGCCGTTGTGGACCATCTTCACGAAGTGTCCGGCTCCAGAGGGTCCGCAATACAGGTAGCCCTGCTCGGCGGTGCTCTTCTTGCCTTCGCGTCCCGGGGTGGGAGCCGTATCGCCGCGGCCGGGCGCCAGCGTCTTGAAGATCGGATCCAGACGATCGGCCGATTCCTTGGACCCGCCCAGCATCATGCAGTAGCCGCGCTCGATGCCCCACACGCCGCCGCTGGTGCCGACATCCATGTAGTGGAGTCCGCGTTCCTTCATCAGCTTCGAGCGGCGAATGTCATCCTTGAAATACGAGTTGCCGCCATCGATGATGGTGTCGCCCGGTTCCATGAGGCTCGCGAGTTTCGTCACAGTGCCTTCGGTGGCTTCGCCCGCGGGAACCATCACCCAGGCAGCGCGCGGCTTGGCGAGCTTTTGGACGAAATCCTCCATCGAGGATGATCCCGTGGCGCCTTCCGACACCAGCGCGCTGACGTTGGCGGGATTCAGGTCGAATACTACGCACTGATGTCCGCCCCGCATTAGCCGGCGCACCATGTTCGCGCCCATTCTTCCCAGACCGATCATTCCGAGTTGCATAGTTGCTCCCTTTATTTGAATGCGCCGCCCTGAGTGGCGGCGCGGCACGCACGAGTACGTGCGCTACAGCAATTTACTTAGAGTTGCTAAACCCGTTTCCACGTCGTCCAAGTGAACTCGTAAAGCGCGGCGGTTGCGTTCGGCTAAGACCTGGAAGTCGCCGCGCGCCTGGGCGGCTTTCACCACGCCGAATGTGTATTTTTGGCCTGGCACCGCCAGGTCGTGCTTGTCGTTGCAGGTGACCTGGAGGAAAACTCCGGAGTTGGGGCCGCCTTTATATGCCTGGCCGGTGGAGTGCAAGAATCGCGGGCCGAATCCGAGACAAGTCGCGACCTTTTTGCTGTCGCGCACTTTGGTGCGGATGTCCTGCAGGGTCTTTTCGTGCGCATCGTTCATCTCGATGTAGCCGAGCAGCGCGAAGTAATCGCCCGCTTTGATACGTCCCAGATGCGCCTTGAGATAGCCGGCCAGCGATTTGTCGCCGCCAGCGGCCTTGGCCAGATCCGCTGCGTTCTTCTCGTCGGTGAACAGGTGGATGCCGTTTTCGGAGACAATCGGAGTTTCGGCCGGCAGCGATCCAGTCTTCTCGTACTCGCTGGTGAGCTTCTTGGTCGCGATTTTGCTGGCTTCGACGTCGGGCTGGTTAAATGCATTGATCCCAATCACCGAACCCGCCACCGCGATGGCGAACTCCCAGCGGAACATTTCCTGGCCGAGATTATATGTATCGCTGAGAGCGATGCGAACCACCGGATGACCGGCTTTCGCCAGCGCGTCGACGGCGGCGTCCTGCGCCGGATCCGCTCCGTTTTCCAGGCGAATGTAGGCAAATACGCGATCGTTGCCGTAGACGTCGGGTGATCCGAGGCGCTCGCGATCCACCGGGATGATTCCCTTGCCCTCTTTACCGCTCGATTCGGCCAGCAACTGCTCGAGCCACGCGCCGAAATCGGAAATGCCGGGCGAAGCGATCAGCGTAACCTTGTCGCGTCCGCTTTTCGCCGCAACGCCAAGGATCAGTCCGAGTTGTGCGCCGGGGTTTTTATCGACAGGCGGGCAGGACGAGCAGGCGATGTTCATGACATCGGCCTGGTCCAAAAACTTGGGTGCGTCGATGCCCATCACAGCCGCCGGAACCATGCCGAAATCGGAAAGCGCGGAGTAGCGTCCGCCGATACTCGGCACTCCATGGAAGATGTGACGGAATCCGTCCGCTTGCGCGATCCCTTCGAATTTGGAACCAGGATCGGTGATGGCGATGAAGCGGCTGCCGGCTTTGTCCGCGCCGACCACTTGTTTTACGCGCTCGAAGAAGTACTGTTTGAATATGTTCGGCTCGAGCGTCGATCCGGACTTGCTCGAGACAATGAAGATAGTGTTCGCGATGTCGATTTTGTTCTCAAAAGTTTTGATCTGCGCGGGATCTACGGAATCGAGCACGAATAGTTCGGGAAATCCGGCGATCTTGCCGAAAGTCTTCTTGAAAACTTCCGGACACAGACTCGATCCGCCCATGCCGAGCAGCAGCGCGTGCTTGAATCCGGCGGATTTTACGTCGGCGGCGACATCGGCGAAATGCTGCTGGTTCGCCAATTGATCTTCCGTGATGCCGAGCCAGCCGAGCCAATTGCCTTCGTCGGATCCGGTCCAGAGCGATGCGTCGCGCGCCCACAGACGGCGGACTTTGCCGGCCATCTTCCATTCTTCCAGCGCTTCCTGAAATTGCGTGTTCAGTTCGGCGGGCAACTGCCAAGTCTGCGGATCCACGGCGGCTTTCGCGGTGACTTTGCACTTCGCGTCCACCGTGTTGAGCAGTTTGTCGAAAGGCTCGGCGAACAGCTTCACGGCCTGCGTTACCAGGTCGTCGGTGACTTGCTTCATCGAGATGCCGACTTTATCGAGCGTCTCCATGGTGTCCTGCGCGGCATCCAGATCCGCTTCGAGGCTGGCTTTCGGCTTGCCGTGATCCCGGAATGCGTCGAAGGTAGCGGGCGGGATGGTGTCAACGGTGTCCGGGCCGATCAATTCTTCGACGTAGAGAACGTCGGAGTAGCTGGGATCCTTGGTGCTGGTGCTGGCCCACAGCAGGCGCTGTGTTTGCGCGTTTTTCTTTGCAAGATCCGCCCACTCGGCGCTGGAATAAATTTCCTTGTAGAGCTGGTAGACCAATTTGGCGTTTGCGATCGCAACCTTGCCGGTCAAGCTCTTGAGCAACGCTTGTTCCTTAGGATCGCTGGACGCCTTGATCTTGGCTTTGAGCATGGAATCCACCATGCCGTCAATGCGGCTGATGAAAAAGCTGGCAACGCTCGCGACGTGCGACACATCGCCGCCCGATGCCGCGAAGGTTTTCAATCCGGCGATGTAGCAGCGCGCTACTTTCTCATACATGTCCTGCGCGAAAAGCAGAGTGACGTTGATGTTGATGCCTTCGCTGATGCACTGCTGGATGGCGGGAATTCCTTCGATGGTGGCGGGAATCTTCACCATCAGGTTGGGACGATTCACGGCCTTCCACAACCGGCGCGCGTCTTTGATGGTGCCCTGCGTGTCTTTGGCGAGGAACGGAGAAACTTCGAGGCTTACGTAGCCGTCGCGCTTCTTGGTGCGATCGTAGACCACGCGCAGCGTGTCGGCCGCATCCTGAATGTCTTTGATGGCCAGGATTTCGTAAACGCCCATGGCGTCCAGATCCTTGCGCTTCTGCAGTTCGAGCAGAGCGTCGGTATAGTCGGTGCTTCCCGTGATGGCTTTTTCGAAGATCGCCGGGTTGGAGGTGACGCCGCCCAGGCCGTCTTCGTCAATCAAGCGTTTCAGCTCGCCGCTCGAAATCAAGCTGCGGCGGATATAATCCAGCCACGGAGATTGTCCGTACTTGCTCAGCTCGCGAATGGCGTTGGTGGTTTTCGGTGGAGTTGCTGTTGGGACGCTCATTTTCCTCGTTTTCTCGTTTCTGGTGTTCTCGTTTCTCGTTAGGCTACTCTGCTATTGTTTCACGAACGAGGAACGAGAAACGAGAAACGGATTTGTAACTATCGTCCTACGGCCTTGATGATCTCTTCTTTGGCCGCGGCGACCACCGCGTCGGGGGTGAATCCGAATTTCTTTTGCAGTTCCTTCAAGGGCGCGGACGCTCCGAAGGTTTGCATGCCGATGCTGCGGTAGGCGTAACGCTGCCAGCCGAAAGTAGACGCTTGCTCCACCGAGACGCGCGCGCGGACATCTGGGGGCAGTACGCGATCCCGATATTCTTTAGGCTGATGATCGAACAGTTCCCACGAGGGCATGCTGACCACGCGCGATTTAATTCCCTCGGCCGTTAGTTTTTCGTAGGCATCCACGCACAGCGATACTTCGCTGCCGGTTCCGATGAGGATCACTTCAGGATCGCCGTCGATGGCGTCGGCAAGAACATAGGCGCCTTTCGCGACGCCCGCTGCCGGCGCATACTTGGTGCGGTCGAGCGTCGGCATATTCTGACGCGAAAGAATCAGGCAGGCCGGCTTGTGGCGGAACTCCATAATCAGGCGCCACGCCTCCGCGACTTCGTTGGCGTCGCCGGGACGGAGAACAATGAGTCCAGGGATCGCGCGCAGCGAGATCAGTTGTTCCACCGGTTGATGCGTGGGACCATCTTCGCCGACTCCAATGGAATCGTGCGTGAAGATGTAAATCACCGGCAGTTCCATTAGTGCGCTGAGGCGAATCGGTGCGCGCATGTAATCGCTGAAAATCAGGAAACCCGAGCCATAGGCGCGGATTTTCGAAGTCGCCATGCCGTTCAGGATGGACCCCATGGCGTGCTCGCGAATTCCGAAGTGGAAATTGCGTCCGCCGTAATTGGATGCCTCGAAATCGCCGGCGCCCTCGAACGTCAGCCGGGTCTTGGTGGAAGGCGCAAGATCCGCCGAGCCACCGATCAACCAGGGCACCCGCGGCGCGATGGCGTTCTGGACTTTGGCCGAAGCTTCGCGTCCAGCCAGGCCTTTCGGATCCGGCGGGAAGAAGGGAATGTCGCGATCCCACTCATCAGGCAGACGACGGTGCTGCATCTTGTAAAGCTGGTCCGCCATTTCCGGAAACTCGCGGCTATACTCGCCGAACTTGGTGATCCAGGCATCGCGCGATTCGTGGCCGCGCTTCCCCATTAATTCCGCGAATCGCTCGTACACGCCATCCGGAACCAGGAACTTGGCATCTTCCGGCCAGCCGTAGTTGCGCTTGGTGAGTTGGATCTCTTTGTCGCCGAGCGGCTCGCCATGGGCCGCACTGGTGTCTTGTTTGGTGGGCGCGCCATACGCGATATGGCTATCCACAATGATGAGCGTCGGACGATCCGTGGTCGCCTTGAAAACTTTGAACGCACGGGCCAGCATGTCCTGATCGTTGGCGTCACCCACGCGCGTGACGTTCCAGCCGTAGCCGATGAACCGAGTAGCCACGTCGTCACTAAACGCCAATGCAGTGTTTCCCTCAATCGAGATGTGATTGTTGTCGTAGATCCAACACAGGTTCGAGAGCTTGAGATGTCCCGCGATGGACGCCGCTTCACCGCTGACGCCTTCCATCATGCAGCCGTCGCCGGCGATTGCATAGACGGAATAGTTGAACATGTCGAAGCCGGGGCGATTGAAATGATGCGCCATCCACTTGGCGGCGATCGCCATTCCAACGCTGGTCGCCACGCCTTGGCCGAGCGGGCCGGTGGTTGTTTCCACGCCCGAGGTCCAACGATACTCGGGGTGTCCGGGGCATTTGCTGTCTAGCTGCCGGAAGTTTTTCAAGTCCTCGAGCGGCACGCTCAGTTCGCCCAACGTCTCATACTCGGGATTTACCGCTTTCACCTTAGCGAGGTGGAGCAGCGAATAGAGCAGCATCGACGCGTGCCCGATGGAGAGAACGAAACGGTCCCGATTGGCCCAGATCGGATCGTCCGGATCGAAATTCAGGAACTGCTGCCACAGGCAATAAGCGACCGGCGCCATGGCCATGGGCGTTCCGGGATGCCCCGAATTGGCCTTCTGAACCGCGTCCATGGACAGCGTTCGAATCGTGTTGATCGCGAGTTGGTCGATGTTCGCTACAGCGGGTTGGGGTTGGGCGGACGTAGACATCACTACCTATCATGCACCTTTTTGAGCGGAATGGAACTCCGGGTTTGAGGGGATTCCCCGAGGATTTGATACCGAGGCGCACCCACGAATAGCGCCCCGGGACGATTCGCCGATTACTCCGA
>Ga0070734_10001236_pt1 | contig 39072 bp, 34 predicted proteins | sample Coa_R1_8_FD_66444 | JGI IMG/M metagenome (GOLD analysis project Ga0070734, IMG submission 66444) | Surface soil microbial communities from Centralia Pennsylvania, which are recovering from an underground coalmine fire - Coalmine... | ecosystem: Environmental > Terrestrial > Soil > Unclassified ...
CTATAAAGTCGGCACCGATTTGCAAATGCAATATGTATCGGGAAACAAGCCCGTCGTGAATCTCGATATCCGCACAAAAGTGAATTCGGGCACGGACTACAACCTCATTGCCGAATCGCCTTATGGCGATCCCAATCACACGGTCATTGTGGAAGGCCACCTCGACGCGATTTTCGGCGCGGGCATGTTGGACAACGCCTCCGGCTCAACGACGATCATGCAAATTGCCTTGAACCTCGCCAAGACTCCGACCACCAATCGTCTGCGCTACATTTGGTTTGGGGGCGAAGAGATCGGCCTGCTCGGTTCCGCCTATTACACGACGCACTTGAGTTCTTCCGAACTCGCGCTCATCGCCTTCGATCTTGATGCCGACGTGACGGCCACGCCCAACTACGATTACCTCGTCGCCGATCCGGCAAATGCTTCGAACGTGAGTCAATTTCCCAAGAACGTGGTTCCCGAATCGCGCATCGGCAATGAGTTGTTCGCGGAGTTTTTCCGCCAGCAAGGCGTGCCCGCCGCGGCTGCATGGTTTGGCAACGATGGCACCGACTCCAACTCGTTCAGCCTCGTAGGCGTGCCGAACACGGGCATTCTCACCCAGCAGGATTGCTGCAAGTCTCAAAAGGAAGTGGATTTCTGGGGCGGAGTTCCGGGGAACTACGAAGGCCAGATTCCCGGCCGCAACGGCGGCTGCGTGGATTATCCGGGACGCTGGTGCGACAACCTCGACAACAACGATCCCGATGTTTTCGACCTGGCTTCAAAGGCCACTGCTTACGTGACCTTCAAGCTAGCCAATCACGCGTTCTAAATAGATTTTTCTATCGGTCTCCCCATTCCTTTGCGTTCTTTTGCGTAGGAGTGGGGAGACTTTCCTATTGCTTTTGCCCGCTGGGCGGAGGAACCCCCAATTTCGTGGCCGTCCACTGGCCGGTCTTTCCGCGCGCTCCAACAGTTCCGCTGATCGTGTTTCCATCCACCATGCCGCGGAAGTTCAACACAAATTTCGTATGGGTCGTGAAAAATATGTGCTTGCCATTCACAAAACCCGAAATCTCACCGGATTGGTTTGGTCCTTTGAAAGTCCCGCGGATCTGATTGCCTTCTTGAATGAATTCGACCGTTTTGAGCGCTTCTGTGCCCTCTTCACTCTCTGAAAGAATTGACCAGGTTCCCGTCACATCCACGGCTGGCGGTTTCAAATCCTGCGCGCAACTGTTTCTTGCGGCAAGGATCGCCAAAAATGCAGCGCAAACAAAAGCAAATTTCATAGGAATTCTTTTCATAAGTCGCTCCTCTATTAATTCTTAATTCTTAGGCGGGAAATCTTTAAACAATTTGCCGACTGCGCCATCGAGTTTGTTAATCTGCTGCGGTTCTTTTTTCGACACAGATTCCGAAATAAATCCGCGCCAGATGAGCGCCTGCGTTTTCGCATCGAAAATATCGACGATGAGCGTTCCCTGATTGTAGGAAACCGGTTCTGACCAACCGCGCCAGCGCCATCCCGGCCCCATGCCGCCGTAGAAGTGCTCCATCATCGCCGCTTCGCCTGAACTTGTGATGGCGCACAGCGCGGCATCTCCGCCGGAATCCACCTTCGTCCAGCCCTTTTTCGCGAGCTGTGCGTCAATCGTGCTCTTAATGCTGTTCTCCCACGTGTCGTCGGGAGCGCTGATCTTTTGCCAGGAGTAAGTCTTGTAGGGCGTGAAATCAGTATGCGGCGCGTAATCGCTCGCAATCTGTTGCTGCGCCTGTGCTGACAGCAGACATGCAATCCAGAGAGCCATGAGGGCAACAATCTTCTGGAAATTTTTGATGGGAAGATAGCCTCGAATCTTCTAAATTTTGACCGCGCTATCTTATCGCCAACGGCGATTCTTTGCATGTGGATTTTGCAGGTGCGAAAGGTCAGCGCAGGAAGGCCGGCAGCACCAAAAGTTACACCGATGCAGCCGGCATTTTCCTGCTCAACCCAAAGTTGCCAAATGAATCGCGCAGCGCAGCCAAATTATTCCGGCATGGCCGGAACAAACACCTGGCTGGCGTGGAGCAATTGCGCGTTGGGAACTTCGGTCGTCACCTTCACGCTCTGAAGCCCGGCTTTTTTCTCCGGCTTGGCCTGAAACGTCAACAGGTACTGGTGATTGAGCTTGTCCGCGAGGTCGTCGAGGTAGGGACGGAACGACACAGGCGCGCCGTTGCCCAGATAATAGGCTGCGGCTCCGCTGCCGTCGCCGATCTGCGAAAGATAATTTTGCCCCCAGTTCACCCGCCCAAACCCTCGGGATCCGCCGAACCCAGCCCGATTTCCCGGCGTGTAGATGGAGTACACCAGAATGCCCGCTCGTTGCGCCTGATCGAGTGAGGTGTCCACATAAGTGTTGCCGGATTTATTTCCCCAGTAGCGATCCACGCCATTGGTGATCATCAGAACCTCGCGGCGTTCTTTGGCTTCAGGCCAGCGCTTGATGAGATCTTGCAGCGAAAAATAAGGACTGGCGCCGCCGCCCGCGCTTCCCAACGGGAGCCGGATGGCTTTCGCGGCCGCGGCGTGGTCATTGGTCAGCTCCTGCAGCACTCGCGCCGTGCCGTTCTGCATGTAAGCCACGCCAACTTTGGTGGAGGCAGGCTGCGCCTGAATGAAATCGCGAATCTCGTCGAGTTTCGAGCCCAGGCTGAAGTTCGCGGAGTCGTCGATCAGCAAAAAAAGTTGCAGTCCCGCGCGCTCGCCTTGCAGCGGCACCCAGTCGAGGGTCTTGCGGCGGTCGCGCCCTTGATGCACCAGCGCATCTTCCTTCGTCACTTCGGGGACGGTTTTGCCCTTGCGCGCTTGCACCGTTACCACCATCTGTACCGGAACGCCGGGTTGCGCAGAAGCGTCGGTACCCTGCGCTCGGGCTAACTCTGGCGCGGTAATCGTGAACGCGCACGCCAGCGCCGCCACGGCGCTAATGCATTTCCAGGTGAAATTCTGCCACTGTTTTGATATGAGTACCATTGCATACCTCCACGCAAGTTTCAATTTTCAGGATTATCGCATTTTGCAGAGGATTTGGCGCGGCGCGGCAATTCCCATCGCCGCTCCGGAACTTTTCCTTTGCCATGCTCGTACTTCAAGGCGGAGGGATACATGAAGAAGTTGTTTTTGTTGATCGGTCTGTGCGCCGCGCAGGTCAGCTCCTACGGGCAAACTTCATCCACCCAAACGCGGCCGGAAGTTCTTGTGTTGGGCACTTATCACATGGCGAACCCAGGCCACGATGTTTACAACATGAAGGCAGACGACAATCTTTCGCCCCAGCGGCAAAAGGAGATTGCAGAAGTCATCGAAGTCCTCAAGAAATTCCATCCCACGAAGATCGCGATTGAGGCGGACGTCGGGAGCCAGGAGATTGGCCAGAAGTATGCCGATTATGCCGCCGGCAAATATACCTTGTCGCGGAATGAGAGGGAGCAACTCGGTTTCCGGCTGGCGAAAGAACTTGGGCATCATGAAATTTATCCGGTGGATGAGAGCGGCGATTTTCCGCTGGCTCGGGTTGCCAATTGGGCCGCAGCCAAGGGCGAAACCGGCAAGTTCGACGCCACCATGGGCAGCGCTGGCGTCATGGTCAAGGAACAAGACGATTTTCTTCACTCGCACACGGTCCTTGAGACGTTGGAGTACATGAATTCGGACACGATGGCGGCGAAAGCCATGGCTTTCTATTTCGGCATGATTCCCTATGGCGATCCCGACGATTATGCCGGCCCCGATCTGGTTGCGGCCTGGTATCAGAGAAACATCCGGATATACCACAACATCGTGGCTCTGATTCAGTCGCCGGAGGACAGGATTCTCGTCATCTATGGCGCGGGACATTTGGGCTGGTTGCAGCAGGACGCGGCAAACGATGCGAGCGTAAAGCTAAGAAAACTCTCGGAGTTCACTGAGCAGAAATAACGGAACAGAAATAACGGGGAGAAAGAACCTGGCACCCCCTGATCGCGCTGTCGGCCGCAGGGTGGGTTCCCGAAGCCCCTACCTCGTAATCTCAAACACCACCCCGTCGTTATTGCTCCCGCCGATGGACGTGGTGCCGAAGACATTTCCTTTCGCGTCCACGGCCACGCTTCCCCACGGCATGGCGCCATTCGCCCCGCCGGGAAAATCGTAGAGGTCGGTAAACGTCCAACTGCCATTCGATGGCGTCAGCTCGAAGACTGAGCCCAACCCATTAGTGCCCGCGCCGTTGCAGGTGCCATAGACGTTGCCTTTGGAGTCGAGCGTCAACTTGTTGTAAGGCCCGTAGTAAGTGCTAAAGCTGTGGAGCAGCGTGAAGTTCCAGCCCGTGCCCGAAGGCGAAAGTTCATAAACGTTGCCGCCGCCATCGTCGCCGCCGAAAAAAGTGCCGCCGAAGAGATTGCCGTTCTTGTCCACAGTCACGCCGCCCACCGGATTTTGCCCGTCGCTCAATCCTTGAAAGGTATAAAGCGTGCTCTCGGTCCAGTTCGAGCCGGACTTCGCGAGTTCGAAGATCACGCCGTTTCCATCCGCGCCGCCCAATGAAGTTGTGCCGTAAAGATTGCCCTGCGCGTCAATGGTCGGGGCCGCCACCGGATTAAATCCGTCATCACCGCCGGTGAAGTTGTACAGAATGGTCTCCACGCCAGCGCGGGAAATCTCATAGACTATTCCTCCCCCGTAAGTGCCGCCCTGGCTGGTCGTGCCGTAGATGTTTCCATCCGCATCCGCCACAACGCCACCGAGCGGTTGGTCGCCATCCTGGCCGTTGCCGAACACGTGGATCATGCGTTCGCCCCACGGGCCGCCTGACTTGCAATATGGATTTCCTTTGGGCTTTTCGCCGAAGACAGTCCCAAAGTTTCCGCCCGCTTCGGTTGTTCCCAGCAGAGCGCAGTCGTTATAAATAATCAGCGAACCGAAGCCGGGCGCAGCTCCATCCGCGCGCTCGCCTTTAAAGCTGTGCAGCGTCGCGTAATCCCAGGATGAACCGTGAGCAAGAAGCGCGTAAACAGTTCCCGAGCCATAGCTGCCGCCGAGATAGGTGGTGCCGTACAAATTGCCCTTTGCATCGAGCACCGGGCCGGCAAACGGATCATTCCCGCCATTGCCCACGCTAGTAAAGTTGTAGATGACTTTGTAGTTCTGGGCGTTCGCTGAGAGTAAAGCGCCCATAACGAAAACGAATCCGATAAGCGCGAACAGAATGGTCTTACGTTGCGGCATGGTGTGAATCCTTCCTGGGAGGTGTTGACTCAATCGTTCCAACGGAAAGAACGATGCCACCTATTATGCACCAACTCAGAAGCTCATGATCGCCCAAATGCCTTGCGGGACAGCCTATTTGCGCATTTAATGCATTTTGTCGTCCCCAGCGAGCGCGAGAATCGCGCCCGCGAACAGCATCGTGTCCGCGAAGTAGTTGATTCCCTCTACCCTCGCCCCGGTGCTCGGGTCGAGCACCGATGCAATCAAAATTGGGACATAAATAAACACGACCAACAGTACGATCCACGTCCCCAGATACGTCGCCATGGTTCGCGTCTTTTTGTTTGCCAGAATACTTATTCCGCAAATCAGCAAAATCGCGCCGGTTAGATAGGCGATGACGGCATGACCCGGAATCCACGTGGGCATAAGCTTTTCGAGTGGAACGCCGGGCACATTTGCCGGATGCAGGAATTGCTCAAAACTAAAAAAGACCGCAGACAAGGCGATCACGACTCGGCCCACAGTCGCAAGTATTCGATTGACTCGGTCGCTCCATCCGGGAATGGCGCTGGCCGCCAGCATCCAGGCGCCGCCACCGAACGACGATTCCCGGAAAACAATCGTCCAGAGAATTCGATTGTGTTTTTCCGAGAGCGCTCCCGGAAAGTGCAGCATGGCAACAAACAAAAACATCATGACACCGAACAACAGTCCCGACCATCGCACTTGAATTCGCAGAGCGATGCTCAATGAAGCGGCCACCAACGCGACGCCGATGAAATATATCCAGAACAACCGCCACGGCATATAGGCTGGCACCATCTCGACCATGCCTTTGCCCGAGCAGAGGTGCTCCGCGCCAAACACCGCCAGCGGCATGGCAAAAAGCAGATAGCGCAGCGCGACGATTTTCTCAAGCCCGCGCGCCCCAGCGACTGCGCTCCGCGCCGCTACGCCGCCGATGACAAGCAGGGCGATAGCAGCGCCCCAGGTCGAAAGCACAATGCAAGGGAGTTCGAAAGCGAATAAAGGAATGGCCGGAAAGGTTGAGTGCATCTTCGCCCCTGAGAGTCGCGGCGCATCGTTATTTAAAATCACGATTTGTAAATCGCGATTTGTAAAATCATGCCCGCGAAGTCTTACTTCGGTCAGCATGGTGCGATGCGGCGAAACATCAGAAACGTTGTAAGTGTGAAAGCTAATGGATGGGTTTTGTTTCTACTTTTTACAAATGCAGGAAAGTGCAGCAACAGTCTGAAGGCACCCATATTAAGCCGTTTCATTTGAATCGGGTGTAAGAGCGGCCCAACATCGTGCCGGCTCAAGGGCCATTAGTTAGCCAGAGGGCCGCATAAAAACCTTTAAAATCATATGTTGCGTTCGCAACATGCATATGTTGTAATAGCAACATAGGAGATGCCCATGAGCGAAATCCTGGATGCACTTTTCCGTAGGCGGGCAGTGAAAGCCTTTGAACCGGTCGAAATCCCGCAGGTACTGCGGGAACAAATCCTCAATGCCGCTCGCCACGCTCCCTCCAGTTTCAATTCGCAACCGTACCGCTTCTTTTGGGTGGAATCGTCGCCCAGAAAGGAAACCGCCGCGAAACTCTGCCTCGGACAAATGCCTGCGGCAACAGCATCGGCGCTGGTGGTTGCGGTCGCTGACATCGGGTCGCTGTCAGCAACCTCGCAAGCCCAGTTGGAGTGGATGCGCAAGAGCGGCTTCAGCGACGCCAAAGTCCGGGACTATGAGCGGACGGCGAAGATCGGCCGCATCCTTTTCATGCCGGGACCGTTCGGCATTTTTGGCGCGCTCAAGTGGGCAGTTTTTCGGCTGGTGAATTTGTGCAAGACGTTTGGAATGCCGCCAGTCTTTCGCCACGACTTGTTCAAGTGGGCGATGAAAAGTACATCGCTGGCCTGCGAGAATCTGATGATTGCCGCCGAGGCGCTGGGGCTCAACACCTGCCCCATGGAAGGCTTCGATGGCCGCAGGCTCTCCAGATTTCTCGGCCTCTCAGCCCGCTATCATGAAATTGTGATGGTGATTGCCATCGGGAAGAAATCGGCCGCTTACGCCGAACCGCCGCAGTGGCGGCGGCCTCTCGATGCCACGGTGACCGTCCTATGAGCGGCTCTCAGAAGACCATCGTTCCCAAGAAAGACATTCCGCAAGACATCCTGAGCGACTCGGTACTTGCTCATGTTGCCGCCGCCTATTTTTCCGTCGGGAAGAGGCTTGAGCGAAAAACCCGGTGCTCTGCGACTCGTGGCTTCATCCTGTCCACGCTGCGGGGCGGCGCAGCGCTCAATCAGAATCAAATCGCCACGCTTCTCGGCATCGACCGGACTGTCGTGCACCGTGCCATCAAGTCCATGGTTCAGGAAGGGCTGGTGTCGGAGAAAAAAGCAGAATCGGGCAGGGCCATTCACGTTACCTTGACACCCAAAGGCCAGCAATACCGGAAGCGCCTGATTAATGCGAGGATAGCCGCTGACGACAAGCTTCGAAAAGAGCTGACACCGGAAGAACGCCCAACACTGCTTCGACTCTTGAAGTTGATCGCCGAATTAGAGTTCTAAGCCTGCGCCGCCGAGTGCCCCTTGTCATTCCGAACCCGCTCCAGCGGTGAGAGCCTGCCCTGAGCGAAGTCGAAGGGGATCTCGCTCTTCGATAAACCTCTTACCACTTGTCATCCCGAAGGCCCGCGCTTTTACCAGCGAGACGAGAGCCTGCCCTGAGCGAAGTCGAAGGGGATCCCGCGAGCATCGTCGCGAGCCCCACTCGCTTCGCTGCGGAAACGTAAAAGGGCATGGCTTCAGCCATGCCACCGCGACACAACTCACAGTCACGCCCGTAGGGGCTCGGTGTCCAGGTTCGCCGCACTTTGGCTAACCTGGGCATATTAAAGATTATCGAGGGAGTTCGTTACGCGCGCTTCGCTGACTTCTTCTTCACCGCAGGTTCGGGCGCCGCGTTCTTCGCCGCGGCATTCGCGCGCTCTTGCAACGCGACCTGCACCACGCGCAGCATGTCATCCCACGGAGCGGGCTTGCCCGTCCAGATTTCGAATTGCCGCGCCGCCTGATGCACAAACATCTCCATGCCGGGGATGGTTTCGGCTCCCTTCGCCTTCGCCATCTTCATCAGCTTGGTCTCCAGCGGGTCATAGACCATGTCGAAGACGTAGCGCGCGTTGATTTCGTTTTCGTTCAGCGGAGAATCTTTGGTATTGCCCATGCCGACCGGTGTGGCGTTAATGATCACGTCGAAAGCGTACTTCTTGAGGTCCGCCCGCTTGATGGATTTCGCATGCGCCGAGCGTGCCAGCTTCTGGCCTTTTTCTGCGGTCCGGTTGAGGATGAAAACTTCGGCGCCGCGCTCTTTCAATCCATAAACCGCCGCTCGTGCCGCGCCGCCCGCGCCTAATACGAGAATCTTTGCCGAATCAATCGTGATGCGCTGCTCCAGCGGGCGAACCACGCCGGCCGCGTCGGTATTGAAGCCGTAAAGTTTGCCATCCTGCGCGCGAACCACCGTGTTGCAAGCGCCGATTTTCTGCGTGTGCGCATCGGTGTTATCCAAATGCTCGATGATGGTTTGCTTGTAGGGCATGGTGACGGAGAGCCCATGCAAAGGAACATCGCGAATGCAAGCCAGAAGGTCCTTCATCTTCTTAACGTGTAAGGCGACATAGACGCCGTTCACGTTTTCACGCCGCAGCGCGACGTTCATGATGGCCGGAGAAAGGGAATGAGCGACGGGGTCTCCTGCCACGCCGTAAACACGAGTCGCTGCATCCACGGATTCGATTCGGAATGTGCTGTTGAGTTCCTGCGCCGTAACCTGGCCGGGAGCCGTTTTTTCGTCGGGGCTGACGGCGGCGAAAGTGAATACGCTGCCCGCGCGAACGCCGAGCACTCGGCTGGGCACGCCCTGCTCGCCCATGCACAATCCGATCAAAGAATATTGATGGCTGTGCTGCTCCAGAAACTTCATCATCACGACGTTGTCGTAAAGCGAAGTCGCCGTACTGACAATTTTGTAATAATCCGCTGGAATCTTGACCATCTTTTCGAGCGTCTTATCGAGATCTTTGGTCGCATGAAAGTCGTGGTGCGACAAAATCAGCGCGCCGCTGGCCCGCAAGGCCTGGACTTTGTCGGCTTTGCACTTGGCCGCGCTCTCCATCTCCATATCTACGAGCTGGCATCCCGCAGCGGAGGCCTTGGTCAGGATCTCCAGTTGCGCCTCGGCCGTTCCCTTGAACTTGCCGCCGTTCGCCGCCCGCCGGCAGGTGCCGATGGCAATCACATGCGGATGGTAGTTCAGGAATTCCTTGATCTTGGAAATCGCCAGCAAAGGCTTGGGAAGGTAATCTAACCTGAACTCAATAAAGGTGTTATCACGAACCAGTGCCTCGGCCTTTTCGACCATATCGGCTGGATCGCTTCCAGTGACGGCAACGCAAACACGCGGCAGCCGCAAGGCCCGCAGACGGGCCAAAGAGTTTTTTAATATCGCTTCCATGTAAGAGGTAGTCCGCGAGATATTACAAGGGTCTAAGTCCAGATGCAACAGTCGGTTAACATATATTTTAGCGGATAAACTTTTATCCTGCCATGTATGACACCGTCGTAACCTTGACCGGTGACCCCCAGCTTGGTACTGTCCAACCTGAAAGCCCTTTATTTGCCGCACTTAGCGGGAATTCACCGCCGGCAGGGGCGACGAAATTTGGAGGTATCATGAAGAAAACAGGACTTCTGTTGTTTCTGGCCCTGAGCCTGGCGGCAGTGGCGCAGCAGAATACGGATGCACCGGCGCTGACAACGCCCGATGGCACCGCGCCCACTTCGGTCAGCTTTCCCATCGAACGGGTTGTGACCCCAACCGATGCCGACCTGTATTGCGCCGGCTTCATTAATCCGAAGCTGCTGCCCAACGCCAATTACGTAATTGGGGGCCTGCAAACGCCCAGCACCACCCAGTTTGCCAACGGCGACATGGTTTTTCTGACGGGCGCGGGCTATCAGGCAGGCCAGCAGTACTCGATCGTGCGGGAATTGAGCGATCCCAACCGCTATGAGCTGTATTCCGGGCAACATGCCCAGCTCAAAGCTTTAGGGCAGCCCTACGCGGAGCTGGCGCGAGTGAAGGTGATTGACACTCGCAGCAAGACCGCAGTCGCGCAAGTTGTTTTTGGCTGCGCGCCGATCGTCCCGGGCGACATTGCGATTCCTTATGTGGACAAGCAGGCGATTCCATTCCACCCGCCGGTGCGCTTTGACCGCTTTATTCCGGCGAGCAGCAAGACCAGCGGACGCATTGTGATGGCGAAAGATTTCGACTCTGAGTTGGGCAACGGCGCAAAAGTCTATATGAACGTCGGTGCCAACCAGGGCGTGAAAGTCGGCGACTACTTCCGCGCTGTGCGCAAGTACGACGCCGATCTGCACGACGCGGTGGATTCGCTTTCATTCAAAGCTTCCATCAGTGAAGACACGCAGAAGAAGAGCGCCGCCATCGAGCCGAATATGTTTACCAAAACCGGTGGCCCGGTCATTCGTGTAGCGGACTTTCCGCGGCGCGCTGTAGGTGAAGTCGTGGTCCTCAGCACCACGGCGACAAGCTCGACCGGCATGATCGTATTCTCGATGGAAGACATCCACGTAGGAGATGGCGTGGAGTTGGATCAGCAGCAGTAAGAATTTAATTTTCTAGAGTTGCTGGATCAGCCGGGGAGCGAACCTGCTCCCCGGTTTTATTTTGCGAAAAGGCGCTCGCTCCTAGTATCGTCAAGGGTACCCACCTGATCCGACAGCGATGGGATGCTATAATAAAGCTACGCTTACCACGGTTGTTGTGGTGCGGTTGCTCTAGTTGACACCTTGAGATTTCCCGCCTCCGAAGTTTCACTCCGTTGATTGTCAAGCGTAATTTGAAACAGACTGGCTTAGGCCGCTGTGTTCACACAATATACGTGTACTCAGAAATCAATGCCCGCCAGACAGAAAGAAACAAACTATTTTGACGACACAATTTTCCGAACTGCCCATCTCCTCGCGCTTGCAGGAGCGACTTGCGGCAGCCAGTTTTATCACCATGACGCCGGTACAATCCGCCGCCATTCCACAAGCCCTCGCAGGCAAAGACATTTTAGCCACCGCGCAGACCGGGACCGGCAAAACCCTGGCTTTTCTGGTGCCGATGTTGGAGCAGTTGCACAAGAACTACGTTCCCGGCGTGACTGCGCTGGTACTCGTGCCCACGCGCGAACTCGCCATGCAGGTCGCTGAACAATATGACGCTTTACGCGGAAACCGGCTGCCCGCGGCCGCGCAAGTCGTTGGCGGAATTCAAGAACGTTCCCAGCTGATGGCCATACGCAAAGGGGCGCGCCTCATCGTCGCCACTCCCGGACGCCTGGAAGATTTCCTCGACCGCAAGCTGGTGGATTTTCGCGGCCTCAATCTTCTCGTGCTCGATGAAGCGGATCGCATGTTGGACATGGGTTTTCTCCCTTCCATCCGCCGAATCGTTTCGATATTGCCGGCGCAGAGGCAGACCCTCTGTTTCTCCGCCACCTTGCCCACGCAAGTGGTGCAGTTGGTCAACCAGTACACAAAGAATCCTGTGCGCATCGCATTAGGCTCGACCACCAAACCCTGTGAGAATGTTCGCATTCAGGCATTCGAGGTTTTAATTGACGACAAGCAGGAGTTGCTGGAGAGATTGCTTGATCAGGAAGATGGATCGTGTTTGGTGTTCGTTCGAACCAAACACGGCGCCGACCGCCTCGCCCACCGCTTAACCCGCGACGGCTTCGCCGCGACCGTGATCCATGGCGACCGTTCGCAATCGCAGCGCACCGCCGCCTTGGCCGGATTTCAGCAAGGCCGCTTCCGCGTTCTGGTGGCGACCGATCTGGCCTCTCGCGGAATCCACGTGGAAGGCATAGCGCACGTCATCAACTATGACCTGCCCATGGTGGCGGAAGACCTCATTCACCGTGTCGGCCGCACCGGCCGGGCCGGGGAAACCGGCGTCGCGTCCGTATTTTTTGGCCGCGACCAGGCTGGCGATTTGCGTTCGCTCGAACGCACGCTCGGTCTTAGAATCGAACGCAAATCACTTTCTTCATTGGGTCAGCAAAGCGCGGATACTCCGAAGAGAGCTGATGCGCCGAAAAATATGGAAGCGCGCAAGAATGTTGTAGGGGAGCCTTCCAAACCGCGCAGCTCAAAACGCTCGAAATCCCGCTCGCGTCGTTCGAGATCACAAGAGCCGCATTCCCGCGAACCTCGCGATAGGGAATCGGATTCGAGAATGTCCCGCCTTCCCGGCGAGTCCTTTCAACTTCAGGCCAGCCGAGCCTAACCGTTTGTGTGGGGCGGGCGCCCTCGCCCGCCACTTTCTGCAAAACCCCGGGTAGTGTCCTAATTAACCGGCTCTGGAATCACATACCACGTGTCTTCCGGTATCACGTACACGGCCAGAAAATCAAAGGCATCGGCGTCATACATTCCGTTCTGATTTTTCACCGCGCACAAATAACCATTCTTGGACTTCCTGAATGTGCTCTTCACCTGCACGCGGGCGAGATTTCTGCCGCTGCCCACGACGAAATCGTAGGGCGAAGATTCGCCCCAGGGCTTGTTGATTTTTAATCCGTGCTCGGCGGCGCGGGCCATGAAGCGGAGTTCGGCCTACTCCCCGCGCTGTTTATCGTGAGGAATGATGGGGAGAGTTTTCATGATGTCCTTTATTGATTGGACAAAATTTGGGGAAACGATGGCAAGGGAAAATCGAGAATATTTCGAGTGATTCCCGAAATGGGAAAGTTCGATTCTTGCTCAGCATGACAGAAGGAAAATTTGTTTCTAGTGGCGGGCGGAGAGCATGGTGAGAATTTCACGCAAGCCCTGCCGAATGGGGCGAAGGTCGGCAGAAGCCGCCGCGGGGAATGGAAGCGCAGTCTGCTTTTTGTCGCTCTTGATTTCTTCGCGTAGATGCTGGCGCGCTCCGGCAATGGTGAAGCCTTCGTTGTAGAGGAGCGTTTTGATACGCAGGACGTTCTCGACGTCTTTTTTGCGGTACATGCGCTGTCCGGTGCTGCCCTTTACGGGTTTGATCTGGGGGAACTCGGTTTCCCAGAAGCGCAGAACGTAGGCGGGAAGATGGCACAGCTCGGAGACTTCGCCGATGCGGAAGTAGAGCTTCTCCGGGATGACGATGTCATCGGGTTTGTGGTTCCTGGCTGCGGGTTTGGAGCGAGCGCCCATTTTTATTTTAATTCCGAATCAAATCGTACCGCACTTTCGACAGCGTGGAAAAGAAAAACCTCTCGAGAGAGGTGCTTCTCTCGAGAGGCAGGAAAACTCGAAAGTTCATGCGGGCGCGGGCCCGCGAACTTTTAGTGCTTCTTTTTCTTGGCCGCTTTTTTCTTGGTTGCCATGATGAAGTCTCCTCCGTTGAGATTTGATTTTCCCTTGAAATTGGAACGTTGAGTGCAATCTTGATGCGCTCAATGGTGGCAACAAAATTGCCACCACAAGATATTGCGCACTCTTACACGGAAAGTCAATAAGATTCTAGTGTCAACCTGGAAACCGGGGACGGCGGCGGGAGAACGGAGTTTGTTTTAGCGCGGGAAAAATCCGGAGAAGAAGAAAAATTTCTCCATGCGCTGCGGTTGCGGTTCCCGAAAATGATATTGACTTCTGGTCGCAGTGGGTTCAGTATCGTCGAGCCGAAAAACTACTAGCTATTCTAGTTTGTCGAATTGCATCGGAAAGGTTCGTAGGGTTTCGGATGATCCATGGGCCATTTGTTCAAAAAATTAAAGGAGAGTTAGGAAAGTCATGAGAAGAATTTCGATCTCCCATCTACTCGTTGCACTCACCATGTTGTCTCTCTTTAGCATTGGCAGCGGCTTTGCGCAAGACGCCCCGGTCCGCGGCAGATATATCGTGATGCCGCCGCATCTGCGCGATGACGTCGCTCCACCTCCAGCCTCCTTGCAAACCTGGAATGGCAGTTTCACCTACAGCGGCACCAATTACACCTACAACATGGTCGGCACGGCGCCTTCCACAAATACCTCGACGACAATTCCGGTTTATATCATTCCGGTGAAAATCGTGATCACAGCGCGGCGCGGAGGGACGAAGACGACGTTCGATCCTGCCCATGTGCTCTCGAACGGAAATACGGTGACGCAGAATACAGTGGCGTCGCCGATTTTCGATTCGACCACGACCTATACACAGGGTGGAGTCAATGTAGGCACCACGCAATATGAAGATGCATTCCAGAGGGCGAATTTCTGGGGCACGGTAAAAACCAACACCAGCTATCACGTGTTGTTGGGTGGGCCTACGGTGGAAGCGGAGCAAACTTTGAGTCCATCTTCCACTTACGGCAAAACCGGTTCGCCATTCGGCTTTACGGCTGGACTGGTGGACATCAACTGGTTTGATGCACAACTGCCGGCGCTCATCAACAAATTCGGAATCGGACCCAATGCGTTTCCGATTTTCCTGACTTATGACGTCTATTTAACGCAAGGCGGACAGTGCTGCATCGGCGGCTACCACAGCTCAGAAGGCAGCTCGAACAACCCGCAGTCGTACGCTCATGCGACGTATGTGGACCATCCAGGCGATTTCGCGCAGGATGTTTCCGCTCTATCGCATGAAGTGGGCGAGTGGATTGACGATCCGCTGGTGGTCAACGTCAACGGCAACAGCACACCTTGCGGCATTCTGGAAGTGGGCGATCCACTGGAAGGGAATGCAAACTATGGCGGCTACCCTTACGTTCTGCATGGCTTCACCTACAACTTGCAGGACCTGGTTACGTTGCCGTATTTCGGGGCGCCGACAAGCACATCCGTGAATGGATGGCTGAGCTTCCAAGGCGAGTCGTTGGGCGTATGTTCCAACGGCAGCTAGATATTTCTTCCTATGAGCCCGCCCTTCGGGGCGGGCTTTTTCATTTCATAAAGACTTCTGCTACGCTTTAGCGTCTTTGAGGGAATTTTGGGGCGGAGGGATGATTGCACGGAAAAATTGATCGCGACCGGCTTGTTGCGCTCATGCAGCGTGAGCAGAAGCGCTTTGTTGACGAGAGGCCGAAGTCGAAGGCGTTGTTCGACCGGGCGAGCAGTTCGCTGCTAGGCGGCGTCCCGATGAACTGGATGGCGAAGTGGGCCGGGGCGTTTCCTCCTTTTGTCCGTGAAGCGCAAGGGGCGCATTTTTACGACGTAGATGGGCACCGCTACATAGATTTTTGCCTTGGAGACACAGGCGCGATGACGGGACATTCGCCTTCGGCGACAGTGAAAGCTGTGGAGGAGCAATCGAGGCGGGGATTGACGCTGATGCTGCCAAGCGAAGATGCGGTCTTCGTCGGCGAAGAGTTACAAGCGCGGTTTGGATTGCGCTGCTGGCAGTTTGCCTTGAGCGCTACCGATGCAAACCGGTTCGCGATTCGCATGGCGCGACAGATTACGGGAAGAAATAAGATTCTTGTCTTTAATTGGTGCTACCACGGAACGGTGGATGAAACTTTTATCACACTGAAAGATGGTGTGGCTAAGGCAAGGCGTGGGAATATTGGGCCGCCGGTGGATCCTGCAATCACAACAAAAGTTGTGGAGTTCAATGACTTTACGTCTCTACAACAAGCATTGGCGGAGGGCGACGTAGCTTGCATCTTGGCCGAGCCGGCATTGACGAATGTTGGCATTGTGCATCCAGAGCCGGGTTTTCATGATGCGATGCGCGAACTGACGAGAAAATTTGGCACGCTGCTCATTTTGGATGAGACGCACACGCTTTGCGCCGGGTCCGGCGGTTACACCCGCACCGAAAATCTGCAACCCGACATGCTAGTGATTGGCAAGGCGATTGGAGGAGGCATTCCGGGCGCTGCTTATGGGTTCACGTCGCAGATCGCGGAGCGCTTTTCAAAAAGCATGAACCTGGAAGATTGCGACACGGGAGGAATTGGAGGCACGCTGGCGGGGAATGCGGTTTCGCTGGCAGCCATGCGGGCGACGTTGAGCAAAGTGCTTACGCCCGACGCGTTCAGCCGCATGATTCCTTTGGCAGAGCGGTGGACGACGGGCGTGCAGCAAGTGATTACAGAGTTCAGCATGCCGTGGCATGTGACGCGGCTGGGCTGCCGGGCTGAATATCAATTTTCGGCGACGGTCCCGCGTAATGGGAGTGAAGCGCACGACGCGATGGATTTCGATTTAGAGCGCTTTATGCATCTTTACTGCATGAATCGCGGCATCCTGATAACGCCTTTTCACAACATGGCGTTGATGTCGCCGTTTACGGACAAAGATGACGTTGATCATCACACCAAAGTATTTCGCGAATGTGTGCGGGAGTTGGCGGCTTGAGAGATTGTTTTTTACGGTGGCAGAAAGTAGCGAGTGTTTTTCTTCCAGCGATCTTGTTGCTGACGGCGGTTTCCTGCGGTGCGCCGGGAGTTCCGTTGCCGCCGTCGCTTCATTTGCCGCAGCCTGTGAGCGATTTGCACGCTTTGCGCAAGGGCGACAAGGTTCATTTGACGTGGACCGCGCCCACGCGCACGACTGATCGGCAGTTGATCCGACAGGCAGGTGTAATCCAGATTTGCCGAAGCGTAGAAGCAACGTTGTCTGCTTGTGGAACCCCAGCGGGTGAAGTTTCGGCCTTGCAGAGAAATCCGCAACAGAAAGATTCGAAAATTTCCCAAGAGTTTGTCGATCATTTACCGGGCGCGTTGCTGACGAGCGATCCTGCGGGAGAGATTGTTTATGCGGTGTCGGCATTGAATTCGGAAGGCCGCAGCGCCGGATTGTCCAATGAGGTGAGAGTTCCCGCCATTTCTACGCTGATGCCGCCACAAGATATGCACGCGATAGCAACCGCGAAGGGAATTGAAGTTACCGGAACATCGGCTGACGCGCCAGCGCCCGCTTCAGGAGTGCGTTATTTCTATCGGATTTACCGGCGTGAAAAAGGCTCGGACAATGCAGCTGGCACAATTGCTGGAGAAGCGCCGTGGAAAGGTTCTTTGCGTTTTGTGGATCACGCGTTTAGCTGGGAGAAGACGTATCTTTATCGCGTGACGGTTGTCACTAGCGTCACGCGTGGCCAAGCGCCAGGAATTCAAGTCGAAGGCGACGACTCGCGCGAAGTGGAAGTTTTTGCGCATGATGTTTTTCCGCCGGCGGTTCCCTCGGGATTGCAAGCCATGTATTCGGCCGTTTCGGGGCAGGCGTTTGTTGATTTGGTGTGGTCGCCGGATGTGGATACCGATTTGGATGGTTATAACGTCTATCGCATGGAGGACGGCGGGGAATCGGTGAAGATCAATCCACAATTGGTCAAGACTCCGGCATTTCGCGATGCGAATGTGAAGGCGGGCAAAACGTATTCTTATTCGGTTTCGGCGGTGGATGTGAGAGGGAATGAGAGCGCGAGATCGGAAGCGGCAAGCGAAAGCGTGCCGTAATGTGAAATGCTTTGCTTAAAAAATGTCATTGGCGCGAATGGACTGGCCTTGTCCTTGCGATCGCCGTCGGGCCAGTATGGCTTGAAGCTGCGAATGCCATTCCTGGATTGATCTTCAGGGCGGCAGCTGGATTCTATATTCTCGTTTGTTTGCTCGCCGTGCCGCTCATTGTGCTTCTTGCGCGCCGTTTGAAATTCATCGTTTGGCAGATCTCGATTGTTTCTCTCGCCGGGGTAATCATCCTAGATGATCTGCGAAGCCATGCCGTGTTCCATAGTGAAATTCCCGGAATGCTATTCGTGTTTTGGACCATAGGCACTCTATTTTCATCGCCATTGCCCATCTACTTTTTCTTGAAGCCGATGAATTGGCGAGCGCGAGCAATCTGGGGAGTTTGGATCGTGACAGCGGGTATCGTTATCTGGCTTGGGATGAGGCGGATTACCGGATGACTTAAGAAGGCTTCGCCCGAATTTGAACGCGTGTCCCTTCGGGCAGTTCTCCATCGAGAATTTCGATCTTCCCATCGCGGACGATGCCATTGAATTCCCTGGCATGGGGGACGTCCCGAGGAGGTGGGGCCGAACTTCGACCCATGCCCTTATCCATAGCGGCGTTGGCAAGAGCGTCGGCTTCCTGATTTTTTCCGCGAAGAACGTGACCGATGGAAAACCACTCCAACTTGGCGATCAATTCTTTAGCACGTGCATGCAGATTCTGGAGCGCGGCGTTTTTTACTTTGTAGATGCCTTTGATCTGGCGAACTAATAATTCGGAGTCGCTGATGACTTTTAGCGCTTTGTGGCCATGTTTGGTTGCGTATTCGAGCGCGGCGATCAAACCTTGATATTCGGCGAAATTGTTGGTTTGATGGCCGAGATATTCGCTGAGAGCAGCGATTTTTTTGCCGGATTCATCTTGAATGACGACACCGTATCCGGCGGGGCCGGGATTGCCGCGCGCGCCGCCATCGCTGAAAGCGACGAGATATTTTTCGGGCGGAGATTCGCGGGCCTCAAATAAATTTCTGCTTGCCGATGGAACGTGTGGAGAGGGCATGAGGAATTTTACAGTCCGCCGAGCTTTATCTATCGTCCTGCCGCCAAACGCGTCGCCAGCCGCTGCGGAAGGTTTGCCGCAATGATGCGATCCTGCGCTTCTTTTAATTTGTAAGGCACACGATAGTAAGTCACGAGATGGGCTTCTGTGTCATATAAGGCAAAAGCGGCACGCCAATCGCCGTCGCGCGGCTGGCCGACAGAGCCTGGATTCACCATGTAGCGATAGCCGCTACGAATGGGAAATTCCACAGTCTCGATTTGACCTACAGTTTGGTATTCAGGATAAAAGCCCTGGCTTTTATGGTCGGACGCTTCCGGATTTACGGCAAAGCCGCCTTGCAAATGGGTATGCCCAAAAAAAGTGATGGTCAGAGGAGAATCGAGTAATAGCTTCAGCGCCTCCGGCGGAGTGACGACATATTCGTCTTCGTCGGCAGGTGAGCCGTGGACAAATTGGACGTCGTCGAGATTTTCGATACGAATTGGCCCCTGTGGAAGGGAGCGAAGCCATTCCATGTTTTCGGGAGGCAGTTGATCGCGGGTCCAATGCGCCGAGATGGCGGCGATGGGGTTGAAATCCTGCGTATCCATGAGGCCGCAGACAGCTTTGTCATGATTGCCGCGGACAAACAGTTTTCCCAGCGCGCGGGATTGGGCAATGACCTCGTTGGGACTGGCTCCGTAGCCGACGACATCGCCGAGGTTCATGACGAGGTCATGCGCGGGTACGACTGCGAGGCAAGCTTCGAGAGCTTCGAGATTCGCGTGAATATCACTTAACAGAAGAATGCGCACACATCACCAAACAAAACACTGGATTATAGATGAATGCTGCGCTTCGCGCGGTGAGCGCGAGCACATATTATTTGTGATTAATGACCGGACATCGCGCGAAATGGCTGGGAGCGACTTCCACCAACTCGGGAATCGCGCGGGTGCATTCGGCGATGCGAAATTCGCAGCGAGGTTCGAAGGGGCATCCTGAAAGCTGGGAGTTTGGCGGTGGAACGGTGCCTTCAATCGTGCGCAAAGGCTGGCCCCTGTCGGTTTTGAGAGTTGGCACGGCATCCAGAAGTCCGCGGGTATAAGGGTGGGCAGGTGAGCGGAAGATATCGTGTTTCGACCCCATTTCGACAACGCTTCCGGCGTACATGACAGCAACACGGTCGGCGATTTGGGAGATGACGGCGAGATCGTGAGAGATGAAAAGCATGGTCAAACCGAACTTTGCACGCAATTCTCCTAGTAGTTCCAGAATTTGGGCTTGCACGGTGACGTCGAGGGCGGTGGTGGGCTCATCGGCGATCAACAATTTCGGGTGATTGGCGATGGCCATGGCGATCATGATGCGCTGGCGCATTCCGCCAGAAAGCTGGTGCGGATAATCGCGCGAACGGCGCGCTGCGTCGGGAATGGCGACATCAATCATGGCCTGAACAGCGCGATTGGCGGCTTCTTTTTTGCTGATTTTGGCGTGAGCGAGGATGGCCTCAGCGATTTGATCTCCGACGCGCATGACAGGATTGAGGGCGGTCATCGGCTCCTGAAAAATCATGGCGAGAGTTGAGCCGCGGAGTTGGCGCATGTTTTCTGCGGAGAGTTGCAGTAAATTTTGCGATTGGCCATTGGATGAAAACAGAATTTCTCCCGAATAGCGCGCGGAAGGTGGAAGCAATCGCATGAGAGCGAGGGAAGTGACGGATTTCCCTGAGCCGGACTCGCCGACCAGTCCGAGGACTTCGCCCTCGGAGATGGATAAATTCAGGTCACGAACGGCGGGGCGGCCTACCGATTTTGAGCCGGCCGAGCCAAATTCGACGGTCAAGTTGCGGATTTCGAGCACGGGTGCCAAGTGGGTATCGTAACAGCGAGCGCAGAGTAGAACATCGCAAAATTATGCACATTGACAGCGCGCAACCCTCACGCTATCTTCGGGTGACGCAAGCTACTAGCGCGCCTCGTTGCCTTCCGAATCTCTCCCAGTTTAGGCGGCAACAATTTTAAAATTCCATCTTGCCTACGGCCAAGGAGATTCATGAAATCCATTGTTCTGTGTTTTTCTCTCATGCTCGCGTTCTTTGTGGTGCAAGCGCAGGCGCAGGTCACGCTCACGGAAGTTAGCTCCGATCCTTTTACGGTTGGTCCGGGGCAGCACGCCACGGAAGTTGAGCCGCACACTTTCGCCAACGGTTCCACGGTTGTGTCGGCATTTCAAACGGGACGCATCATTCCGGGAGGTTCGACGGATATTGGCTGGGCAACGTCGACGGATGGCGGAACAACCTGGACGCATGGTTTTTTGCCGGGCGTGACCAAGGGTGAAGGCAGCGGACCTTATGACGCGGCGAGTGATCCGGCGGTAGCGTTCGATCCGAAACATAATGTGTGGATGATTGCGACATTGCCAGTTTCGAGCACGCAAACTCCGGCTGTGATTGTGAGCCGCTCGACTGACGGGGGCATGACGTGGCAGAACCCTGTGAATGTGGACGCGATGGCATCGAGTTCAGATAAGAATTGGATTGTGTGCGATGGGAGCCCGAAGAGCAAGTACTACGGAAATTGTTATGTGGAATGGGACAACCCTGCGGCCGGAGATCAAATTTTAATGAGCACTTCAACCGATGGCGGGTTGACTTGGGGATCTCCAAAGGCGACGGCGAACCATGCATTCGGCATCGGCGGGCAGCCGCTGGTGCAGCCGGACGGGCGCGTGATTGTGCCGATTGAGACCAGCGGCATCTCGGTGTTCGGTTCGATCAATGGCGGGCAGAGCTGGACGAAGACTTATTCGGTGGCGGGTATTCAGAGCCATACGGATGCGGGTGGAATTCGCAGCGGCCCACTGCCTTCGGCGGCAGTAGATGGCGCCGGGAACGTTTACGTAGTGTGGGAAGATTGCCGCTTCCGCACGAACTGCTCGACCAACGATCTGGTGTATAGCGTTTCCGCCGACGGACTGCATTGGGGTGCGGTGACGCGCATTCCGATTGATCCGACGAACAGCACGGTGGACCATTTCATCCCGGGTATTGGGATTGATCCGGCAACTTCGGGAGCGAATGCGCACATTGCGGTGCACTATTACTACTATCCGCAAAGCAAGTGCAGCCAATCTACCTGCCAGCTTTATGTGGGATTTATTTCCTCGGGCAATGGCGGAAAGACCTGGAACACGGCCATAACGCTGGCGGGTCCGATGAGTTTGAACTGGCTGCCGAATTCGCAGAATGGACTCATGGTGGGCGATTACATTGGGACTGCTTTCAGCCAGAGCACGCCGCACGCGGTGTTTGCGGTAGCTTCGGCGAAGAGTGGAACTAAATTCAACCAGCCGATGTTTACCGCGCTGGGATTGACAGCGGCAGAAGTTGGCCCGCAGTCATCCGCGGCAGGGGACAAGCCGTTACATCATATTTCTGATCCGGTTGAATTCGATAAGCCAGAGAAGGGAATTCATCCTCCGACACGCGCCGCCAAGCGAAGCGCAAAGAAGTAGCGTTTTTGTATAGTTTGAGCCGCCGATGAAAGTCGGCGGCTTTTTTCTTGATCGTGAAATTCAGCTTCCAGTAAGGATTGCGCGCGATTTCCACATGATCACGGATGTTTTGTTTCATTCTGCCCGCATTTCCCCGCCGCAATTTCCGCTAAATTCCGCATTCCTGGGTTCAATGCAATTTTATAAATGCACCATATTCTGTCATCCCGCTGTGAAGACCGTGCACCTCGCTCGATTTAAAAGACATAAATTGGCATATTTTTTATTGACTCCAGAATTGGTTGCGGTAAAACAGACTCGTTCTTTGGCACGTTCAAAAGTTTTCCCAGTTGGTGCAGAGTCCGGGGCTCAAGCGAGATCACATGCAGCATCGCAAGATGCAATGCAAAGAGGGTCAGCAAGGGTCAAAGCGAAGCGCTGGTTGAGGCGAACGAGAACACAAGTCAAAGGCAGGATAGAGTCCCGAGGCGTTGAACTGGTTTATCCGGTTGGCGGTGAGCCCGGAGCCCAAGTTAAGGTCGCGCTTCACCACTCGCAAGAGTGCTGAAGAAAGAAGGCCGGCAAGGGTCAAACGCGAGCTACTGGCCGAGAGGAATTAGTTCCACACCACCTCGGGACTCTTATTTTTTGTGAAAGCGATGTACACCGCGCGGCAGACCGACCTTCGTTTTAGTCCGCACTCGAGCGTTGCCAAAAAGTGTGACGCCGCAAGACTTTCTCAGAGCCAAGCGCGCACACAAAGCTGTCACCCTAATAAGTCCACGTCCCCCGTTCGGCTGGATCTTTCTCCCCGGCTGGAACTTAGAGTTTGCGCGCAGCAGGATGCTCCGCAAGATTAGCGCAGCGCAAATCGCTTCGTGCGCTTGCTACAATTCCTCGTCATGCAAACGGCGGAAGTCGTCATCATCGGCGGGGGAATTGTCGGTTCGAGCATCGCCCACCACCTGACTGCGGCGGGGTGCAAGAAGGTGTTCTTGCTGGAGCGGGAAACCGCGCAGGGCAAGGGATCCACAGGGAAAAGCATGGGCGGAGTGCGGGCGCAGTTCGCCACGCCGGTGAACATCAAGATGTCGCTGTACTCGATTCGGTTTTATGCGAGCTTTGAGGAGAGATTGGGGCATCCATCGGGATATCGTCCGCAAGGATATTTGTTTTGCGCGACGAACGAAAAGCATCTCGCGTATCTAAGGGCCAATCATGCGCGGCAAGTTGAAGCGGGATTGAGGAATGCGGAGATCGTGACTGCTGATTACATTCGTGGGGAGTTTCCGCAGTTGCGCGCCGATGACATTGTGGGAGGAAGTTTCTGTCCGACCGATGGATTTGTTGATCCGTATAGCGCAATGATCGGGTTCATGACGTGGGCCGTGGACCATGGAGCGACGCTGTGGAAGAACTCGGAAGTTATAAGCGCTGTGCGGAAGGATTCCGGATTTGTTGTTGAGACGACGAGGGGTTCGATTTCAGCTCGCATTGTCGTGAATTGTGCGGGAGCGTGGGCGGCGGTGATCGCGAAAATGGTTGGAATTGACTTGCCGGTTGAGCCTCTGCGGAGAATGTTGGTGCCGACCCAACCGTTCGATGATTTTCCGCACACCGCGCCGATGATTATTGATATGTCGAATGGATTTCACTTTCGGCCTGAGGGTCGAGGGTTTTTGCTGGCGTGGAATGATCCGGCGGAAACGCCTGGATACAAGACGGATTTCGACGAAGCGTTCATTGAGAAAATTCTTACTCGCGCAGCAGATCGCGTGCCGGTGTTCGAGAATGTTGCCGTGAATCCCAAGCGCGCATGGGCGGGGCTTTATGAAATGACGCCCGACCACCATCCGGTTCTGGGCGAGACCCCGGGCGTTCCTGGATTTTTTCTGGCGAACGGATTTAGCGGCCACGGTGTGATGCACGCGCCGGCGACCGGGAAAATTTTGTCAGATCTAATTCTGCATGGAAAAACGGAGCTGATTGATGCGACGTTGCTTAATCTTTCCCGCTTCGCCGAAGGGCGAATGATCGAGGAAACGGCGATACTGTGACTCTCGACTGGGTTTTCGCTCGCAAAAGCAGATTCCTCATGCCTCAAGGCATTCGGAATGACAATGTGGTGGGATTAGAGACGTTGTAGGCACTATGAACGAAACTAATTACTGGCAAACGACGGTAAACGTTCCGCCCCTTGCGACATCAGAGCCGTTGCCTGAGAGCGTGGACGTCGCCATCATCGGCGCAGGGTTCACCGGTCTCTCCGCCGCGCGGACGCTTGCCAAACGTGGCGCGAACGTCGCTGTGCTTGAAGCCGAAACCATCGGTTGGGGAGCGAGTTCGCGCAACGGCGGGATGGTGCTGACCGGGCTGAAGCTGGGAGTGAACAAGCTGATCTCGATGTACGGACGCGAGCGAACGCAGCGCATGTATGCGGCATCGCTGGCGACGATTGATTGCGTGGAGCAGATTGTCCGCGAAGAAAACATAGCTTGCGATTTCTCGCGTTGCGGCCATCTTGAGGTCGCCTGCAAGCAAAAGCATTTTGACGACTATGCGAGGCAGGCGGAAGTCATCAAGCGGGAATTCAATCATTCGTTACGGATTGTTCGGCGGAATGAGTTGCCGAGCGAGATTGGGTCTTCCATTTATTACGGCGGCATGGTGGATGAAGTCAGCGCGGGATTGAATCCAGCGCGATATGTGGCGGGACTTGGGCAAGCGGCGTTAAAAGCGGGGGCGAGAGTTTATGAACAGACACGCGTCGCGCAGATTCATAAAGAAGCACGCAATGGAGTACAGGGATGGCGATTGACAACAGCACCACCCTGTCGCACAGAACGCGACAAGGATGGGGCACCCTCTACTATCTGGGCGCGCGATGTTTTTGTCGCGACGAGCGGATATACATCTCGCGCTACGCCGGCGCTGCAGAAGAAAATCATTCCGATTGGGTCGTTCATTATTACGACCCAAGTGCTCTCTGACGCGCTGGCCTGCGAACTCAGTCCTCGCAATCGGATGATCTACGACTCGAAGAATTATCTTTACTACTATCGCCTCACCCCTGATCGCCGCATGTTGTTCGGCGGGCGCGCCGCGTTTTTTCCTGAGACCGAATCCACCATTCGAGAGAGCGCGGAAATTCTGCGCCGCGGCATGATCGACGTCTATCCCCAACTGCGCGACACGAAAATCGAATTCGTCTGGGGCGGCACGCTCGATTTCGCTTTTGACATCATGCCCCATGCGGGGCAGCTCGATGGCATCTACTACGCGCTCGGCTATGCCGGACACGGCGTCGCCATGGCGACCTGGCAAGGCCAAAAAATCGCCGAACTTATTGCCGGAGACAAGCCCGACAATCCTTTCGTAGGCATTCCCTTTCCCGGCGCGCCTCTCGGCCTCTACAGCGGCAAGCCGTGGTTCCTGCCATTTGCTGGAGCTTGGTACAAGTTTTTGGATTGGGTGAGTTAACCGCAGCTAAGCAGCGTGATCTTGAGATGTTTGATCAGGTTCGAAACGGGTTTCTCACCTCTAGCCTTCCGCCAATTACTTGCCCGTGATGCAAATCCTCGGAATATAAGACTCCACACTTCGCTTGCAAGGCGGCCGCGATGACTAAGGCATCGTAAATTTCATAGCGGTGCTTCTGCGCAATCTCCAATGCAGCCTCGTGCGTTTCGACACTGATCGCTATCGGCTCGGGACAAAGCACTCGAATCGCATCCAGCGCGTCAGTTACCTGCGGCCACGGCATCTTCAGCTTCCGCCGGGCGACCGAAACAAATTCGTTCAGCACTTGTACGCTGACCACTCCGCCGCCGGAGAGTAATTCTTCGGCCCGTGCGCTACGGTCTTCATGCACAACGGCATAGATCAAAATATTTGTATCGAGAAACGCCTTAGCGGGCATTGGATTCAGCGCGGTCGAACCTGAATCCCTTGGGCAAGGGCCGCCGCAGTTTGCGCAGGCGCGCCAAGGCTAATTCTTTGGCAGGGTCGCGCGAGACTTCGAATGCGCGGCGGCCACGGACCTGTATTTCAATCTCATCGCCGTCTTTCAGGCCAAGCGCTTCGACTACAGCGACGGGCAGGCGCACGGCCAGACTGTTGCCCCATTTAGAAACCTGCATTTACTTTCTCCTAGATATACATATTAATTGTATATCATTGGTCAAGTAGACTAAGGCTATCGCATCATCCCACCCCTTCGCAAAAAACGCGAAGGAGTGGGGCACCCGAAATAGCATTTGTTAAATGCATAGATCCTTCGCTTCGCTCAGGAGGACAGTTGTGAGGTTATGAGTTTCGTGGGCGCAGCAACAGATACACCACGGGCCCCGCGGCCAGCGCGACCGGACCCCAAATCATTCCATAGCGGTCGCTGCCTACGAGCGCGACGATGCTCATCAAAACTGTGGCGATGACGGCATACATCAATCCGCTGTGGCCTCCGGGAATCACGAAGGGCCGGTGCATCTCTGGGCGTTTACGTCGCAGTTGCCACGCCGCAAGAACCGTCATCACCGTCGTTGCAACACGCAGCCAGTTGTAAATGGTGATAATCTGCGTGACCGACTGCACCGCGAGCAGGCAATACACCAGGCCCGAGACGATAATCGCAATCCACGGCGTGCCGTAACGGGGATGAATTTTCGCCAGCGCCTTCGGCAGGTAGCCGTCTTCGGCCATCGAGGACGGCATTCGCGTTGAAGAAATTACCGTGCCGTTGAGCAGCGCGACATTGGTGATCATCCCCGCGAGCGTAATCAGCCCACCTAACCACGGGCCGCCAATCAATTGCGCGGCGTCGGAGAAATAGCGCGTGTGCCAGTCCTGCCAGTTCCCCAAAGCTGCAAGGCAGGCAATCGTCGGCAGAAAATAAATGGCGATGGATAGTGGCACCACAATCGCCAGCGCCAGCGGATAAGTGCGTTGTGGATTATCAACTTCTTCGGCAACTGTGGAAAGCTGCTCGTAGCCGGAATAGAGCCAAAGGCCGAGAGCGAGCCCGACGCCGAAAACATGAAACATGGGCTGATGCGTGGGAATGAGCGGCACGAAAGGATTGTGCTTCCACTTGGCCAAAGCCACGCAGGTGAGAACTAGCACCGCTGCAACGATGAATAGTTCCAGGCCGGTGGCGAACTGCCCGACCAGTTTCACGCCGCGGACATTGATCCAGGTAAATATAGCGATGATGCTGATAGCCACCAGATAGTGTTTCCAGCCAACGAGTTGTGGAAAATAAAATCCTAGATAGTCGGTGAAGAGCACGGCATAGACTGCGCCCAGCAAAAACGATCCGCACCAGCCCCACCAGCCGGCGAGAAATCCCCAGAAGTCGCCGAATGCGGCGCGCACCCAGCGATAGAAGCCGCCCTGCACCGGCATGGCCGTAGTGAGTTCCGCTGAGACGAGCGCGACCGGTATGCACCAGAAAAACGGCAGCACCAGGATGTAGAGCAGCGTCATCCCGGGGCCGGAGGTGGTGACCATGTCTTCGAGGCCGAAGGGGCCACCAGTCGTGTAGGAGAACATCACCCAGACGAAATAAAAGAGGCTGGCTTTATGGAGAACGGATTTCGTGGTGGAGGTGGTGGACAGAGAGGCTCCTCAGAAATTAGGAGAGGATAGCATTGTGGACGCGAAATGAGAAAGTTAATTGGATGTAGGCCAAACGCGCGATTTATGCCGTAAATAAGGTGACGGACCGTGCATAGCGCGCAGAATGGCAAGTTAACAACTAAAATGCCCCACCCTGTCGCAAGAAGCGCGACAAGGATGGGGCACCCGCTAGGAAAAATAATTTATTCTCTTCCTCCCGCGATCGACGGCACCAGCAGCACTTCATCTCCGTCCTGAAAGGCATAATCCACGCCGCCGAGGAAACGGATGTCTTCTTCGTTGACATAGATATTGAGGAAGCGGCGGATTTCGCCGGCATCGTCGCGCAGATGCGGCTTCAATTCTGGAAACTGTGAGTCAAGTGCGGAGAATAATTCGTTTAAGTTTGCCGCCGCGCACTCGACCTGGGCTTTGCCAGTTGTGAGCCGCCGCAAGGCCGTGGGGATTTGCACTGTGATTGCCATGGTTATACCTCCACCGTTTCTGCCGCCTCGACTTGGCCATCGAGCACGGCTTCAAGATACTTGTTAAATTCACTTAGCTTCGGCGCGATCGCGGCCTCGGCTTGATATTGGCCTGCGAGCACATCAGTCGTCTTCAATCCGTTACCGGTGATGCAGAGAACTGTGGTTTCGTCAGGCAGAATACGATCTTGTTTGTAGAGCTTCGCAGCGCATCCGACAGTGACGCCGCCTGCGGTTTCGGTGAATATGCCTTCGGTCTCGGCGAGAAGCTGGATAGACTTCACGACTCCAGCGTCGGAAACATCTTCCGCCCATCCGCCGCTCTCGTTGATGGCTTTGATGGCGTAGTGGCCGTCAGCCGGATTGCCAATGGCCAGCGAACGCGCAATGGTGGCGGCTTTCTGGGGCTCGATCTCGTCGCGATGCGCCTTGACCGCGGTTGAAATTGGGGAACATCCCGTCGCTTGCGCGCCGAAAAATTTCACTGGCTTGGGCGCGACGAGACCGAGCAGGATTAATTCGTCGAACGCCTTCTTGATCTTCGTAATTAACGACCCGCCAGCCATGGGAACGACGACGTTGTCGGGCAAGCGCCAGCCGAGCTGTTCAGCGATTTCGAAGCCGACAGTCTTTGAGCCTTCAGCGTAATAGGGACGCAGGTTCACGTTCACAAATCCCCAGCGGCGCTCGTCTGCGATTTGCGAGCAAAGACGATTCACCTGATCGTAGCTTCCCGCGATGCGTACAAGTTTCGCGCCGAAGATTTGCGTGCCCAATATTTTCGCGGGCTCGAGATCGGCGGGAATGAAGATCCATGACTTGAATCCGCTACGCGCGGCCTGCGCTGCGGTTGAGTTCGCAAGATTCCCCGTCGAAGAGCACGCGACCGTGTCGAACCCGAATTCTTTCGCTTGCGCGAGCGCAACTGCAACCACGCGGTCTTTGAAGCTGAGCGTGGGCAGGCAGACAGCGTCATTTTTCACATACAGATTCTTTGCGCCGATTTGTTTCGCGAGCCGCGGCGCCTCAAGTAATGGTGTGAACCCCACGGGCAGAGTGGGGCGGAAGTTCTCGGGCAGCGGCAACAAGGCCGAATAGCGCCACATGTTAGGCGCGCCCTGAGCAATTTTCTCCCGCGTGAAGCGCGGGCGAATCGCATCGTAATCGTAAAAAACTTCCAGAGGAGAAAAACACTCATCACAGATGGAGCGGGGCTGGTTTCCCCAGCTCTTCTGGCACTCGCGGCAGCGTAATTCGTAGGTCATCGGCATCTCTCGTTTCTAAGAAAATCGACAGCTTGTTTTCTTTGCGAGAGCAGCCGGTGCGAGCGATCAATACGCCTAAAAAACGAAATCCTCTTTTCCTGTTAAGAAGGAAAAAGAGGAACGGAATGCCAAAAATATCTCGCACCCCGAATCTCATGTTCCCCCTGTACCAGGGTGAGAGTTGACACCGGGCGACCAGAAGATGACTTCTGATCCGGTTGTCGTGGCGTCTAAGGGCTCGTCCCTCAGCCACTCTTCATGAAATCCAAGGTCTGCTCCCATCAAATGATAGGAGCAAACTTGAAATGAGAATAGCGCAGGCAGGCGAGCGCGTCAACCGTCCTTTGGTAACTAACGCACGCCAGCCAAGGCCATCATGCGCCCGGTGATGCCTTTGTCGGCGCGGTGAGAGAAAAGAAGCTTTGGGTTGCAAGACGTGCAGAGTGGTGATGCTGAGATATTTTTCTTTGGGACACCTATCGCAAGAAGCTGTCGCCGGTTGGCTTCGACCAGATCAAGGAAGATTTTCTTGGGTAAAACGCTATGGCCGGGAGCGCGAGCAGTCAGAAAGAGCAGAGGATATTTTTCACGGACCGGATCTGATTCCTGTACTTCATGAAATAAATCGGCGGAGTATTCAAATTGCGATTCGAATTGCTCGCGCACCTCTTCACCGACCTCATAGCAACAAGAATGAATGCCGGGACCGATCGCAGCTTCGAGATCGCGCGGCATGGTGCCGAAGTGCAACCGCATGAGTCCCAAGCCTTTTTCGACGATGCGTTTGATAGTGCCGCGCCATCCGGCATGGAAAACGCCGATGGCTTTGCGCTTCTTGTCCACGAGAATGATGGGCAGACAATCGGCGGTTTGAATGCCGAGAACAAGATGAGGAGTATCGGTAATCAGCCCATCGCCGAAAAGTGTGGCAGCTGGCGGTTCGCTCACGTAATGAATTAGATCCGAATGAATCTGGCGCAGCGTAACAAGCGGCCAGAGCTTCTTTCCAGAGACCACGCCTAACTTCTTCAGAAATGCTTCGCGGTTGCGCTCGACTGCGGTTCGGGAATCCTTTGCAGAAAATCCTAAATTCAGTGATTTGCCGCCATAGAAGCGCGAGAACCCTCCGGTGCGGGTCGAGAAACCATGGATAAGCCAAGGCAATTTGGCCAGATTGGAGGCAGAAAGAATTTGAATGCGGGATGCAGGACTTTTTGTTGGAGGCACATATTTATATTAGCGGAGGTGTGCCTGAAAATCCTCCGATGGAACTCGAGGCAACGACTGTCATCACTTTAATGTAAGTACAAATACCCCGCGGCTGTAAATCGACAAGATACTGGCCCCGATTCTTCTATTTGTGGTAGTACTATGGCGAGACCCCATGAAAAGGCTGCGATTTCTAGTCTCCCTCCCCAACGACAATCGCTATCAACGTGAACAGGCAAAAGCTGCCAAAGAAACCGCAGAGCGCTTTGGCGCAGACGTTGATGTTGTCTACGCCGAGAATGACGCGGTGAAACAAAGTCAGCAAATTCTGGAAATTATGCAATCGAAAGAGCAGCCTGCTCCGGATGCAATTCTGGCGGAGCCGCTGACAGCCACCGGTCTAGTGCGCATCGCGGAGGCCGCTGCCTCCGCAAATATTGCATGGGGCGTGCTGAATAGCGAGGTAGATTACATAGAAAAGCTTCGACTGCGAAGCAAGAGCCCTATTTTCTCCGTCACGCGTGACCATACCGAGATCGGCCGCGTGCAAGGCAAGCAATTCAATGCGTTGCTGCCCAAAGGAGGAGCAGTTCTATACATACAGGGCCCGGTCAATAGCGCCGCTGCTGCGCAACGCACGACCGGAGTGGAAAGCATCAAGTTGGCGAGCATCGAACTAAAGACTCTAAGAAGTCAATGGACCGAGGCAAACGCGCACTCCGTGGTGGCAAACTGGCTGAAACTCTCCACCGCAACCGCAGAGCGCATCGGCGTGATCGGTTGCCAATATGACGGAATCGCGATGGGCGCGAGGCGAGCATTTGAAGAAGTTCTGGACAGCACGCAGCGAGATCGCTGGTTGAAGTTGCCCTTCACCGGGGTGGATGGCCTTCCGCAGGAAGGGCAGGCCTGGGTGACTCAGGGAATTCTTGCCGCGACTGTCGTGTCTACTACAACGACTGAGGTTGCCATTGAGCTGCTTGTAAACGCCATGCAAACCGGAAAGCAGCCGCCAGCATGCACGTTGCTTGAAGCCACTTCTTTCCCGCCGCTTAACGTACTGGAAAAGATGGGAAAAACGCTCAAATAGCCTATTCGAAGATAACTGCCGCCAGCGTAACTTGCCCGAACTTTATCGCGTAGGATACAAACAGGCAGGAATTCCTAAAAATATGCGCCGTGTATTTCCTGTTGCTCTGATTATTTGCATTGCTATTGCTTCCTCGTCCGCGCAGCAAGCCACACCGGCTCCGCCCGCGCCAAAAACATCCTCCGCCAAGACCGACAGTACATTCGATTATTCGCAGGAAGCGTATGTGGTGGAAAAGGCACGAACTTCCTACACGTTCGAAAACGATGGCACGGGCAAGCGAGAACTCTATGTCCGGGTGAAAGTACAAAGCGAGGCAGGCGTTCAGCAATTGGGGCAGGTGATTTTTGGATACAGCTCCGCCAACGAGCGCGTGGAAATTCCCTATGTGCGTGTGCTGAAAGCAGATGGCAGCATCGTCACTGCGCCTGCTGACTCCGTGCAAGACTTAAGCATTCCGTTGGAAAAAGAAGCACCGGTTTACACCGACTTGCGCCAGAAGCACATTACAGTGCCGGGATTGCGCCCCGGAGATGTGCTGGAGTACGACATTCAGGACATTATTGTGACTCCCCTCGCGCCGGGCCAGTTCTGGATGGAGCACGACTTCACCAAGAACGGCATTGTCCTTGATGAAGAATTGGAAGTGAATGTCCCAGCAAGCCGTAAGGTGACGTTGAAAACGGCAAAAGACCGCGACGCAAAAATCACCGAAGCCAGCGGCAGACGGATTTACTCGTGGACGAGCTCGCATCTTGAAAAAGATGACGATGACGTCGAGAAGAAAAAGAAGTCAAAGCCCGATCAAGATCAACCGGCGGTGCAAATGACGACGTTTGCCAGCTGGGAAGAAATCGGGCGCTGGTACGGAGGCTTAGAGAAAGAAAAACGCCAGCCTACCGCCGATATCCGCGCGAAAGCGGCAGCGCTGACGGCGGGCAAGACGACCGATCTCGACAAAATGCAAGCGCTCTATGATTTCGTCGGTCCGAATTTTCGTTATGTGAGTTTGTCCCTCGGAGTAGGCCGCTATCAGCCTCACGCGGCCGGGGAAGTGCTGCACAACGAATACGGCGATTGCAAAGATAAGCACACACTCCTGGCCTCGCTACTGGAAGCATCGGGGTATCACGCATCGTCGGTTTTGATCGGCACGGCACGCAAGCTTGATCCGGATATGCCCTCGCCTTCACAGTTTGATCACGTCATCACAATGGTGCCCCTGGGCAAAGAAGAAATTTGGATGGATACGACGACGGAGGTGGCACCTTTCCGGCTGCTGGCGCCGACGATTCGCAAAAAACAAGCTTTGGTGATTCCTGCCGATGGCACGCCGCACCTGGAGTTTACGCCGTCCGATCCTCCAATGCCGAATACTCAAGCACAGAGCGTGGATGCGACGGTGAACGATTTCGGCAAATTGGACGCCAACGTGAAATATGTCACGCGCGGGGATGTGGAGTTGTTCGCGCGCACCATCTTCCGCCGGGTGCCCAGCACAAAGTGGCCGCTATTGCTCAAGCAGACCAGCACAATGATGGGATTGGAAGGCGAAATCAGCGATATCAAGGTAAGTGACCCGGCCGCGACGCATGAGCCATTTCAGATTGAATACAAGATAGTCGTCGCAAATTTTTATGACTGGTCGAAGAAGAAATCCGACCTGGCCGTGCCCTTTTCCAACATCAAGCTGCCCGATGTGGATACAGATGACGATGATAAAGACGACAAAGACAAAGATAAAAATCCGGATCCCATCAAATTAGGTTCACCGGAAGAGTATGACTTCGAGCTGCACTTGCAGTTTCCGGCGCTCTACAAAATCAGCGCTCCTTTGCCATTTTCGATGAAGCGCGACTATGCCGAATACACCGCGAATTATGCGGTGAATGGTGTGGTCTTTACCGCGGAAAGAAAGTTATCCACGCATATCAGCGAGTTGCCGCAGGAGCGCAGCGGCGACTACACCGCATTCCGGCGGGCTGTGCTGGCTGACACAGCGCAGCATCTTTCTGTAGATAGCTCGGCTGCATCCACGCCGACGGCGTCGCCCGATTTGAAGGGCGATGACTTGAATGACGCGGCTAACGCAGCACTGACTCGCGGTGATTTGAATTTAGCGGTGGAGTTGTTCAAACGAGTTACGGTGGCGGAGCCAAAGCATAAAACTGCATGGATCAATCTAGGCCGCTCCTACATGGGATTGCGCCAGACTGACAATGCGGTGCAAGCGTTTAAACACCATACCGAGAACAATCCTTACGACGAGCTTGGTTTCAGTAATCTTGGTTGGGCGTATGGATTTGAACGCAAATACGATGATGCTGAGACTGCCTACAAAAAAGCGATTGAGATCAATCCTTTGAGCGATTATGCCCATCGGGCTTTGGGGCAGATGTATTCAGAGGAGCATCAGTACGATAAGGCAACTCCCGAACTGGAGAAAGCAGCTTCGCTCAAAGCCGACGATGCCGGATTGCAAATTGCGCTGGGCGATGCGTATTTGAATCTCGGCCAGGATGAAAAAGCCATGGCGGCGTTTGACCGCGCTGTGGAGATTTCGGCAACACCTGAAGTTTGGAACGATATTGCCTATCAGCTTGCGCTCAAGAAAGTGCACCTCGACCGGGCGCAACAATACGCAGAATCGGCAGTGGAAGCGGTTTCCGCGGCATTGCGTAACGTCACGCTGAGCCAGCTCAGCAACCGACAAATCACGCTGGTTCCGGCGCTTTATTCGCACTGGGACACTCTCGGCTGGGTTTATTTTGCGCAGGGAGATTTGGACAAGGCGCAGAAATATATTTCTCCGTCGTGGATGATCGGGCAGCACGGCGAAGTTGGCGACCATCTCGGGCAAATCTACGAAAAGCGCGGCGAAAAGGACAAAGCGATTCAGGCTTACGCCATGGCGCTCTCCGGTTTGCGTCCCATCCCGGAAACTCGTGGGCGACTGGCAGCATTGCTCGGTGGCGAGGACAAAGTGGGTGCCGTTGTAAATCAGCATCGCGAAGAGTTGCAGGAATCGCGCACAGTAAAACTTGCGAAAGGCAAAGAAACAGGCACCGCCGAGTTTTTTGTCATGCTGGCGCCGGCTGCTGCAGGAGTAAACGTGGAAGACGTCAAGTTCATCAGCGGCGATGAACCCATGAAGACGTATGGCGAAGCTTTGCGCACCGCGCATTTCAACTTCAATTTTCCGGATGAAACGCCGACGAAAATCTTCCGGCGGGGAGTCTTGTCCTGCCCGAAGACGGGGAATGACTGCGTGTTTGTGATGTTGCTGCCGGATGACGTGCGAAGCGCGAATTAAATTTCGTTGAAATTTGTTGCTTGTTCGTAGGCGTGAGCGAGTTGCAGAACTTTCTTTTCCGCCCCATGTGCCCCGGCGATTTGCAGACCGATGGGCAGGCCATTTTTTGTGACTCCGCACGGAATGGAAATCGCAGGTAAACCCCAGACATTAAAGGGACGAGTATTGCGGAGGAGCAAAATTTCGTTGGGACGAAGCTGGTCGGGATCTGACTGTAAATCCGTGAGACGTGGCGCTGGGATGGGCGTGGTAGGAGTGACGAGCAAATCCACATCGTCAAAAATCCGCTGAATATCTTCTCGAGACTTTTTCAATTCACTGCGCAATCTTTGGATTTCCGCTTGTGATGTGTGCTCTCCGGTACGAATCCGCCGTAAAGTTTCTGGCTGATACAACTCCGGGCTGCGAGCAACGTATTCCGCATGTATGGCAAATGACTCCGCGGCTTGCAGAGTTCGATCTGGATTTACATCAAGATGAATGTCCCGCAGGGATCCTGCCATATTCCTAATGAGCCGTAGAGCTTCTTCGACGGCTGCGGTGACTTCTGCATCAAGATATTCGTAGAAGAAATCGCGGGGTACGGCTACGCGAAGGGTGTGTGAATCTTTCTCGATTTTCGAATACTTTTCTTTTTCCCCAGTGATCAATTCCAGAAGCAGTGCGGCATCGGCGACTGTGCGGGTGATGGGGCCCACGTGATCGAACGAGGGCGCGAGAGGAAAGACACCGCCGATGCTGACAAGATCGAAAGTCGGTTTAAGTCCCACCACGCCGCAAAGGGCAGCAGGCTCGCGGACGGAGCCGGCTGTGTCCGTGCCTAGCGCGGCATAGCAGAGGCCAGCCGCGACGGCCGTTGCCGAGCCACCAGAAGAACCCCCGGCAATGTGCTCAGGACTACACGCATTTCTAACCGGCCCGTAAGCGCTGATCACCGAACTGCCGCCGTAGGCAAATTCGTGCATGTTCTGTTTGCCGAGCAAAATGGCTCCAGCATTTCTTAGTCTCGCAACAACCTCGGCGTCTTCTTTGGCGATACGGTTCTTGAATAATTTGCTGCCAGCGGTGGTGGGAACGTTTGCGACATCAATAATGTCTTTCAGGGCGATGGGTACTCCGTGCAGAGGGCCGCGCCAATCACCGCGGAAAATTTCTGCTTCGGCTTGGGCCGCCTGATCGAGCGCTGCTTCCGCAGTCACGGCAATAAACGAATTCAAAATCGAATCTTGTGCGGCAATGCGATCGAGACAATCGCGTGTCACTTCGCGCGGTGAAACTTTGCGGTTCCTCAAAAGTTCGCTGAGTTCCAAAATGGATTGCGGCAATGAGTTTCCTTTAACGGTTTACGATTTTCCGTGCTGGACGCGTCGCAAGCGCCTTGACGGAAGTTTATAATCGTTTTTCGTCATCCGATGCTGGAGGAAGTAAATTTCATGTCCCCTATGGCAGCCGCCCCAGTAGTAACCCAGCGTTTTTTAGTCGATGGCAAATGGATGGAAGAAGGCGATCCCATAGAAATCCTGGCCCCGTACGATGGCAGCGTCGTTGGACGGATTTTTCAAGGACGCCGGGAGCACGCTGAACAAGCCATTGCAGCCGCGGTCAAGGCATTCGGGACTACGCGGCGTTTGCCGGCCTTTGAGCGGCAGCGCGTGCTCAAAAGCGTAGCCGAGAATATTTCCGAACGAAAGGAAGAATACGCGCGTTGCATCGCGCAGGAGGCCGGCAAGCCGATTAAGACGGCGCGGTCGGAAGTGGACCGCGCGATCTTCACTTTTACGGTCGCGGCAGAAGAGAGCGTCCGTATTTACGGCGAATATCTTCCACTCGATTGGCAAGAGTTCACGGTGGGCCGCTGGGGTATGGTGAGGCGGTTCCCGTTGGGGCCAATTGCGGGGATTACGCCTTTTAACTTCCCATTGAATCTTGTGGCGCACAAAGTCGCGCCCGCTATTGCGGCGGGTTGCACCATGGTATTGAAGCCTGCGCCACAAACTCCTATGACGGCGTTAATGCTTGCGGAGTCCGTACAGCAGGCGGGTTGGCCGGATGGAGCGTTGAACGTTCTGCCGCTCTCCAACGAAGACGCCGGGTTACTAGTGAGCGACGATCGGCTAAAACTCATTAGCTTTACCGGCAGTGTTCCTGTGGGCTGGGAGATCAAGAAAAATTCCGGCAAGAAGAAAGTTGTGTTGGAGTTGGGCGGCAACGCTGGCGTGATTGTTCACAGCGATGCGGACATCGCTTTCGCGGCCGATCGCTGCGCGGCCGGAGGTTTCAGCTATGCAGGCCAAAGCTGTATTTCGGTGCAGCGCATTCTGGTGGAGCGCTCGGTGAGCGCAAAATTCATCGAGTTGCTCGTGGACCGCGTCAGCAAATTGCGGACGGGCGATCCCATGGAAGAATCCACCGATGTTGGCCCGATGATTCGCGAGCGCGATGCAGTTCGAGCGGCGGAATGGATTCAGGAAGCCGTGCGCAGCGGCGCGCGATTGCTGTGCGGTGGAAGACGCAATGGAACTATGCTGGAACCCACCGTTTTGACGGGCACGCGTCCCGATATGAAGGTGAACTGTCAGGAGATTTTCGCTCCGGTCGTTACCGTCGAACCCTATGAATCATTTGAGGAGGCAGTGCGGCAGGTCAATGCATCGTCATTCGGCTTGCAGGCGGGAATTTTCACGCGCGATGTAAAGCTGCTGTTCAATGCTTATGAAGAGTTGGAAGTTGGCGGGTTAGTGGCGGGAGATGTCCCTACGTTCCGGATTGATCACATGCCGTATGGAGGAGTGAAAGATTCCGGATTGGGCCGGGAAGGCTTGCGCTACGCCATCGAAGAGATGACGGAACCAAGGTTGCTAGTGATGAATTTGCGTTAGAACGCTGGTTTTGCGGCGAAATTTTCCTGAGGTTGCGTTGAATAATAATTTTTTTTTAATTTTCTGCACTCTAACTTTCAATTCGGCAACATGAACTGCTATACTTTTCAGTTTTCAAAAAGACATCCGGTCTCAACAGGCAATCAAACCGGCAAACGCTGAAAATTCCGGGGACGATGTTGTTCCCGCTGCACCTGAAGTTATCGTTACATGCAGATATTTCATCGTAGTTCGAATGCAATCGCGCGAGCGTCAATACTGGCCGTGGCCCTTATCGCCGGCTTGGCCCTCTATGTCATTCTGGAGCTGGATCGGTCGCCCTACGTTACTTACGAAAAAGTAGCGCGACCGCAGCCCGTACCCTTCAGCCACCAGCATCACGTCGCAGGTTTAGGAATTGACTGCCGTTATTGCCACACTTCAGTCGAAAACTCCAACTTCGCCGGGATTCCTCCGACCAAGACTTGCATGAACTGCCACTCGCAGATTTGGACTAATGCTGCGCTGCTTGAGCCGGTTCGCGACAGCTTCCGTACAGGGCATTCCCTAGTGTGGACGCGGGTGAACGATCTGCCCGATTACGTTTATTTCAACCACAGCATTCACATTAACAAGGGCGTGGGCTGCAATACCTGTCATGGCCCCGTGGACCGCATGCCTTTGATGTACAACAATGCGTCGCTGCGCATGGAGTGGTGTTTGGACTGCCATCGCGCTCCGGATAAGTATCTGCGGCCGCGCGATCAGGTCTTCAATATGCGTTACCAGCAGCCTTCAAACGATCAGCCGTTGAGTCTCGACGGGCAGGAATTTACCGATCAGCGAACGCTGGGTAAGTATCTGATTCAAAAGCACAATTTGCGCACGGTGGCAGACATTACAAGTTGCTCGACATGTCACCGCTAATTACGAAAGAATTAGAGAATAAGCGAATAA
>Ga0070734_10001237_pt1 | contig 39072 bp, 36 predicted proteins | sample Coa_R1_8_FD_66444 | JGI IMG/M metagenome (GOLD analysis project Ga0070734, IMG submission 66444) | Surface soil microbial communities from Centralia Pennsylvania, which are recovering from an underground coalmine fire - Coalmine... | ecosystem: Environmental > Terrestrial > Soil > Unclassified ...
TGGGTCGTCCTACCTCTCCCTAACCGGCCCGGCTTGCCGTGGAACGGTGGCCCGGCATGCCGTGGAATGCCGGCCCGACATCACGTGGAATCCTGGCCCGGCATGCCGTGGAATCTGCACTTTTAATGGCTTGTTTGAAAATGAAAGAACTAATGGATTCTCCGGCGCTGATTGAGTGCGCGGATGCGAGAGCGATCTCACTAGGTTCATCGCGTGGCGTCGATCAGACGATCGTATGAGCCGCGCGAGTAGGGAGCGTTGGTTGCAATCTCGAGCAAACCGAGTTGCCCGGCGAGTTCAGTGGCGCGATGAGCGATTCGAGTCGACCCTCGACGTATGATCCCGGCGCCCCGCTTGAAAAACGGCGTGTACGTATAAGCGTAATCACCGTGAAGCAACAGCGCGGACGGATGATGCACAAGATCCCTAAGCTTCTGTCACGCTGGACTCGACGATCACCCGCGGATCGCCCCCGAGCCTCATGTGGATGCCGTTGCTGCTAACCCAAATGGCCTCGGCGGAAACGACTTCGTCAAGCGCCTCCACTCCCGCTTCAATTTGGGCTACAAGGCGATCGAGGAAGGGCTCCGGGTCAACGGGCAGCTGACGTCGCTCGAGAAACGCCGGGGCACCCACCTCGAGCCCCGCGATCGACTCGCTCGCGCGGTAACTTGGTCACCCCCCTTTCTCTGAATCCGCTCGCGAGCTTCAGCGCATCAAGCTCGCTTAAAACTGACGTGAGTGGCCAGTGTCGTTGGGTGCACCTGCAACCTCCCAAGTCCTAGGAGCATTGATCTTTGCTGCGCGGATCGAAACGGTTCTTGGCCTCAACCGGTCATCGAAACACTTGAGTCGAGAATATACGCTGGGGTCTTCCAGTTCAGGGTCTCCCTGGGTCAGGTATTCAGCTTCCTTGCCACTGCATCGAGCTGCGCTTGAGTAACAGCGGAAAGATCGGTTCCTTTTGGATATTACTGCCGCAGCAAACCATTAGTATTTTCATTGCTACCTCGTTGCCACGGGCTTGAGGGATCGCAGAAATAAACCTTAACATCGGTTGCGACGGTGAAGGTTGCATGGCTGGCGAGTTCGGCTCCGCGGTCCCAAGTCAACGATTTGCGCAATGCGGTCGGAAGCTTTCGCACTGCCTTGATGAGAGCAGCCACAACCGCCTCGGTGCTCTTCTCGGAGAGTTTGACTAGCACGACGAATCGCGATTGTCGTTCCACCAGGGTGGCGATATACGTCCCACGGGAGCCTTCCACCAGATCACCTTCCCAGTGACCCGGGACCGCACGGTCTTCGACCTCAGCCGGCCTCTCGCGTATGGAGATCGCGTCAATGATCGCCCCTCGACCCTGCCCTCGATAGGTTGCGTGGCGAGAGCGGCGAAATCGCCGTCTTGTGCGCAGGTGGCCGACGAGCTCTTTTTTTAAGGCACCGCGCGCCTGGACGAAGAGGCTTCGATAGATCGTCTCGTGTGACACCCACATCTCCGGATGACCGGAATAGTGGCCTCTGAGCCAGCCGGCAACTTGCTGCGGAGACCAGTCTTGCTGCAGTTTAGCCGCTACGATCCGCTGCAATGGTTGGTTTCGGCTGAGTAGGCAGGGCTTCGGTCGACGGGCTAAATCCCAAGCTCGCGAGTCGGCGTGAGCCGCCCGATATCGCCTTCGTCCGCCGTGTCGAGCCACTTCCTGACTGACGGTGGAAACAGCCCGAGTGAGGCGTCTGGCGATGGCGCGGAAAGAATCGCCTGCTGCAAGTCCCCGCGATGTCTCCTCGCGCTCGCCGAGCCGCAACACCCTCTGGGAGCGTGTCCGTGGCGCAGGTGCAATGCCGCCTGAGGCCTCAAGCACGCGATTAATATTGCCAGGCCGCTGTTTAAGCGCGCCTATGATGCCGAGGACAGACTCGCCGGCCTTGTACCGTCGCCAAAACTCTTCACGCTGCTCGGGTGTGATCGTCGATGGACGTCCGATGCTCATGCCAAACACCTCCTAGCCTAAGATTAGCTGGAGTGTTTCGCCGACCCATTGAGACCACCTTATCTATGCGTCCGAAAGAGATTGGCGCCGCTGTATTGCGGTGTGGCCAATGAGCGGGTGTGAATAGGCCTCGTTTCCCGCGGCCTAATGCTCGCACCGCGTCCCGTTGCATATAGAGGGGACCGGGATCCCAGTTTCTAGCGCCCGTAAGGCGACAGCTTCTGGTAAGGCAGCTCACCATACTCACCTTAGTATGATTGTGGACCCTGCTATGGCGAGTATCGTGTGGAAAAGCCCAATCACCATCTACGCAGGAGAAGCGCAATGCCTGTCCAGTCGCAGTTCAACACCGACCGCACCTATCCGGGCCGTTGGACGATCACCTTCAGCAACCCGCCGATCAACCTGTTTGTTCCCACAACGATCGACGAACTAGGAGAGCTAATGACCGAGATTGAAGCGGACCCATCCGTGAAGGTCGTGGTATTCCAGTCAGCTAATCCCGAGTTTTTTATTGCCCATCTCGACGTATTCAAAGCAGTTGAGCGCCCAGGGGTGCTCGGACCTTGGCGCGACTTTGTGCTGCGTCTGTCGTCCACGCCGGTGGTGAGCATCGCCAAGATTCGCGGCCGCACGCGAGGCATTGGTAACGAGTTCGTGCTGGCCTGCGACATGCGTTTCGCGAGCCGGCAAAGCGCTCTCTTCGGCCAACCCGAGATCGGCACCGGCTTGGTCCCGGGCGGCGGTGCGCTGGAATGGCTCCCGCGCTTGGTCGGCCGCTCGCGGGCACTTGAGATCGTGCTCAGCAGCGACGATTTCGATGCTGATATCGCCGAGCGTTACGGCTGGGTGAATCGCACACTGGAGGATGACCACCTTGACTCGTTCGTCGATACGCTCGCCCGGCGTCTGGCCTCGTTCGATCGTGAGACACTAGCCGCGGCGAAGGCCCAGATCAATCGGTTCGGGACGCCGACGGCTGCCGAGCTTCAGTCGAGCAACGATTTGATCTTCCCATTGCTGGCCTTGCCCAGTGCGCAGGCGCGCGGTGCCAAGATCCGCGCCGGTTACGGCGTTCCGGGCGACTTCGAATTGAACTTCGGTCGGTACCTCCCTGCACTCGGGCGCGCGGACGGCGATGACAGGCATGAGCAGCCCGACTGATCGCCGCGCACCCTGGAGGTCTGAACTGGACACCGACGTTCGACGCTGCGAGCGGCCCATTAGCACGTCTTTTCTATTCTCAAGAAGTCGTTATACAAGAGGCCACAGCTTCAATTGCCGTCGGGTTTGCGGAAGTCCATCGCAGCAACTGCTCGAGTAAGCCTGCGAGATTTTCTCGGTCTCTTGTTTTGGAGGGGAGTCACCGATGAGTGTTGGCGGAAAGCTGGCGGGTAGCGACAGCATCCGGCGGCGATTGCATTTCAACAGATCGGCTGCGGAGCTGGACCGACATGGCCGAGGCCCAATCCAGGCCATAGGAGCCGGTCCGATGAAGCCTGCGGGAGCCGGTGGCGCCCTGAGCGAGTCACTCGCAGTCATCGCGCCGGGACGGCCAATGCTCGACTACCTGCCGGTCGGGCTATTCGGTTCGGTGATAGGCGTGACGGGTCTGTCCGTGGCCTGGCGACTGGCTCACGTGCGCTTCCGCGCCCCGGAGGGGATCGCGCTCGCGATTGCCGCCGTGGCCGTGGTCGCCTTCGTTCTGATGGTGGCAGGCTATGCCATCAAGCTGGTGACTGCCTTTGCTGCGGTCCTGGAGGAATTTCGCCACCCCATCGCCGGCAATCTCTTCGGGACGGTCCTGATCAGCTTTCTGCAGTTGCCGATCGTGGTGGAGCCCTTTGCGCACCGCCTCGCGCAGATCATGTGGATAGCGGGTGCTGCCGGTATGGCGTTCTTCGCCTGGCTCATTGTCAGCCGCTGGATGACTAACCGACAGCAGGTTGCCCATGCCGCGCCTGCTTGGATCATTCCCGTCGTCGGCGTGCTGAATGTGCCGCTTGCCGTGCCCGCTCTCGGGCTGCTGAACCTGCACGGGTTGATGGTTGCCGCGCTCGCCATCGGCTTGTTCTCTACCGTGCCGCTTTTCACTCTCATCTTCTCTAGGCTGCTGTTTGGACCGGCGCTGCCGGCTGCCCTCAAACCGTCATTGCTCATCCTCGTAGCGCCTTTTGCGGTGGGTTACTCGACTTACACCGTCACGGCCGGGCGAACGGACCTTTTCGCTGAAGCACTCTTCATGTTGACCCTGTTCCTATTAGCCGTTCTGCTTGGGAAATTGCGTCATCTGCCAGTGTGCTGTCCATTCCACGTCTCCTGGTGGTCGGTGAGCTTTCCGCTCGCGGCCTGCAGCGTTGCCGCTCTGCGCTTTTCAGCAGCCCGGCCCGGCGTCATCACGGACGCTATCGCCCTGGCGCTGCTCGCCTTGGCGACGCTGGTCATTGCCGGACTGCTTGTCAGCACGTTGGTTGATCTGGGCAAAGGTGGATTACCGGATGGCTGTGAAGGCTGATACAGCGCATGAACGGCGAGCCTGGCCTGCTGGGCTCGTGCATTGTGGGTTTCTTCGCCGTTTTTTGGCTTGCGTCCTTCGCGATCTACCACATGCGTGGCTACGGACACCGCCAATGGTTGTCGTGCGCGCGAGCCGCCAGGAATTGAGCGATCAAGCTCACGCTTTAGTAGACCAGCTCGCCAAGCTTCTTGAGCTCGCGGGTGTGGGCACCATCATTATCTGCGTGCTCATCGCCACAGCGCTTTTTTGTCAATAGGATCCTTTGGAGAGAGAGCAACACGCAAGCGAGGAGATTCGTTAAATGAGCGCGATAGCATCTACACCGATAGACGCAGAGGCGAATAGTGCACCCACGTCCGGTAGGCTCTTCTTCCTGGACCTCGGCGCCGGCCGCATTCTGTCCGCAAACCCTGATGGCTCCGACTTGAAGACCATCCTTAACGAAGGCCGCAAGCTACCCGATGGCCTGGTGCTCGATGTCCCCGCCGGGCACATCTACTGGACCAACATGGGTAATCCCAGGAGGAATGATGGCTCGATCATGCGGTCGGATCTAAATGGCAGGAACATGATCACCATCGTTCCGCCTGGCGGCACGTTCACGCCGAAGCAGCTCCAGCTGGAGAAGAGGAGCGGCAAGCTTTACTGGTCGGACCGTGAAGGCATGCGAGTGATGCGGGCAAACCTGGACGGTTCAGACATTGAAACTCTCGTGGATACGAGCCTAGGCGATTCGCGGCCGGGATCGGATCCGCGCAAATGGTGTGTCGGCGTCGCAGTGGACACTGATGGCGGCAAGCTCTATTGGACGCAGAAGGGCGGTTCCGACGCGGGATTGGGTCGTATTTCTCGGGCCAACATCCAAGTTCCGCAAGGTCAATCGGCCGAGAACCGCAGGGACATTGAGCTTCTTTACGACAATCTGCCCGAGCCGATCGATTTAGACCTCGATCCTATCAATCGGACGCTGTATTGGACCGACCGCGGGGACCCGCCGCGGGGCAACACGGTGAACCGCGCACCCATGGACCCGAAGACTGAAAATGGCAGAGAACCTGAGATCCTACTCACCCATTTGATGGAAGGCATCGGGTTGGCTTTGGACCTCAAGGGCGGTCGAATGTTCATTACCGACTTGGGCGGCTCGGTCTACAGCGCGAATCTCGATGGGTCGAACCGAAGGACGTTGCTGGTTGCTGAAGGAAACCTTACCGGCATTGCATTCGCGGAGGTGCCGTCCGGATGTTGAGCGACAACCATTGCCGTCGCGGTCATCGAACATCCTCTATCTGATTCACGTAGTCCGCGTAACCCTCGGCCGCCATGTTGTCCCGGTGGACGAATCGTAGCGACGCTGAGTTGATGCAGTAGCGCAGGCCACCGCGATCCGTGGGGCCGTCTTCAAAGACGTGGCCGAGATGACTGTCGCCATGAGCGGAGCGCACTTCAATGCCCGTCACACCGTGAGTAGGGTCAGGCGATTCTCTTATATTGACGGGTTCGATGGGCTTGGTAAAACTCGGCCAGCCGGACCCTGAATCAAATTTATCGGAAGAAGCGAACAGCGGCTCGCCTGATACGATATCGACATAGATGCCCGGATCCTTGTTGTCTAGATAATCGCCGGTTCCGGGCCGCTCGGTATGACATTGCTGGGTCACGCGATACTGCTCTGGAGTTAGCTTTGAAATGGCCGCCGGATCTTTGCTGAATATTTTCATTTCCTCTCCTCTGCTCTCGCGTTCCTCGCTAGGTAACGCCGACCAGCCATGGAACAGCGCCTCGCAAAGTTTGCGGTGGACTCAAGTTCGCCGCCACGAATGGCCACCGCCTTCAGACCACCGAGTAGCCCAAGGAGACTCCCGCCTTCCCTCGCAAAACAAGTTCGACGCTCAGAGACCAGATCCGCAATCCGAATCTTTCTACGAGGAGATCGCCGATCACCGCTAGCCGCCCATGGCAGCGAACAGCACCGCACGATCCAACCGAACCGTAGTGTCCGAATCCGCAAGCGCTGCCTCAGCAACGAAGCGCGCCCGATCCGCCTCCAGGACGTCAAGGATCGATATCTCGCCGGCCCTCCACGAGTACCGGATCTGCTCGTCTGCTGCAGCCGCGCTACGGGCTGACTGTTTGAGCGACTTGAACCTCTCGCCATCCTTGGACACGCTGGCAAGGGCGTTCTCGACCTCCCGCACCGCATTGAGTACGGTCGCCTGGTAGCCCAACCGAGCTTCCTCGGCCTCGCTGTGTCGGAGCGACACCACGCTGCGCCTGCGACCGCCGTCGATCAAATGGGCCGTGCCGGTAATCTGAGCAAGCCAGTTGATCGACCTTGCGAAATTCGGACTGTTGAACGTGCTGGTCAGGCTACCGACAGCACCACCAATGACGAAACGCGGTTTTAGATCGGCTTCTGCAGCGCCAAGGCGGCTAAACGCGGCGAGAACACGATTCTCCGCCGCGCGGATATCTGGACGGTGGCGAAGAAGGTCGGCCGGGACCCCAGTGGCCGGCAGAGACGGCAAACTCAAGTCTTGCGCGTGCGGCGCATTCATCAGGTCATGGGCCGCCTTGGGCGTGACGTCCAGCAGGACCGCCAGCTCCTCGACGGCTTGCTCGTAGCGGACTTCCAGCGCCGGAACGGTGGCAGCCGTCGACTGAGCCTGCGCCTCAGCCCGCTGCTGGTCCCCGATGGGCGCGGCTCCGGCCGACACTAGCCGCTGCGTGTACAGCGCCGTCTGCTCCTGAGCATCCTTGTTGGCATTGGCAATCTCGACGGACCGCTCCAGTCCCCTAGCCGTCAGGTAGGCGCGGCTAAGCTGCAGCAGAACGGCAAGCCGAGCGGCCTGCTGGTCCTGCTCGATCGCCGCAACCTCGGATTCGGCGGCATGCACCTGGTTGCGGACGTACCCGAACACATCGAGTTCCCAGGACACTTCGAACGCGCCCATGTACTGCGAGGCGACCGCTGAGTTGGGGAAACCCAGTGTGTACCCCGAGATACGCTCTCGGCCGGCGCTGGCCGAGAAGTCCAGCTCGGGAAGCAAGTCCGCGGCGGCCCTGCGCCGGAGGGCCCGCGCTGCCGTCACCCTGAACTCGGCGATCTTCAGATCGATGTTTTCAGCCAGCACCCGCTGCACCAGGTCGTCGAGGACCGGATCGTTGAACGAACGCCACCAGTCGTCCGGCAACGCGGCATCGCCACCGTTGCCGTTGTCGAAGTCACCGGCGATCATCGGCGTCGGAATCTTGGACTGGTCGGCTGCCGCGTAGCCGCCTGAGGCTCCGAGTGCGAGGAGTAGGCTAATAGCAGCAGCACGGGTCTTCATACAACGGCTCCCTCAGGCGCGGCTTCAGGCTCCTGATCGAGCAAAGGTTTTGAAGCTCGCGCATAAGCCCTGCCTTCGGACAAGTTGCGAACGAGTACGTAGAAGATGGGGGTGAAGATGAGTCCGAAGAGAGTGACGCCAATCATCCCGAAGAACACCGATGTGCCGACTGCCTTGCGCATCTCCGAGCCGGCGCCATCGCTGATAATCAGAGGAAACACGCCGAGGATGAACGCGAAGGACGTCATGAGGATGGGGCGGAGACGAAGACGACAGGCTTCGATCACGGCGGCGATCCGCTCTTTGCCGTTCATTTCCTGGCGCCGCGCGAACTCGACAATCAGGATCGCGTTCTTCGCCGCCAGGCCGATCAGGACGATGAAGCCGATCTGGGTCAGCACATTCAAGTCCAGCCCCATGATCCGTACGCCGGCAGTCGCGGCCAGCAGGCACATGGGGACGATCAGCAAGATCGAGATTGGCAGGGTCCAGCTTCCATATAGCGCGGCAAGGACCAAGTACACGAACGCCACGCAGAGCGGGAACACGAGCAAGCCGGCGCTGCCGCCGGTCGTCTGCTGGTAACTCAGATCGGTCCACTCATATGAGACGCCCGCGGGCAGCACCTTGGCGGCCAGTTTTTCCATCGTCTTAACCGCGAACTCCGACCCCTTGGCCGCCTCCGTATCGCCGCTGATCTCGCTGGCCGGATAGAGGTTGTAGCGCGGCACGCGATCTGGCCCCAGCATGTCGCGGAACGAGAGCACGTTGCCAAGCGGCACCATGTCGCCGTTGCTGTTGCGCACGCGCAGCCGTGCGAGGGCCTCGGCACTGGTGCGGAACGGCAGATCGGCCTGTCCCGTGACGTGGTAGGTGCGGCCATTAATGTTGAGGTCGTTGATATAGGTTGAGCCAAAATAGGTCTCGATCGCCTCGTTGATGCTCTGCACGCTCACTCCGAGCATCTCCGCCTGAGCATGATTGACGTCGATTTTCACCTGCGGAGACGAGGCGTTGAACGTCGTATAGACACCGCGCATGCCCGGCGTCGCATTGGCCGCCGCCACTAGTTCATTGGTGGCCTTGGCGAGGGCCTGCGGGCCCAGGCCGGCCCGATCTTCAAGCCTCAAAGAGAAGCCGCTCGTGCTGCCTAGGCCGGGTACCGGTGGTGGGGCCACCACCACGAATACAGCATCTGGGACGGTGGCCAATTTCTGCCGTAGCTGCGCCGCGATCCAATCTGAGGATTGCCCCTTTCTTAAGCGAGTGTTGGAGGGCGTCAAGACCACAAACGCGGTCGCCGCATTCGGCGCCAAGGTCTGGGTTACCGCGGACAGGCCAATGAAACCGGGCACCGCTCTCACGCCGGGCGTGGACAGGGCAATCTTCTCGACCACGTGTGCAACCTGCTCGGTTCGCTCGAACGCGGCGCCGCCCGGCAGCTGGATTACAACGATCAAATAGCCTCGATCCTGGGCGGGAATGAACCCTTGCTGAGTGGTGCTCAGCATGTAAAGCGTCGCCCCTATCAGTAGCCCGTAGGCGCCGAGCATCACCGGGGTGATGCGGATCAGTTTGCCCACCATGTGCCCGTAGAAATCGGCCAAGTGTCGGAAGCCGGCTTCGAACCGGTTGCCGGCCCTGACGAAAAAACAGTGCAGCCAGCCCATCCGCCCGCGTTGCGCCGCCTCTACGCTGGTCGGTTGGCGCAGGATCAAATAAGCCAGCGCCGGAGACAGCGTGAGCGAGCAGAAGCAGGAGATGGCAGTTGCGGCAGCGATCGTGATTCCGAAGTGTCGGAAGAATACACCCGACAGGCCAGGCACGAACGCCGTCGGAACGAACACCGCGCACAAGGTCAGGGCAATGCCGAACAAGGCGCCACCGACCTCCTGCATGGTCGAGATGGCGGCCTCTTTGGGCGTCTTCCCCGCCTCGATATGCCGCGCCGTGTTCTCGACGACAACGATCGCGTCGTCGACGACGATGCCCACGGCCAACACCAATCCGAACATCGTCAAGTAGTTGATGGACAGGTGCAGAATCGACATCACGGCAAAGGTGCCGACTAGGGACACCGGCATGGCCAGGATCGCGATCAATGAGGGGCGCCAGCCACGCAGGAACACGAGGATCACCAGCACGACTAGAATGATAGCCTGGAAGCTTGTCTTCACCAGCTCCTTGATGCTTTCGATAATGTAACCCGTGGGGTTGTAGACGGCAGAGTAGTCGACACCGCTTGGAAACTCCGTACGCTTCATCTGCGCCATCGTCTCCAGGAGCTGCTGGACGGTGGCGATAGCGTTTGTGCCCGGTCGCTGGAGCAGTTCGAGGGCCACCGCGGGCCGTTGAAATACAAAACCCGCGGTGTCGTAGGTAAGCGCACCTATTTCGACGCGCGCCACATCGCGGAGGCGAACGAGGCGCCCACCTTCCGCCTTGACGATGATGTCTTCGAACTGGCCGGTCTCTTTGAGGCGCCCGTCGAAGATGAGGTTGGGCTGGAACGAGGAGCCGCTGATTGGCGGCTGACCAGCGATGCCTCCCGCGACCTGAATGTTCTGCGAGCGGATTGCGGACAGGAGGTCTTCGGCCGTTAGGCCGTAATTGGCGGCGCGCTCGGGATCAATCCACACGCGCATCGAATACTCTCTTGATCCCAGAATGTAGATGTCGCCGATGCCTTCGAGGCGTTTGAGCACGTCGGCGACTCGCCCGGTGGCGTAGTTGGACACGAACAGAGGGCTGCGGCTGCCGTCGGGCGAAAACAGCAACATGCCACACAGGATGTTTGGCGACGCCTTATTGGTCGTCACCCCATTGTGTTGAACCGGCTCGGGCAGCCGGGACAGGGCCACGGCCACGCGGTTCTGGACAAGCACCTGCGCCTTGTCCAAATCGGTACCGGGCTTGAATGTAATCGTCAACGACAGGTCGCCGTTGGAAGTGGCTTGGCTGTACATGTAGAGCATGTGCTCGACGCCGTTTACTTCCTGTTCGATTGGTGTCGCCACCGTGTCTGCAACCGTCTGTGCGGACGCGCCGGGATATGTGGTGGACACGACGATCGTCGGCGGCACGACGTCCGGGTATTCGGAGATTGGCAGAGCGAGGTAGGCTAGACCGCCCACGATCACGATGAATAGCGAGGCGACGATCGCCAAGACCGGCCGCTGGACGGAGGTGGATCCGAGGCTCATCGCGCCGCCACCTGCGCTTCGAAACCAGTCAGGTCAACCGGACTGTCGTGCGGTGCTATGTGATCTCCGGCTTGGATTCGCTGCAGGCCCGCGATTACCACCCGATCCCCCGGTTGAAGGCCTGAGATGATTTCCCGGAACCTGCCAAATGATTGCCCCAGGATCACAGCGCGCTCCACGACCGTGTTCTCACCCACGGCAACGACTTCGAGGACCTTGCCAGTCGGTTGCGACCCGATGGCGTCTTCCGGGACCAGCAGCGCCTTGTGCGATGGGGAGCCGACGATTTCGGCTCTGCCGAACTGGCCCGGGCTCAATGCGCCATCAGGATTCTCAAACCGCGCCCGCGCGCGAAGGGTTCCTGTCGAGCGGTCGAGGCGGTTGTCCACGAAATCCAGCAGCCCGGTCCGAAATGATCCTGGGGTATCGGAGAGCGCCACAAGCACATTGCCGCCGACTCCACCCGTCGAAGTCCGCTCGCCGCGCTGCATCTGCTCGCTGTATCGCACATAGCTGCGTTCATCGATGTCGAAGTAGAAATCAATCGGATCCGTCTGGACGATGGTCGTAAGTAGCGTGGCGTTCGCGGCACCGCCCAAAACCAAGTTGCCGGAACTGACGAAATGCCTGCTGGCCCGACCTGCCATTGGCGCGGTAACACGGGTGTATCCGAGACTAAGCTCTGCCTGCCGTAGCACGCCTTCGGCAATCTGCACCGCCGCTTCCGCCCCGCGAGTCGCCTGCTCGCGCCGCTCGAACAAGTCGGGCGCGATGGTGTTGGTGGCGATCAAAATCTTTGCGCGCTCCAGCTCCTGGCCTGCGAGAATCTGCTGCGACCTGGCATCCACCAGTCGCCCCCTGGCCTCTTCCACCGCCGCGGCGTAAGGCCTCGGATCGATAACGAAGAGCAGGTCGCCTTTCTTGACGGTGTCGCCATCTTTGAAGTTAACAGAATCGATGTAGCCGCTGACGCGCGGCCGCACTTCGACGGACTCGACCGCGTCAAAGCGTCCAGGGAACGTGTCGCGATCGACGATGACCCGCTCCAGCGGCGCGGCCACGTCGACTATAGAAGGGCTCGATGCCGCTGTGGGCGCCTTCGAACATCCGACCGCGGAAAGCGCAAAGGCTGTGATGACGGCGACGCGGGCAAGCCAGTTAATCATAGTGGCCTCAGCGGGCAATTCTCTCTGTTGGGAAAATCTATGGTGCGAGTATTGCCCTCGATCCTGGGGCGCGTCGATCGCACTATCGTATGAGCTGCGCCAATCGAGACCTTCCGCGCCGGTGCGAGGAGACCGGATTCCCCGACGAACTCCAAGATCCGAACTCGTGAAGCAGTCGCGCCTCGACGTATGTTCGCGCTGCTTCACGTAACCTGCGGCCCGTCCCTGCGAAGGGCGCAAGACTCATTTCAGTCCACGGCGATTGAAAGAACGGCCAAGGAACACGCACACGGCCACCGGGATGGTTATTCTTAAAATCGAAGAACGGAAACATGTTTTCCCGCTAGAGACGAGCGGAGGAGATCCCGGTGTTCGTCAGCCAGCAGAGTGCGGTGTTGTCGAGGACATCGTCATCTGTAAGCTGTCACGGGGTTGTCCCTTCGTGGGCCTACACAGGGCCGCGCTGAGCGCTGCCGCAGGTTTGGCATCTCCCTCACCGAGGTCTATTAGCCAGGCAGCCATACCAGCGGGTGAATTGGCAATTCCGAAGAGTGTTTGCGGGCGAGTGGCCATCTCGTAAGCGTAGTAGACGCCCCGCCTCCATCCTCACGACCCGATTAGAAGCCCGCAGACAGAATCTGCAGGCTTCTAGCGAATCTGTTCTACTCAGGAACTGCGCAGTGACTTGAAGCCCGCGCGAACTTCTTCTGAAAAAAGTTTCGGCTGTTCCCAGGCTGCGAAGTGCCCGCCTTTCTCGAGCTTGTTGTGGTAGACGAGTTTAGGATATGCCTGCTCTGACCAACTTTTTGGAGCTGGATAGAGCTCATCGGGAAAGACGCTCACTGCCGCCGGAACGGAGGCGCCTTTGACACCGAAGAAAGAACACTGCGCTGCGAAGTCTTCCCAATAGAGGCGCGCCCCGGAAATGAAGGTGTCGGTCAACCAAGTAAGGGTGACATTGTCGAGCACGTCATCTCGCGTAAGCCCCTCGGGCTGCCCGTCAATCGCACGTGTGATCATTGCCAGGCTACGCTCGTCGTGATCGAGAAAGTAACCCGCTATTCCGACGGGCGAATCCGCGATTCCATAGAGCGCCTGCGGGCGCAAACCCATCTGGTATCCGTAGCCGACGCCCTTTGTATAGACCCCGGCCACCCGCTCGTAACAGAGTTTCTCGTCGGGAGTGAGACCGGCCGGCGTCGGTGTGCCGATACGGGCAGCATTGTCAAGGTCGACGGGAATCACGCCAGGCATGTTGGAGTGAATGCCGATCAATTCGGGATGTCCTTGCGTCCCCATCACGTCCGTGACAATCGCACCCCAATCGCCGCCTGTTGCCGCGAATTTCGTGTATCCAAGACGCTTCATCAGCACGACCCATGCATGCGCGATGCGGGCAGGGCCCCAGCCTGTAGTTGTTGGTCTGCCGGAAAACCCGTAGCCCGGCAGCGACGGAATCACCAAATCGAAGGCGTCCGCCGCGATAGCGCCATGTGCCGTCGGATTGCTCAGCGGATCGACAATCTTCAGCTGCTCGATGATCGAGCCGGGCCAGCCGTGCGTGACGATGAGCGGCATCGCGTTCTTATGTTTCGAACGAACATGAATGAAGTGAATGTCGAGACCGTCGATCTCGGTGATGAAATTCGGTAGGGCGTTCAGTCTGGCCTCGACCTTGCGCCAGTCGTACTCTGCCTCCCAATAGCGCGCGAGTTTCTGCAATGTCGCGAGCTGGGGGCCTTGTGATTGATCCTTGACCGTTTCCTGGTCGGGCCAACGCGTTGCCTTTATGCGCTTGCGCATTTCCGCGAGTTCAGCTTCTGGAACATTTACATAAAACGGGCGGATAGCTGTACTATCGCTGCCCTTCGTCAGCACGTTTGCATTCATAGCTGTGCTCCTTTGGTGAAAAAAAGAGAACTGGAAGGACCTAGGCTCGCAGCAACTATTGCTGCTGCCGCTCAGCAAATATGACGGCGATTGAAGCCGCGCAAGCTTTCATGGCAATCTCTTAGGCGACTGCGCCTTTCGCGACCAGGCTCCATTGTGAATGCCTGCGGACACCAGTAACGAGCGATGATTTGTCCCCTGCTTGAAAATAAAAAACCACATGACTGGATTCTCCCGCACGTTGAAGGAGTGGAAGGGTGTGGGATTCATCTCACTAGATTCCTCGTGCCGCGTCGATCGCACGTTCGTATGAGCCGCCCTAGCACGAAGCGTTGGTCGCAACCTCCGGCAGACTGAGATGCCTGACGAGTTTAGTGGCACGAGCGGGCGATCCGAGTCGACCTCGACATATCCTCTCGGCGCCTCGCTTGAAATAACGGCGGGCCCTCCCGGCACGGTCTCAAGGACCAGCGCCGGTGGGCGCAGGCAGCCGCGACGAAATCAGCCCTTGCCCGCGGTCTCAAGGCCGAGGCGGCTCGCGATGGTCACGAGCTCCGGCACAGATCGCGCTCGCATCTTGCGCATCATCCGTCCTCGGTGTTGCTTAACGGTGACTTCGCTAATACCCAGCTCACCGCCGACTTGCTTGTTCAACTGACCGAGAACAACGTGTGCCATTACTTCCCGCTCTCGACGGCTGAGCGACCGATAGCGGTCACGGAGAGTCTGCAGAATCGCCTCTTTCTCAAGGTGCATACGGCTGCGTTCTAGCGCGCTTTCAATTGCTCGCAACAGCACCGCGGGCGTAAAAGGTTTCGCTAAGAACTCAACTGCCCCCGCTTTTATTGCCCGCACTGTCATCGGGATGTCGCCTCGAGCGGTGATGAAGATGATGGGCATATCCGTACTTTCGCTTGCCATCCGCTGCTGGACCTCGAGGCCATCGAGGTCCGGCAAACCGACGTCGAGAACCAAACAACTGGGAGACAATGGTCGTGGGCTGGCAAGAAACTCCATCGCAGAGGCAAAAAGCTTCGGGCGCCAGCCAGCGTTCGCGATGAGAAACCCAAGCGAATCACGCAGCGAAATGTCGTCATCGACAACGAATACTAAGGGTTTGACGGCCGCCATGAAGCAAGATCTCGGCGCTAGTCCACAGTTAGTTGCTGTATCCATTGATGCTACCTCATAATGCTCCGTAAAAACGTTCCGTTCCTATGTTAGGTTTTATTGAGCGCGGCATTAAGCGCTGCCCGTAAGACCGCGCCACTAAACGGCTTAAACAAACACTCAACGGCTCCCTGTTGGAAGAGGTCAGGAGGAATGCTGTCTCGTGACTGAGCGGTCATGAAGATCGTGGGAATAACGCGGCCGCGACGAATCAGCTCGCGCTGCAGCTCAGGACCCGACATACCTGGCATTGCAATGTCGAGGATTAGGCACTGCGCATCGGCGATGCGGTCGTAAGCCAGGAACTCTAGTGCGGAAGCGAAAGCTTTTGCCGCAAACCCGATCTCTCCGAGCAAATCAGGGAGTGACTCGCGAACCGACTCATCGTCATCGACGACTGCGACTATTCGCTTCATTGCGCGTCACGCACCCGCGACAGTCGGGCCGCGTCGACGATCCAAGATAAGACGAGGAGCGTAGTCGCACCGCCTGACGCCTCCGATTCCAGTCGCCGCAGCGGCAACGTTATGTAGGATGCGCCTTCCGCATCATATTGCGGTCATACCTTGGTGTTGGTCCCCATAGGGGATCGAAAAAGAGAATGTGGCGCCCGGCCCATCGTTGGCAGTGGCCCACAGGCGACCCTTATGGTTCTCAATGATTGAGCGGCTTATCGACAGGCCGACGCCCATTCCATGCGTTTTGGTGGTGTAGAACGCATCGAAGAGCCTCTCGAGATTCTGTGGATCAATGCCGTGACCGGAGTCACTCACAGACAGTCGAGCCCTGTTCGTCCCTTCCCGAGCGGTTAAAATAAGGAGATTGCGCGGATGCTCTTCGACCGCCCTCATCGCGTCGGCGGCGTTTAAAATCAGATTCAGAATGACCTGCTGAAGTTGAACACGATCGGCGCTGACAAGAGGCAGGCCTGTATCGAAATCTGTTCGTAGGATCACCCGGCAAACTTGAAGTTCGCTCGAGGTGAGGGCGAGCACGTCGCGCGCGGCCTCGTTCAGGTCGACGGACTCGTTCGAGGACTCGTGGCGGGCGAACATGGCGCGCAGCCGTTGGATCACCGCGGCGGCCCGGTTCCCGTCACGCAGAGTGCGCTCCGTCGTAACGCGGGCACCGTCCAAGTTGGGGTGGTCGGCACCGAGCATGCTCAGGCAGGTGGTAGCATTTGCGATGATGCCCGCGAGCGGTTGGTTGACCTCATGAGCGATCGATGCAGTCAATGCGCCCAGCGTCATCACACGCTCCGCGTGAACTAGCTCCGCGCGCGCTCTCCTGAGGGCCTCGTCGGCGGACTTGCTGGCCGTTACATCCTGAACAGCACCGATGAACATCGTCCGATCGGTAATGTGTGCAACGCGATGGGCGATGCCGCGCAAGTGCTTCACGACGCCTCGGGGAGTTCGAATGCGGAACTCAAACTCCGGTTCATCGCCGGCCATAGCGCGCTCGATCGCGCCATGAAAAGACGCAACGTCCTCAGGCAGGACTAACTCACCAAGCGTTTCGGTGTGAATCAGGGATCCGGGCTCGAGGTCGCAGATACGGTAGAACCCATCGGACCAGAGGTGTTCATTCCGCACCAAATCCGCGCTGAAGCTGCCCGTCTTGCTGAGTAGCTGCGCCTCGGTAAGATGATCAAGGGCCCGCCGAAGATCTGCCTCGCGCGCCTTCAATGCATCTTCCGCGAGCTTCTTCTCCGTTACATCCTGAACGGCGCCCATGAATACGGGTCGGCCGTCGATGTGTTCGATGAGACGGCCGACCGTGTGCAGATGCTTCAAGATCCCTCCGAAGGTCACAATTCGAAAGCCGAAGTCGACATCGTGGCCAGCGATGGCCCGCTCGATCACGTCGTCGAACAAGGACTGGTCCTCGGAGTGGACAATGTCCCGAAGCATCCGGATCTTGACCTCGGAGCCGGGCTCGAATTCGCAGATGCGGTACAACTCATCGGACCACGCGTGTTCGTCGGCGATCAAGTCCGCGGTGAAACTTCCCATCGCGCTTACCTGTTGGGCGACGGTAAGATGCGCGTTCGCCAGCTTTAGGTTCGCCTCGCTCGCTTTCAACGCTGCGTCGGCTCGCGAGCGCTCGATGGAGATGCCGGCGATTTGAGTGAGTCTATCGATGAACTCCTGTTCGCTGACCGTGGGCGTCACGGGATCGGTGCGATAGATGGTGAACAAGCCGAGGACCTCACGGTTGCCGGATAGAATCGGTACCAAGCAGAGAGATCGCAGGCCGTATTCGACCATGACGTGGGGCCAGATGGTCGAGGCGCGCAGCGCGTCTTTGTCCGCATCGACGATAATGACAGTGGACTTTGAAGTTACCGCGAGGGAGCAGGGGTCATCGTCCGGATTAATACTTTTGCCGTCGAGAGTAGCGCTGAAACCGGGCGGTAAGCTGGGACCTGCGCCTACGCAGAATCTCCCGTGGTGACGGTCGACTAGTAGGATGCTGCAATAGCAACCAGCCGCGAGCCTTTCAATGTGGTGGCAGATCTCCGCCAAGACGATTGACGGTGAGACGCCTCTTGCGAGCAGTTCGAGGAACTGCTTTTCGGTCTCGAGCGTCATAGTGACTCGCTTGGCGTCGTCGACGTCGGTCTGCAGGAATACCAATTGACGATCCGCTCCTGCGAGTCCCGCAGCGGATAGCCCCTTATCCGCGTCCAGCGATAGACGCCGTCGGCGCGGCGTTGACGGGCCTCTAAGTCGTACGGCTCACCGATGCTTTGTGACCGCTGCCAGGCTGCGAGCACGCTTGAATAATCCTCCGGATGGAAGGAAGCGCCGTTCGCCCAGCCTTTAAGCGCTTCCAGAGACGCCCCGAGGAAATCCAGAATGTGGCGGTTGGCAAGCTCGAGGTCGCCTTCACGCGTCGTGAGGGGGACCAGCTCTGGCAGGCCATCGAAAATTGAACTGAACAGACTTTCGCGCGTGCGTACGGCTTCCTGGGGCTGCAGCCGCTCCTCGATATCCGTACTGGCGCCGCACCATTTGACTACCCGGCCTGGCTTGTCAGCGAGCGGCGCGGCGCTGAAAAGAAACCGCCGGTACTCGCCGTCGTATCGGCACAGGCGCGCTTCCACTTCGCCAGGCTGTCCAGACTGCAGTAGGGAGCGCCAATATTCAAGCACCAGAACCACATCCTCTGGATGTAGTGCGGATTGCCATCCAAAGCCGGCAGCCTGCTCCGGGCGGAGCCCTGTGGATTCGCACCAGCGTCGGTTGAGGAACTCAGTCCTACCGTCTGGAAGCGCGGACCGAACCAATCCTGGAAGCGCCTCAACAAAGTGGGTGAGTGCAAATTCCATACTCTTTTCATTGCCCCGCCGGCGCAATGTGTGAAGGCCCCATCGGGATCCGGCTCATCGCGTCAGAACCGTGCCGAAAAGCTGACGCCGTAGGTCGCTGGCTGGCCGACGAACCGGGCGATCGCATCGCCATTGGCGAAAACGTTGCTCCAGTAGTATTTATTTGTAACGTTCTTGCCCCAGGCCCAGACGCGATAGCGTCCGTTGCTAAGCTCGAGGCCCGCGCGCAGATCCAATAGGGTGAAGCTGTCGATCCGCATGAGGTCGAGCGCACCCACACCGGCGTACGTGTTGCTGTTATAGGTGAGCGATCCGCCGACGAACCCCTTCGTGTTGGCCGAGAGCGGGAACGCATAGTCGATGTTCGTGATCGACACCCACTTCGGCGTGAAAGGGAATGGAGTGCCAGCCCAATTGCCGAATCGGGCCAGAGCATTGAAGCCGATAAACTGGTCGATTTCCGTTTCCAAAAACGTGGCGGACGTATCGAGCGTGAGCCCTTCGATGGGGCGGACGATCAGCTGTGCCTCGACACCCTGGACGTGCGATTTCGGGATGGAGACCAAAGCTTCGAGCGGGCCGAAGGTCGGGTCGAGCTCCGCTCCCCGCAGTTGCTTGTCCTTGTAGTCATAATAGAACGCCGACGCGTTGAACTGGACCCGCCGACCGAACAGGCTGGCTTTGAAACCAGACTCGTACGCGAGGAGCGACTCCTGTGGCACGGGCTTAAATTGGTCGACGGTGGACGCGGCCAGTACGGGGGCTGCACCGGCCTTGTAACCCTTGCTGACGTTAGCGTAGAGCAGCAGGCCCGATCGGACGGTCCAGTTGAGGCCAGTTTTCCAGGAAACGCTGTCCTGGTTCAGGACGTTGTGCACATCATCGACCGGCTGCAGCCCGTTGGCAGGCTCGAGGACGTAGCAGTCACCCACCTGCGTCGGCGGCTTCGCACCGCCCCGGAAGAGGTTCCAGAAGCTCGCGAAGTGCTGCGTGACCGCGATGGAGCAATTATCGAAGGTGCGCCGATCGGAGTTGTAGCGAACACCGCCCTCGAGCATGAGCCGGTCGGTGGCGTTGTATTCGACCCGACCGAAACCCGCACTGGTATTCGCGCGCATGTGGGCCGGAAATAGACTCTCATCGCCGTACGCCTGCGGATCCACGCTCTGGAACACATGGCTGAGGTCCTCGTCGCCGAAGAACTCGAGCGGCTCGTCCCTCACGTCATCATGCGAATAATTCACGCCGAGCAGCCAATTGACCATGCCCTGCCGGCCCGCGACGCGCATCTCCTGGTAGAACGCGGATACCCTGCCGTCGTTGTCGATCACATCGTCGATATAGAACGGCGTGCCGCTCGGGTCCTGCCCGTAGGCCATGTGGAAACTTGCATAGGAGGTGAGCGATGTGAACGTGACGTCTTGTCTCAGCCTGTAATCGTTCCGCCAACTCAGCTGGTAAAGTGTCGTATCGCTTGCGTAGGGAAACGGCGTATTGGTATCGGGCCGCAGAGGCGACCAATCCGCAGCGCGGGGCTGATTGAGCACTGGGAACGTAAGCAGGCCAGGAACGGCGAGGACCGGTATCGATACCGATGGGTAGATGAACTGGGCCGCGAGACTATCGGAACCGTCGTAGGTCGAGGTAAAGGTCAGCCGGGATGCGAAATCTGCGTCTGGGTGCCATTCGAGCGTGGCGCGGCCTTGAAGCTCGCGGATCTTGCCTAGCTCGTCACCCGAACGCGTAATGCTTTCCTGCCAAGTATCACCGCGTTGGCCTTGAATGGCGATTCGGGCGTCCAGCTGATCGGTAATCGGACCACTGACAAAGCCGCCCAGTTGCAGGCGGTTAAAGCGCGCGTAGGTGGCATCCAATCCAGACTGAAGCGTATCGGTGGGCTTGGCCGCGATGTAGTTCACTGCGCCGCCCGTGGCGTTTTCGCCGAAGAGTGTGCCTTGAGGCCCCTTAAGTACTTCGACCCGGTCCAGGTCAAAGGCGGCCAGCTTCGTCATAGCCGGATAGGGAAGCGGAGCCTCATCGACATAGATCGTCACCGCCGGTGGCGTGGCGAGGTCGCTGTTGAAGAAGCCGACGCCCCGTAAAGTGAAGGAAGTCGAGTTGAAATCGCTCTGCTGGATAGTGAACCCAGGAACCAGGCGCGGAAGGTCTGCGACGGAGGTAATGCCGCGCTCCTTCAATACCTCACCCGTGGCGGCGGTGATGGGCATGCCAACCGTGTCGGCCGATTGCTCCCACTTCTGTGCGGTGACAATGATCTCTTCGATCCGATCCGACACGGTCTCCTGCCCCAGCGATGCCGTCGGCATAGCAAGCAGCAGGAGCGCCCGGGTCCACACGCCCGTCGCGGTTTGCATGGTCGTGGCGCTCATGGAGTAGCGGATCCCTTGATTTGTTGCGGCCCCATAAAAGATGGAATTACTGTCTGCCTAATCGGAAGATGCGGCTTGTTGAAAGCGCCACGAGGTCCCTTTTCCTCCGGCGCCTTTTTTGGCACGCAACCACGGGCGCAAAGCCGATCAAGACCGGAGCTCTTCTTATCTAGAACTTCTGAGCATGCGAATGGGTGGGTTTCAGGGCCGGCCCGAAAACGGCTCACGGTTGCGCCAATAACATGCAAACTTCACCTCATGGATTCAATTGCATACACCGTCTTGATAAATGAATCGCAGCGAGACAGAGTCGATGCAGAAGCGCAATACCGCTCGTTCCTCGAGACCACTCCCAAACGAGGCGGCGAAGGAGCCCTTGCGATGTCTCTCAAGTCCATCCTTGACCTGCCTGCGCCGTCTGTAGACCTAGGTGGACGATACTTGCTGTCGTTCATTAGGGATTACGGTACGACCGCGCATCCGGGTTGCCCAGTTATCTCTCCGCACATTACGGTATCCGTTGGTATAGCTAGACTCGCCAATGCGTGCGCGCTATGGCGCGAGGGGCGAATGCGACAGCAGCTACTTGGTTTGCGATAGCCCGCGAGCGACTTCGGCCAGTAGCAGATCACCTTCAAACGGCTTCGTCAGAAAGGCGACCGCGCCTTGGGCCATGGCCCGTGCGCGCATCTCGGCGTCAGGGTGCGCGGTGAGGACGATGATCGGAGTCATGCAACTGTTGTCGGCCAGCCGGCGCTGAAGACTGAGTCCGTCCATACCAGGCAGGTGGACGTCAAGGACGAGGCAGCTGATGATCTGCAGGCACGTCGAGCTGAGCAATGCCTCGGCCGACGGGAACATGACGACGCCGAATCCTCCTGCCCGGAAGAGCGCGTCGAGCGCGGCGCAGACACCCTCATCGTCGTCGACGATTCCGATGACGTCAGCCTCTGTTTTCACAACAATAAGCTACAGCCGACGGGGCCGGCTGCCGATCTATACGATGGTATAGATTGATCACTGCACCCTGGCGCGCGAGAGTGAGGCTGCCTTGGACAGTCCCAAGCTGAAACATCATTTAACCGGTCTGCGCCTCGCTGGACTTGTCTCCTGCACCCGAGTGAACGAGAATCGCGGCCCACGCCAACCGTTTGTGCGGCGGCGTTTGCGGCGCAGACCCTTTAATGTAACGGCCTTGGGGGTACTGATGCGCAGCGTTCGGCGCCCGAGGATCCCACTGATGGGTGAAGACACAACCATCGTATACGTCGTCGATGACGATGCGGGCGTCCGCAATGCCACCCGGAGCCTGCTCGCATCCATCGGACTCGAGGTACAGACCTTCGAGTCCGCCTCGGAATTTCTTGCCAGCAAGCGTCCCGAGGTGCCCGCATGTCTGGTGCTCGACGTACGTCTGCCGGGGCTGAGCGGCCTGGACCTTCAGCGTCAATTGGGCCAGTCAGGGGTATCGATCCCCATCGTCTTCATCACAGCTTGTGGTGACATTCCGATGTCCGTCCAGGCGATGAAGGGTGGCGCGGTTGAGTTCCTCACGAAGCCGTTTCGGGATCAACAGCTGCTGGACGCGGTGCAGCAGGCCATCACGCGCGACCGCGTAGAGGGGATGCGACGCGCGGAGGTGGCCGGGGTCCGGCAACGATATGCGTCGCTGACGCCACGAGAGAGAGAGGTGATGGCGCGCGTCGTGGCCGGTCGTCTCAACAAGCAGATCGCCTTCGAATTGGGTATGGCCGAGATCACGGTGAAGGTTCACCGTGCGCAGGTGATGCAGAAAATGCGGGTGGATACCCTGGCGGCGCTGGTCCAACTAGCGGAACGACTGCAGCCACCGATCGCGCCGAGTCAGGTGCCCCATGCCGGCTAATGAGATGCCGTGTGCTCCTTGTCGCGCTGCTGGGAATATGGTGCGCCACGCCTACGAGCACCGCCTACGAGCACAAAGAGGGCAACGGACTGATCTAACTGGCGTACACTCTAGGCTTCGAGCTCTCGGAGGCACGGATTTATGCCCATCGATCTGGGCTTCAAGGGAGTTGAACTCCAGCCGGGAGAGCACTTGTGTGGTCTTTACGCTGGTGTTCAGCAGCGGGACGAGATCCTCTTGCCATTCCTGCGAGTAGGCCTCGAATCCGGCGACAAGTGCATTTGCATCATCGACGGTACGGAGTCGAGCGCGGTCGTCGCCGCGCTCGGACCGCTGGCTACTGAGAGTACGCCCGCCGGCGCCAAGCGCCTCGATGTGATGAGGACGGCCGATGTGATTCTCCGATCGGGTAGGTTTAGCGCAGGGGAGACGATCGCCACCTGGAAGGCGGCCGTCTCGGAGGTTATGTATCTCGGTCAGTTCAGCTGCATCCGCGCAGTTCAGACGTGGTCGCAGCGAGACGTCGGCCCCGACACCAGTGAGCTCCTGCATCTGGAAGCTGGGATGCGGCAGTATCTGCCGTTGTACCCTCAGGTGATGCTATGTCTATATGATATCGAGCGCTTCGGCGCCGAGCTCGTCAGCAGCGTGATCAAACTGCATCCGAGGGTGCTCGTCAGCGGCATGATCGTCGAAAATCCCTTCTACCTGACCGCGGACGAAATCTTCCTGACAGCGGACGACCTCCTCGCCGCATCGCATTCTCACGCCAAAGAGAGTCCACCCAACTAAAGGAGATGACACCCAATGGCGTTGCGTCGTGACGATTGGCTCGACGTAGCTCGCAAGGTCGACTGGACGTATCGCTACGTCGATGAGCGAGAGGCGTTTCCCGAGAGCATGAGCGGAACGCCATGGCTCCCCCAGCAGGCGTGGAAGGACTGGAACGAGGTCTACCGCACCACCTACCGGGAGTACGTTAGGAATCAACGCGCCAAGGACGACGCCCTCATGGGCGCACGATCCGCTCTCAGCAAGGTGGGCATCCTTGAGCGGCTTGATCCTGGCTGGGTACAGCTGGTGAAGTTCCATCAGGGCACGTTCGCGTTGGCCGAGTACGCAGCTGTGGTGGCCGAACAAAGGATGGCCCGCTTCGGTCGCGACAGCGCATGGCGTACGATGGCGACGCTGGGCGCGCTGGACGAGACCCGGCACGGCCAGATTCCCCTGTTGATGGGTCACGACATGCTGCCGTTCGACGGCAACTTCGACTGGACCCACAAGGCGTATCACACCAACGAGTGGATCATCATTGCGGCTCGCCATCTTTTCGACGATATGTTCTTAGCGACGAACGCGGTGGACCTTGCCATTCAGCTCAACTTCGTGCTCGAGACCGGGTTCACGAACCTTCAGTTTATGGCTATGGCGGCCATGGCCGACGGCGCTTCCCACCATCTCTTCGAGAAGGCCCTGGCGAGCATCCAGACCGACGAGGCGCGCCACGGGCAGATCGGCCACCCGGTGCTCAGGACGCTCATTGACAACGGGGCAAGAGAACACGCGCAGTACCTCATCGACAAGATGTGGTGGCGCTGCTGGCGGCTCTTTCTTGCGTTGACGGGCTCGTCGATGGACTACCACGTACCGCTTTCTGCCCGGCGGCGGTCGTACAAGGAGTTCATGCAAGAATGGATCATCGAGCAGTTCACGAAGAACCTCGCCGAATTCTCCCTAGAGCGGCCATGGTTCTGGGATCTCTTCATCGAGGAGCTCGACTACGCGCAGCATAGCTTTCAGCTCGGTATCTACGCCTATCGAACGACCCTCTGGTTCGACGTCGCGATGCCCAACTCGGATGAGCGCCGCTGGTTGAGCGAGAAGTACCCGGACTGGAACAAGATTTATGGCCCCATCTGGGGCACGCTCGAACGCCGATGGCAGAACGAAGGTGAAGGCAGCACGCTCGCGTATACCCTGCCCCCGCTGTGCAATCTGTGTCAACTCCCCACGCTCTTTATGAGGCCCGGCAAGAATACCGCCTGCACCCGCGAGATCGGCGGTCGCAAGTACGTGTTCTGCTCAGAACCATGTCGGTGGATCTTCGACCAGGAGCTCTCGCGCTTCGCCGGCCACACCTCGGTGGTCGACCGCATCGTGGCCGGTGTGACACCCGGCAATCTGCCCGATCTTCTCCAGTGGATGGGCCTTAAGGCGCCCCACGAAACCGGCAAGGACCTTCGCCGCGGTCTCGACCGGTGGCGGCTTGAGCCGGTGCCCAAGGTTTGAAGATGTCGGGCGTCGTCTATCTCTTTGGTTTCATGAGCGACGACTTCATCGGGCGTTTCCTGGTCACGCCCTCCGATCAGACGGTCGAACGTCTGGCGCAACAACTGGTGTCGTGGGGATGGAATCCCGAAGCTAGCGGTCCGTATCGAGTCACGAACGAGGCCGGGATCGTCCTCGATCGCCACCTCACGATTGCGCAGGCCGGGCTTTGCAGTGGTGATCTCTTCACCGTGGACCGAGGCTAACCGCCGATGGAGCGATGGGTGGCTGCAGGCACACTCGATGAGCTCTGGGAAGGCGAGATGCGGCCGGTGATGCTTGACGGCCACAAGATCCTGCTGTGCAACGTCGAGGGTGCCGTAGCCGCGTACGACAACTCCTGCCCGCATCTTGGCAACCTGCTTTCTATGGGAACGCTCGAGGGACACGTACTCACTTGCGCTGCGCACGAGTGGTCGTTCGACGTTCGAACCGGCGGAGGAATCAATCCGTCCGGCGCGTGCTTGCACCGCTATCCGGTTCGACTCGAAGGGGACCGTGTCCTCATCGATACGAACGCAGGTGATGAGTGAGCGCCGCCGCGAGGTCGCAACTGGGGGTCGGACCCGTGCTGCATGCGACGCCGTTCGCCACTGTCGTTGTGGCTGCCATCAAGGCCGAAAATGACGGCGTCGTCGTCCACGACGAGGGAGCGTATTTGCGGGTGGAAGTGCCACGCGTCTGCCGGTTGTCCCGTTCGGCGCTCACGGCGGCCGCCGGACACGAGGTTCGCCTGCCGGGTGACCTCGAGGTGATCATGTCGTCTTTCTCGGGTTTGGTCCGGATGTCGGAGTCCGGCGCTGTGTGGTGGCTCGCCACCGAACCCGTTCCGGATCCATTTCCCACAAACCCGGTGGGGCCGTGACGCCCGGAGGTCGCCCACCTGGCCGGAAGACCTATACTCGGATCGAGCCGGGTCGGCGGCGCATTCCCTCCGAGTACGAGATCGTAAGCACGAGCCTTCACTATCACTATCCGCACCGGTTCGAGTTGCCCGTCGGAGACGCGATTGTCGACTGGTACGAGCGCCACCGCGAAGGGTCATCGTTTTCGGCGCGCGACTGGGAAGTGTTCGCAGATCCACGGCGGACGACATACCGGGACTACAACACGCTTCAGGACGCACGGGAGAATGTGATCGACGGGCTCCTCGGGGAGATCGATGCAACCGGTTACGACGACGGCCTCGTCGACGATTGGGTCGTGTTCCTCAATCGCTGGTATGCCCCGTTGCGCTTTCCGACCCACGGCCTGCAGATGCTCGCCTCTTATATCGCACAGATGGCGCCCGCGTCGCGGATCACGAACTGCGCGTCATTCCAAGCCGGTGATGAGCTGCGCCGTCAGCAGCGCATCGCCTACCGCACGGCGCAGCTGGCGGAACATCGCGACGGCATCGACATCGGCGCCCATCGGCGCCACTGGGAGGAGGCGGATGCCTTTCAACCGCTACGCGAGCTGATCGAACGGGCATTGGTGTGCTACGACTGGGGTGAGGCGTTCGTCGCGACAAATCTCGTAATCAAGCCCGGCATCGATCGCCTGATCAACCAAGAACTGGCTGGAACTACGGCCTCCGCGAATGGCGACTTCATGCTGCGCAACATCCATTTCTCGCTCGACGAGGACGCCCGTTGGCACCGCGACTGGTCGGCCACACTCACGCGGATATCCTTCCAGGACACCCCTACAAACCGCGACGTCACCGCCAAATGGATCGCGAAGTGGGAACCTCTCGCCGCTCGCGCCGTGCAAGCACTCGCGCAGGTCGCAGGTGAGGCTCCGAGCCCCGTTGATCCAGCCGCCGTCACGGCGCGCGTTCTTGAGTCCACCCGGCACGAGACCGCCAGCCTTCTCGGCCCTTAACGTCTCAACCCGCGCGCTCCTTTGGCGCCGCTGGCAAGTCAATCACGAACGTTGTTCCGTAGTCCGGGTTCGGCATCGCCCGCAGCTGTCCACCGTGCGCTTTGACGATTCGGCAGCTAATCGACAGTCCCAGGCCCATGCCGTCGGGCTTCGTGGTGTAGAAGGGCTCGAAGAGCCGGCTCTGCGCAAGTGAATTCAGCCCAATGCCAGAATCGCATACCATCAGCTGCACCTCGCCGGAGTTCGGGGAGCTGGTTCGAATCCTGATCTCCCGCGGGCGCCCGAGGACCGGGTGAATCGCCTCGATGGCGTTGAGGATCAGGTTCAGTAGTACCTGCTGGAGTTGCACGCGGTCGCCGTGCACCTCCGGAAGCGTGCTCGACAGATCGATGGTCAGAGAGACCTGCTGGCTCGCCATCTTGCTCTGCGCGAGCGCGAGCACCTCATGAACGACGTCGTTCAGTTGCAAAAGCGCCGTCTGTGGGGTCGTCTTGCGCGACAGGGCACGGGTCCGACTGATCACATCGCTCGCGCGACCGCTCTCCCGGATGATGCGCTCCAAAGCTGCACGCGCTTCCACTAGGTTCGGTACCTCATGCATCAGCCAACGCCGGCATGCGTCGGCGTTCGTGGTCACGGCGGTTAGCGGCTGGGTGACCTCATGCGCGATCGACGCCGTCAGCTCACCCATGGTAGAGACGCGCGCAAAGTGCGCGAGGTCCTCCTGCAACTGCAAGAGCTGTGCGGTCCGTTCTGCGACACGCTGCTCCAGCTCCTGAGCCGTCCGACGCTGTCTTGCCGCCAAATTGGCCTCGTGCAGCGCGATCGTTACCTGATTAGCAGCCACACGGAGCAGGAGCAGTTCGATGTGGGTCGCAAACTCGGCCCGCTCCCATCCAACAACGAGTACGCCGGTGTCCACCTGAGCTCCCAACCGCAGCGGCACGATTGAAAGCTGACCGTCGCGGATCGGATTTTGAATGATCATGGGGCGTGGTGGCTCGTGGTCGCCGAGCCAGCACTCGAGTGCTCGTCCAAACGTGCGGGGATCGATATCGGGTGGCCGCCGATCGCGAACCCGAAGCACCTCGATCTTACCGTCCGGTGTGTCGATGGCTCGGGCATAAGCGCAATCCAGCTGCAACATGCCAAGCATCGCCTCGAGCAGAATCGAAAGGATTCGGGAAGCTTCGTGGCCGGCCCAGATCGCGGGGAGTGCCTGTACGCTGATCAAATCGCTGATGCAACTTTGCAGGCGACGGATTTCGCCGGAGGTGTCCGCTCGTTGTTCACCCGGTAGCGAGGATCGAGTCTCCGTCATGTGGCTTCCGAGTTCCCGCAAGCGAGAACGTTCTGCCGACCTCTGCCATGAATGGCATTGACGTTCTGATCCCGATAGACGCCTGTCGACATCAAGTGCTCGGGATCACTTCACGCGCTCTGCACGGCGACACGGCCTAGACAGTGTAGGGAGGAGTGCCGGCAAGGAATACGGCCGTCCTCCCAGCTGCCGGTACATATGGTCCAGATTTTATGGTTCAGCTGCGGCAACGCCTGTTGCGTGTCCGAAGCTTCGGAGCGGCTGCAAATCAGCATAACGACAATCCACAGGCTCAATCGTCTCATTTGCGGTTCCCGGATGAGTTCCTTGTTAACCCGTTGTCGTTATATTTGCAAGGCAGGACACGAGAAGCTGCAATTTATTCTTTCGGGAATTCGCGATTCCTACTCAGTGGCGCAACCTAGTACGCATGGAGCAATTATTTTCCATGTTTCCCTCAGGCCGCCGGGGATGGCGTTGGTTCTTTCCTAATATCGGTCGCCGCGAGGCTTATTCGGCACGGCTTCACTGACGCGAGGAATTGGCGGGTCCATGAGCACGTTTCCGTAAAAGCCCCTGTGAAACTCCCCCAGTTCGAAAGTACTGTGCCAGATATGTGACCGACTCAGATCGGGTGTGTCAGGATTTGTGGCTTGGTGTGGGAACGGTCGGCAAGACGCTGCAAGTGATTGATTGATAAACCCCTGGAACAGCTGAAAGCGGGCTAAAACTCCGCGTGTTGGGTTCGATTTCGCCCCTGCATCAATTTTCTGGATGCCCCAACAACTTCTCGTCGCGCAGCCGCCTGGGCTACCTCACGACGAACGCCTCAGCAATGCAACGTTTCGCCAGAAGCGTTGCAGGCTGTCGACGCCGCCCCACGAGGAAGTCCAGGTCGTCACATCGCAAATCAACAGACGACCGGGAAATAAATCGGGTTTCGACTGCAGCAGGACATCGAAATCCAGGCGACCTCCGGCAGTAAAGGGATGCGGCGCGGCCCCCGGATCTATCGGTTGACGCGCCAGCACGTCCAGCTTCTCCGTGCTGTCGCCCAGCCTCTCGAAATGAGGCAGGTGCGGATGAAGATTGAAGGTCGTAACGCCCTGCAGCAACCCTGCCCGATCAAGTTCCGCGGAGATTCGAAGCGGCGCGGGCGACCCATCCTGCATTTTCGCGGGACGCAGGCCGAAGCGGTTCCTCACTGACAGGCCCAGGCCGTCCAGAAGCGAAACGCCGAAGTCGCTGAAGCACTGTCTTGCCGGGATGGCTGGATCACCATGGTGGTGGAATTCGAGTTCCTGCCGCGCTAGCCGTTCGTTGTCGGGCAACCCATCCGTGTTACCGATGTTGTGATGGGGACATACGAAGAGCGTGTGGTCCGGATCATCGAGAAACGCCCGGATCGCTCCGATCTCTGCAACGCTCGCCCGCTGCTGCGTCCGCGACGAATCGAGGCTAATGATGACGAGGGTATCGACATCGCGGAGAAATGCCCCGTCGAGAACACGTAGATCAGCATGCGTTCGGCGCTCAGCGCGCCGCACGGGATTTCCCGTCCATGAGGCTGCCAAGTCAGCAAACAGCTTGTAAGTGGCCATCTGCATGGTGTCCAGGGAACCTCCGATACCCTGATCGAATTTCACCGGATCGGCGAACTGCTCCAGCTGCGGCCAGCGCAGCCGGCGAAGTTCGAACAGTGCCGGAAACCGATCCTCCAGGATGCAAAGCGGTGCCGCGGCCTCATCCGGGCGGCTCCAGGCGAAATACAATGCGACTTGCCGCGCGGATGCCGTGACTGCGCGAGCGCGCGCAGACGTAGCGAGGTCGAGCTCGGCGGTCGCAATAGTCATGATCACGCTGCCCAAAAGGCGGCGGCGATCCGCATTAACTTCGTCGGAGATTTGTCGTCTCCTGTCGAATGGTGAAGTTCGGAAACCACATACGCGATCTGACCAGAGGTGCAGGGATGATTCCATCGCACGATGGTATTGGTCGGCGTCATTGCGAACCACTTCGCACCGCGGCTTGTTACAGCGCGACTCGAGAAATACGCGATATTCCTCGTTGATTAGCTCGGTTTAGATCCCGAGAATATCTCGCCACATCGAGGCCTCAATACATCGAAAAGCAGTTCGAGCTTCTCGATCAGGAGGAGATCGCCCGTGTGCGTCAACGCCGCCCGGCTGGGGGGCGGCCGAAGGCACGGCACAGGCGATTCCAGGGGCGGGTTGAATCTGCAGCACGCACTAATGCCAAGGTATCGATCGATACTATCGTTCTATTATTGGGCCTCTCTCTTCGTGGCGTAATGCAAACCGTGTTTCAACGCAAACCGGATTCAACGTCCTGTAGGAGCACGGAAATGAGAGAGGTATATGCGCTCGAGACGATGTCGGCCACGGACAGATTGCGCGTCGCCGAGGTACAGGAGTCATCGTCCTACTTGAATCGTTCGCTGCGATCCGTTGCATCGGCATCCATTCGGGTGGGACATCTCGTAAGGCAAGCCATGGGATGTTTGGAGACCGACCGCAAAGCAGCGTGGCGGTGCCTGAGCGACGCCTCGACGCTCCTCGGTGCGGACATACAGGATCTGGGGCTCAATGCCCCGAGCGTGGACAGTCTTCGACCGGGCGGCTTGGCAACCTGGCAAGCGAGGTGGACCCTCGCGTATATCGAGGCGAATCTCGCATCGAAAATGGATATCGATGACTTGGCGAATGTGGTCGCCCTGAGCAGAAGTCACTTTTCGCGCGCATTCAAGCGCAGCCTGGGATTCTCGCCAATGGAATACGTGGTGGTGAGACGCGTAGAGCGCGCCAAGGCGATGATCAGCGGAACGAGCGAGCCGCTGGCGGAGGTCGCGCTGGCCTGCGGGTTCGCGGACCAACCCCACCTCAACAGACGGTTTCGCGACATCGTCGGGATCAGCCCGGGCCGCTGGCGGCGGAGCAACTGTCCCGTGGCGATGCCAAGACCTCATGGCGGCGCTGCTCTGCGGAGTCGCATATCCCCTGAGATCGGCCGCCGTGAAATCCGATAATCGGATCCTGGTCGGCGACGTCGGCGGTACATGCCTGATTTGCCATCGTGGAGGGCTGTGACGCTGGGCCGTTGCGTATCCTCCAGCGCCTCGACCTCGCCGAGTGCTTTCCGACTTTCAAGACGCACTGAGGAGCTACCTTGAGCGCGCCGGGGTAACCCGGCTTCCACCGATAGCGGCGATTGCGGTGGCAGGTCCGGTGGTAGCCGGAACCGCCCGATTCACGAATCGAGGGTGGGAGATCTCAGAGCAGGCGATGAGAGAAGTCGGCTCGAGAGATTGCTCCTGATCAGTGACTTTGCAGCACTGGCCCTTGCCGTCGACCTGCTGAATGAGAACCATCTACACGCCATCGGTCCGCGCCTCAGAGGACTCGAGGGCGGAAACATTACGATCTTCGGCGCCGATACGGGGTTCGGCCTGTCCTGTCTTGCGCGCTTCGGCGATCGGGTGGTGCCGATGGCCACCGAGGGAGGGCATATCGGCTTCGCGCCGAGCAATTCAGAGGAACTCGCGGCGTTGCAGCTGATGTGGGAAGAGTCGGGACGCGTGTCGATCGAGCGCATCCTATCGGGCAGTGGTCTCGAGCGCCTGTATCGAACGCTGGAGCAGTTGGCCGGCCACGCGGCTCCCGCTCACGGCCGCTGAGATCAGCGCCGCGGCGCTGCGCGATGACGCAGGTGCCCGTGCCGCTTTGACCATGTTCTGTTCCATCTACGGCGCTGTCGCAGGCGACCTCGCGCTGGCGCACGGGGCGCGAGGCGGGGTGGATATCGCGGGGGGGGATCGCGGAGAAGATCGAAGGGTTTCTCAACCAGAGTCCGTTTGCCGGCGCTTCGAGGACAAGGGTCGGTTGACGCCCTATGTCACGGCAATCCCCACGAACTTGATCGTGTATCCGGATATCGCATTGCTGGGCGCGGCGCGGTCCGGGGTACTTACTGTTGGCACCCGCTGCCTCGTAGGGCCTCGCACGCGTCGATCGTAACCGCGGCAGCGGCTCGATTGCACTCGCGGCTCGTAGCCGTGTCGATCGCAGCCGTTTCAATCGCAGTGGCCTCGTTCAAAGGCCGGCTGTCACTCTCAAGCCGACGATGACATCGTTCGTGTTTCGACCGATGCCGCCCGGCTGAGCGATATATTGGATGTTGGGGCGCAGATCGAGCCACCGCGTCACGTGTACGCCATAGAATATTTCTGCGACATACTCGGACCCTTGGACGCCCACCGACCCCGGATACGCTACATTCACCTGGGTCTCGACATTCGCCATGCGGCTGTTCACATGAGTACGGCCGATGGCGAACCCAAGCTTATCCGCCGGCCGATGCTCCAAAGGCCCTTTATAAAGAATCCCCGCTGTGATCTGATTGTCGAGCTTGGACGTGCGCCGGTCGGCATAGGTTGCATTGAAAAATGCACTGAGCCCTCGATTCTCCGAGGGCGCGGTGAGTTCTTGCAGGAAGTTGACGTACGCCCCGTACTGACCGTGGTGCATGAGGGGCGGCCCGCCATGGACCAACAGCGGCAGGCCGAAGACATTCTCGACGACGTCGGGCGCAGTGGATGAGTTATACCAGGCGCCGAGCTTGTAACTCCCCTTGAACCCGTCACCGAAAGTCGGAAGCCACCCGAACTCCACCGGCGCCAAGACCCCGCTTGAGCTACCAGGCATCCAAAGATCCATGGAGTACTTGTTTTGCAGATAGTCTGAATTGACGTCGAAGGCGCCGATTTGGAAGTAACCGACACCCTTGAGCGAAATCTTTACGTCCGTCGCCCACTGGCTCACCGGCCAGTTGTACCAGTAGCTCCCCACGAGGTTCCCGGGCTGCGCGCCACAGAAGGCGAGATTCGTGAACTCGCATGAGAACGCGGCGAAATCCTCGCCCTCGGTGATCCGGCCGATCTTCCAGGTCACCAAGCCGTCGAGATATTTTTGCTGATACCAAAACTGCGTCCAGCGCCAGGTTTGATCGCGCCCATAGAGTTCCTGCACCTGCTGCAGGGATTGCAGATTGGCATCCCTGCTCAAGTTATTTCCGTTGCGGTCGGTGATTGCCAACTTGAATGTCGCCTGCTTAAGCCCGAACAGCTTCTCGAGATCGAGCATCGCAGAAAACGTGATTTGATCGGTGTAGCGCGCGAGGTCCCGATCGCCGCCTTGAACATTAGCGGCCGCTTCCGAAACATAGCCGATACGAACGTCGATACCCTTGTCCAACCAGTCGCTGCGGATGCCGTCCCAATCGAGGGAGAGCTGATCGCTGAAAGGCTGTGGGGCGCCGGACAACGCGACCCCGGTATGGGCCACCAGCACCGCCACAGAAAAACACTTCGGTTTAAATCTCATCTCCGCTGAGCTTCCAGTTCTCATATTCATGGCTTGCGCAGCCAATAACTCGCGTGGTTATTGATGCTAAGCGGTACAGCCGTCAAGTAATTGGATGCGCGACCGGACACAGCAGAGCGATCCAAGGCCCCCAATGTTTGCAACGGTAAAAATTGGATTGCCGAGCGACCGCAGCACTGCAGTCCAATGAATTGAGTTGAATCTCGTGCAATCTACGTTGCGACCTTACTTCCGAGGCTTGCACCGATGAGGGAACAATTGGCTTTGCAACGAGATGGCGCAACTTCGAATACGAGCGTCGGAAGTCGCCTTCCAACGGGTGACACGCGGCCGACGGGCGGTCAGGCAGGCACCGTGCCCACCGCGACGGAGCGCAATTCAGGTTATCTTCGTGTCTTCGTGTTCGCGCTGTTCTTTTTCTTCGGCGGCATCACGAGCTTGAACGACGTGATCATTCCGCGGCTCAAGGAGCTGTTCACGCTCTCCTATGCCGAAGTGATGACCGTGCAGTCGGCGTTCTTCGGGGCCTATTTTATCATCTCGCTGCCTGCCGCGGCGCTCGTGAGACGGATCGGCTACATGCGAAGCGCGGTCGTCGGCCTCTCGCTAATGATGATCGGGTGCCTCCTGTTCATACCGGCCTCCTCATCGGCGCTGTTCGCGATGTTCTTGGTCGCTCTGTTCATCGTCGCCGCCGGCATTACCATCGTGCAGGTGGTCGCGAATCCTTTGATCTCGCGCCTCGGACCGCCGGCTACGGTGCACAGCCGCCTCACGTTTGCGCAGGCGTTCAATTCGCTCGGCACGACCATCTTCCCGTACATGGGTTCGGTCTTAATCCTCGGCTCATTGACGACGATCGATTCGAAGAGCCTCACGGGCGCCGCGTTGCAAAGTTACCGCGCGCAGGCGACCCGCGTTATCGGAGCAACTTATCTGGGGCTCGCACTGACACTGTTAGTGCTGGCGATCATGGTTTGGTCGTATCGCAATCACCTGAGCGAACATCGAGTGTCCGGGAGCAGCTGGCGGGAGGCGCTGGGGCTGCTGCGCGTGCCGAGATTCATCTTCGGGGCGGGTAGCATCTTTCTCTATGTGGGCGCGGAGGTTGCGATCGGCTCGCTGATTGTCAACTATCTGATGCAGACGGACGTCCTGGCGCTGGGCCCACAAGCGGCTGGAGAGCACGTACCGCTTTATTGGGGTGGCGCGATGGTCGGGCGCTTTATCGGCTCGTACCTGCTTCGCTTGTTCTCGCCGGGGAAGGTACTCGGTGTGGCAGCGGCGGGAGTCATGACGCTGCTGTTTATCTCCTCGCATACTACCGGGGCAGTGTCGGGTTGGGCGCTGCTTGCGATCGGGCTTTGCAACTCGATAATGTTTCCTACCATCTTTTCGTTGGCGTCCGAGGGTCTCGGTCTGCGCTCCGCCTCTGCCTCCGGCATTATCGCGGTGGCCATCGTTGGCGGCGCCGTGATCCCACCGTTGACCGGTCACATCGCCGATGTGTTCAGCCTGAGAACTGCCCTCTTAGTGCCGGCGATTTGCCACGTCGGCATCCTGGCGTACGGCATCTACGCGCGACGGCCGGCGGCTGCGGTCGCAACCGTGCAGGCCTGAGGTGGATTGCCTCCCATGGCGCGTGGCGACGTGAGCTTTATCTTTGAGCTGGACGGCACCCTGGTGGATAGCGTGATGGCGTGGCAAGAAGGGCTGCAAGCCGAGCAAATCGATATTTCAACATGCCGCATTCATCGCCGTATCGGCATGAGCGGAGGACTAGCCGCCGGTATGCTGCTGCGCGAAGTGGAGGTCCCGATCAGCGCGGCGTTGCTCGACAGGCTGCAGGCTCGTCACAGCGAGGTGTATGCCGGTTTGGTCCGATGGGTCCGCCCGCTCCCGGGCGCGCTGCGTTTGCTCGAGCACCTGAGACGAACCGAGATTCCGTGGGCGGTCGCCACCAGCGGCAATATGGATGTGGCGAGACACAACCTCGAGCTGTTGGGCATCGAGCCGAAAAGAATCTCCGTCATCACTCGACAGGACGTGAAGAGGGCTAATCCCGACCCGGATCTGTTTCTGTACGCCGCGGAGCGGCTTCACCTCGACATCACCTCAGCGGTCATCATCGGCGACAGCATCCGGGTCATGCTCGCGGCGCGGCGCGCGCGAGGCCTTAGCGTGGGCGTGCTGTGCCAAGACGAGTTGGAGTGGAACGTGCGGGGGCGATCCGCGTGTACGAGGATCCCGCGGATCTGCTGCGCCACCGATGAGGTCGGCGGTCGTACCTAAGAGCCGGCCGTCAGCAAATAGCGACCACCAAACCAGAGGACAGATATGCAAGCGACGAAACGACTCAGCTCCGCCGGCCAAAGCATTTGGCTCGACAACATCACTCGCGACCTGCTTCTGACCGGAACCCTGGAGCAGTACATTCGAGATCTATCGGTGACCGGCCTCACCTCCAATCCTTCGATCTTCGACAATGCCTTGCGACACGGGACCGCCTATGACACGAGTCTGCGCGCAAGCACGCGGCCGGGCATCTCTCACGATGAGGCGTTCTTCGAGCTGGCTCTCGAGGACATCACCCGTGCGGCGGATCTGTTTCGGCCGATCCATGAGCGCACGGCGGGCGTCGACGGCTGGGTGTCCCTCGAGGTATCACCGCTGCTTACCTCCGATGCGAAATCGACACTCGCCGAGGCGAAGGATCTCCATACCCGAGCCAACCGACCGAACCTGTTCATCAAGATTCCGGGCACGGCCGACGGGCTCGAGGCGATCGAAGAGTCAATCTTCGCGGGAATCCCGATCAACGTGACCCTCCTCTTCTCGGCGAAGCAGTATCGGGCCGCGGCCGGTGCGTGGCTGCGCGGAGTGGAGCGCCGCATCGAGGCTGGCCTGAATCCGAACGTCGCGTCGGTGGCTTCTCTCTTCGTCAGCCGTTGGGATGTGGCGGTGGCAGGTAAGGTGTCTCCTTCGCTGGAAAACAAGCTCGGCATTGCTGTCGCCCAAGAGGCCTACGCGGCCTATTCAATGCTGTTGAAGAGCGCCCGCTGGCAGCGCGCGCAGAATGCTGGTGCGCGCCCGCAGCGGCTCTTGTTCGCGAGCACCGGGACCAAAGATCCGAAGGCTTCCGACGTCCTGTACGTGAAAGGACTGATCGCTCCTCTAACCGTGAATACCATGCCGGAGAAGACCCTCCAGGCCTTCTCGGCACACGGGGAGGTCGGCCGAGAGCTGAGTCCGGACGGCGAGGACTCCGCCGACGTCCTGCGCAACATTGCCCGCAGCGGCATCGATCTCGAATCGCTTGCAGCGCGCCTGCAGGAAGAGGGTGCGGCCGCCTTCGTCACCGCGTGGCATGACCTCCTGGGGGTCATTGCCTCGAAGACCGCTGTGGCCGCTTAGGAGTAATCATGACAGCAGCGACATTGCCGCTGAAACGGCGCGCCGCCTGGAAGAAGCTTCACGCGCACTTCAAGGCTATCAGCTCTTGCCATCTGCGCGAGCTCTTCACCGATGAACCGCAGCGCGGCGAGAAGCTGACCCTGGAGGCGGCAGGAATCTATCTCGACTACTCGAAGAACCGCGTTACGCGAACCACGCTTGAGCTGCTCGTACAACTTGCCGAGGAGTCTGGCCTGCGGCAGCGGATCGATGCCATGTTTGCGGGCGAGCCGATCAACATCTCGGAGCACCGCTCCGTCTTGCACGTGGCGCTTCGTGCCCCCGCCGGTGCGTCGATACGGGTGGCCGGTCGGGATGTCGTGCCCGAGGTGCACGATGTGCTCGCCAAGATGAGCGCGTTCGCGACGAAGGTCCGAAACGGTACATGGCTCGGATACACCGGACGGCCGATCACGAACCTCGTCAACATCGGTATCGGGGGCTCTGATCTTGGTCCGGTAATGAGCTATGAGGCGCTGAAGGCATACAGCAAACGCGAAATGACGTTTCGCTTCGTCTCGAACGTGGATGGGACGGACCTCGTGGAGGCAGTACGCGATCTCGATCCGTCGGAGACGATGTTCATCGTTTCATCTAAGACCTTTACTACCCTCGAGACGATGACGAACGCGACTGCAGCCCGCGAGTGGCTGCTCCGGGGTCTGGGAGGCAACGTCTGCGCGGTCGCACGACATTTCGTCGCCGTGTCGACGAACGCCGTGGAAGTGCAGAGGTTCGGAATCGACACGGCCAACATGTTCGAATTCTGGGACTGGGTGGGGGGCCGATACTCGATGGATTCGGCGATAGGCCTCTCGACGATGCTGGCGATCGGGCCGGGTCAATTCCGTGAAATGCTCGACGGTTTCCACGAAATGGACGAGCATTTCCGCACCGCGCCGTTCACCCGCAATCTGCCGGTCGTGATGGGGCTGCTCGGCATCTGGTACAACAACTTTTTCGGTGCTGAAACCGTGGCAGTGCTGCCGTACGAGCAGTACCTCAAGCGCTTTCCAGCCTATTTGCAACAGCTTACGATGGAGAGCAACGGCAAGCACGTTACGCTGCTCGGCAAGCCGGTCGATTACAAGACCGGGCCTATCTATTGGGGCGAACCGGGGACCAACGGCCAGCACTCGTTCTATCAGCTGCTGCATCAGGGCACGCGCCTCATTCCATGCGATTTTATCGCGTTTGAGGAACCTCTTAATCCGCTCGGCGAGCAGCATGAGCTATTGCTTGCCAACGTTCTCGCCCAGGGAGAGGCGCTCGCCTTCGGCAAGACGGTCGAGCAGGTGGAGGCTGAGGGCTCCTCGCCGGCTCTCGCGCCGCACCGAGTCTTCGAGGGCAACCGGCCTTCCAATACGCTGCTGCTCGAGCGACTGACGCCCGGGGCACTCGGCCGGTTGGTGGCGCTCTATGAGCACATCGTATTCACCCAAGGCGCGCTTTGGCAAATCGACTCCTTCGATCAATGGGGCGTGGAACTCGGCAAAGTACTGGCCAAGCGCATCGTGCCGGAATTGAGCAATGGCTCGGGCGCGAACCTCAATCACGACAGCTCGACCAATACATTGATTCGGCGGCTTAATCTGGCGAGGACAGAGCGCGCCTCGAAGACTCTTTAGTGTTTTTACCTCGGAGGCGCCTATGCAATTGGGAATGATTGGGCTGGGGCGGATGGGTGCGAACATGGCGCGCCGATTGCTGCGAAACGGCCATGAGTGCGTCGCGTTCGATCCGGTGCCCGAGGCCGTGGAGTCGCTTGTTCGCGAGCGGGCAATTGGCGCCACCTCGATCGAGGATCTGATCGAAAAACTACGCCCCCC
>Ga0070734_10001238_pt1 | contig 39032 bp, 34 predicted proteins | sample Coa_R1_8_FD_66444 | JGI IMG/M metagenome (GOLD analysis project Ga0070734, IMG submission 66444) | Surface soil microbial communities from Centralia Pennsylvania, which are recovering from an underground coalmine fire - Coalmine... | ecosystem: Environmental > Terrestrial > Soil > Unclassified ...
GCCCTGGTCTTCCACCACCCCGACTGTGCCTACTTCACCGCCGACGAGGCGGAACCGGTCGCAGTTGGTTAGTGGGGCCAAGGAGTTCTTATTGTTGTGGCGACCGCCCTCCGTCTTCACGCTCGTACAGTTTTTTTAGCTCCGCGGCACTAGGCGTATTCCGAACCATGTCTTCCGCATCGTGGGCAAACTTGCGCATGATTTCAAGCAACTCCCATTCCCGGCCCACCGCTGTATACATTTCGAGACCGGCGAGGAGCATCGCGAGGCACTCGTCTCCGCGCTGCCTCACGTCCTCATATAGCCGCCGCAGTCCCACAATCGAATCGGGATGTGGTGGTTGACAAACCATTCGGGCCTTCCTCTAAGTGCAGGATAGAGCAGAATATTAGTTTCATTCAATCAGACCGCCTGAGTCCTCGTGCTCAAACTTAGAGTCTTGAGGGCGGCGGCGCCAGGTCCACTCGTCCGGCGGAGGCGGCGGTGCGCTTGAGGTAAACGAGGTGCGTAAAGTTCGCCGTTGGTGTCGTGGCCACACTTACCAGTTCCCAGCCGTCGCGGCCGGCCTCGTTCAAGAACTCCTCAAGTAACAAGATTTTATCGGAGTCTTGAACGTTGAACTCTCTCACCAGGTACTCCCAGGTCATAATGTTCTAATCGTTGATAGATATATTTTAGCCATGCGCCATCAGATTTTATCAGTGAAGGATCTTGACATCAATCTCAGTTCCGTGGCAATATCATAAACGGAAAACTTCTCTGAGAGGGTTGGGTGGGACGTTCCGGCAGCGGCTGTGAACAGTCGACCCTGGAAGATTGAGAACGCTTCCATCTCCTGCCGTCGCAAGCCCCTTTCCGCCTTCTCGCCAAAACATAACGAATTGAGTCTAAGGAGACATCAAATGTTGAGCACACTCTTCACGAATGATGTTCGGCAGACGTTGGACCAATTCCGCCGCTCTGTCGACCAGATGTTTGACAACTTCTATGGCCAATCACTGCCGGCCGGCTCCACCTCGAGCGGGGAGCGGACCTGGACGTTCAGCCCGGTTGTTGAATCCGGGTGGAACGACCATTATCTGAACCTCCGGGCGATTCTTCCCGGTGTTGCCGAGAAGGACGTTCGCGTGACCGTGCAGAACAATCAGCTCGTCATCGAGGGCGAACGCAAGACTCCAGAAGGATTCGATAAGAACGCCTTGACGCAGCTGGCGTATGGCAAATTCTACACTGCGCTGGCGTTGCCCGCGGGGCTGGACACGGATCATGTGAATTGCCGCCTCTGGAATGGCATTCTGGAAATCCAGGTGCCGATCACGGAAGCAAGCAAGCCGAAGCAGATCCAGATTCAGACCGGCGAGGACCGTAAGGCGCTCCACGCCTGAATCATGCGGTTTCGGCGGTGCTCCTGCCGGGTTGCGTTCCCCGAGGTCAGGTAGCACCGCCGAACGGGCATGAGAAATACGCGCTGACGTGTAACCGCGCAGGCCCCATGGTTGGGAGGCGGCATGAACTTCTACGCAGTTCTCGGCATTCCTCGAAATGCGGATGACGATACGATCCGCACAGCCTATAGGTCACTCGCCCGCCGGTACCATCCAGATCGCGGCCCGGGTTCCTCTACCGAGATGTTCCGCCAGGTCAACCAGGCGTATGAGACTTTGATTAATCCTGGGAGTCGACGTACATACGATGTCTCGCTCCGCTGGACCGAACGTCAGTCACCGGTCGAGATCGAGCGCATGGTGAAGCAGTCCGGGTCTTACCCGAGCGAAGATGCCCGCGTATTCGGCGCATTTTCAGCCAACGCGCAAACTGCCGTCTTCCGGAGTCAGGTTCGCGTCGAAGAGTTGTTTGGGCGGTGGTCCCCTTCGTTCGACGAGTTGTTTTTCGGCTCTAAGTGGCCGTGGTAGCCCGACCAGAGCGAAAGCCGGCGATTTTGTAAATTCGGCGCCGGGCGCCGCATTCGGTACCCTGGAAATATGGACGACCACGCGCCGCGCGCCGCTCAGCCGAGAAAGCCGCACGATTTCAATGCGTTTTATGCGGCCACGCCGCCCTGGGACATCGGACACCCGCAACCCGCTTTCCAACGACTGGCGGATGGGGGGCAGATTCGCGGGCGGGTGCTGGATGTCGGCTGCGGCACCGGCGAGCATGCGCTCATGGCGGCCCGGCTCGGCCTCGAAGCTGTCGGCGTCGATACCGCCCCTGCTGCCATCGCCATAGCTCAGCGCAAGGCGCGTGAACGCGCGCTCGGAGCCCGCTTTGCGACCGCCAATGCTCTGGATCTGGCGCAGCTCGGAGAACAGTTCGATACGGTGCTGGACTGCGGCTTGTTTCATGTGCTCGACGATGCAGACCGCCGGGCTTTCGTTGACAGTCTGGCGGCGGCTGTTCGCCCCGGCGGCCGCTATTTCATGCTCTGCTTCAGCGACCGTCAATCAGGCGACCAAGGTCCGCGCCGCATTACCGAGGCCGAGATCCGCTCCAGCTTCGCGAGCGGCTGGCGCGTCGATTCGATCCAACCGGCTCATTTGGAGATCACTTCCGGACCTCCTCCCATTTTGGCCTGGCTGGCTTCCCTTACGCGCCTGTGAGCCTCCCGTTCGAAAAAAAGATTGCGATCGTCACCGGGGGAGCCTCCGGCATCGGGAAAGCCCTTTCGTTAGAACTGGCGCTGCGCGGTGCGGCCGTCCTAGTCGCCGATATCAACATCTCCGGGGCGCAAGAAGTGGCTCGCGCGATCATGGCGGCGGGAGGCGCGGCCGAGGCCGTTTGCGTGGATGTCCGGCACGCCGAGCAGGTTCAGGCCGTCGTTAACGCCGCGGTGGCCCGTCATCAGCGGCTGGATTTCATCTTCAACAATGCCGGAATCGGCGTCGGCGGCGAACTGCACGAGCTTTCACTCGAGCACTGGCGCGCTGCCATCGAAATCAATCTCATGGGCGTGGTGCACGGCGTCATCGCAGCCTATCCGCTCATGGTGCGCCAGGGCGCGGGCCACATCGTCAATACAGCCTCCTTGGCCGGCCTGATTGCGTCGCCCGGCCTGGGTCCCTACGCCACTACGAAGGGCGCCGTCGTTTCCTTGACGCACGCGCTGCGGGCGGAAGGCAAAGCTTTCGGCGTGCGCGCCAGCGTAGTCTGTCCCGGATTTGTGGACACGGCAATTTATGAAAATGCGATTGGAACGGGCATCGACAACAAGGAATTGCTCGACAAACTCGCCTTGCCCATCATGCCGGCGCACAAGGCGGCGCTGGCCATTCTCCGCGGGCTGGAGCGAAATCAGGGCATGATCGTGTTCCCGCCGCATGCGCGCTTTCTGTGGCGCCTCACCCGCTTCACTCCATGGATGCTGGCGCCCTTCCAGCAGCGTATGATCAGGCAACTCCGCGGCTTGAAAGACCGATAGGCGCTGTTCTACTTGGCGGTCTGTGCCAGCTCTCCTGCAAGCGGCGCCGGTACGTTGGCGGACGGGTTTGAGAACTCCAGCGAGCCGTCATCGATCCGGCTCCATTTCAGGCTGAGGAGATCGCGGATATAATTCTGATACACGCGCCAGGGGGCCTTCGAACCCTGTTTCGGCCAACTCGCCAGCGATCGTTGTATGTATCCCGGCGTGAAATGTTCGACGAACGGCGCCGTTGCGCGATCCCGGCTGACCGGCGTGACGGTTTGCACGCCCCGTTTTTCCATGAACCGCAACAGCCGGCACACGTACGCGCAGATTAAGTCGGCTTTAAGCGTCCACGACGCGTTCGTATATCCAAACACGGAAGCAAAATTCGGTACGCCGGAAATCATGACGCCTTTGTAGGCGAGACGTTGCCCCGGATCGACCTGGCGTCCATCAACCAGAAGGTCGGCGCCGCCGAACGCCTGCAGCACCAGTCCGGTCGCCGTGACGATGACGTCCGCTTCGAGTTGCCGGCCCGATTTGAGGCTGATGCCCGTCTTCGTGATGCTTTCAATCTCATCGGTGACCACGCTGGCGCGCCCCGACCGGATCGCCCGAAACAAATCCGCGTCCGGCACCAGGCACAGCCGCTGCTCCCAAGGGTTGTAGCGCGGAGTGAAGTTGGTGGCCACGTCACAATCCTGCCCCAGTTCCTGGCGCACTTTTTTCAAAAGCCCGCGCTTCACAAAGTCGGGCCGCCTCCGGGCCAGTTGGTACACGGCGATCATCAAGACGATGTTCTTCCACCGGCTCAACCGGTAGGCCCACATGTCCGGCAGAATGCGCCGCAGCCAATTGGCGACCTTGTCTTCCGCCGGCGCTGAAATGATATACGTCGGCGAACGCTGCAGCATAGTGACGTGCTCCGCCTTCTCCGCCAGCGCGGGCAGCAGAGTTACGGCGGTCGCGCCGCTCCCGATGATCAATACGCGCTGGCCGCTGTAGTCCAGATCTTCCGGCCAGGCTTGTGGGTGCACCATGCGGCCTCGGAACCGGTCCCCACCCGGCAACTCCGGCAGGTATCCCGCCGAATACCGGTAGTATCCCGCGCACGAGAGCAAAAAATTGCAGCTCAGCGTGACTGGTTCCTCCCGGTCTCCGGGAAGGCTCCGCACGGCTTCCACGGTCCACTGTGCCTGTTGCGATGACCACGACGCGCGCAGGATCCGATGCCGGAAACGGATGTGGCGTTCGATATCTTCCTCTCGGGCCGTCGCCGCAATGTACTCGCGAATATCCTCTCCGGCGGAGATCGCCTTCGGCTTGGTCCAGGGGCGGAACGAATAGCCCATCGTGAGCATGTCGGAGTCGGACCGGATTCCGGGATACCGAAACAGGTCCCACGTGCCGCCGACGCGCTCCCGCTGCTCCAGAATCACGTAAGTTCTGTTCGGGCAGAGTTTCTGGAGGTGATAGGCAGCGTCGATGCCGGACAGGCCCGCCCCCATGATCAGTACGTCGAAATGTTCCGTTGCCACCGAAGTCTCCGCCGCTAGGACGAACATATCACAGCTGCATTCACCTACATAGAGGTCGAGCCTTCGAAGAAATCCGGTGCCAGATGCATCGGCGACGCGCACCAGGGCATGGCTGCCGATCATCAGCAGCGGCCGCTTGGCACGGCCGACCCTCTGAACTTATCGCTCGTGGACGAGACGTTCCGTTCTGCGGATGCCGCCGGCGCGACGCGGCCCGGTGCATCCCACTCCAGACTCCGCAATATTTTTCAGAATTTGGGTGAGTTCCTTCATGTGAATCGGCTTGGGAAGATAGTCGTCCATGCCGCTCTCCAGGCATCGTTCGCGATCCCCGGCCATCGCGTGGGCGGTCATCCCAACAATCGGAATATGGCGGGCAGTGTCCCTCTCCGCGCGCCGAATCGCCGCCGTTGCTTCCAGACCGTCCATCTCCGGCATCTGCACATCCATGAAGACCAGATCGAACTCCTCTCGCTCAAGCTTTCGCAAAGCTTCGCGGCCATTGCCCGCGATTGTCACGCGATGCCCCAGTTTTTCGAGGGCGCGCAGCGCGACACGCTGGTTGACGGGATTATCTTCGGTGAGCAAGATGCGCAGGACCGGCCTATCCTCCTCTGCCGAAGGCTGGCTCGCGTTTCGCTGTGCCCGTCCCTTCGCCGCGAAGTCTTCGCTGCCGATCACGGACCCCGGAGAGGGTTCCGCGGCGTCCGCTCCGTCCAGGCAGGCCGTGAAGTGAAAACAGCTACCCTTGCCTACGTTGCTCTCCACCCACATCCTCCCCTGCATCGCCTGCACCAGGCGCAGGGAGATCGACAATCCCAATCCGGTTCCGCCATACTTCCGGGTGGTGGATCCGTCAGCTTGCGAGAACGGTTGGAAGATCTTCCCGAGTTTGTCCTCCGGTATACCGATTCCGGTATCCCACACCGTGAAGTGCAGCCGCAGGGGATGTTCTTGTTCCCGTTCCACGGTCAGCTTTACCGAGCCCCGTTCCGTGAACTTGATGGCATTGCCGATCAGGTTGACAATAACCTGGCGGAGCCGGTTCGGATCTCCGGTGACCCAGTCCGGTACGCCCGGGCCGAGTTCGTAATTGAATTCCAGATGCTTCTCGCGCGCGTGCAGGGCCAGCATGCGCATAGTTTCATCGAGACTGTCGGCCAGATTAAAGGGGACCGCATTCAGTTCCAGCTTGTGTGCCTCGATTTTGGAGAAGTCCAGGATGTCGTTGATGACGGTGAGCAGCGACTCGGCCGAGGTCTGCACGATTTTCAGGCATTCCCGCTGGTCGTCAGTCAGTTCAGTATCGAGCAGCAGTTCGCTCATTCCCATGATGCCGTTCATGGGAGTGCGGATCTCGTGGCTCATGTTGGCGAGGAACTCGCTCTTGGCGCGGCTCGCCGCCTCGGCCTTTTCTTTGGATTCGAGCAGCGCGGCATTGGCTTTCACCAATTCCGCGGTTCGCGCCGCCACCTCCTGTTCCAGGCGGTCGCGATGCCGGAGCAGTTCTTCGTCGCGACCTTGGATTTCCGCCAGCATGCCGTTGAACGCGTCGGTGAGCTGTCCCAGATCGTCATCGGCCACTTTCACCGCCCGGATGGCATAGTCCTGTTGCGTCGACACGCGGCGGGCGGCTTCCGCCAGGTGAGCGATCGGCCGGGAAACGATCCGCTGCAATCTCGACGCCAGCAGGAAGGCTAACAAAGACGCGCCTAGTAAGATGGCCGCGACGATCGCGATCGAGCGCCGAAGCTGCGAATCGACCTCCCTGAGATCCGATATCAGATAGATCGTGCCCAGCGTCTGGTGCTCCAGCCGGATCGGCCGCGACACTTCCAGCCAGCGTGCGGAGAACCGTCCGTCCGTGCGGGCCCAAACGTCTGCCCGCCGCCCCGATTCCCGGTAGTATTCCGCAAACAATCCCCCGCTGGCGGAAAAGACGTATGCCGCCACAATCGACTGGTCGGCACGGAGCCCGGAAAGCAATTCGTCCACCGACCGCCGGTCTCCGAAGCTCAGTGCCGCGGTGCTGTTGGCCCCCAGCATGTCGGCGAGAACATCCAGATCGTCGCGGATTGACTCCCGGTAGGCGATGTGATCGTAGGTGAGGATCGCTACGCAGGCCAATATTAAGGCAACCCCGACGGTTGCCATGATAATGAGCTGCAGTTTCAGCCGCACGGGGATGTTCCGGTAAGGGGCGATGAGATTCACCTGGCTTCACTCCCGCGTGCGGATGATTTCGGCCAGGCTCAACAGCTTTGAACTGATCTGTAATCGCGCCTGCTGGGCCGCCTCGACATTAATTTCAAAACGGAGGCGCGCTCCGTCCAGCTTGAAACGGATGATGCCGCCTTTTGTGGCAAATCCAGGAGACTCCCCCACCGTCAGCAAGGGATTTCCGGCAAGCGTGGCCAGCGCCGGCCGGTCATGATTCCATGTCGCGGCGCTGACGAAAACAATATGGCAGCGTTTGGCGCCGGCCAGGTCGGTTACGGGCCGCACCACGACCGTCCGGTCGCCCGCTGTCTTACCACGGACCGCTTCTTGCAGTGCGCTTCCGAATGGATCCTCGCCGAGAACGCACAGCACGATCGGGCTGCTGGGGCTCGCGAACGACTGTGGCGGCCATTCGACGAACTTGATGAAGTTGAAAAGGTAGGCCGCCTTCATCTGATATTCTTCGATTTCCTGCCCGCCGCAGCAAACCGCTCCCAGGCTGGCTAGAAGCGCCGCGATGGTGAGCCGGGCTGTGATGCGCATCGACATCTAAAAGCGCCAGGTCAGCTTTGCAAACACGCTGCGTTCGATTCCGGTAGCATGTAACCCTAACTGGTCGGAGAATTCCCTGTGCCGGCGCTGCAACAGATTCTGCCCGATCATACTGAGTTCGAACGACTCCCCGATCCGCATTCCCACGCGGCTGTCCACGCGCGTGAAGGCCGGGATATTTCCATTCTTGAGGCCTCCTACATAAATCAGGGTTTGATCCCACTCCAGCCTGGAAGTCAGGTTGAGCAGAGAGCGAAATTGAATTTGGTGTTGTGGACTGTTGGACGCCACCGCCGGCGATCCGGGATCTGGAGTGCCGCGATTGCGCTGCGCGTCTAAACGAAAATATGCGTATCCGGGGCTGATCCTCCACCGGCGCGTAATATTCGAATCGAGAAAAAGCTCGACTCCATGCGAGCGCGCATGCGCGGCGTTGTCGAGTCTCTGCGGTAAGACCAGGTGCGGCGTTGGAATCGGGTTGAAATAGGGATTCTGCGGAACCGGCACCAGAAGATCCCGGTAGAAACCGATGAAGGCGGCTGCGTCCACGGAGAGCCGATTGCTGAACTGAGCGCGATAGCCCGCTTCGAAGTCGTGAAGTTGCTCGGCCGCCGCGCTGGAATCTCCCATGACCTCGATCACTCCGATTGGCGACGTGGGGACGAGGCCGACGTTGATCCGGACTCCTGTATCCTCCGAGCTCGGTTGCCGGATCGCCCGCGCGGCGGAAATCCAGAGAGCTTGCCGGGGCGCCGGATTCCACAGCATCTGCGCGCCGGGCTCGAATTCCAGGCCGGTGTAATCGTTATGTTCGACTTTCGTGCCCGCTGTCAGCCACAGGTGATCGGCTAGTTGTATTTCATCCTGCAGAAACGCGCTGAACAGCCGGTCAGTCTTGTCAGGAGGTTCCATGGCGACCGAATACCCGCGCCGGAATGTCGTTCCTGCGTTTCGCATTTCCAGGCCCCACACCAGGTCATGTCGCGAGCTTACCCCGATGTGGTGCTGAAAGGCCGCATCGATGATGTTGTGAGAGTACTCGATTCCTTGCTCCGCTCGACGAAAGTAATCGTCGTACAACTGCCAGGACATCTCCGACCCGTTGGCCAGTGTATGCGTCCAGCGGCCGAGCACGTTGCCGGTGCTCATCCCGATACGATCGTTGATAGTGGCTTCGAACGGCACGCCGTTTGAGAACACCAGCGATACCGTTTGACCCGCGACGTTTCGCTGAAAATCCCCTTGCACGGTAACGCGGTCTCGCGCCGCCAGCTTCCAGTCTGTCCGAAAGCCCGCATGCGACAGATACCAGCCGTCGTGGGACGGGCCGGATCCAAGCCCATCGAACCGATGGCTGTTGAAATATTTGCCGAACACCCGGAAGGCTCCCCGTCCGCCGAGTGGGCCGCCATAGCGTATGAAATCTTCGGCCCTGATCTGCGAACCGGCGGCCGCCGAGATCAGGCCGCCCTGGGTAGACTGGGCACTTTTGGTTAGGATATTGATGACGCCGTTGACTGCATTGGCGCCCCACACCGTTCCGCCCGGGCCGCGGATCACTTCGATGCGATCAATATTCTCCAGCGGAACGTCGACGGCATCCCACGCCACTCCGGAGTAGATCGGAACGTAGACCGACCGGCCGTCGACCAGCACCAGCACTTTGTTGGCGAACCGGTCGTTGAAACCGCGAACGCTGACCGCCCAGGCGTTGGCATCAATCTGTGCCACATTTACGCCGGGCACCAACCGCAGCAGGTCGGGAATGTTGGTGGCTCCGGAACGGCGAATATCTTCTGCGGTAATTACGTACACCGCCGCCGCGGCTCTTGACAGGTTCTGTTCCTTGGCCGCCACCGAGGTCACTTCCAGGTTCATCAGTTCTTCCAGGCTGAAATCAGTGAGAACCCGGCCGGGAGTGCCGGGTGGAGGCGCCTGGGAGAATAAAGGTGCTGTTAACGTCACCCACACGGCGCCGGCGGCCCGCCACACCCCGTTACTCGGACGTGCTGGACCACCGAAGCGCGCCATCAAAACCACTATCGGCGGGTCCTCACTGCACCCTTAGCAGAAGCGGCCGGCCGGCAGCCGTGCGTCCCGCCGATTCGCTCCCGTTACGACGACGGACGGGCAGCGCGCGAAAAGATGTTTTCGCGTAAAAAACACGTTATTTTCGCCCATATTACTTGTCGCGATGTGGTACTATGCCGAGTGGACCTCGCCGTGGTACGAAGTTCACCTATCCCTGAAGTGCGCCGCCGTAAATGAATCTACGCTCATTATTTAGCCTGTTTTCGTCCGACCTTGCCATTGATCTGGGAACGGCCAACACCCTGGTCTATGCCAAGGGCAAAGGTATTGTCGTCAATGAGCCTTCCATCGTCGCGATCAATAAGAACAGCGGCGAAGTGGAAGCCGTGGGTAAGGAGGCCAAGGAGATGTTGGGGCGCACGCCCGGCAACATCGTGGCCATCAAGCCCATGAAAGACGGCGTCATTGCTGATTTCAAAGTCACTGAGCGCATGCTGAACTACTTCATTCAGAAGGCGCACGGGCGGAAGATGCTGGTGCACCCCCGCATCGTCATCGGGGTTCCCAGCGAGATCACCCAGGTGGAAAAACGGGCGGTCATGGATTCGGCCTACCGCGCCAAAGCCAGCGAAGTCCATCTGGTCGAGCAGGCCATGGTGGCCGCCATCGGCGCCGGGCTCCCGATTACGGAACCGTCCGGGAATATGGTGGTCGATATCGGCGGCGGCACCACCGACGTCGCCGTCATCTCCCTTTCGGGCATTGTCTATTCCCGCTCGGTGCGCGTTGCCGGCAACGAGATGGACGACGCCGTGATGCAGTATTTAAAACGAAAATACAACCTGTTGATCGGCGAGCGCACGGCGGAAACCATCAAAATCGAAATCGGCTCGGCCTATCCTCTGGACAAGCAAATGACGATGGAGATTAAGGGGCGGAACCTGATTGAAGGGGTGCCGCGTACCATCACCATCGACGACAGCGAGATTCGAGAAGCGCTGTCGGAATGCGTGGCCATGATAGTCAATGCCATCCGGGTTGCCCTCGAGCGCACTCCCCCGGAATTGAGCGCGGATATTAGCGATCGAGGTATTGTGCTCACCGGCGGTGGTGCGCTATTGAAGAATCTGGACAAGCGCATTCGCGAAGAAACCGGTCTGCCGGTTTCGATCGCGGATGACCCGCTGGCTTCGGTGGTATTAGGAACCGGCCGTATGTTGAGTGATTTCCGGTTGTTGCGCAAGATTTCGATAGACTAAGGGTAGGGGCGGCTCCGCCCTATGGAATCGTTTCTCAATCGCTATCGCAATATCACAGTCTTGCTGTTGGTGATATTCGCGCAGCTGGTCTTGCTGGCGGTGCAGGTTCGAAACGATCAGGATGTCCGCATGATCCGCGTTTGGACTGTCACCGCGGTCACCCCCCTGGCGCGCGTGATGGAATCGCTGCGCGGGAGCAGTATCGGTTTCGTTCGCGACTACATCCTCCTCCACGATACCCATCAAGAGAACCGCCGGCTCCAGGCCGAACTCGACCGGATGAAGGTCGAGAATACCTTCCTGAAAAACGAGCTGAATATGGCGGAGCGGGCCAAGGCTCTGGCGGTGTTCCAGGAGCACACGCCTTCCAAGACCGTTGCCGCCAACGTGATCGGATCCGGCGCCGGAACCAATTCCAAGGTCGTGTTCACTGACCGTGGCTCCACCTCCGGAATCCAGCGCGGCATGGCCGTGGTCACGCCGGATGGCATCGTGGGGACGGTGATTGAGTCTTATCCGACCGCATCGGAAATCCTGCTGATTACCGATCCGGATTTCGCCGCCGGTGTGGTTTCGCAGAAGACCGGCGTGCGCGGCACGCTCAAGGGGCAGGGGACGCCGCTGTGCCGCGTGGATTACGTGCCGTTCGAAGAAAAGGTGGACGTGGGCGACTGGTTCTACACGTCCGGCGATGACCGCGTGTTTCCGCGCGGTTTTCCCGTGGGAATCGTGAAGGCCGTTCACCCGGGCCAGCCTTTCAAAGAAATTCTCGTCGAGCCGAGCGGGATGCATCGCGGTTTGGAAGATGTCCTGATCCTGCTGGAGGGCGTGCACCAGACTATTCCCAGCGAGCAGATGGCCTATCAGCCGGTGTATATTGCGCCTCCGCCTCCCGGCGGCCCAGCCGGGCCGGCCGAGCCGGCGGCTCCGGGCGGCACCGAAGCCGACAAGCTGCGCGCGCATTACAAAGCCGTCGGCGACGCGCAAAATCACAAGTTTGGAGAAGGGCTGCCCGGGAGCAAGCCGCCGGATTTCAATCTGGCATTAAAGCCCGGCCAGGCGCCGGTGAATGCGCCGCCAAAGGCCGTGCCGCAGCCGTCCCTGCCGGCCGCGAAACCAACCACTACGGCCGCGGCCCCGGCCAGTTCTCCGGCCCCGGGTCTCAGGCCTTCGGGCCCCGCAGCGGGTGACCCTGCCGCTGACCCCCAAACACCGGCTCCCGCTGCGGTTCCGGTTTCCGAGCGCCCGCATAACGAATGAGCTATTCGGGCGAAGAACGCATTCTCCTCAGCAGCCAGCGGGAAGGCCAGGTCTCGCGTTTTCATGTCGCCGTCATGGTGCTTGTGCCGCTGGCAGCCATCCTGTTCCAGGTCTATGTCCCCCTGTTCTTTCAATTCCTCGGATACCTGGAAATGCCCTTGCTGGTTGTGGTCTATTTTGCGCTGATGCGGCGCAGCCAGATCGGCGGTTTGCTGATCGGAGCGGTGATCGGGCTGGCTCAGGATTCGCTCTCCAAAGCGCCGCTCGGCATGTTCGGGATTGTGAAGACCATGGTCGGGTATTTTGCCGCGTCGGTGGGGGTTCGGCTGGACGTCGATAATGGGGTTATCCGGCTTTTTTTGGCTTATTTTTTCTACGTTTTCCACCAATTCTTTTATTGGCTTATGGCTCGCGCGCTGTTGGCCCAGCAAGTGGGTTTTGATTGGCAACGAACGTTAATTCTTGGGTTACTAAATGCGGTGGTGGCGGTAGCTTTATTTCATTTCCTCGATAAGCTGCGCGAAACCACCTGAATTGGCTAGAATAAAAGAAGAGTATAGGCTGCGCTCACTGTGATCCTGCCGCCGGTCGATTCGAATTCGGAAGTCAAAGTTTCCGAGCAGCCGCGTCTGCACGACGACACTCGTTTCGCCGGCCCGAAAATCGCGATATTTCAATATACCGGCGTAGCCATTTTCCTGTTTCTGATTTCCGGGTTCTGGAAGCTGCAGATTCAGAATCCCGAGTTCTACGACGAGCGGGCGCAGGCCAACAGCATCAAATCTGTGCCCATCCTGGCGCCGCGTGGCCGCATTCTGGACCGCGACGGGCGCGTGATTGTCGATAATCATTCCTCGTTCAGCTTGATTTTGGCTCGTGAATCCCTCAAGGAAGAGCACCTGCGCCCCATCGCGCAGGGTCTGGATCTCGACTACAGGGATCTCGCCGCCCGGGTGCGCCGCTTCAAATCGCAGCCGAAGTACGTCCCGATCGTCATCAAAGAAGAGCTGTCGCCGGCGGACCTGGCGTTTGTCAATTCCCACCACGAGTTCTTTCCGGAACTGGTGCTGATCGAGGCGCAGCGCCGCTTGTACCCGCAGAACGGCATGCTGGCTCACGTGATCGGGTACACGGGTGAAATCAGCGAAGACGAGCTGGATTTACCGGAGTTCGCCAAGTATGACCCCGGCGACGTCATTGGAAAATTCGGCATCGAGCGCGAGTACAACAGCACATTGATGGGTGTCGACGGGCAGCGCCAGGTGGTCGTCGATAACCGTGGGCAGGTGCGCCAGGTAATCGGCAACAAGCCGGCCGTTCCCGGGAAAGATATCCAGCTCAGCATCGATCTCGACCTGCAAGCCGTGGCGGAACTTTCCATGGACGGGCGCAACGGCGCGGTGGTCGCTTTGGATCCGCGCACGGGCGAAGTCCTGGCCATGGTCAGCCGGCCGACCTTCGATGCCAACAAGTTCGCGGTGCGCATCAAGGCCAAAGATTGGAAGGAAATCGCCGATAATCCCGAGCATCCCATGCTCAACCGCGCGATCCAGGCGCAGCAGGCGCCCGGCTCGACTTTCAAGCCGTTTGTTGCCTTAGCGGGCCTCGAGACCGGGACCATCGACGATCAGTTCTCGGTGCATTGTTCGGGCGGCGTCAGCCTGTACGGACATTACCAACATTGCTGGGTGAAAAGCGGGCACGGCGCCGTTTCCCTTCACAAGGGAATCGTTCAATCCTGCGATGTTTACTTTTACACGGTCGGCGCCAAGCTGGGGATCGACAACATTGCCAAGTACGCCAACCTCGCGGGCATGGGAGAGGCGACCGGAATCGATCTGCCGCATGAAGCGATCGGCATCGTTCCCTCGGAAAAGTGGAAGCTGCGCAATTTCCGCCAGAAGTGGTACGCGGGAGAGACGCCGTCGGTTGCGATCGGGCAAGGCGCCCTTACGGTGACGCCGCTTCAACTCGCGCGGGCCATCGGCGGCGTGGCGATGGGTGGTATCTGGCATCACCCGCACCTGCTCAAAGCCCTCGATACAACCGATAAGGCGGAGGTCTGGCAGCTCAATCCCGACAACGTCAGCAAGGTTGTGGATGGCATGTACGGCGTGGTCAACGAAGGCGGCACCGGTGGTCGCGCCCGCATTCCCGGAATCGACGTCTGCGGCAAGACCGGCTCGGCACAACTGGCTTCCAATGACTACCTGAAGGGAACCGCGGCCGGCCGCAATCTGAAGGACAACGCATGGTTTGAAGGGTATGCCCCGTGTCACGCTCCGGAGATTGTGGTTGTCTCGCTGTTCGAGCATGGCGAGCACGGGCAGTTCGCCGCTCCGATCGTCCGCGATGTTATGAAAGCGTACTTCGACAAGAAGGCGCGGCTTTCGACCGAAGCCCAGCAGAAGCAGGCGCAGCTCACGGCGCAACTCAGCACCGTGAGCAGTCTGGGCCTGCCGCAGGCGGCTCCCGCGGTCGTCCCGGAGAAGCCGGCTGCGCCTCCTGAAACCCATCTGATTTATCACGAGCAGGTGGACGAGCCGCCGGCGGCTCAGCAATAATATGGCGCGCTATCTTTCCCGCCGCGATATCGATTGGCCTCTGCTGCTGATCACATTGCTGATCTGTGCCGTGGGCGTGCTGCAGATCTTCAGCGCCACGCGCGATACCATCTGGCAGGACGCCTGGTGGAAGCAGATCCTTTACGTGTTTCTCGGCCTGTTCCTGATGTGGGTCATCATGGTGGTGGACTATCACACCCTGCTCCACCACGTGCCGTTGATGTACATCCTATCGGTGCTGGCGCTGGCCGGAACCTATGCGGTCGGCAAGACGGTTTTTGGCTCGCGCCGCTGGATTCCGCTCGCGGGCGGCTTCCATTTGCAAGTCTCGGAATTTGTCAAGCTGGTGATAATATTGTTGGTAGCCCGCTACCTGACCGAGTTGAAAAAAGACGAACTGGAAATCAAGGAGATGCTGAAGCTCGCGGGCTTGGTGGTGATTCCCACGGCGCTGGTTCTCAAGCAGCCGGACCTGGGGACTTCGCTCACTTATCTGGCCGTTCTGGTGGTTGGCGCGTTTCTGGCGGGGCTGCGGTGGAAATACATCGCCGCCATCGGTATCGTGACCGTGCTGGTGCTGCCAATTACTTATAGTTTTTTGAAGCCTTATCAAAAGGCGCGGCTGGTCAGTTTCATGGATCCCGAACGCGATCCGCAGGGCACGGGATATCAGTTGATTCAGTCTCAGATCGCGGTGGGCGCAGGTGGTATGTTTGGCAAAGGACCGCTCAAAGGAACGCAGACCCAGTTGCGGTTCCTGCCGGTCCCGCACACGGATTTCATCTTCTCGGCTTTCTCTGAGGAGCATGGATTCGTGGGCGTCATCATGGTGTTGTCGTTGTTTTTCATTATGATTATGCGCATCGTCCAGAATGCGCAGACGGCGCCCGATCGCGCCGGCATGTATATCTGTATGGGGGTGGCGGCGCTGCTGCTATTCCATATGCTGGTGAATGTCGGGATGGTGGTGGGGCGCATGCCGGTGACCGGCATCCCACTGCCGTTCATGAGCGCCGGGGGGTCCAATCTCTGGTCGAATTTCTTGGCTTTGGGGCTGGTCAATAACGTCCGCCTCAGAAGGTTTGTGAATTAAACGATTCTTGGGGAGCCTTTTAGAGACCCTCGGGACGGTGGTTCGATGCCATCCCCGGAAAGAGGAGCGGTTCCCGGCCGGTGCGTGTAGAGGAAAAGACTCCACGCCGGCCCGCGTGAGTTTGTAGTTGGCAGTGCTCGATGCGCCCCCCTGGGGGTGTATTGAAACCACGCAGGACACGCCCACCTTTTCATCCGTCTCCGTTGCTCTGCGCTCCCGCAGGGAGGCAGTCGATGTCGAAGGAATTGGTGATCTCGGCGAGCCGCCGCGAGACACGCGTGGCGATTGTTGACGACGATCAGGTAGTCGAAATTTATCACCAGCGGGAGAACGAATACTCGCTGGCGGGTAGCATTCATAAAGGCAGAGTGACCCGCGTGTTGCCGGGCATGCAATCGGCATTTGTCGATATCGGCCTGGATCGGGACGCATTTCTCTACGTCTCGGACTTCTTCGAAGACAACGAAGAATACGACAAGATCGTCACGTCCGTGGAGGAGAAGGTCCTCAAGCTGGACCGCACGCCGCCGCCCGTTCCGGTAACCGGGGCGGCGACCGGGCTCGAGGCTGTGGTGGTGCCGCCGCCCGAAATCCCTGCCGCCGCCGCGGAAGCGGCGCCCGCGTCCGCGCCGCAGGCTGCCCCAACTCCGCCCCCTGCCGAACAGCGCTGGGACGATCGGGACCGCCGTGGAAGGCGGGGCCGCCGCCGCGGCCGGGGACAAAGGGGTCGAGGCCTGCCTGATTCGAAATTCTATTCGCCGGGCGGACGTCCTCCTGCCGAGGCCGAGCCGGCTCCGCCGCAGCGCGAAGCGGCTGAAGCCTCTGAACCGCCCGCCACCACTCCGGTCAGCGGCACGCCGCGCGATGATTTCTTCGTCCTGCCCGGCGAATCGCTCGCCAAGTACACTCATCCGGACGACGAGGCGGAAAACGGGAGCCTGGAAAGCGCTTCTCCGGAGCCGGAATCCGCCGCGGATGAATCGCCCGACCCGGAAGCCGTGGAAGCCGTTGCTCTCGAACGGCAGGACACGGCGGCTGAGTCCGGTGCAGCAATATCGCCGGCAGGCGAGCAATCGGCCGAGCCGGCGGCTTTCGTTCCGCAACCGGACCCCGAGACCGCCGAAGCGCTCGAACTGGTGGCGGAGGAGACCCCGGAACCAGGCGAAGGAGAACTTGCAGAGGCGCGCGAATCGTCTGAAATCCTCAGCGCTTACGATGCAGAACCGGAAGTAGCACAAGAGACTGCCACGGATGGCTCCGAGACCGGAGAGGCCGCGGCAGCGGCGGCGGGCGGGCTCAGCGCCACGCAGCGCGAGCAGGCGCCGCGTTATCCGCACCGGGTGTCGCGCCGCATGCGGCGGCGGGGCCGCGGAGGCATGCCGGAAACCGGACGAGGACCCCAGCACGAAGCCCGGCCTCAAGAAAGCGGGCCGAAAGGCGCGGTGGAAACCCGGGCGGCGGCTGCTCCCACCGGCAAACCGGGCACTCCTTCAATCAGCGATCTGCTCAAAGAAGGCCAGGAGATCATCGTGCAAATCGCCAAGGAGCCGCTGGGCCAGAAAGGCGCGCGCATCACCTCGCACATCGCGTTGCCCGGCCGGTTCCTGGTTTATATGCCGACCGTCGATCACATCGGCGTGTCGCGCAAGATTCCGAGCGACGAAGAACGCAGCCGCTTGAAGCGCGTTTTGCAGAATAACCGGACCGGCATCCCGGGCGGTTTCATCGTCCGCACCGCGGGCGACGGCCATACCGAGGAGGAACTCCGGGCCGACATGATGTTCCTCTATAACCTGTGGCTCGATCTGCGCCAGAAGGCCGAGCGGCGGCCCGCGCCGGCGCTGCTGCATCATGATCTTAACGTGGTCGAGCGCGTGCTCCGGGATCAGCTGACGTCGTCGTTCAAAAGCATCTGGGTCGATAACGAGGAAGTCTACGAGAGCGTGCTGCAGTTCGTGCAGCGATTCCAACCGGCTCTGGTCAACCGCGTGAAGCTCTACACGCGCGCCAATCCGATTTTCGACGAGTTCAACATTACTTCCGAGCTGGAGAAGGCGTTGCGTCCGAAAGTGTGGCTGAAATCGGGCGGCTACATCGTAATTAACCAGACCGAGGCGCTGGTGGCGATTGACGTGAACACCGGCAAGTTCGTAGGCAAGTCGAACCGGCTGGAGGATACGATCGTCAAGACCAACACGGATGCCATCAAGGAAATCGTCCGCCAAATCCGGTTGCGCGATCTGGGCGGCATTATCGTGGTCGACTTCATCGACATGGACGAGCGCAAGAACCGGCAGAAGGTCATGCAGACGCTCGAAGAAGCGATGCGGGCCGATCGAGCGCCCTACAAAATTCTGCAGTTCAACGATTTCGGGCTGGTGGCAATCACGCGCAAACGCGTGAAGCAGAGCCTGGAGCGGACCCTGTGCACGCCGTGCCCGTATTGCGAGGGCGCCGGCTACGTAAAGAGCCCGCAGACGCTGGTGGGTGAGATTCTCCAGGAAGCCCACAAGATCGCTAAAAGCCTCGAAGGCAATAATGTGATGCTGCGCGTGGCGCCCGATGTCGCCAAGCTGCTTAAGTCGAATCAGAACTCGTTTCTGCAGGAGATCGAGGAAGTGTTGGGGCGGACCGTGATCGTGAAGAGCGATCCGCTGCTGCACCAGGAAAAGTTCGACCTCGCGTAAAAGAGCGGGACCGGGCGGTCCCGCCGCATGCCACAATAAATATCTCGGCCCCATTTCAGAGTGGAGGAATCCAGTGCGCCATTCCTGGAAAGCGATACGTATGCTTCTTGTGCCTGCCGGCGCGGTGCTGCTGGCCAGCGCACAGGGCAACAAGACCGGACCCGACACCATCATCTTCGTCAATGGGGACAAACTGGCGGGCACGTTTGTGCGGTCGACCGGTACATCGGTAACCTTCAAGAGCGACGTGCTGGGCGACCTGACGATCGACTGGAGCAAGGTGCGGGAGCTGGATACGGCCGGCAAGGTCGCGGTGATTCGCAAAGGCGTGAAATTCCGCCGCAAACAGACGCCGCTGGATATTCCGATCGGCACGTTGGCGATGCAGGAGCAGAAGCTGCAGATCACGCCCGCGCCGGGCTCGCCGGCGCAGTCCATTCCTGTGGCGGATGCGTCGGTGGTGCTCGACGAACCCACATTCCAAAAAGCGGCGAACCGGTCGCCTGGAATCTTTTCCGACTGGACAGGCGCGATCACGTTCGGCGCCACGCTGGTGCAGGCGACACAATCGAACCGCACTCTGGCCGCCGCGGTAAACTTGGTGCGGGCCGAGCCGGCCGAGGACTGGTTGAACCCGAGCTATCGCACCTTGTTCGCGTATTCGGAAGCTTATGGCAAGTTGACGCAGCCCGGCACGCTTGCCATCAAAACGTCGATCTTCCACGCGGCAGTCGAGCAGGACAAGTATTTTTCGCGCTCGGTATTCGGGTTCGGGCAGGCGGATTTCGATCACAACTACTCCCAAGGGTTAGATCTGCAGCAGACCTATAACGGCGGAATCGGCTGGACAGCCGTGAACAACGCGGTCGAAGAGCTGGATTTGAAGGCCAGCGTCAGCTACATCCGGGAGCAGTTCTTGGCGGGACCGGATGGAGTCACGCCCGCGAGCCAGAATCTGATTGGTTCCGTATTCGCAGAGCGGTATCACCGGAAACTGCCGCGGGGCGCGTTGCTCGATCAGAGTCTGTCGGCGACGCCGGCGTGGAACAACACGCAAGCATATTCAGCGGCGTTCAACACGCTACTCACGATTCCCGTGTATAAACACCTGAGCGGATCGACCAGCATAACGGACACATTCCTCAACAATCCGCCGGCCGGATTCAAGAAGAACTCGTTCCAGTTTACGCTGGGTCTGACATACACGCTGCAATAGAGGCGCGCTATGGCTGGTGCGCCGAGTATTGCGGCTGGGGCGGATTCAACTTGATTTCGATGGTTTTCTCGGGCTCGGTGACCTCGAACATCTGCCCGAAGGTTTGGTAGCCTTTGGCGATGATCTGCACCCGGATGGTGCCTTGCGGGATCTCGGGAATGCTGGCTTCGCCTTCCTGGTTGGTGCGCAGTTCGTAGGTGGTGCGAACCTTTTTGCCCAGCTTGATGTAATTGCGCCCCTGGACGAAGCGGACGATGACTCCGGCGCGGTCGATGGGCCTGCCGCTGTCGTTCTTCACCGACACCGTGAGCTTGGTCATTTCGGCGGCGTGGGCCGCGAAGGCGGCGGCCAGCAGCGCGAACACACCAATTCCGCAGGAAAACCATCCCCGATTCCGCATATTTTGATTATACGCGCCGCTGGTACAATAGAAGTGTAGTACCTGCCAATCGCGTCACTGTGGGGGCGCAACGGATTCGACGGGATCGAATCGTGGTGGGGAGGCGTGCCGGGTTCCGAGCTCCCGTTAAACGATCGGAAAACCAAAACTGCCAATCAGCAGTTTGCTTACGCTGCCTAATTAATTAGGGAGCCGCTCCAGCCGCTGAGCCCGCGCGGCGGTGAGTGAGCGTCATTTTGCGGGATGGGCCAAAGGCTTCGGTCCGGAGCCGGCGGCTGACACTCAATCGGGCTAGGTTGCCGCACTTCTCGCCGGTTCTTAGGCGGCCGCCGAAAAATCTGAGCCGGCTACGCACGTAGTCTCTTCACGACGAGCTTTCTCGGACGGGGGTTCAACTCCCCCCGCCTCCACCAAATCCTCAATTAGGGCCGCGTGGGATGCATCGGCGGCTGAAGTCCTCGTGTATCCCCCCGTGTTTCCGGCCAGGCGGTCCGGCAGTGTGGGCAGTTCGGACCTTTCGCGGCGCAGGAAACGCAGACCATCAACCCACATCGCGCGCACTGCCGGGGTCCCGAATCCGACAGTCGATTTCCGGTTTTACTCCGTTACTGCTTCATCATCATGAATTTGGTAGTGCCGCCTCCCAACTTGTCTTCGCTCACAACCGTAATCAAGCGCCCATCTGCCGACACGGTCAGGCGGGAAATCACGACGACTTTTCCAGCTTTCTTCGTGGTTTCCTCAATGGTGTTTGCATCTACTCGCTTCACTGCCACCGTATCAGAGGCTAGATCACCTTTGAGTGGGTAGTCCTTTCCATCGAATTTAGCGGTGTAAGACACTCCGCCGCCGTTTGTAACAGAAACTTCATCGGTGGTCACCTTGTAAGTTGTGGTGAGCGCGGCCGCTGTCACATCCTGTTCCTTTTCTGTTCGCCATGCGCCAGAAAGCAGATGAGATCCGGGTGCACCTTTTTCGACTCTGACCTGAACCACAGTGACATCAACAGGCGTCTTGCTGTTGGGTGGATACTGAACGATCTTCCTGATCGACCGATTGCCCGTTTCATCAACGGTGACCGTTTGAGCACCGAGAATCTTCCCATCTTTCTTTATTGTCATGGAGGCGGAGTGTGCGTCAATAACCTTGACGTTCATTGTGTCGTAGACGGGAGTGCCAGTCACTTTCTGATCCGTTCCGTCGGCTTTAATTTTGAAGGGTGGACTGCACGAAAAGCATGAATAGATGCCATTGGCAATTTCAACTTTATCGGGTCTTTGCGGGAACTCTGCTGAATTGAGATCCGCTTTCCACGTGCCATCAAACGGACTTGCAGCAAACGCACTTACCGCCGCAAGGAGGAATACCAATAGGCGCATCTTCACTACCTCCACTAATGAATTGGATTAGTATACACGGTTCGTTCAGGAGTTCAACAGATTTTATTTCTCCATTAAGGCCTTCAATCTTGAGTAGTACCAAGTAGCTAGAATTTCCATGCGGTCCATATCATCTCATTCACAAATGACGGAACCTGCCCGGCCGCAACAACGCATTTCTCGAGAGGAAGGCGAAGGAAGCTTATCGAAGGATTTCCCCGGAAAACTACATCACTCGTGGAACATACTCAGGGGGCAGATCAACAAGATGACCGCAGGCAGGAGAGAATGGTGGGCGGAGTACCGGAAGCGTCTTCGCCTTTGGCGGCCGTGCTGTTCTGCGGATGGGATTTTTGCGCTTCACTGACTTTTCGAACAATTCCGTTTCCCACCGACATCGCTCCCGACCAAAACGATAGCGTGTCGGCGGCCCCATCACCGGCTCGGCCGCCATGGCCGTCGGTGTCCACGGCAAATCACGGTGCCGGCCGATGCGCATGGGTCGGCCCGGACGGCCCGCACACAAACAGCAGACCGCGCAATCATGGAGGCCGCCCTGATTGGCTTGCAACTTCAGCTTGAGCAGATCGACAAGAGGATGGGCGAACTTCGCCGCCAGTTTGGTGGGCGGATTGGCGCAACCGCTAGAAGACGGCGTAACGGCGCCCGGGCGCCTCGCTTGCGTACCAGCGGGATCAATCCTCTCGACGCCGCGGGGGGAACACGGAACGGGCGGATGACTTGTTTGGCGAAGGTTCCCGTTGACGTGTTGGGTCGCTGGAGGCGAGATCGATGTTCCGGGTTACAAACCCCGTGTACAATCCGCGTGCAATGAACCCGCCGAAGCCGCCGAAAATGCCGTATATGCCGAATTTCGAATCTGCAACTTACAGATAAAGCAATTACTTAAATCGAACCCCCCGCCTCCACCAACTCTCACGACCGCGTCGGATGCATCGGCGGCTGCGGGTCCTGTCTTTGCGCCGGTAGGCCGGGGCCCGGCCAGGCGCTTCGGCAGTGCGGGCAATTTAACCCTCTCCCGGCGCAGGAACAGCAGACGATCAACCCGCAGCGTGCGCAATTCCGGGCTCCCGAATCCAGTTGTTTATGGCAAAGCATACACGCGTTCGCGGCATTCCGTTCGGATCGGATCATGCGCCAAAAGAAGATACCTAGGCCAACCGTCGCAAGAGCCGCGACCGTAAGAAGAAGAACGACGACTTGCATACTCGTTGCGGAGAGTCCGCAACCACCATTATTGCGCTTGGAATCGTCAGAAGCTTGACATGCATGACTGCGAGTCGCGAGCGTGATCAGATAGGCGCCGCAAGCCAAGTGTAAGAACACCAACAAGGCGCGCCTGCTCTCCAGGTGAGATGGTGCGGACTTGGGCGGTCAACTGCACTCTACTCTGCGATGCGAGTACCCGTTCCCGCCCTGTTACCAATCGCACTGATCGGCGTTGCGGCCATACCGGCGCAGGCTCCGCCAAAGATGGTGCGAATTCCCGAGATTCCCTTCGTCGCGACGTCAGACGAGGTGGCCGAGGCTATGCTGCGTCTCGCCGGCGTGGGCGAGCGTGACGTCGTTTATGATCTCGGCTGCGGCGACGGCGGCATCGTGATCAAGGCAGCGCAGCATCATCGCGCGCGCGGGGTCGGCGTCGATCTCAACCCAGACCTCATCCGGCGGGCCCGCGTCCACGCCGATCAGGCAGGTGTCGGAAACAGCGTGCGGTTTGAAGTGAACGATCTCTTCGAGACTGATCTTCACGACGCCACGGTTGTGGCTCTTTACCTTGTTCCGGAAATGAACATGCGGCTGCGGCCCAAGCTGTTGCGAGAACTCAGGGCTGGGAGCCGCATCGTGTCGCATAACTTCGCTATGGGGGATTGGCCTCCGGACAAAGAGGAAGTGGTGGATGGGCAAAAGATCTATCTTTGGACGATCCGGGGCACGGACTAGCGCGACGGGTATGCCTCGCGCGGGCTGGCTGCTCCTTTTGATGCGCGGCCCGGGCGCTCTCGATCTGCTCGTCGATGCGCCGACTGACGGTGCGCTCGCGAACCTGAGCTTCCACCTGCCATTTTAAAATCTGGAGATCCGAAGGTGCCGGCTCTTGCGCCAGGGCGGTCCAGGCCAGCACGAAAATCCCGAAACACCGGGTCATTGTATATTCCTCAATTCCTCCATCGGTGTTTCGGCTTATTCCGTTTAGGGGATGCACGGACACTCCGGCTGTACGTGTCAGGCTGCCCCGCTCAGGCGAGCCAACAAGTCCTGTAGCGTGGCGGCTTCCGCGGGTGAAAGCGCCGTCATCAGGTGAGCGATCAGCTTGAGCTGACGAGGGAGGCTACGGTCCACCGCGGCGCGCCCTTCAGGGGTAATCTGCAGCCGGTTCACGCGGCGGTCGGTTTCCGAGGCCTGGCGCTCCACCAGGCCGCGCGCGCTCAGACGGTCGATCAAACCCACGACGTTCCCTTTTGTCACCAATAAGTGATCGGCGAGCTCCTGCTGGCTGATCGCGCCTCGTTTCGCCAGCGCCACCAACGCGTCAAATTGAGCGAGCGTCAGGTCGTCATCGCGCAGGTCGGCCGAGATGCGCGCCTCGATGAAATTATAGGCGCGTACCAGCTGCAGCCATGCGGTAAAGCCGTGAGGTTTCACCGCACCGTGCACGGCGCTGGAGAGAATTTCGAGTCGTCCGGCTCCTTCTTGAAATCGGTGCTGGTGACGAAGGGGGTGAACAGATAGACCGGATCGTTCACGATCGTGGTGACCGTGAACCAGGTGTCTCCATTCGGTTCGCGAAACAAGTCGTAGTATTCGGTCAGCGCGGTTTTATCGCTGTAGGGAACACCGTTCTTGCGAAGATAGCCTTCGCGCAGGTTGGTGGTGGCGACTTCGAGACTGCGGGAATGCGCGCCGAAGCGCGGCGAGATTCCGACCGGTAAACCGTTGCCTTCCGGGGGCAGGGAAGGCTCCCAACGCGCGGCCGAGTACCCCTGCCAGGAGGGCGCGGGCAGTTTTTCCGGCTTGGGGCCGAAGTGGAAGGTGCGCGTCTGGCGGCCCTGGTCGAGCTCGAGTTTGAGAGTGTTTTCATCCTGCCACGCAATGCGCACGCGGCCGGGGATGCGCATCACCGCGGGCGCGCCGTAAGCTTTGCATTGCAAGCCGGCCGCTTCGTCCTTAGCCGGATCCCAGCCATCGATCACTTTGCGCGCATCGGGCTTGTAGGGAATGCTGGCGGCGTCGCCTTTGAGCGGGGTGAGCATGCGCCAGCGCCAGTCCTCGGCCACGATCGATACCCAATTGCCGGTCAGATCGACGGGTGCGGCCTCGCGGCCGGATTTCGGCGGCGCGGCCGGAGGCGGCGGTCCGAACTGCGACCAGCTCAACCCGGCGAAGAATAGTGTCACGGCGAATGATTTCATGGCTTCGCTACCTCTTCGTCAGGCTTCGGTACACGGCTTCGACGAACTGATCGGGTTTGACGAAGCTATCGGCTGTTACGTATTCGGTGTCGTAATCGCTCGTGGGGCGCGCGGCTTTGATCTGCTCGATCGTCATCTTTCGCTTGATCATGTCCTGGATGCGGTCGCGCACGATGACCACCATATCCCGGAATTCCACGACGTCGGCTTCGTCGCACACCCGGCCGTGGCCCGGGATGACGTAGGTGCCGCCTTCCTGCGTGTGACCGGGCACCGTGAGATCGAGGATGTGATCCAGCGCGGCGATCTCTCCCTGCACGCTACCGCCGTGATCGATATCGAGGAACGGGTAGCCGCCGGGTGTGAAGATGTCGCCGGTGGCGACGACGTCGGAGCCGCGAAATAAGATTACGCTGTCGCCATCCGTGTGAGCATTGGGTTCGTGATAGATGATGACGGCTTCGCCGTTCATGCGCAGATCTTTGAACGGAGTGAAGTACTCGTCGACGGGCATGCCTTCCACGGGCAGGGCCGGTTGGCTCTTCGCCAGCCGGTTGAGCACATTTTCATGGCCAATGATTTTAAGGGGCGCGCCTTTGAGGTCCGGCTCGGCCAAGCGGGCCAGAGCCGCGTTGCCGCCGACGTGATCGGCGTGAAAATGGGTGTTGACGATGAACAGCACCGGGCCTTGATTCAGCTTGCGGATCTCGGCCATGAGTTTCGGAGCCAGCGGAGCGAATTCGGTATCGACGATCAGCACACCGTCGCCGCCCACTTGCACCGCGCTGTTGCCGCCGGCGCCGGTCATCATGTATACACGGCCTTGGACGCGCTGCACCTGCATCTGGATCTTGTCAAAGTCGGGCTGCTGGGGCATTGCGCATGCGGCAAGCAGCAGGAACAGTGGAATGCTTCTCATAGGTGGTTACCGGCTGCGCGGAGCGACCAGGCACGTCGGGTTATCCTGCGCGCCGCAATTGCAGTAGCGGTCGCACGCGGCTTTCGGCTTCTCGGGCGCGCCGATCTTCTGGCGATACTCCGGATACATGGTCTCTTCGCCGCCGCGCATGACGGCCGAAGGCAGCGCGTACCACTCCGAGACTTCCTTCAAGAACGGGTTCGTTCCGGGCAAATGATTGGGGACGTAGTCGGGACGCGGTTTGGGCAATTCCTGGTTGTATTCGCAAACATCGCGGCCCATGCGCTGGCCGGGATCGGAGACCCAGCTTTGACTGCGCTCCAGCGGCGCCGTCAGGAAGACGGGGTCGGTAATCACCGTAATCACCGTCAGGTAATTACCGTGCCGCACCCAATGTTCGGTGAATGTGGCTTTGTCGCTGCGCGGAAGGCCGTTGCGGCGAAGATAACTCTCCTTCAGGTGCGTGGTGTAAACGTTGAGCATGTTGCCGTCCCACGTCGCTGTGGAAAAGCCCTGCCAGGTGTGAGGCGCGAGCGGGCCGGGATGCGGGCGGCCGTCCAGCCAGACCGTCCGCTCCATTTCCTGGAATCCCATGCGGGTATGCCAGGCGACCAGTTGCTGGGTTGTGGGGTCCAGCACGGCATCGATCCGCATATTGGAGAGACCGCGCATCGAATAGTCGCCCCCGTGGGGGCGGCACTGATATTCGGTCACGATGGAGATCCGGTCGGCGTCATAGCTGTCGCCGCGCAGGCGGGCCGCATCGTTGACCGGGATACCCATGTAGTCGCCGAGTTCCGGCCCGGGAATGCGCTCCGGCAGATCCTCGTGGAACAGCGGCGCCCAAGCCCCGGAGAAATCGACCTGGGCCTGGACGGGCATGGCTGGCAGGGACAGCAGGGCTAAACCGGCGAACAAGGCGAACCGTCGCGCCATCATTTTCCTCCCGTGAGTATCGTTCATGTATAAACGAATCTCATGGGGCTGTCAAGCGATAGCCATATCGGGCTGCCGCCAGATGTCCTGCAACGAAAAGCGCTCCGGTCACGTCAGCAGATGACAGATCGGAATTAATGGCAGCTCATCCAGGAGGGCCGCGCATCCGGATTCAAACGCTGGCCGGATTGTTCGCGCTGACCATGGCCGCCGTGTTCGTGCACGGCTATCATCTCGGCGTGGACGACGCGGAGATCTATCTTCCGGGGATCAAAAGAGCCGCTGATCCGCAGCTTTTTCCTTTCGCGAGCGAGTTCTTCATGTCGCACGCGAATCTTTCATTATTCTCGAACCTGGTCGGCGGCTTTGCGCGGCTGAGTCATCTGCCGGTGGATATCGTAATTTTTCTTTGCCACGGATTCGGGATTTTTCTGTTAATGGCGGCGGCCTGGCGTCTGGCAGGTGCGTGCTTCAACAACGCCGCCGCCCGCTGGGGCGCGGTAATGCTGCTGGCCGGCGCGCTGAGCACCCCGGTGGCCGGCACCGCGCTGGCAATTTTCGATCCGTATGTGACGGCGCGGACGCTTTCGGCCCCGGCCAGCCTGTTCGCGGTCGCCTGCTATCTGTCGAATCAGCGGAGACGCATGGTGGCGTGGCTCCTGCTCACAGCTGTCGTGCACCCGCAAATGAGCTTCTATGTTGTGGTGCTCGTCGCATGTCTGGCGCTGGAGCGCCGTGTTTCGGCCCGGCCCGGGGCGGCGGCATGCGCCATGGCAATTCCGTTCTTTTGGGGAGTCGGCCCGGCGATGGGTCCGGCGCGCGAAGCCCTTCTTTCGCGCACGTACTTCTTCCTTTCGAAATGGGCATGGTACGAAGTCGTCGGGATCTTCGCTCCCCTGGCGCTGCTCTGGTGGTTTTCGTCGCGGCCGCCCCGCGCGACCAGCCCAGGTTTTCAACGGCTGGCACGAACGCTGGTGCCGTTCGGGCTGATGTTTACCGCGGCCGGAGCAGTGTTGAGCTTCGTGCGGCCCCTGGAGAATTTCACCCGCTTGCAGCCGATGCGGTCGTTTCACCTGATTTACATGATTTTCTTTGTGCAGCTCGGCGGCGTGCTGGTCGAGTATGTGACGCGCCGCAGCGTCTGGCGGTGGCTGGCCTTGTTCGTGCCTCTGGCGTGCGGCACTGGGCTTTTGCAGAAGGCCTCGTTCCCATTCAGCTCGCACATTGAATGGCCGGGATCGGACGGGGGAAACCACTGGGTAGCGGCTTTCTTGTGGATCCGCGGCCATACGCCGAAAGACGCCGTGTTCGGCCTCGATCCCAACTACATGGCGTCACCCGAGGACGATCAACACGGGTTCCGGGCGGTGGCGGAGCGCAGCGCTCTTGCCGACAACGTGAAGGACAGCGGCGCCGTGTCCCTGTTTCCGCAACTGGCCGTGCACTGGAAGAGCCAGGTGCTGGCGCAGACCGGATGGCAGAGCTTCCGCCGCCCTGATTTCGAGCGGTTGGCGCATCAATATCCCGTCACCTGGATTGTCGCGGGCAAACCGGATCCGCCCGGCTTGGTATGCCCTTACGACAACGGCGCAGTCGCGGTTTGCCGAATCGACGCCGGTGCGGACCTTCTGCGGACCCAAAGTGTTGGATTCGAGAAGAAAAAAGCGCAAAGCGCATCTTGGGCCGGCGCCGCGCCTCGGTGATCTTAAGGACTCCGGGTTTTCCCCTGCCGGCTTGAAAATTTGTCACCGCTGCCACAGATCAAACACCATTCTGTGACATTTCTCGCTGGCCCACCGTACAAAACAGTTTCGCAGTCCTACGTCGTACCGGCGCTTTTGAGCTGTTCGGGCCCCGCGCTGTAAGCACACGCCCATTGGCGATCGGCGTGTTTTGTTTTGCCAACCGTAGGTTGTGTGAAGGCCCCAGCCCTGACACTTGCGAGGCGCGGGCTTTTTTAACAGTACCTATCTGGAAAGGAAGATGGAATGCGAAAAACGTGTCTTATAGCCCTCGCGGCGGGGATCTTCGCAACCTGCGCGTTAGGGGCAACGGTCAATGTTCCGGCCACAACGACGGATCAAACGCTGAGCTTTGTATTCAGCGATGGTGGCGGAGACACCATAAACCTGGTGGGCCAGGACGGGATCCTCGCTTTGGACAACAGTGCTACCAGCACCGATACAATCTTCACCGGGACCTACAATACCGTCTCTACGACGAACACCGGTGTGCGAAAGTTCAATTTTATGTATCCGCTGACCCTGGGGGGAATCACACACACGATCAGCCAGCCCGCAACATGGACCATCACCTTAGGAGCCGATACCTTCGTGGCCGACGCAGGAACGCCGGTTGCCTTTGCTACTTCGATGGGCACTTGGAATGTGACGGCCGATCCCTTCACGGTCAATAACGGTGCTGAGGTGGGTAGCGTTCCCTTCACCGTAAGAGCCGGTTTCGCGCCGACGCCCGGCGGCGGCCCGGGCACATCGGTCCCCGAGCCGGCTACGCTCAGTCTGCTCGGCAGCGGGTTAGCCGCGCTGCTGCTGGTACGCCGCAAACTTCCGGCGCGGCCTTAAGCGTCTGATCCAAGCTAATGTTTGCGTTTGAGGAGTTCCGCTTCTCACCATGTGAGCGGAACTCTTCTCGTTTTTCTGGAGACGTACTGCAGAAGGTCCAAGCCGCGCCGCCGGCGGCTGCACCGGAGCAGTGCGGCTCGCATGCACCTATCGGTTGCCTGGGCTGAACTGATGGGCGTTGGTATCGCGGCCTTGCTTCTCCAGTTCGCGAGCGCCTTTGAGCGCGTTCAGCATCATGTAGTTGCCTTCGTGGCAGGCGTACTCGTAGATGGGGTAACTGTTATCGAGCGTATAGGGGTAGTGAATGGTCCACGGCCTGGTCCACGTGCCGGGATCGCTGATGGTGGCATCGTAGCTGAGCTCCTTGCGAGCCACCCGCGTGAAGCGTTCCACGATCTGTAGGGCGTCGGTGGTGGGAGCGGGGCCGCCGATCCCGATTTTCCCGTTGAAATTCGTCGTTTCCACAACCAGCGTGTTGCCTTCCCAATGGCCTCGTGAATCACCCATGTACGTGCGAAGGTTCTTGCCCACGTGCGGCCGCTGGTCCAGCGGAATAACGCGCGATTCGTGGATCATCTCGCTGCGGATGACGACGTACCCCGGGCCCTGCACGATCTGATTGCCAAAATTATAAAGAGTGGGCAGCATGCTGTTGAGCATGCCCCGGGAGATGCAGCGGCTGTAAATATCGAAATCTTCCCACGAGTTCACGACATCCGGAAAATGGCTTCCCGGACCGAGGCCGCCGCGGAGGGCTTTAATGCGCGCCTGCGCCTCGGGCGTCAGCGGTGGAATTCGGCCATCGGCCGGATCCACCACCAGCGACGTCTGTTTGGTGGGCCTGGCGCGCTCGATCCAATAACCGGGAGGATTGATCGTGACATTGCCGCCTGGGCTGGCGAACTCCTCGGTATCGGCATGTTCCTGCTTGTCGAACTGCGCCTTCCTCTCGGCCAGCTCCTGATCGCTGAGCTCGGTTCTCGCGGCCAGCGTCTGCGGGCGCTGCATGGGAATCTGAGAACTGGCTGGCCAGAGACCCTGCAGGTCGGGATCGCCCCACGGGAGCTTGGGCGGCGTGTAGGACTTGGCGGCCTTCGATTGCGCCATTCCCGGCTGCACCGCAAACACTGCCGCTCCGAACAGCGGGAGGGCGGCGCGGAAAAATCGGCGGAGCATGAAAGACCTCCTCGGTTGACCTACTGTCTCGGTTGACCTACTGTGGCGGCGGATTTCGTTTCGATTCCGGATCGTCCGGATTCGATCCGCCCACGAACAGCCGATGCCCGTCCTGGAACGTCACGCTGCTGCCATTCGCCTTGTTCTCTCCGCTTTTGGCCTGATACCCGCGGATATCGAGCACGGTTCCAACCTCCAGCGATCGCTTGGTGAACCCGCGGCGCAGCATGATATTGGGGCTGCCGCATTCCACCATCCAACTGGTCACTTTGCCATCGGGGCCGGTCACATCGACATGAATCCAGGAGTGGGGATTGATCCATTCCATCTCAGTGACTTTTCCTACCAGATGAACTGGTTTTTTGTTGTCGTATTCGGCCTCAAACGCATGGTGGGCCGACATGGGCCGCGCGGCCAGCAGGCAAGCGGCGCTGGCGGCGCACAAAAAAAAGGCTCTCCGCATCAACCGGTTCTCCTAACGCTCGAAATCCCCGTTGGCATCTTACATTATTGAAGTCGGTTGCGAAAGTCAACGTGCGGCGCCGGCCGATTTCTCACCGGATAGCGCCTTATTAATGACGGCGTCGACAGTGCGCGAATTGAACCAATTGGGATAAATGGCAGCCGGGGCCGTAAGCTGGTCGAGCGTAGCGAGCTCCTCGTCGGTCAACTGGAGGTCGGCGGCTCCGAGATTGTCCTCGAGCTGCGTCATCTTATTCGCGCCGATCAAGATCGTAGCTACATGTGGTTTGGCCAGCAGCCAGGCCAGGGCGATCTGGGCCGGGCTTGCCTGGCGGGCCTTGGCAGTCGCCCGCAGCTGGTCTACCAGTTTGTGGCCGAGCTCGCGATCATAAGGGAGAAAGTCGAAGCCGGTGAGGCGGCCGCCATCGCCGGCCGGATTTTCGCGAGTGTATTTTCCGGTGAGAAAGCCGCCGGCCAGGGGGCTCCACACCATGATGCCGATCCCGGCGGCCTGCGTGAACGGCGCGAGTTCGTGTTCGAGATCGCGTCCCACCAGAGAATAGTACAACTCAGCGGCGCGGAAGCGTGCCCAACCGTGCTGCTTCTGAAGACCGACGGCCTCGGCGGCGCGCCACGCGGGCCAGTTCGAGAATCCGACGTAGCGGACTTTGCCCTGGCGCACGAGGTCGTTCAGGGCGTCGAGCGTCTCTTCGATCGGAGTCAGCGGATCGAGACGATGTGCCAGGTAAACATCGATGTAATCAGTACCCAGGCGGCGCAGGCTGCCTTCGGCCGACGCCATGATGTGCTGCCGCGAGAGGCCCTGGTGGAGAAGCGCTTCGCCGCTCCGGAATCCCACCTTCGTCGCGATCAATACGTCTTTGCGGCGGTTGCCGAGAGCGCGGCCGAGAATCTGTTCCGATTGGCCGCCGGTATAACCGTCGGCGGTGTTGAAGTAATTAATACCCGCGTCGAGAGTGCGGGCGATCATCTCATGCGCAAGTTTCTCGTCCACCTTCGCCACGCTGGCGAAAATTCCCTCGCTGGAACCAAAAGTCATCGCTCCGAAAGAGAGCCGCGAAACGATCAGTCCGGTATCGCCGAGTCTTGTATATTGCATAAACCGATTGTAGCGTCAGCCCGTCGGTCTTTCGCCCACTATCTCGGCGTCGGCCGGCCTGCCCGGCGCCGCATGCTCCAGGCGATTCACCCAGCCGTCAGTTGCCGGTGAACTGAAGATCGCGGACTTCCATCTCCGGCTCGCTCAGAGCCTCATCGCGCAGGATCGTAAGCTCATGAGCCCTTGATGCCAGCCGCACATCTTCCTTCACCGCCAGGAGCCGCTCGAACACCGAAGGCGTGCCGGCCAGGGTGGCCGCCGCAATCTCGCGCGCCGTGGACACGCCCGCTTCGCTGCGGCTTCGGTTGATCACGGAGAGCGCCTGAACAGCCGTATCGAAGACCGCGTCATCGGCGACCGGCTCCACCGCGGCGAAGTCGGCTGCCGAAGGCCAGGGAGCCAGGTGAATGCTGTCATATCCGGTACGGCCCGCGAACGCCCAGGACCAAACCTCCTCCGTAATGAAAGGAAGGAACGGCGCAAACAGCCGGAGCAGAACGCTGAGCGCGAGGTGAAGCGCATTGATCGCCGATTGCTGCGCCTCCGGGCCCAAAGCGCCCTGCGTGCGCGATCGCGTCATTTCGATGTATGAGTCCGTAAATGCCGTCCAGAAGAACCGTTCAGTTTCCGTCAGCGCCACGTGGTAGTCAAACTCTTCGAACGCGCCCGTCGCCCGGCGCACCAGGGCCTGCAGCCGTTGCAGGAACACCCGGTCGATCGGGTAGACGATCGGAGCCTCGGTATACTCCCGGCCGAGGACGAACTTGGAGGCGTTGAATATCTTGGTGACCAGCCGCTTGCCGATCTTGAGAACATTTATGTCGAACGTGGTGTCGGCCCCCAGTTGCGCGCCTGCTGCCCAATACCGGACGGCATCGGAACCGTATTCATCCAGCACGCCGATGGGAGTCATCACGTTGCCGCGGCTCTTCGACATCTTCTTGCGATCCGGATCGAGAATCCAGCCGGAGATCGCGACATGCTGCCACGGCAAATCGTTTTCATGCAGGTATGCCTTCACGATCGTGTAGAACGCCCACGTGCGGATGATTTCGTGGCTCTGCGGCCGCAGGTCCATCGGAAACAATTTTTCAAGCTCTCGGGAACTCTCGCCCCACTGGCTGACAATCAGCGGAGTCAGCGACGACGTAAACCAGGTGTCGAAGACATCCGTCTCGGCCGCAAAGCCGCCGGGCTGGTTCCGTTGCGATTCGTTATATCCCGGCGGCGGCGTCTGTAGAGGATCTACGGGCAAGGCGCCTCCCGGCGCCAGCAGCGGATGAGCATAGTCGGGCTGGCTGTCCTGATTCAGCGGATACCATGCGGGAAACGGAACCCCGAAGTACCGCTGCCGGGAGATGGCCCAATCGAACGCCAGGTTTTCGGTCCACGTGCGGTAGCGATGCCGCATGAATTCGGGGTGCCACTGGATGCGCTCCCCCAGTCCGAGGAGCGCGTCTTTCTTGTCGAGCAACCGCACAAACCACTGGCGCGTCGTAATGAACTCCAGCGGCTGATCGCCCTTTTCGAAAAATTTCACCGGATGCTCGAGAGACGCCGGTTCGCCGGTGAGCGGCGCTGCCTCGCCCGTGGCCGCGTTTTTCGGGTCGCGCAGCAGTTCCACCATCAGGCGCCGTGCCTGTTTCGCCGTTTTGCCCGTCAGGGTGGCGTAGGCGGCATTGGCGGCTTCGGGGTTTTCGGAACGCCAGTTCGCCTGCGAAAAATCCTCCGCCATCAACCGCCCGTCTCGGCCGAGTATCTGCCGCAAGGCGAGACCCTGCTCGCGCCACCAGCGCACGTCGGTGGCGTCGCCAAATGTGCAAACCATCAGGATCCCGGTGCCCTTCTCCGGATCGGCGAGCTCCGATGGGAAAATCGGGACAGGCACGCGGAACACAGGCGTAATCGCCTGCTGGCCGAACAGGTGCCGGTAGCGCTGGTCATCGGGATGCGCCGTCACTCCGACGCAGGCCGGCAGCAATTCCGGCCGCGTGGTGGCGATCGTGAACGTTTCGCTGCGGCCTGCGATCCCGAACCGGATATTGTGGAATTGTCCCGGCACCCGCCGGTCTTCTACCTCGGCTTGGGCTACCGCCGTTTGAAAATCCACGTCCCACATGGTCGGCGCTTCAACGCTGTACACGTGGCCCTTCTGCCACAAATCAAGAAAACTGCGCTGCGCGGCCGCGCGGCAGCGCTGGTCGATGGTCGAATACTCCAACCGCCAATCCACCGACAGGCCCACCCGCGTCCACAGCGCTTTGAACGCCTTCTCGTCCTCCCCCGTCAGCCGCAGGCACAGGTCGATAAAATCGGGGCGCGACACCTCCACCGGCGGTGACTTCGGATCGATCTGATCAGGACTGGGCAGCGACAGGTTCGGATTATTGTGCAGCCGCGGATTGCAGCGAACGTGAAAATAGTTTTGTACCCGGCGCTCCGTTGGCAAGCCGTTGTCGTCCCACCCCATCGGATAGACCACCAGTTTGCCGCGCATCCGCTTGAAGCGGGCGAGCAGGTCCGTGTGCACGTAAGAGAACACATGGCCGACGTGCAGAGAGCCCGATACTGTGGGCGGCGGGGTGTCGATCACAAACATCTGGTCCCGGCCCGCGCCGGCAATTTTGTCCAGGCTCTGGTACACGCCCTGGGACTCCCACTGCGCGGACCAGCTCCGCTCTGCCGTGGCGGAATCGAAATGCTTGGGCAGTTGCGAAATGTCGATGCTGGCAGGTTTCATTGATGTCGCATACCACGGCTCTCTTTTGCAGGTCAAAGGAACTTGTGGCAGGTAAACCCCTATTCTACCCGCGAAATCGCCGTGACGCGCGGAAAATGGCGCGGCGCCGCTGAATGTTATACTGCAATGCTCTATGAGTGCCCCCGATACCGGTTCTGCGGCCGCGACCGCCGAATTATTCACGCCGCTGCCGATGCGCAGCATCACACTGCGCAACCGCATTGGTGTTTCGCCCATGTGCCAGTACGCTTGCGAAGACGGCTTCGCTACCGAGTGGCACTTGGTTCACCTGGGCAGCCGGGCGGTCGGCGGCGCCGGTCTGGTGATGGTCGAGGCCACCGGCGTGGAACACCGCGGATTGATCTCGCCCTTCGATATGGGGATCTACAAGGACGATCACGTAACGCCGCTCGCTCGAATCGCGAATTTTGTGATGAGCCAGGGCGCTGTTGCCGGAATCCAGCTGGCTCATGCGGGTCGCAAAGCCAGTACCCGCCGGCCTTGGGAAGGCGGGCAGGCGATCCCTGCCGACGAAGGCGGCTGGCAGACTGTCGCTCCCAGCCCGGTGCCCTTCCGGCCGGAAGATCCGCCGCCGGCCGGGCTTTCGCTCTCCGGAATTCGCGAGGTGATCGATTCCTTCGCGGCAGCCGCGCGCCGCGCGGTGCGCGCCGGGTTTCAAGTGATCGAGATTCATGCGGCTCACGGATACCTGCTGCACCAGTTTCTATCTCCATTGAGCAATTTCCGGCGTGACGAATATGGCGGCCCCTTCGAACACCGCATCCGATTGCTGTTGGAGGTGGCTGCCGCGGTGCGTTCCGAGTGGCCGGCCCATCTGCCGCTCTTTATCCGGATTTCTGCAACCGACTGGGTGGAAGGCGGCTGGACCATCGAGGATTCCGTCGAGCTGGCCCGTCGTCTCAAACCGGCGGGCGTCGATCTGGTCGATTGCTCCTCCGGCGGTTCCTCTCTGCAGGCCCGCATCCCGCTTGCGCCGGGTTATCAAGTGCCGTTTGCCGCGCGAATCCGGCAACAAACCGGCCTGTGCACCGCGGCCGTCGGTCTGATCACATCTCCCGCCCAGGCCAATGAGGTGGTCCGCTCCGGAAGCGCCGATCTGGTGCTGCTGGCTCGCGAGTTTTTGCGGGATCCTTATTTCCCGCTGCATGCCGCCAAAACACTCGGCGCGCCCGTCCCGGTTCCGGTGCGCTACGGCCGCGGCTTCGCTTGATGGATCGGCGGTTGAGCGCGCGCCGCCAGCGCCGTCAACTCCGCCTCCGTTGAGCGCCGCGCCACGAGCACGTTTGGGAACAAGCCTCCCGCCACGACAAACACCATGCCGGCCGTCAGAATCCAGCGCTCGCGGGGCAGGGCATCGACAACGGCGGTGAAGCCGGTGCGGCGCTTTCCGAGAAATAGCCGGCTGAACAACCGGAAAACACTCACCGCATTCATCGCCGTGGCGATGGGCAACAGCAATCCCGTGAGCGGGTGCGATTGCAGAGTTCCATGGATCAGCAGTTCCTGGGAGCAGAAGCTCAGTGTGCCGGGTAAGCCTACCAGGGCCAGAGCGAGGACGACGAACGAAACCGCCAGCCGCGGTGCGTGTCCGGCCAGGCCGAGGTGTGCGCTCGCCGTCAGGTTCTCCCCGAACCGCACTTCCAGCAGGCGCAGAATTCCAAAAAGACCTACGGTCGAAACCGTGACCACATACCAATGGACCAGTGCGCCTGTGATTCCCTCGGCCGTCCCGCTCTCCAGGCCTGCCAGGATTGCGGCCGATTGGGCGAGCGCAATATAGGCGAGCAGGCGCCGCGGCGCGTTCTCGGTGAGCGCTCGAATCGAAACGTAGACTGCGGTGATCATCGCGACGTAGGAAAGGATCGGGAACCAGACGACACTCGCGCCCGTGAACAGCGGCACGATCACCTTCGCCAGCAGCAGCGCTCCGAAATGTCCGTTGAACAGCAAGGCGGTCGGAATCGCGGGGCCTCCTTCGGCCGCATCGGCCACCCAGGCATGCGCAGGCAGGATTCCTTTACGGAGAATCACCGCCGCCACCAGTAATCCGAAAGCGGCCATTCCGCCCGGGCTTTGACCCTTCAAGCGAATGATTGAGAGCGTGTGAGCGCTGGCCGCGATTCGCGCAACTGCCAGCCCGAGCGCGATCGCCGAAAGCAGGAGTCCTGCGCGCGGGCGCCAGGACCGGGTCTGGAACCATCGCGGCACAAAGAACGGAACCGAGGACAGGACCCAGCCCGCGAGTAATACCGGCAGGGTGTCGGCGGAATAAGCCAGCAGCGTCGCTCCCAGCATGAAAAGAATGCCGCCGATGCTCCCCGCCGTGCAGTCGCGGCGCGGCAGCAATAGCGTGGCGCCAACCGTCAGGCAAGCGTATAGAAGCATCACCGCCTGGTATAGCGTTTGCCCCTCGGGGGAGGCGCCCAGGGGAAGCGCGCAGGCCACCGCGCAAATCAGAGCGGCGGCAAAACCGATAATGCGAACGTGCCGCGCGTAAAGAGCGACCACCAGCGCCGCAAACCATGGGATCGCGATGGCGGCGTAACCGCTGAAGGATCCGCCCGCAGTCGGCACCAAGACCGGCATCTAGTCTCCCCCCGGTTTGGCCGCGCCCAATACCGCGAGCGGCGCGGAGCGGGGCTTCTGCCGCGGCGACCCCAGCCGGTCCAGCCGGGCCAGAAGGATCGATAGCTCCAGCAACGGTTGAATTAGCCAGCGGTCGAGAATCGTGTCAAGGTGTCCGCGATCGAAAGCCCAGCGGTAGAGCCACAACCGCACGTTCTCGGGCAGCAGATCTTCCAATTGCGTTTCCGCCGGCGCCTGCTCGCCGCCCATCGCCGAGTGCATCTGGTGATCGTCATGGAGCATCGAAGGGGCGCGTAGAAACTGCATGGTCCGCACCATCGCGTGCCCCAGAATGTGAATCAAGGCCACGGAAGTCCATCCCATTCCGATTTCCACGAACATCACCCCCACTTGCGTCAAAGACGCGTAGGCAAGCGATGTTTTCGCATCCGCGCTGGCGCGGCCCACGATCGTCCCGTGAATCGCCGTCGCCACGCCAATCAAGATCAACGAAGCCGAGCCCAGAGCCGACTGCGCCAGCAGTGGTTGTATCCGTAGCAATAAGTAGGCGCCCGCGTGGATCGAGATCGCCCCGTAGAAGATGGCGCTCGAGGGAGTCGGACCTTCCATGGCGCGCGGCAGCCATCCCGAGAATGGGACTTGCGCGGCTTTGCCGCACGCTGCCAGCAGCAGAAGCAGGCAGACGATCGTTACCTGCCTGCCGGCGAGCGCCGGAAGGCCGCTTCCCAGAAAAGCCGACCCGGCCCAATGGTGCATAGCGAACACGCCGACCAGCAGTCCGATGTCGGTAGCCCGATACACCGCAAACACCCGCAGGCCATTTTCCACGGGCGCGGAACGCAGCTGGAAAAAACCGATCAGCAGGACAGAGGTGATGCCGACGATCTCCCATCCTCCGGCCAGCAGGTCGAACGAACCGGCCGCGAACGTCAGGGACGATCCAAAAGCGAAAAGATGCAGTAAAACAAAGAAGCGGAAGAAGCCGGGCTCGCGATGGAGGTAGGTGGACGAGAACTGCCCGATGAGTCCGGAAAGCACGATCGTCATTGCCAGAAACGGCAGAGACAAGCGATCCGCCATGAACACCAGCGGAAAGCGGTAATCTTGTACGGCGAACCAGTTGCCGAAGGTGACGACAACCGTTGTCGAACCACTGTCGGCGAGTTTCCACAACAGCCCGGCGAGACCCAGAGCGCACAAAGAGAAGACCCCGCCGGTAAGCGCGGAAACCACGCGTTCGCCCGGAACCCATCCCAGCAGCCAGGATAACGACAACAACGCGAATGCCACGCCCGGTGCCAGCACCACCGCCACCAGGATCACCTGCGAAACGCTCACTGGCCCGCCCCTTCTGCCGCCCCTTGCGACCACGTCTGCACCCAGGCCATCGGCAGATGCTGAATTTTACCGGCGAACCATTCTTCGGAAGAGAGTGCGACCGGAAGGCGCTCCAG
>Ga0070734_10001243_pt1 | contig 38861 bp, 21 predicted proteins | sample Coa_R1_8_FD_66444 | JGI IMG/M metagenome (GOLD analysis project Ga0070734, IMG submission 66444) | Surface soil microbial communities from Centralia Pennsylvania, which are recovering from an underground coalmine fire - Coalmine... | ecosystem: Environmental > Terrestrial > Soil > Unclassified ...
TGTCGTCGATGGGCCGCTCGGTGCCGTCCCTAGCGGTGAGCAGCGTGTGGTTTGCCAGCCCGACCACAAGCCCCTCCCGCAAGGCCCTGGCGGCCGGGTTCTCGGCCCGCCGGCGGGTCTCCTCGTTGACGACCCGGAAGACCTCCTCCAGGGGCTTGCCCTCGGCCTCCTCCTGTGTCCAACCGGTCAGGGCCTGGGCGACGGGATTCAGGAAGGTGACGCGGCCGTGGGTGTCCGTGGTGATGACCGCATCGCCGATGCTGGAGAGGGTGACCCGCAACCACTCCTTCTGCTCGTACAGCGCTTCTGCTTGCGGCTGGGACACGGTAGTGAAACCTGTGCTCGTCTCGGGACAGCGAGTCCAAACGTGCATCTCCGCCTTCATCGGCGAGAAGACAGGGCCGCCTCTAATCCTGGGCACAGGGATATTTTATCGCGAGGCCGCTACGCTGTCCTCCGCGGTCGCCGTTCCCGGCCTGGGAGAAACAGTGGGCGAGTCATCTCCGAATGTGGAGCGCCCCCCACGGCTCGTTGATCGTGATCCCTGAACCAGCCTGCAATTTCGCCCAGCCTTCGAACCCCTCCGTCTCATCCGTTCTCATGTCGATCGGCAGGCACACCGTCCAGCTTTTCACCTTGAACTTCTTGCTGTCCCGAGCCGTGGCAAACGAATCGAGGATCTGGTTTTTCTGTGGCTTCTCGATCCCATCCGGGAAGTATTTCACTCGGAACAAGTCGATGCCGTTCGGGTCGGACAGGGAGCCATCGAACGAATCCAGCCCGGCGTGTCCCTGACAACGCAGTCGCACGGACAATCCGGCGGCTCGACCTGAATGAGTTGGGCCGGCATGTCCTCGAACTTGTCCCGCGCGCCGGCGAGACGCCGGTGGGGTTGTAGATGAGTAAGCTTGACCGCCGTGTCACTTAGCCCTCCTCTTCCGCCGCTTGGCGCTCTTCCGGCCCGGCCGGTAGCCGCGGTTTGGCAAGCCCCGCTCGCCCGCCGGTTCACCCTTGGCAGGATTCGCAACCGAATGGTAATGGTCCGGGTCGCTGGCCCGTTGCCGCCTTGCCTCGATGGCTTCCTTCGGCGGTTGGGCCGGGATCAGACAGTCGCAGCCGCTGCCGATCAGGTCTTGGCGGCCGGCCTCGATTAGCGCCTCCCGAACGGTAAACCAGTTTTCCGGCTTAAAAAACTGCATCAGCGCACGCTGCATCTTGCGGTCCCGAAGCCCCTTTGCCACATAAACTTGCTGCTTCGTGAAAGGGTCGATTCCTGTGTAGTAAAGTGCTGTAGCGATGTCAAACGGAGCCGGAATGAAGTCTTGCACCTGGTCTGGGCGGTACCCGTTGCGCTTCAGGAACACGGCCAGGTCGATCATGGCGTGCAAGTCGGAACCGGGATGGCTAGCGATGAAGTAGGGCACCAACGCCTGCTTCGGCTTGCCAGCGCGTTGAGAATATCTTTTGAAATCGCGGGCAAACCCCTCGAAGTTGTTGTTCACCGGCTTTTTCATCAACCCAAGGACCGTGGGATCGGTGTGTTCAGGCGCCACCTTGAGCCGACCACCGACGTGGTGGGCCGTCAGCTCCTGCATATATTCCGGTGATAACTGGGCCAGGTCCATGCGAATGCCGCTGGCCACCAACACCTTGCGAATTCCCGGTTCCGTCCGAGCCCGCCGCATCAGCTGCACCAGTGGACCATGATCCGTGCCCAAAAGCTTGCAGATGGTGGGATGGACGCAAGAGAGCCGCTTGCATTTCGCCTCGACCTCCGGCTGGGTGCAGCGCATCTGGTACATGTTGGCGGTCGGCCCGCCAATGTCGCTGATCACGCCGGAGAATTCCGGATCGGCGGCCAACTTGCGAACTTCCTTCAGGACCGATTTCTGGGAGCGTGACTGGATGATCCGGCCTTGGTGAGCCGTGATCGAGCAAAACGTACAGCCACCAAAGCAGCCCCGCATGAGAGTGACCGAATCCTTGATCATTTCGTAGGCCGGGATCGGTTCGGTGTACGACGGATGCGGCCGGCGGGTGTAGGGCAAGTCGTAAATCGCGTCCATATCCGCTTCGCTGATCGGCAGCGCGAGCGGATGGACGACGACGGCCTGGCGATCATGATGCTGCACGAGGGTATGGGCGTTGTAGGGGTTCGTGTTGATGTGAATGAGACGGGTTGCCTCGGCAAATAGTCCCTTGTCCGCTTTGACCTGCTCGTAGCTGGGCAGGTGCACGACCTCTTTACCGAACGCTGTGGACGGCGGCGTTTCGCTAGCTCCCAGGACGTAGGCTACACCGCGCATGTCGCGCAGGTCGCGCACCGTTTCTCCCCGCGCCAGCCGTCGGGCGATTTCCACGATGGCTTGCTCGCCCATGCCGTAGACGACCAGATCCGCCTTGGAATCGAGGAGAATCGAACGGCGGACGGTATCGCTCCAGTAGTCGTAATGGGCGAGCCGCCGCAACGATGCCTCGACCCCGCCGGCAATGATCGGTACGCCGGGAAAAGCCTCTCGGGCACGGTGGCAATACGGCAGCGTGGCACGGTCGGGACGGAGACCAATTCGGCCGCCGGGGGAATAGGCGTCATCATTGCGAAGTTTGCGATTGGCGGTGTAATGGTTGATGAGAGAGTCCATGTTGCCGGCACTGATGGCGAAGAAAAGTCGCGGCCGGCCGAACTGCCGCCACGGCTTGCAAGAGCGCCAGTCGGGTTGGCTCAGAATGGCCACGCGAAAACCGGCCGCCTCCAAGACCCGGCCCAGAATCGCCATAGCGAAACTGGGATGATCGACGTACGCATCGCCGGTAACGAAGACGATATCTACCTCGTCCCATCCGCGCTCCGCCATCTCGGTCGGGGTCATGGGCAGCACGGGACTGGCATACCGCTCGCTCCACAACGGCAAGGAGAGCCGGACGGAAGGCGGCTTGTTGATTTCAGAGAATGCGCGCATGGACCGACTGCCTCTCTCCCGTGGGAGCCTGTGCCCTCCCGACCCACTCCTGGAAGAAACGGGGATGGTTTATTATATCAGACCCCAGACTCCGGCGCGAGCCGGCGGAAGATCTCGGATCCGAATGCTGCCACCGCCGGATGGCGATCGGTGATGCAGCCCAATGAGGAGGATGACGATGGCGAAAACGACTTGCCCAATCACGCGCTCCCAGTTTCTTGCCACAGCCAAGCCGCTCACGGTGACGATCAACAACGTGCCGCTCCAGGCCGTGGTCAAGGAATTCTCGACCGGGTCGTTGGGCTGGTATCTCAACGGGAAAACGACGGTCGAGGTCGATGGACAACTGGTCTCGGTACAGATCGGCCTGAACCTGACCGTGGTTGGAAGTAAGGAATTGCCACCCGCGGGAGGAAACAGCCCCGCCCATCCATCTACCGAGGAGGTTGTCTAAGAGCCCTGGGCTTTCCCTCGGCAAGCAGTGGCCAGCGATGTAAAATCACTCTGTTCGTCACAACCCTGCATTCGGATCTCGCTGTGCGTGAAGCTCATGTTTCCGACTCCGCTGAAGACATTTGTGCACCCAGCTGAGGTGTATCGGCTCCAGCGCCCCGCCCAATGGGACCAAGTGCAGCACGATGAGGCGCGTTCCTGCGGATTTGGACCCCATGACCGCGATGATGTCGGACTGTGGATCTCGATCCTGCCGATGAGTCTCGATACGGATCGGCTGGCGGCCGCGCTGCCCAGGGTCCTGGACCAGGCCCTGCATGATTTGGCGCTGGACAATTTGGCCCAGCTTCCGTGGCCGCGCTGCCTGGAAGGGTCGGGCCAAGAAGACGGCGGCCGCGTGATCCTGATTGAGACCAACGATAGCCTGGCCGCGAGCCGGCTTCTCCATCCCGACCTGCATCACCTGTTTTCCGGTCTGCTCGGCAGCCCGTTCTGGGCCGGCATTCCCGATCGCAGTACGCTGGTGGCGTTTTCTGAGCGCCGCGCTCTCAAGAAGCGAATCGGCCAGCAGATGCGCAAAGATCATGACACTTCGGCCTATCCAATTACCCCGCTCCCCTTCCTCGTGACGCGGGATGGCATCGCGCCGGCAGAAGAGTAAGAGAAATTGATTCGATGCGGACCTTGCCATCGAGGAAGATGTCACGCACGGTTCGCTCCCTCGGCTTGGGATTTACGCGGCGTTCCAGTTTTTCAAAGTGTGGCGGCACGACGGCAATGCGTTAACCTTTCACATCCCTGGAAATGACGGCAAATACACGACCGCCGATTGCAGTCGCGCATTTCCACAAGTGGCGTCAGCCCACCAGTTTGGCTGCTTGCAACAAGCACGCCAGGCTGGCGATGAAAATGCGGCGATCCGCCAATTCCGTGTCTGAACCCGGCAGCGGACCGGGACGGGCCAGGCTCACCGTGGCGACCGCTTCTCCGCATCTCAAGAATTCCAACAATGCATGGCTGGACCGCTCTCGTCCTTTACCGGCCGCGTAGGACGGATTACAATACCGTTCACTTATCGTTCGGCGAGCCTGTTGCGGAGGGTCACTTCGCATGGCATCCGATGGCTCCATCACCGGCTGGATTGGCCAACTCAAGGCCGGCGACCAAGCTGCCGCCCAGCAGCTTTGGGAACGTTATTTTCATCGACTCGTCGGGCTGGCGCGCAAGAAACTCCGTGGGACGCGCCGGCGGGCTGCGGACGAGGAAGATGTGGCCCTGAGTGCGTTTGACAGCTTTTGTCGGGGCGCCGAAAACGGCCGTTTCCCGCAGCTTGGAGACCGCGATAATCTCTGGCACTTGCTCGTGGTCCTCACCGCCCGCAAAGCCTGGCATCTGCGCCGGGATGAAGCGCGGCAGAAGCGGGCCCGCGTTGTTCCGTGGCCCGAGGGCGATTCCAATCGTGTCGATGACGTCGGCATGGAACAGATCGTCGGTCAAGAACCATCACCCGAGTTCGCGGCCAGCGTCGCCGAAGAGTATGAGCTTTTGCTCAGCCGGCTCGCCGACCCGGAGATGGAAGCGATTGCCATCTGGAAAATGGAAGGATTTACCAACGAAGAGATCGCGGCCAAACTGGACTGCTCCCTGCGTACCATTGAACGCAAATTGCGCATTATCCGGGGCCGCTGGGCCCAGGAGGATCGAGCATGAGCCATACGGTGGGAACCCAGCAAGAGAATTTCGCCCTCGATGAGCGCATCGATCAGGTTTGCACGCCCTTCGAAATTGCCTGCAAAGCCGCTCTGCAAGGCAGCCGGTGGCCGGCGATTGAGGATGCGTTGACCGCGTTCGCTGGATCGGGGCGACATGATCTCTTGCGCGAATTGGTCCTTCTGGAAATCCATTATCGCCGGCGCGGCGGTCAACAGCCCATTGTAGACGAGTATCACGCCCGCTTTCCGGAACTGGATCGTGCCTGGTTGATCCGCGCTGTCGCGCCCGCTTCCCTGCTTGCGGAACGGCCGCCAATCGGCTCGCCTGTCGCTCAAATGCCGTCGCTTGGAGCCGGGAGGATCCCGCCGCGGTTGGGCGACTACCGCATCCTGCGTGAAGTGGGCCGCGGCGGCATGGGCCTGGTCTACGAAGCGATCCAGGAGTCGCTGGGAAGACACGTGGCCCTGAAGGTGTTGCCCTTCAACGGCTGGCTCGGCCCGACGCACCTGGAGCGTTTCCAGCGCGAGGCTCGGTCCGCGGCTAAGCTTCATCACACGAATATCGTCCCGGTCTTTGGTGTCGGTGAGCATGAGGGAGTGCATTACTATGCCATGCAATATATCGAGGGGGTAGGCCTACACGATGTGCTGCGTGAAGTTAAGCAGCGGCGCAGGGCTCAAGAGGCGGCCTCCCCGACCGGATCCCAAGATTTGGCTGCGGACGTCGCCGCGAGCCTTGTGACCGGTCGTTTTGCGCAGTCGCCGGCGGAAGCATGTCTGCCTGGAGGAAACAACGCGTCATCGGACGGTACACCAGTCCCGGCAGCGAATCAGACCGAGCCGAAATCCGATGCGATCTGGGATGATCGCTCGTTGAACGAGGATTCAGAGAATCCTGCCGCTTTGCGATCCGTCGCACCCGGCTGGTCACAAGCCGAGTATTTCCGTGGAGTGGCCCGCATCGGCTTGCAGGTGGCGGAGGCGCTGGAGTACGCCCACCGCCAAGGCATCCTGCACCGGGATATCAAGCCCTCGAACCTCTTGCTGGATACGGCGGGCACGGTGTGGGTCACGGACTTCGGCCTGGCCAAAGCTGAAGGCGGGGAGGATTTGACATGTCCAGGTGACATTGTCGGTACGCTGCGCTACATGGCTCCTGAGCGCTTCCAGGGTCATTCGGAACCGCGCAGCGATGTGTACAGTCTTGGCCTGACCCTTTACGAATTACTGACGCTGCGGCCGGCGTTCTCGGAATCCGATCGCGCCCCCCTCATCGAGCAGACGCGAACCGAAACTCCTCCGCCGCCGCGTCAGCTGGACGTGCGAATCCCGCGCGATCTCGAAACCATCGTCCTTAAGGCGATGGCCAAGGAGCCCAGTGCACGCTATGCGACCGCCGAGGCGTTGGCCGATGACCTGCACCGCTATCTGGCGGATCGGCCGATTCAGGCGCGCCGGAGCACGATGATGGAACAAACGTGGCGCTGGTGCCGACGTAATCCCATCGTGGCAGGTTTGTTCCTCGCCCTGCTAATCGTCCTAACCAGCGGACTGGCCGGCGTAACATGGCAGTGGCGCCGGGCAGAGGCCAACGCCCAGCAGACCGACGAGCACCGAAGGCGAGCCGAAAAAAGCTATCGCCTGGCGCGCGAAGGATTGGAAGAATGCGTGGCCAAGGTGGCGGAGGATCCCCGCCTCAACTCCGGCCCTTTGGAGGACCTGCGCCGGGAAGTGCTCCATGCCGAATTGCTCTTTTACCAGAAATTCGTCGAACTCCGGGGCGACGAACCGGACTTCCAGGCCGAACGCGGCCGCGCTTTCCGCGAACTTGGCAATGTGACTCAACAGCTGGCCTCCAAAACGGAAGCCATCGACTATTATCAGAAAGCTCTCGCCATTTTTTCGGAATTGCTTCGTGATCATCCGGATGTCGCGGATTACCAAGCGGAATTGGGCAAGAACCATGAAAACCTTGGCGTGATGTATCGCTTCACGGGTCGCCCACAGGAAGCCGAGCAAGCGTTTCAACGGGCGTTAATCATCGATCGGAAGTTAGTCCACGACCACTCCGCCATCCCCCGGCATCGATCGTCTCTGGCCCATGTCCTGCACAATTTGGCCGTTGTGTACCAAGAGACTAACCGGGCACGCGCAGCCGAAGAAACTTATCAGCAGGCATTGACGCTCTCCAAGGAACTGGTCCAGGAAAACCCCACCATCGCCCTATACAAGGATGAGCTGGCCTTGACCTATAACAACTTGGGACTCATCTTCGCGGCCAGTGGTCGCAATCAGCTGGCGGAGCAAGCGTACCAGGAGGCGCGAACGCTCGGCACGGACTTGGTCCGCGAGCACCCCGGTGTCGTTCGTTACAAGGCCGGCCTTGGCTTGGCTTCCAATAACCTGGGTCTCCTCTACCATGACACCCAGCGTTACCAGGAAGCGGAGGCGGTCGAACGAGAAACGCTTCGAATCGGTCAAGAACTGGTACGTGATCATCCGGCGAATACCGATTTTGCGATTCAGCTCGGGGGATCGCAGTGCAACCTGGGTGGGACTCTGGCTGCTACGAAACGAACTGAGGAGGCATCGGAATTGTGTGCGCAGGCTGTGGCTGTCCTGGAAGCAGCTGTGGCGAAGGAGTCGAATCATCGGACAGGGCAAACGTTCCTCCGCAACTCCCGCGATGCGCTGGCAATGGCACTCGACCAACTCGGACGACACGGTGAAGCTTTGCATATGTGGGAGCGGGCTCTGGAAGTCCCGGATGGCCGACCGCCCGAAGAATACCGCTTCCAACATGCGCGAACGTTGGTTCGGATGCAACAGGTTGATCGGGCAGCATCCGAAGTTCGGTCTGTCGTGGAGGCCTCGGACGCCTCTGGATCCGCGCTTTATGGTGCCGCCCGTTTCTATGTCTTTGCGGCGGGGGTTCTGAAGGGCAAAGATCCGTCTGCGGAAGACTATGCGGTTCACGCGGTTCAATTCCTCCGGCAGGCCTATGCCCGGGGCTTCCAGGATCTGCGCGCCCTCCGAGCGGATTTCACATTTGACCCGCTGCGGGACCGTCCAGACTTCCAGCATCTGCTCACGGAGCTCAAAGTGTCGCCAGTCCTGCGCGTCCCGGATGCGATCGAGGGAGAAGATCTACGAATCGTTGGCTGCAGTGCGAATTGCCGCGCCGGCACCCAGGACATGCGGGGGTTCGGCCTCGATCTTTGGAGCAATGACAAACAACTCTTTGCGCATATCGAGCAAGCAGGCGCGTGGACCGAGCTGGAAGTACCGGTCGCCACCGACGGTCCACAGCGGTTGATCGTCTATCTCACCAAGGCTGCCGACTTCGGCATCGTGCAGTTCTCCGTCGACGGCAAGCTCCTTGCAAAGCCCATTGATCTGTGCCTTCCCGGTTCTCAGCCGAGCGTGGGACCTATTGATTTGGGCGTGGTCAATTTGAAGAAAGGCACAGCGATCCTCCGTCTGGAAGTAGTTGGAGCCAACTCGGAGTCCAAAGGCTACCGATACGCCTGGGGACTCGATTGCCTGGTGCTCCAGCCGGAGCAAGTCCGTTGACCGTTGAACCGACGTTCCGGCCAACCCACTTTCTGCGGCCCATCCGCGCCCTCATAACATCCGCAACTTGATCGGTAAACCTGTCGTTGCCTGAACTCGGAAGGGATGGCGCGCGAATCGGTGTCGGGTATTAGTCCCGAGGGGGCATGACCCAGATAGAAACGCTCCGTTATCGGCGCGCCTTCTCCACAAAGCTTGGAGGAAGCTCCCCGTGTCGGTCTCATACTGGACCAAAAAGCGTTCGAACCCGACGTCCCCTCCCCGCTCGTGCAGTGGCTGTGGCAGCCGTCCACATCGGCCGTCCCGGCGTTGGCTTAAACTCCGATCAGAGGCTCTGGAGGTTCGCTTTGGCACCAGCCGCCAATAATTCGGCGGTAGCCCGGAAACCCTGCGGAACCAATTCCTCTATGCCCAACGATGATCTGGCGGTGTTCAGGCTGCTGAACCGCGTTAAGGACGCGGCGCTCTCCAACGGGTGCCGACAACGGTAAACGCCTCATCCCAAAGGAGATCTATGATGTTTCCCGCTCTGATGAATGGCTCGTGCCGCGCTGGCGAAAGGCCAGACCAGACTCAGCAGCACCGGCCACGCCCCCGAATTATCCACCCTTGTCAGCTCCGCCTCGAAGTTCTGGAAGATCGTACCCTCCTGTCAGGAATCGATTACGGCCGCGTGCCAGAACTTCTGCAGCCGCTCGTGGACAACACGCTTCAGCCCAGCGTATCGCAGCAATTCGCCAATGCGGCCAATCTCCCCATCATCGGCAATCAGCTGCAACTGCAAAGCAACCATGTCCTGAGCAGCCTGCTCGACCAGATTGCCGTTCAGCTAGGGACAGCCAAGGATACGGGTAATCCGGAGGCCGATATCCAACACGCACTCGGTTCGCTCGTCATCGTGGAGCCCGCCACGCAGTATATTGCTAACGGCGTGGCCGTCGAATTCCTCGTACACCAATCCGTCTGCTTTTCGGGGTCGTTGTCGCAGGTAGAAATGAAGGCCCTGGCCGGCTTTCTCAGTGTTCAAGGAACATCGCAGGGGCCGTCGGTCACGGTCGGTTTTGATTTTCTCCTGCAATTCAGCTACACGAACAACTCGATGTTGGTCCTTGGGTTACCCAACGGCATGGCCGCCCTTTCCAGTATTTCGAATGCGCCTCCAATCAACGCTCCCCTGGCGATCAATCTGGCGGCCAACTCTATAGGAGGCACTCCGTTCCAATTCAAGGCCCTCGTCAACGGCCTTTTGACCAGCACAGTCACGGACAAAGGCGACTCCGGCTTCGTCGCTTCCGTCGGAGTTAACCTCGATGCGAGGGGCAATGCCAGTAGTCCATTCCTGGCCCCGAACAGCCGCCTGCACCTAGATGTCCAGCTCGATTCCGGTCTCATTCCCGGCCAAGCTACATTTAACATCGACGTGACCTCGCAATTGACACTCGACTGGCAGTTCAATAACACCGATCTGAATGCCACGCTGGACGCATTTGGCACCATCTCGAATGTCCAATTCAGCGGCGTGGGAATCCGAGCAAAAGACTTCGGCGTCAATTTCCTGACGCCCGTCATCCAGAAAATCCAGGCGATCACGGCCCCGTTTGAGCCGATCGCCAGCATCCTGAACTCGGCCGTACCGGGGCTCACCATTTTCGGTATCAAACCGACGTTGGCTCAGGTCCTGGACATCGTCACGAACAGCGGCAGTTTGATCGAAGATATTGCCGGCTCCATCGACGGCATCAATAAGCTGAACTTGAATCCGAATATTTCGGACAACCAATTCGTCACCTTTGGCGATTTCAAGCTGGTGGATTCGAGCTCCGGAGGGAGCTTGACCCCGGCGGACCTGGATGCCCGCAACTTCAGGATCCCCGACGGGACTCATTTCAACCCACCCTCAACCACAGACCTGAATGTCTATCTCAACCAAGCGGAGCAAGTGATCAAGGGACTGAGTTTTCCGATCGTCGAGGCCGGTGCCAATGGCCAAGCGCCGGCTGTGTTCAATCTCTTACAGGGCAGGGATGTCTCGTTCTTCCAGTACAACGATACGTTTGGTTCGGACAAGGCGCTCACGGTTGGCCCAATCCCTCTGTTTTCGATTGGTTTCGTCACGGTCGGAATCAAGGGAACCGTTGGCTTCAAAGCCGTGCTCGATACCGGCTACGACACCGCAGGGGTGCGAAAATACTTGGGCGACCCCCAACACGACACCGGCGATCTGGCCAACGGGTTCTATCTCAAGACGGACACGGGGCTCAAAATCACGGCGGGGATGGACCTCTACGGCTCTGTGGTCATCGCCACGGTCAATGCCGGCATCCGGGGCGAGATCGATTTCACGTTGGGTAGCTACCAGGCCGATCCGTCGGGCAAGATCCGCCTGGATGATCCGAACCTCGCCGGCAACCTGGATGACCCGCTGTCGGTTTTTGATATCAACGGCAAAATCAGCTTGGTCTTCCGCATCGACGTGGGTTTCGACGTCGGCCCAATCCATGTTACGCTGTTCTCTTTCAACTTGCCGGAAATTCCGATTTTTGATTTCAGTACGGCACGGCATCCATCCCAGCCGAATGCCAAGGGCATCATTGATCTGGGCATTTTGAGCGGCGATCACAACATCGACGTACATGAGTATAAGCACCGGGTTACAGATCAACTTACCGAGGGCGGTATCGAGATCGACGACAACGGTGCCATCAAGCGCTACCCCACGACCGACATTTGGACTGACTCCACCGGGACGCACCGCACTGTCCTTACGTCGTACCATCAGATCGATATTCAATTCCAAGCGGGCACCAATCACCGCGTGACTGTGGAGCACGGCGTGGTTGGAGATGAAGTGACCTTCCAGCCGGTCGACGCCGAGATCCTGGACGGATCCGGAGCCAGTCCCAACAGTCAGGATGATTTTGAGTATTACGCCTCCGGCCAAGCCGTCATGGTCGGCGGCCCAGGCAACAGCAACCTGACCGGCGGAACTTGGGAATTCGGCGGAGGAGTTCCTGTCGATTTCGTCCCCGAGAACGAACCTGACTTTCCCAAGTGGGCCGCCGAGGATGTCGGACCCCTGGCGGTGGAACGGCCGCTTCAAGCCGGTGATGGTGATGATAAGCTGACTGGCAGCGGGCATCTGTACGGCGGCTCTGGAAACAACATCTTCTACGGAAGCGGCCAACTCTTCGGCGGTGGCTCCCTGGCTGAGCTCGGGCTATACACGATGCCAGGAGACCAGTTTTATTTCAAGGGAGGGCGGAATGATTTCTATCTGCATCCCGCGCTGGATCAGTTTGGCTTCCCTACGGGGGCGGACACGGTCTATGGCGGCAATGGCGGACAGAACTATCTGGAGTACATCGGTGTGCTCGCCAACCTATCGCAGGATGGCCCGAACAGCAACATCATCGTCGGGCCCAATCCGTTCGGCATGGACGACTTGGACGCGCACGCCAGCCTTACCCTATCCGATGTATATCCTGGTGGGAGTCCCACACAATATTCGCTCAGCGCCCTCGACATCGATTACCTGTCCGTCGAGCTCGGCGGGGGCAATATTTCCCTCGGATATCGTAGCTCGGCCGGCCAAATTTTCGACCTGAGTGATACATCGCTCCAGGGCATGAGCGTGTGGGACACCAAGCCGGAAGCGGGCGTCCATGTGATGACCTATGGCCGGCCCGAGGCAAACGATCATTACAACATCTTCTCGGATGGCCAGGAAGGGCTCGCCATTCATAATGAGCGCTTTGACCCCGTCCGAAACGGGTTCATCGAGGACAGTCCGCCGCTCGATATCCAGGGACTTGCGGCGAACGGCGTCTCTCATAGCTCCGTGACGCTTGCGGAGGGGAACGGCTTCGACACGGTGCGGGTCACCGAGGCGAACCTCGTCAACGAGCAAGTCATTCTGACCGTACAGGGGGGAGGGAATGGTCCGACCGATACGCTGATCCTTGATGATAGCGCTCTGCGGATCTCCGCAACCTGGGACATCGAAGGCTCCGCCGTCACTCGTACTTACGAAATCTATGATGCGGGAACTCACAAGTACCTTTTCGTCAACCAGACGGTTCATTACAGCAATATCGCCGAACTTGACATCGACTCCGGCAAAGCCAACAGCTATTTCGAGTTCAGTCCGGATGGTCAGAATCTCGATGAACTGCCCGGCGCCGTGAATCTCTCCCCCAATGGCGGCAACAGCGAGATCGATGTCTTCGATCAAAGCAGCCATCATGGGGAGGGCTGGAGCATCGCTCAATTTGGTGTTACCCGCACGTCGGATTTCGCTCACGGAGCCCCCTTTGTCCTGCGAACACTCTCGTATGCACCTCCGGTCAATGTCAATAGCCAGCTACAGACGCTGGTCATTGACGGCGGCGTTGGTGGGAGTACGTTTGCGCTGACGAATTTCAATGGAACCTCCGGTGGCGACCTCGATTTTCTTCCCGCCTCCGTAACGCTCAACGGCGCCGGCAACCCGAAAGACACCTTGATTGCGGATGATAGCCAAAACAACTCCGACAACATCGTCTGGAAGGTGTCCGGCACCAACATTAGTCGTACCTTCCCAGCCTTCTATCACCCTCCGGGTACGCACTACGGCGACGCTTCCATCGACTATAGCCAGATTGCCAATCTGGTCCTCCGAGGCAGCGCCCCGGCAAAGACATATATCCTCAGCCCCGATCGAAGAAACCTGGACGAGCTACCCGCCAATGTGACGATCCAGGATCAGAACGCCGGCTCCCGCAATAATCAGCTGCTGGTCAACGATCAGGACAGCCAGCCGGAATACTGGCCCGCGCTGCCCCGGACCACGTCCTGGTTCATCAATGGTACGATGATCCAGCGCACCAACTACATCAAGGGTGAAATCCTGGGGGCTCCTATCGACGTGGCCGTCGCGCACACCATCACGCACGACGCCCAGACGGTCACCAGCAACGGCGGACTCGCCGGCAACAACTTCCTGGTGCACCCCTGGTCAATCGGTGCGCTGACCATCGCTGGTGGCACGGGGTCCGATGCCTTGACCATCGACGACCGGGATGGAACTGGGTTTTCGCAATGGGACCTCTCCGTCACGCGGGCGACTCACACCATCCCCGGGGACGTTCCGATTGTGTTCCCGATCAATTATTTCGGGCTGGGTAGCATGGAGGTCGACGGCGAAAATGCCGGCGCGTCGTTCACGCTCGAGGACCCGGGTGTCGTGCTGACCACCATCGATATGGGACCCGCCCCGGACGCAGTTCAGGTGAACGGCCTGAGTGGGTTGCTCACGGTGAAAGGGGCCGCTCCCAGCGGCCTGAGCAGTTCCCTCAATACCATCAATATCAACAACGCTCCCGTTATCCTGAGTCCCGCCGCGGCCGCCTACATCAGTAGCCATTTTGCCGTGAACAGTTCCTTCGTCTTCTTGGATAACCAGAGCACCGAGCCGCGGACCGGCCTCTTCCAGGACTCCCAGGGACACACGCTGTCGCCGGGCTCTGTCTTTCTTGCCCAGGGTCTCAAGCTCGAGTTATTGACGTACACCGGCGACGATGGCAATAAGGATGTAGATTTGAACCATTTGAATGCTCCGCCTTCCATCAGCAACCTTGCTTTTCAGCCGATTGAAGTCGCTCCCTCCGCTCTGACGGCCACGATCGATGACCCCGATCTCACCGACATGCTTACCGTCACGGTGGACTGGGGCGATCACAGCCAGCCGGGCGTCTATCATTTGCCCGGTGGATCCAAGGCGTTCAGCACGAGCCATTCCTATCCAGAAGAGACGACAGTGGCGTATCACATTCTGGTTGCCGTATCCGACGGTCACCCGGATGGGACGGCCAGCGCAGCGCTCTGGGCGGCGGTCGGTGATGCGCCGTTGCAATTGTTGAGCGTGGGTAACAGCACGGCCTCGATGATGGATCATCCCGAGCTATTCCCCACCGAAAGGCAGTCGTTCTCTGGGATCATCACCCAGTTCAATGACCCGGGTAGCGACGGCACTGTCCAGGATTACTCGGCGATGGTTACCTGGGGCGACGGCAGCACACCAACGAAGGGCACCGTTATGGTCGTCAATCTCTTCGATGGGCTGCGCCGGTTCGTGGTTCAAGGGAGCCATACCTTTGCCGAGCAGGGCAAGTACACGCTCCATGTGGACATCACGGACGTGGGCGGCAGCAAGCTCTCCGCCAGTGGAACAGAGATCGTCCGCGATGCCCCCCTGCAAGCCCAGGGACAGAATGGGCAGGTGGCCGTGAATGAGAAATTCAATGGAATCGTAGCCAGCTTCACCGATCCAGGCGGTGATGGCACCGTCGGCGACTACCTGGCCAACATTGACTGGGGTGATTCACAGGACGCGCCGTTTCTTGGCACGATCCAGGCGAATGGATCCAATCAATTCAGTGTCTATGGGAGCCACCGGTACCATGATCGGGGCAGTTACACGGTGACGATCGAGATCGATGATGTGGGCGGGAGCACGGTCACCGTCACCGGTACCATCGTCGTCGGGGTGGTCCCCCCTCCCGGAGCCAGACCTGGCAGAGGCGGCCAGGCCTTTGGCCTTGGCATCAACCGTGAAGCCGCCGCCGCGCCGGGGACGCCCAGCCAGCAGAATCTCGAGCGCGAGGCTGTCGCGCACATCATGAGCGACCCCAGTCATCTTTCCAGCGCCCCATCGATGGGGCACGACCGTCTGGGCAGTCGCTTAATCCGTACAGACCGTTGGGAGGAAGGGTATCTCGCAATCCTGGATGAATCATTCTGGGAAACGATTCGTTAGAAATACGAAAAACGTTGTCTGGAACTCTACAATCAAGGTTCCAGACAACGTCTTTTCGTGTTTCTTAGTCTTCTGCCAACAGCAGGGCCACAGGGAAGTACCCGAGTGTGTCGGCCATAGGAAGCGCGATTTGCCCTGACCAAACCGAGGTCTTCACGAGCTCATCGGTAAAGACATTGCGCCAGCGAAGATTGGGATCCACCTCGGGCAAGGTTAGCACCGTATCCTGCCAAACGTCGGGTCCCAACGGTATCTCGTTTTGATCCGGCAGTAATTGGCTGACGAGACGTGGCACGGCCACCGCCGCGCATTCCCTGTCCCGACGGCGCACGAATCCGAAGATGTGCTCCTGTTTGGCTCCGCCGGCCGTCGCCGGCAGATATTCACCTCCGGCAAACAGGCCTGGGTGCGCACGCCGGCAGTGGAGAGCCCGGTATGTGAGGTAAAGCTTGATGCGACCATCTTCTTTCGATGCCGTCAGCTGGCGTGTAAATTCCGGGAGGCTGCGACCGGCCGCCGCCGCACTCGCCTGGAGTTCCCGCAGCAATTCCTGGCGACGCTCGTAATCGACGGGACGGCGGTTGTCCGGGTCCACCAGGCTGAAATCCCATAACTCCATTCCTTGGTAAGTGTCGGGAATGCCCGGAGCGGTCACCTTGAGCAGCGTCTGGGCCAAGGAATTGAACAGTCCGTAGTGACTGATGCGCCTCTGGAAGGCACGGAAGTGGGTCAGAAAGGCACCGTTTGTCTCGACATTCAGGATACGTGCGATGAACTCCTGGACGGCCTCGTCGTACGGCGGATTCGGGTTGATCCAGCTGGTATGCACTTTGGCTTCGTGAAGCGCCTTGAGCATGTAAGCCTGGATGCGCTCGACGAACTGGGCGTACTCCTCCGCACTGTACGGTTCCAGCGGCCAGGCGCCCAGCAGCGTCTGATACAGCAGGTACTCTTCATTGGCATCCGGCGCAGAAAGGTCTTCAAGATCAATTCGGTGACGCCGATTCAGCTCGCCCCAATGCGCCAGACAATCCCGCCACGCCCCAGGCAATTCGGAGAGCACGTTCAGCCGGGCGCGGACATCCTCACTGCGTTTGGTGTCATGGGTCGATGTCGTGGACATCCCATTGGGCCAATGGGCTTGACGCTCCTGGAAGTAACGGTGTAGCGCAGCCGGGGCAAGACCGAATCGGCCAGGGTCGCCTCCCACCTCGTTGAGCGACAGCAAGCGGTTGTAAATATAGAACGCCGTGTCCTCAACTCCCTTGGCCATGACCGGCGCTGTCACCTGCTGGAACTTGCCGGCGAAGCGGCGCTGCTCCGCCCGCGTCTCCGTATCGGCGGACTCTGGGTATTTGAGCAGCAACCGTTCGCGGACAAAGTTGAAGATGGAGGTGCTCAGGGCCGCGTTCTTGGCCCGGGCTCGGTTCACCGCCCAATGAATGTATTTGCGATCCGATTCGTGAATGCCCTCCTCCGAAATGTAAGAACGATAGACCGGAAAGCAGGCAATGATCTCGCGGAGGGCGTGGCGCAAACTGCTGAGTGTGAAATCGCGCGACCAACGATCCTTCTGGGCAAGGCGGTCGAGTTGGTGGGCGAGCATCTGTAACTCACCCGACATAGCGATCTGCAAGATCAGGAACTTCTTGGCGTACACGATCTCGGAAAAGCACGGGGCTTCCTGGATCCAGTCGTTGTAAAGCTGCGTGAACGCCCGGTCGTTGTCCGTGTTCACGAAAAGTCCACTGATCATGTTCAGGAAGCCATAGCCACTGGAGCCGTAGACGGGCCAATCGGCCGGAATGGGTTCGCCAGTGCCCAGGATCTTTTCCACGACTACGTAGAGCGGCCGCTTGAATGGACTTTCCTTGTTCTCTTGCGTAGCGTCGAGGATTGCTTGCAAGAGCGATTCCTGCACGTCCTTCCATTCTCGCTCCCGACCCTCGGGCTGGTTCTCGAAGATGTTACGGGCCCGCGCCAGAACAAAATGGTGCTGGAGACGCTCCAGGTACTGCTTGGGATCGTACAGGCCGTCGGGATGATCGATACGCAGCCCGTTGACGCATCGTTCGCCCAGCAGGCGGAAAATCAACTCGTGGGTCGCGGCGAAGACTTCCGGCCGCTCCATGCTCAGGGCGGCCAGGTCGTTGATGTCGAAGAAGCGGCGGTAGTTGATCTCGTCCGAGGCAACCCGCCAATACGCCAGGCGATAGGCCTGGTTATCGAGCAGATGGTCGAGCAAGTCAAAACTGTGCGGATCACTGGGCACGCCATTGTACCGAGCGATGGTTTGCTCGACGAATTCGCGCACTGGCGGATTTTCTTCCACTAATGCGGCGAGCCGGCGCTTGATCACTTCCTTTTCGCGCTGCCGCTCTGCGACCTTGGCCGGTTCCGTCTCGAAATAATGCGGCAGATGGCCGATCGCTGTCAGAATGCTCTGGTACTCGACGAAGGCCGGAGCTTCCGCTCCCAAGGCCTGCTGCAATTCCTCGATGCGCTGCCCGAGAATCATTCCATAGCTGCACGGCGACACCGGGAAACGGTGCTCGAAGTAGTGGACCGTGAACGCGCCGGCCGCGTGGGCCAGGCGGAGCTGCTGTGCCTCCAGCACTTTGCCGTACGGATCGCCCAGGACCGGTAGCAACACCTTGTTCTGAAGCTCCGGCCGTGGCGAAGCATGCCAGGAAACATCAAAGAAACCGGCATAGGGCGAAGCTGGGCCGTTTTCCAGCAAATCGTTCCACCACGGGTTTTCATTGCCGGCGATCCCCATATGGTTGGGCACGATATCCAGGATTTGGCCCATCCCGTGGGCATGGAGCGCCTTCACCCACTTGGCATATTCGTCCTCACTGCCGATTTCGGGGTTCAGAAGCTGGTGGTTCGTGATGTCGTAGCCATGCGTGCTCCCAGGCCGGGCCTTGAGGTAAGGCGAAGCGTAGCAGTGGCTGATACCCAGATCATGCAGATATGGCACCAGCGCGCAGGCATCGCGGAAGGTAAAGCCGGCGTGGAACTGAAGGCGGTAGGTTGCGACGGGACAATCCGGGCCCTTGCCCAACTCCTCCGCCACCTTTTCCAGCAGGCTTGCAATGACATCGGTCATGATGGACTTCCTTGGCCCCATCCACCCGGAAGGTCATCCAGACCGAGCCGGGTCAGGGCACCGAAGTGAGAGCCGGAGCGGTACTCGGCTGAGGAAGCGGGCCAGTCTCTCGGCGTAGGTGTTCAACCTCGGCGGCGAGGATGGCGTGATCGGTTTCCTCCGGCAAGCGGGTCCGGAGCACCGCCAGCGAGCGTCCTTGCAACGCGTATTTCTGCCCTCCCGGATAGGCGAGCGGATCGACTCGTTCGTTGGCCGTATCGAACAAGCACTCCCAGTGGTGTTCGTCCTTCGTCGCCGGCAGCGTGAAAGGAATGACGTCGTGATGGGCGTTCAAGAGCAGCAACAGGGTCTCGCCCATCACAGGCTCGCCGCGTTCGTCCACGTCGCCGATGAGGTCCCCCGCCAAGCGAACGCCCAAACAGCGGACAAAGCCAGCCCCCCACGCCTCGTCGGACATCTCTTGCCCGGAGGGGTCGAACCAGGAAATGTCCTTGATGTCCGATCCGCGGATCTTCCGACCGAGGAAAAACCTGCGACGCTGGAAAACCGGCTGGCGTTGCCAAATCTCGGTAACCATGCGGACGAAGTTGAGGAAGCGTTGCTGTATTTCGTTCAGGTCCCAGTTGAGCCAGGTCGTCTCGTTGTCCTGGCAGTAGGCGTTGTTATTCCCCCTTTGTGTATGGCTCAGCTCATCGCCGCCACAGATCATCGGCACGCCCTGAGAGAGGAACAACGTGGCGATCAAGTTGCGTTTTTGGCGTTCCCGGAGGGCGAGGATTGCGGGATCATTGGTTGGGCCTTCCACACCGCAATTCCAGCTCAGGTTATCGTTGGTGCCGTCCCGATTGTTTTCCCCATTGGCTTCATTGTGCTTCTGGTTGTAGCTGACGAGATCTTGCAGCGTGAAGCCATCGTGGCATGTAATGAAGTTGATGCTGGCGTGGGGGAGGCGGCCGCTTTGCTCATAGAGGTCGCTGCTCCCGCTCAGGCGCGTGGCGAATTCCGAAACGGCCCCCCCTTCCCCTTTCCAGAAGCGGCGCACACCATCGCGGTACTTGCCGTTCCATTCGGTCCAGAGCACGGGGAAGTTCCCGACCTGGTATCCCCCCTCGCCGACGTCCCACGGCTCGGCGATGAGCTTCACTTGGGAGAGGACCGGATCCTGATGAATGATATCGAAGAAGGCGCCCAGCTTGTTCACGGCGTACAGCTCGCGGGCCAGGGTACTGGCCAAATCGAAGCGGAAGCCGTCAACGTGCATTTCGAGAACCCAGTAGCGAAGGCTGTCCATGATCAATTGGAGGACGCGCGGATGGACCATGTTGAGCGTGTTGCCGCATCCGGTGAAGTCCATGTAGTAACGCGGGTCTTCCGGAGAAAGCCGATAGTACGAGGCGTTGTCGATCCCGCGCATCGACAGCGTGGGACCCATTTGGTTTCCCTCGGCCGTGTGGTTATACACCACGTCCAGGATCACCTCCAGGCCGGCGGCGTGTAGAGCGCGCACCATCATCTTGAACTGGTAGACGGACTCGCGCGGGGCATGGGCCGTCGTATAGCGGAGGTCCGGCGCAAAATACGCCAGCGTGTTGTAGCCCCAATAGTTGGTGAGTCCGCGTTCCACCAAATGCCGGTCATCCACATGATGGTGGACCGGCATTAGTTCTACCGCGGTGACATTGAGGTTCGTCAAATGCCTGATGGCCGGCTCCGATGCCAGCCCCTCGTAGGTCCCTTGCAGCTTTTCCGGTACGTCCGGCAAGCGCTTGCTGAACCCCTTCACATGCAGTTCGTAAATCAAGGTTTTGTGCCACGGGGTTCGCGGCGGCCGATCATCCCCCCACGTAAACGCCGGGTCGATCACGGCAGCCAAGGGCGCCTGGGCCGCGCTATCCCGGTCATCCAACGACAAGTCTGCTTTCGGATCCCCGATTCGGTAGCCAAACAGTTCATCGCCCCAACGCAAATCGCGGCCAATGGCCTTGGCGTAGGGATCGAGCACGATCTTGTGAGGATTAAACCGGTGACCTTTTTCCGGCTCCTGCGGCCCGTAAACACGGTAGCCGTATAGCTGATCGGGGCGGACATCGGGCAAGTATGCGTGCCAGACCTGGTCTGTGTGTTCGGGGAGCACAATCTGTTGGCTCTCGGCCGTGGCATCCGGCGTGTCAAAGAGACATAACACGACCTTGGTGGCGTGCTCGGAAAAGAGCGCAAAGTTCACGCCCGCCCCATCCCATGTGGTTCCCGGGGGGTAGGGTCGCCCTGGCCAAATGCGCATTCCACTCTCTCCTCACTTGGGTCCGGCCCCACCGGAGTTGGCGGCTTATTCAAATCGACAGCGTTGCGAATGGTCCCCATCGCAAACACGAGCACGACCTTGTAGTAGGTTGTAGCAAAATTCGTACCTTTGGTCGGCTGTCCAGGATTTTTTCTCTCCCCATGCCCACTTGTCCCCGGTACTTGCTTTTCCGGTTAGGCCGGCTACGTTCCACAGTGTGCGTGGTGGGAGGCGGGTGGCAGGAGAAGCGGCCACTACGGACCCTGCTTGATTCCCCGATTCTTTTCCCGCCACGCGCCACGATTTGGAGAGTTCGAATGAGACAGCGAAGTTTACCTTTCGTTCGCCTTGCCGCGGGCGTGGGGGTTAGCTGGCTGGTATGGTTGCCTTGCGGGTCCTTTGCACAGACCAGCGTCCGCCCTCCCGAGCGGTATGCGGCCGCCATGGGAGCGCTCGAGCGCTTCATTGGGCACGAGCTTACCAACAAAGGATTGCCCGCTCTGTCCATCGCTCTGGTGGATAACCAGGAGGTGATCTGGGCCAAGGGTTTTGGCTTCCGCAATCCGACAGAGAAAATCCCGGCCACGGCAGATACCGTGTACCGGGTCGGCTCGGTTTCCAAGCTGTTCACCGATATCGGCATCATGCAGTTCGTTGAGCGGGGCGTCCTCGATCTCGACGCGCCGGTCAGCCGATACTTGCCCGACTTCAAGCCAAACAATCCCTCCGGCAAACCGATCACGCTCCGGCAGCTGATGGCCCACCGTTCCGGCCTTGTTCGCGAACCGCCCATTGGCCATTATTTCGATCCGACCCAGCCGTCGCTGGCGCAAACGGTACAGAGTCTGAACACGACACAGCTCGTGTACCCACCGCTGACCAAAATCAAATACTCCAATGCCGCCGTCGCCACGGCCGGCTTGGTTCTGGAGCAGACGCAAAAAGAGCCCTTCGCGAAGTACCTGAAGCGAGCCGTGCTCGATCCGCTCGGTCTCGAGAAGAGCAGCTTTGAGCCGGACCCTGCGCTCATGAAGGACCTCGCCCACGGGATCATGTGGACGTATCACGGCCGGGTGTTCGATGCCCCAACGTTTCCGCTCGGAATGGCACCGGCTGGCAGCATGTATTCCACCGTGAACGACCTGGCCAGCTTCCTGAAAGTCCTGTTCGCCGACGGCCGAGGACCGGGAGGGCCGGTGCTAAAGCCATCGACCATCGAGCAGATGTGGACGCCACAGTTTGCCCCGGCCACGGACAAGACGGGTTTTGGCATCGGCTTCCTGCTGAGTGAACGAGAGGGCCATCGTTGCATCGGACATAATGGCGCCATCTACGGTTTTGCGACGGAACTGCTGGCTCTGCCAGATGAAAAGCTCGGCGTCGCCGTCGTTGCCGCCAAGGATTGCGCGAACGATGTTGCCCGCCACATTGCGGACGTTGCCGTGACCCAGATGCTGGCCGTGCGGAAAGGACAACCGCCGCCCACGATCGAAGAATCCGCACCGCTGGCACCGGAACGAGCCCGCCGGCTGGCAGGGCGGTATGCACAGGACGGCAAAGGCGTGGACCTGATCGAGCGGAATGGCAAATTGTTCGCGTTGCCGCTACGGGGCGGGTTTCGCGCCGAGCTGCGCGGACTCGGCGATGCGTTAATTATGGATGATCCTCTGGAGTACGGCCCAAAGGTGCTGGTGGAGGGGGATCGGCTGATCGCAGGAAAGGCCACGTTTGCGCGCGTCCCGGTTGGAAAACCAGCCGCGCCGCCGGCGCGCTGGGATGGACTGATCGGCGAGTATGGCTGGGATCATGATGTGCTCTACATCCTCGAGAAAGATCGCAAGCTGTACGCCCTGATTGAGTGGTTCTTTCTGTACCCGCTGGAGGAGTTGGCCGCGGACATCTTCCGGTTTCCGGACTGGGGACTGTACGACGGCGAAAAGCTCCTCTTCAAACGCGACGCTGCCGGCCGAGCCACCGAAGTCGAAGCGGCCAGTGTGGTCTTCAAGCGCCGCCCCATCCCGGGGGAAAACGGGGAAACGTTCCGGATTCATCCACTCCGCCCGATCGAGGAATTGCGACGCGAAGCGCTCGCAGCGCAGCCGCCCCGTGAGACGGGAGAGTTTCGCAAACCCGACCTGGTTGATCTGGCCACGTTGGACCCCATGATCAAGCTCGATATCCGGTACGCGACGACGAACAATTTTCTGAGCAGCCCGTTGTACCGGTCCGCAAAGGCCTATTTGCAACGACCCGCCGCCCTCGCTCTCCAGCGCGTTCACGAGAAATTGGCGGCGCAGGGCTATGGTCTGTTGATCTACGATGCCTATCGGCCCTGGAGCGTGACGAAAATGTTCTGGGAAGCCACGCCGGAAAAGGACCGAATCTTTGTGGCCGTTCCTGCGCAGGGCTCGCGCCACAACCGTGGCTGCGCAGTGGACCTGACGCTTTATGAGCGGAGTACAGGCAAGGCCGTGGCGATGATGGGAGGCTACGACGAGATGTCCGATCGTTCGTATCCCGATTATCCGGGCGGCACTTCCCTACAGCGCTGGCACCGGGAGTTGCTGCGCCATGCTATGGAGGAGGAAGGATTCACGGTTTACGAAGCGGAATGGTGGCACTTCGATTACAAGGATTGGCGGATGTATCCGATTTTGAATCAGACGTTCGAGGAGCTCTCGACGGCCGCGCAGGGTAACTGAGGCCGAGGAATGGAACGCGATTTTTCCGCTGCTGTGCCACTCCCAGTCGCGCAACAACACATTTTGTGGATAAGCAGCCTGCACGGGCTGATGCAAGGGTTTATCTGCTGTCACGCCAACCAGTTTCAAGTCATCTGCAAGCGCGCGGACCAATGCATCGTATACGGCGCGGTCATGCTGCACGGCAATGCCGAGTGCAGGGCCGAGCAGGCGGAATGCGGGTTCAATCTGTACGGGACAGCACAGGAGAGCATTTAAGAATTCAGTTGGCTAGATCGTGAGTTGGCCCCTCTCGTTTTCGCGGATGGCGATCATCGCCCGCACGCCATCTTGAGTCTTATCCGGACTGGACCTTCGAGGGCCATGGCCCAAGAGCCAAACGTGTACCATTATACCGAGATACCGAGCAAGCGAACCGCTATCATAGACTCCCGATGACTCGTCCTCGGAGTCGGTACACTGCCATGCCCGCAAAAAACCCGCCCCCAACCGTACCCCAGCAGAGCCTTTGGCTCGGCGTCTTGTGCCTGATTGGCCTCGATTATTTCAGCACGCTGGCTTATCAGCCGTCGATCGCCTTTGCCAGTGCAGGGTACGCCGCACCGCTGGCGACCGTGGTCGTCGTGCTCTTCACGTTCCTCGGCGCCGTGCCGGTGTACTGCTACGTGGCCGGGCGATCGCCGCACGGCCAAGGAGCCATTGGACTGCTCGAACGATCCGTCCATGGGTGGCTTGGCAAGCTTCTGATTGTTGTCCTGCTGGGGTTTGCTGCCACGGACTTCGTCATCACGAAGACTCTCTCCGTGGCCGATGCAGCGGAACACCTGATCTACAATCGCGAGCCAGTCTGGCAGCAAACCCTCGATGTCCTCGGTGGAACCGATGGTCCTGTCCCGCAATGGCTTCCTCCTCCGCTCTGGCAGAGAATCGCTGCCTACTGGAACCGGCAACTAGTGGTCACGCTCGCGTTATCGTTCCTGGGATTCGCTTTCTGGACGATCTTCCGGAGGGCAAGTCGGAAGCGGGTCGTGCAGTTGGCCGTGGCTGTGGTCAGCGTTTATCTTCTTCTCACCGCCATCATCATCGCCAGCGGACTGACCTATTTGTTGGCGCATCCCCACTTGCTACAAGACTGGTGGCACAAGTGCACAACGGTCACGGGATCGGCCCACGGCAACATTGGGTCCGTTCCAAGCTGGCTGTCAATTTCGTCGCGCTGTCTGTCGGCCTTCCCGCAGATGTCCCTGGGGCTGAGCGGCTTTGAGCTCAGCATGGTCGTTTTGCCTCTGATCAAAGCTCAGCAGAGCAGGGGGGCAACGGCCCTCGAGCGCCGCGTCGGCAACGCCCGGAAGCTCCTGGTAACGGCGGCGGCCATCATGTCGCTTTACCTGCTGAGCTCGACTCTGGTAACAACCGCGCTCCTTTCGCCTCGGGCCCTGACGACAACCAGTCAGGCGGCCAACCGAGCTCTGGCGTATCTGGCCCACGGCGGCCTCCTGACCGATGGCCATTCGGCGGCAGAGATGAACGGTATGTTCGGAGGCCTATTCGGCACTTTCTACGACATCAGCACCATCGTCCTGCTGTGCCTGGCTGGGGCCAGCGTGACGATGGGTCTCCGCGATCTGGTGCCGCGCTACTTGCACCGCCTAGGCATGGAGCTGCAGTGGGCCCATAATGTGGGGGCGATCCTCCATGCCTTTAATTGCATCAACCTGATGATTACCGTCCTGTTCCGCGCCAGCGTCCTCGCCCAGCGGGGGGCCTACGCTACCAGTGTGCTCGTGCTCATGAGCAGCGCCGCTGTGGCCGCCGCGATCGATCTTCGCCAGAGACGGTCGGGAACCTGGCTGCGGCGCACGCCGTGGCTATTTGTCGGCATCAGTGCCGTGTTCTGCGTCTCCGCTCTTTCCGCCATCCTCACCACACCGGACGGCCTGGTAATCGCGCTCTGCTTCGTTTTGGCGCTTCTTGCCTCATCCATTTTTTCGCGCATCCTTCGCAATATGGAGCTTCGCTTTGAGGGGTTTGAGTTCCTGGACGAGCGCTCGCGGTTCCTCTGGGAAAGCCTGGTTTACTTGCAGTTTCCAATCCTGGTTCCACACCGCCCAGGCCGCCAGAGTCTCCTCGAAAAAGAAGAGATGATCCGCAAGCGGCATCGGCTGAGTCCCGATGTGCCGCTCGTCTTCGTCGAGGTGGAACTGGGAGATGTGAGCGAGTTTTATCATCGGCCCCTGCTGGAGGTGATCCAGGAAGATGGGCGATTTATTGTTCGCATCCACCGTGCCGCTTCGGTTGCTCATGTGCTGGCGGCGGCTGGTCTGGAATTGTCCAAGGTGGGCACTCCTCCCGAAATCCATTTCGGTTGGTCGAACGAGACACCCATTGCGGCGAACATCAATTTTTTGCTTTTCGGCCAGGGCAATGTGCCCTGGATGGTCCGCGAGCTGATCCGCAAGTCGGAGCCTGATTCTCAGCGACAACCGCCGATCGTAATCGGTTGATCGAATTCCTCCGGGTGAATCAGACGCAAGGTGATCCGTTGGGAAGTTCATCCAGACGGGAACTTGCGGAGAGTACCGGAGCCGATATAATCACTCCTTTGTGCAGCCTAATCCTCGGCCATCAAGTGAGCGCCCTTGCCTTGCCCCGTCCGCCTCGTGAAGGATTCTTAATCATGACTGCAACTGGCGAACCCTCAAACTCCAGTGATGGCCGCGGCCGCAGCCTCATGCGTGCCGCCCAGGTTATTGTCGTCAGCAGCGTAATGTTCACGTTCATCTCCTACTGGCGTACGGCCGCGGTTGTGCTGTGTGACCTGGCCAGCACGGCCTACTACATCGGCGGGATTGTCGAGCAAGCCATCGGGCCGGCGGCGCCGTGGTTCATTTTGGCGGTCATGCTCTTCAGCTACGCCGTGCGCTCCGTTTACATTGAGAGCTGCTCACTCTTCGTCCGTGGCGGCGTCTACCGCGTTGTGAAAGAAGCCCTGGGAGGATTTCTGGCCAAGCTGTCGGTGTCGGCGTTGATGTTCGATTACGTCCTGACCGGCCCAACCAGCGGCGTGTCGGCGGGTTCCTACATCATGGGACTCGTGCTCGAATTTCTGCACATCACCGTCCCCGAGTTCTACTTCGGCCACGGCCTGGATAAACAGGACCTGGCTTCCGGTGAACCGGGGGACCTCGTCAAGCGCTGGGGGGCCGTCGTGTTAGCCTGTGCGGTCACCATTTACTTCTTCCGCCAGAACCTGCGTGGCATCCACGAGTCCAGCGACAAAGCCCTGAAGATCATGTACGCCACGACGGTCATGGCTGTGGTGATGCTCGTTTGGTGTGGCATCAGCCTGGGGCTCAGTGGTCCGGTCAACGCTGTCCCCTGGCAACCCGACCTCGACAAGAAATGGGAACTCGCCACCCAGATGGAGCCCGATCCCATTCATCCAGGCGAAGAGCGTGAGATTTGGATCAAGGATCCCCAACATCCCGGGAAGCTGCTCCCCAAGCGGGACGATGGTCACCTCGTTCCTCAAGACAATGAAGCTCTCAAGAAACTCGGCATCCACACGCAGGCCGATCCCTTGGGCTTCCTCGGCCGATTCTCCTGGTCCGATGCACTTCGCCGTCCGGTCGGCAGATGGTTTAGCCTGATCGGCGTCCTCGGCTTGTTGATCGCATTCGGCCATTCCATTCTGGCCATGAGCGGGGAAGAAACCCTGGCCCAGGTGTACCGCGAGGTCGAGTCGCCCAAGCTGCCGAACTTCAAGAAAGCCGCCTTCATCGTTTTCGTCTATAGCTTGCTTCTGACGGCCGGCATCAGCTTCCTGGCGGTGTGGCTCATCCCCGATGAAATCCGCATGAAGCTCTATGCCGACAACCTCATTGGCGGGCTGGCGCGTCATGTCGCCGGGCCCCCGCTTGCCAAGCTGTGCCTGGAGGTTTTCGTGGTTGTGGTCGGATTCCTCATTTTGTCGGGGGCCGTGAACACGGCAATCATTGGCTCCAATGGCGTGCTGAATCGCGTGGCCGAAGACGGCGTCCTGCCCGACTCCTTCCTCAAACCACACCCACGTTACGGCACCACGTATCGGCTGTTGTATCTGATCACGGCCCTGCAATTGGCCACCATCCTGTTTAGCCGCGGCGACATGATTGTCCTGGGCGAAGCCTATGCCTTCGGGGTCGTCTGGAGTTTTGTATTCAAGGCCCTGGCTATGGTGGTGCTGCGGTTCAAGGACCGTAGCCCGCGGGAATTCAAAGTCCCGCTCAATATCCGCATTGGCACCGTCGAAATCCCTATTGGTTTGGGGCTCATTTTCCTCGTGCTTGCGTGCACGGCCGTCTTGAATTTCTTCACCAAAGAGGTAGCAACCCTCGGCGGGATCGCGTTCACTGCGGGCTTCCTGACGATCTTCATCGTTTCCGAACGCTTTCACGAACGCCGGCGGCGTGGCACTCGCCACGAGCACCGCGAACAGTTCAACCAGGCCACGACCGACGCCATCACGCCGTCCAGCCTCCGCCTCCAGAAGCCCTACCGCAAGCTCGTTTCCATCCGTTCGCCGCAGAACCTGTACATGCTCGTGAAAACCCTTGCCGAAACCGACCCGGCAACGACCGACGTTATCGTCATGACGGCCAAGGTTACGCCACCGGGCGATTCCTCCGATATTCCCCAAGCACTGGATGACTACGATCAACAGCTAATGACGGCCGTGGTGGATCGCGCGGAGAAAGCGGGCAAAGAAGTCAAATCGGTCATCGTGCCGACCAATAATCCCCTGTACGCGATTATTCGGACAGCCAAGGACCTCCAAGTGCAGGAGCTGGTCGTCGGCGCTTCCAACAAATACACCGCCGACGAACAGCTGGAGCAGATCGCGTTTTACTGGATGAATGTGAACGAGGGTCAATCCGTGCCGCTGACGGTTCGCATTCTGGGGCGCGATCGCGATGTCCATCTCGATCTGGCCGGCGGAAATCGGATTCCCCGGATCAGCGAGCGCCGGGCCCGCTCCGTTGCGGAGTTGCGGGCTGCGGGGGTAGGCGTGGATCGCGTACTGTTGGCCCACTATGGCGATCCGGAGAGCGGGGATCTGTTCGATGCGGTACTGACCATGTTGGACCCGCAAGTGATCCTGTCGCTCGTTCCGATTGAGGGAAAGCCTCCGACCCTCTCCAATGGCAACAGCATTTTGCAAAAAAATCTGCAGCGCGCGGAACAATTGGGCCGGGCCGTGGATGTTCGAGCGGCCGCCCGAGGCGAGGTCGGCGCTGAAATTCTGCGCCTGGTCCGCGATGGGAAATACGATCTGCTGATTCTCGGGATAAGCCCCGCCGCCGACCCGGAGCAGAAACTGGCCGTCGATGTCCAGCAAGTTTTGCGCGAAGCGCCGTGCCAGGTCTTCCTTGCCTCCCCGCCCGCCATTCCGCTGGAACCGGAAAAGGTCGAGGAGAAAGTATAACAGCCCGAACCCACCCACACAGAAAAGGCCTCGGGATTCCGCGTTAGCCAAACAACTCGCGAATCGGAGCCGCCGAAACGAGCGGGAGCAACCGCTGATCCGGTCCCGGCAGCCGGGTGGCGGGATCGATTCCCAGGGCAGCATAGACAGTGGCCGCCACTTCCTCGGGACCGACCGGCCGGTTCTTGGGTTCCGATGCCATGTGATCGGACGAACCGATCACCTGTCCGCCGCGGACGCCGCCACCGGCAAACAGAATTGTCCAGCAGCCCGGCCAGTGATCCCGGCCGCCGCGCGGATTGAGTTGCGGCGTCCGGCCGAATTCGCCCATTGCCAGGACGAGCGTATTTTGCAGCATGCCGCGCTGGTGCAGGTCTTCCAGCAGGGCCGAATAGGCGTGGTCAAACATGGGACAGAGGGTTTCCTTGTAGTCGTCCAGATCGGAGGCCAAGGACCCGCCGTCGGCGTGGCAGTCCCAGGTGATTTGGTTGAACACCGTATCGAACATATTCACGGTCACCAGCGAGACCCCATGCTCCACGAGCCGCCGGGCCAGGAGACACGATTGACCAAAGGTATTCCGACCATAGCGGCAGCGCAGGGTGTCGGATTCCTCGCTGATGGCAAAGGCCTTTTTGGCACGGTCCGCGAAGATCAGCCCAAATGCCTGCTCGGCCGCGTGGGGAACGGGCCGGTTGCGTTGAGCGGCTTCAAAGTGACGCTGGGCACGGTCCACCGCATCGCGGAACATCGAGTGGCTCGAATACGGGGCCGGATCGCAATCGGTACGGAGAGAATCCGAGGCGACGGCATCGCCGCTCAAGAAGAACGGTTCATGCTCAGGCCCCAGGTAGCCGGCGGTCTGGCCGTGGCCCACGCTCACGCCCGTGTTGCGGATTGGCCCGGGCAGGATGACCGATGGCGGTAATCCGTCCGGCCGTGGTCCACGTAGACAGGACAAGACCGATCCGTAGTGCGGATATTCCAGACCGCCGCGGGACAGCGCGCCGGTCTGAAGCAGTTGCTGCCCGGTCTCGTGGATTGGAGCGGCTAGGTGATGCACCGACCGAACCAGCGCATAGCGGTCGGCCATCTGGGCCAGCAGGGGGAAGTGTTCGCAAATTGCGATGCCGGGGACATTGGTCCGGATAGGCTGGAAGGGCCCGCGCACCGGTTCCGGAGCCGTCGGCTTCAAGTCCCAGGTATCCAACTGACTTGGCCCGCCAACCAGGAAAAGCAGGATGCACCGGACATCGGCCGACGGGGCCGCAGCGCACGCCTCCTGGAGCTGCACCATATCCGTCAAGGACAAGCCGACCGCCCCCGCCGCCAAGCTGCCCACCCGCAGAAAATCGCGCCGGGTCAGGCCATCACACTGTTGGACGCCGTTTCGAGTCTCCAGTTGCAACATGAGAAACACCCCCGGATCGGCGAAAATGCTTTGGAATGGATGGCAAGAGCGAGTCCGCTTGCCGCCGCCGTTTACGATAACATCGTAGCGGTGCAGCTTCTCATTGCAAGCGGAAACTTGTTCAAACGGTTCCGGGCGATGTGCAGCGGTCACAAGGTGGCGGGTGGGGAGTGGCGGGAAAAAAGACCGTTGCCTTCGTTTGCTCCGCTTTGTCTTCCTCTCCGGCCACGCACGACGTTTATTAGTGTCCGAGGAAGTCGTAGAGGGCATAACCCTGGTTGCCGCCCTGGCCGAGGCAGCCGTGGTTGCCGCTGGTGCCGCCATCGATGGTGCCAAAGAGGGTCGTGACCTGTTCCGTAGACAGCGAGTTGCTGCCGCTGCTGAGCATGACCGCACGCTCGTAGCCCACCCAGAGGTTATTCTGCGAAAGGGGTAGGGATCACGCTTGTTTGGGGACGAGACGTGAGGAACTGGGAGACGCCGGAAATGCCACCAAAGGCGTCAGCCCCGTAGCTGGCTGCTTTGCGGTCGATACGGAGGTCCGGCGCTGGTGCCGCATCGCCGGCGCCACGAGGGATACCCAAGAACGGTTACCGTGCTGATGAGGAACAGCAGCCGAGCCGATGGCTCGGGAGTCGGCGTAGCCAGGAAGCCATGGGTTCGTCCGTTGGCATCGCCATACTCTCCGACGATTTGTCCGGCGTTGTTGATACCATAGGCCGCGGTGTGGAATGCGCCGGGCAAGTCGAACGTGAGGTAGCTGCCGCCGCTGTAGAGGAACCCGTGCTCAGAACCATTGGCAGCCACGTACCCCCCCACGATTTCCCCGGCATCGTTGATGCCATCGGCTTCCGTATCCGTTGCACCCGGTACGTCGAGGGTTTTGTAACTGCCACCGATATAAAGGAAACCATGGTCGGCACCGTTCCTATCTTCGTACTTCCCCACGACATCTCCGAGTCCGTTGATGCCATAGGCGTAGGTACCGGAAAGTGGGTCGTGCACGCTAAGCGTCGTGAAGCTGTTCCCACTCAGCAGGAAGCCAGGGGATCCGACGATCTGACCGGAAGCGTTGATGCCATAGGCTTGCGTCCCGTCGCTCAGACCGGGTAGGTCGATCTTCGTGAGCTGCCGCCGCTGAGCAGAAAGCCGTGAATGGCGCCGAACAGACCGCCGTCATAGCGTCCCACGATCTGACCCGAGGCATTGATGCCGTTGGCCAAGGTATCGACTGCGCCGGGCACGTCGATGGTCGTATAGGTGCCGCCACTATAGAGGAAACCATGGCGGTTGCTGGGTGCGAGGAAAGTCGATGAATATCCCACTATCTGTCCCGCGTCATTGACGCTTGCGGCTAGCGTAATGTAATAGCCCGGTACGTCGAGGGTGGAATAGGTGTAAGCAGGCTGAGCCTGCGCCTCTCCGGAAAGTGCCAGCACCAGGCTCAGCGACACGAATCCGCACAGGAGCTGTTTCACCGACGAGACCCCCCCCGGCCCATTCAGACAACCTTGCGACAAGCCCCAATATGACTGGGCTGTGCTAAGAAATCAACCTAAATGCAAAAACTTGACCGGCCACGAGAAGAAGGTGATCTTGTAGGTAGGTTGGTACCCCTCCGCGGATCCCGCCATAGGGGCCCCGGTAGACCCGGTTTATCCGCAACGGGCTTTCGTCGAAGCATCTTGGATAAACTGTCGCTTCGTGTGCTTCACTTTTGACTTCCGTGAAAGCGCTGGCTACCCTGGAGGCTGGTGGTATCGGATCCCTGCCTGCGCGATTCGGCGCGTCGGCCGTCACCGTTATGCTGCCGAGTGCGCAGGCCAAGAGTGTCTCGGGGAACGATGTCCTGCCCGCTGCGAGCGGCAGAGGCTTCCTCCTTCCATCGCGGTGGTCGATCCATGAAAATCCCTTCGACGCGGGCTCGTGTCGCCGGCCAGGTAGGAACGCTGAAGGGCGGGGAATCACCCGCGCTCCGCAGATTGCTATGCAGCCGATCGCTGGCGGCCGCGTTGTTTGCTTGCGCTGCGGCTCTTGCGATGGTTCTTCTCGGGCAGCCTGTGGCAGCGAGTTTTGTCACCGCGCCTGTCTACCCAGCGGGCCCTGGTCCTAGCTACGTGGCCGTGGGCGATTTCAACGGCGACGGTATCCCCGACCTCGCGGTCGCCAACTATGGGAGCGATCCCCCCTATCGAGATGGCGGAGCGACCATCTTCCTCGGCAAGGGTGACGGCACCTTCCTACCTCCGCAGAATTACCGCATCGGTGCCCCAGCTGGCTCTTTGGCCCTCGGCGACTTCAATGGCGATGGCAAGCTGGACCTCGTGACCGTGAACGGAAATGCTACGATCAGCGTAGTGTTGGGCAATGGCGACGGCACCTTCCAGGCCGCACAGAGCTTTGCGCCCGGATTCCTCGACCCCACGGCTATCGCGGTGGCTGATTTCAACGGCGACGGTAGGCTCGACTTGGCCGTAGCAGGCGAGACCAGAGATTTTATCAAGGTAGTCAGTGTCTTGCTCGGTAACGGCGACGGTACGTTTCAGGCACCCCAAAACTATGCTACGGCCTCCGCCTTTGCCGTGGCCGTGGGCGACTTTAACGGCGACGGCATTGCCGATCTCGCCAGCGTCGGCGGGGGCAGTCTGAGCATCTTTGTCGGCAATGGCGACGGCACGTTCCAGCCTGGGGCGAGTTACGCCGTGTACGGCCAAGCGGTGGTCGTAGGCGACTTCAACGGTGATCGCATCCCCGACCTTGCCGTGGCTGGTGTGTATATCCTGCTGGGCAACGGCGACGGCACCTTCGGGCCGGCCCAAGGCTCTGACGCCGGCTTCAGACCGCAATCGGTAGCGACCGGTGACTTCAACCACGACGGTCATCTGGATCTGGCCGTGGGCACGGAACCGGGGACGGTGAGCATCCTCGTGGGGAACGGCGATGGCACCTTCCAAGCAGCGCAGGGCTTTGCTACGGGGCTGGCAAGCTCCCTAGCCGTGGCGGACTTCAATGGCGATGGCCATCTCGATATCGCGGTGGCCGGACCAGCGGGGCTGTTCATCCTGCTGGGCAAGGGTGACGCCGCCTTCCCGGCCGCCAGGACGTACGCCTTGGACGCCTTAAGCCCTCCGGTAGCGGTGGGCGACTTCAATGGCGACGGGCTCCCCGACCTCGCCGTGGCCAATCAAGTCGCCAGCGGCACGGTCCTGATCCTGCTCGGCAAGGGGGACGGCACCTTCCAGCCCGCCCAACGCTTTCCGGCCGGCGACTATCCCGCGTCCCTGGTCGTGGCGGATATGAACGGCGACGGCATTGCCGACCTCGCTCTCCTCAATCCCGCTACCGTGAGCGCCGTGCGGATCTTCTTCGGCAACGGCGATGGGAGCTTCCGCTCCGGTGGGACGTACGCGGTCGGACCCTTTGCCGGGGCCCTGGCGCTCGGGGACTTCAACGGCGACGGCATCCCCGATCTGGCGGTGGCCAATAGCGGCTTTGTGCGCTCCGGTCTGGGCACCACGGTGAGCGTGTTGTTGGGCAATGGCGACGGGTCTTTCCAGCCGGCCAAGGACTACTGGGTGGGTGGTGACGGGCCCAACTCGGTGGCCGTGGGTGATTTCAACGGTGACGGCCACGTCGACATCGCGGTAACCTACGACTTGGCGATCGGGCCGAACTCCAGTACGTTGAGTATCTTGTTCGGCAATGGCGACGGCACGTTCCAGCCACCGCAAAGCTGTCCGACTGTTTCCACGTCTGCGGCGGCCGTGCTGGTGGGGGACTTCAACAACGACGGACATCCGGACGTGGCTCTTCTCCATAATGATGGCAGTGTGAGTGTGCTCTTAGGCAACGGCGACGGCACGTTCCAGGCCGCACACACCTTCGCAGTGGGAGCGGGCTCCCTGGCCATCGGCGATTTCAATCGCGACGGCTTCCTGGACCTCGTCGCTGCCCTGGATGGCGCGGTAGGCCTCTTGTTGGGCAAGGGCGACGGCACGTTTCAGGCGGCGCAAGATTACCCCGTCGGCCGTTATCCCTTCCCCATTGCGGTAGCGGATTTCAACGGCGATGGCTATGCGGACGTAGCCGTCGGTTATGAATTCGGCGTGGTCATCCTGCTCAATGCGGCGGACTGGTAAGACGGCCAAGGCTGAGCAACGTCGCAACCGCGACCCTTGTGCTGCCGAGTGTACAGCCCCAGATCGAACAGGCGAAGGCAGCTTGCCCCTGCGCGGCGACGGTGACAGCCAGGAATGGCCCCAGTGCCGCCCCTCCACATAGAAGTTACTGCATCGACGAGATCCACCTGGACAGGCGGACGATCTTGCGGCAACTCCCAGCGGGATCGGCCAACTCAATCAATCAGTGAGAAGGCGAGAAGCGATAGCGCGGCTGCATGGGCCAGCCGCAGCTCAGGGAACGAGATCCTATCCTACGAACTGCCCGCCGAGTTATAATCAGAGCTACCAGCCCGCAACATCCGCGCCACCCTGGCCCTGGGCAGCCTGGGTTAGCGCGGCCGTAATCCAAGGGCACCGGATATGTTGGAAGTTGATCACCTGATCCAGATCCCCGAGAGCGAGTTCCAATGGCGCTTCGTCCGCGCCGGTGGGCCGGGCGGCCAGAATGTCAACAAAGTTGCGTCCAAGGCGGTGCTGCGCTGGAATGTGGGCGGCAGTCCCAGCCTGCCGGCCGAGGTGAAGATGCGCCTCCGTGCTCAGCAACGACGGCGGATCACGTCCGCGGGTGAGCTGGTGCTCAACTCGCAGCGGTTCCGGGATCAGGAACGGAATCGGCAGGACTGCCTGGAGAAGTTGTGCCAGCTCATCCGTCAGGCGGCCGCCGTTCCAAAGCCTCGCAAACGAACCAAGCCGACGCGCAGCGCCCGGGCTGCACGGCTCCGTACCAAACGCCGCCGCCAAGCGATCAAGATGGGCAGGAAGAGGCCGGCCGAGGAATGAAATTGATCCCCCTCATAGACAGGAAGAGTTTCTACCGCGTCGAACGGGCTGTGCTTGCAACTTCCGCGCTTCCCCTTACAATCCCCAGAATCCCCCTGCCGCGCCGAGGACTCTCCGCATGCTTTGGGCGTATTATCAGCAAAACCTCGATCCCCTTTCCAACCGCCTGCTCTCCACCGCATTCGCGGCCCTTCCGGTGATCGTGCTGTTTTGGTTGCTGGTTCCACGCCGCTGGCCGGCTCCTCGGGCAGCTCTCGGTGGGGCGATCGCGGCATTGCTGGTCGCCTGGTTCGTTTACCGGATGCCGCCCCTCATGGCCATCATGGCCTTCGTTCACGGCGCCGGTTTTGGCTTACTGCCGGTGGGCTGGACGATCTTCAACGCCATGCTGCTCTACAACGTCACCGTCGAAAGCGGGCACTTCCGCACGGTCCGCCGATCCGTCGCCGGTTTGTCGGCGGATGCACGAATCCAAGCCATCTTGATCGCTTTTGCCTTTGGCGCCTTCCTGGAAGGGGCCGCGGGGGGCGGAACGCCGGTGGCCATCTGCGGCGCCATCATGGTCGGACTGGGATTCGACCCGTTTCTTTCGGCTGTCTTGTGCCTGATCGCGAACACATCGCCCGTGGCTTATGGCGGGCTCGGTACGCCCTTGATCACGCTGACAGGCGTCACCAACTTGCCGACCGAAACGCTGAGCATCATGGCCGGCCACCAATTGCCGCTCTTATCCTTTGCCGTGCCGATTTACATGATCAAATGCATGTGCACCTGGAAACAGACCTTGGAGGTGTGGCCGGCTCTCCTCGTAGCCGGCGGTTCGTTCAGCGTATTCCAGTTCACCTTTGCGACGCTCCATCACTACGTGCCGGGGCTGGTCCTCTACCCGATGACCGATATCGGCGGCGGCATTTTTTCGCTGATCATCACCGCCATTTTCCTGAAGTTTTGGAAGCCGCACACCGAATGGCACTTCTCTTCCCGGCAAGCGGACAAGAAGAAGGGGGGTGAGAAAAACGGGACCGATTTCAATCGGCTTGTGCCGTTGAGTTCTTTGGGTTCAGGTCCGGCGAGCTCCTCGTCTGATTCGCAAGAGCCTCCCCTCACCGCCTGGAAAATCGGCGTCGCATGGGCGCCTTATGCGTTGATGTCGCTATTGCTCTTATGGACGGGTCTGGTGCGACAAAAGGAACAACACGGTCCTGTACATATCGGTCCGCTGCGTACCAAGTACGCCTTTGAGATCTATGCCCTGCATGACCAATCGCATCGGGATCCGAGGCTTGTACCAGTCCGAACAGAGCAGGTTGCGGCCCTGGCGATCGGAAGTACCGATCCGCTGGGAGCGATCGTCAACGCCTACAGCGCGCGGCAATGGGCGCCCCGGGCGGAAAAAGCCGAGTTTGATTTCGCCTGGCTGACGGCGCCGGGCTCGGCAGTATTCGCTGCCGCACTGCTGTCAATGCTTCTGCTGCGGATGAGTCCGGCGCAGGTGGGACGTGTGTTCCACCGCACCTTTTTCCAAATGCGTATTCCGATCCCCACCATTGCCTGCATGCTGGGGCTCAGTTATGTCACCCGTTATGCCGGCCTCGACGCAACCTTGGGAGTCGCCTTCGCGGAGACGGGGCCGCTCTATCCGTTTTTCGCGGCAATTCTCGGTTGGCTCGGGGTCTTCCTCACCGGCACCGATGCAGGAAGCAACGCCCTGTTCGGCAGTCTGCAAAAAATCACCGCCACGGAGGTCTTCAAGGGCGGCGCGTTTCACTACCTGGGTTTGGCCCAGTCTCAGATTCTCATCTGCACCGCGAACAGCACGGGCGGCGTCATGGGCAAAATGATCGATGCCCAGAGCATTTGCGTGGCCACGGCCGCAACCCATCAACTCGGCAAGGAGGCGGATATCTTCAAAGCCGTCTTCTGGCACAGCATCCTATTGGCCATCGTGGTCGGCGGCTTGACGATGCTGCAAGCCTACGTGCCTCCCTTTACCTTGCTGGTGCCGACCCTCAAGGGATGACTCTCGGGAATCGAGAATGGCAGGAACCGGAGCGGGGTTCAAGGCTGCCCTATGGGCGCCCGCGGCGCAGCCCCTTCCGCCTTGCGGGTCTTCCGTTTTCCCCAGCGATCCTGAATGGCAAAATCGATCAGCCGGTGAAGGCAGGCTGTGTCGATCCGCGGACACGGCAGGGAGGGGGCAGCTGCAAGGGTGTTGGTGCAATCAAACGTGGGCTCCTGGGCCCAGTACGGAGCATACCGGCCCACGTATTCGTAGAAATGCCGTTCGATTTCGTTCAGCGTGCCGTCGGCCAAGCCGGCAGGACCGACAAACTGGGGACCGTAGTAGCCAAAATGGCTACACATCGCCTCTTCAATCTCTCGCGCCCGTACCGGTTCTGGAGGCGCCAGGTGATAGGTTTGGCCATGATGCTCGGGATGGAGTACCAGGTACGTGGTCACGGCGGAGACCCAATCGACACAAATCAGGTTGCGTGTCTCATTCCCTGTGAGATTCAGACGCACCGGCACGTGCCATCGCCCGTCCTCCTGCAAATGGGCGAACTGCCGCAGCATCCACGCAAATTGGAAATAGCTGTAAAGGCCGTGATAAGTCGTGGTGTAACCCGTTCGGGAATCACCCACAATCGTTGCCGGCCGGTAGACCGTCAAGCGATCGAGAAAGTCCGCCGCTCGCACCAGCTTTTCCGCTTCATACTTGCACGCTTCATAATCATTGCGGAACTCCGCATCATGATCCACATCCGCCTCGAAAATGGTGCCGGACTGTTTCCCGCATACGTAAGCCGTCGACATGTAATGCAGCTGGCGGATGCCGGCTTGGCGGCAAAATTGGAGCACGTTCGCTGTCCCCGTGAGATTGGAAAGCCAGGGATCGGCCTCGCGATCCTTGCCAAAAAAGGTCAAACTGGCCGCGTTATGGAGCAAGGACGAACAATTCTGGAAGGCCCAGCGGCGTGCTTCCGCCGTCAGTCCCAGGCCGGCAAAGGTGATATCCCCCTCCAGACAAACGGGCCGAGGAAACGGGTGGGATAGCTCCCGTTCCCAATGGCTCATCACGGACTCCAGGCGGTCCTGGGCCGATTCACGCCCCGTGGATCGAATGAGCACGGCGACGGGAACTCCTTCCAGGAGCAAATCGCGCAGCAAATATTGACCGACAAGGCCGGTGGAACCGGTGAGCAACAGATACTGGGACATGGTGCAGACCCCCCCCATGTTTCCGATGAATCCCGAGCGCATGGCTCCTCGCGTCCGATCCGTATACTGGCCGCGAGAGACAATTCACAAGGAACAACCTAGGAAAACAAGGAGCCATCGGAAGGACCCGGCGGGTGGAAGAATGCAGCGGATCTGCCGAGGATAGGATACGCGATCCTGCTTCTGATTACTTGGCGGTGCACGAGGCTCAAAAAAATGG
>Ga0070734_10001244_pt1 | contig 38857 bp, 31 predicted proteins | sample Coa_R1_8_FD_66444 | JGI IMG/M metagenome (GOLD analysis project Ga0070734, IMG submission 66444) | Surface soil microbial communities from Centralia Pennsylvania, which are recovering from an underground coalmine fire - Coalmine... | ecosystem: Environmental > Terrestrial > Soil > Unclassified ...
TGCTCCACCTCCAAACCCAATGCCTGAGCCCGGTCTGAAAACCTTGACCAAAGCAATATCTGTCGAAGTAATGTTTTTCAAAGCAGAAGCATCCACCTGCATTTCATTCAGGTATAGACTTGGTGTTGAGCCGCGCCACTGTAAGGAAGGAGTTGCGCCATTTGTATTGATTTGCAAACCCGCAACCTTACCCTGCAAATAAGAAAACACATCTATGCTTGATTGAGCAAAAGGGTCGCTGGCATAATCAAAAGAATAAGCATCCCCGCCACTAAACATACCTGATGTGTATTTTTCATCGAGCCTCTGTGCATCAGTTTTCTGTTTACCTCTGACAGTAACTGCTTCCAGTGTTTTCACTTTCTGGTTCTGAAACGTGTTTCTTTGTGTTTCTTCTACAAAGAACCTGTTCTGTCTCAAAAGAGATGAATCTGTTAAAGCCCAAGTCTCATCGGCAATCGTTAACGGCTTCACTTTTCTGTATTCCCGAAGCAAGCCAGTGTTGAAAGTAACGGCAGCTTCATTAGAGAGCTTTCTGTTCACATTAAATGAATAGAAAGCTTTTGCTGTATCAAAAAAGATAAGGCCGCCGAGACCAAATTTCGAACCTGACAAATGAGGAACTTGCAATATTTGAGTGCTCGAATCTTTTTTCTGAATGATAACGTTCAAGGATTCGTCTTTAGCAATCTTTGAAGGATCAACCCCCAACACTTCAACTTTTATTGCAAGATGGTCCTGATCTATAAATTTAATTGCTGGTGTTTTGCCCCTTGCAAGCTGCTCCCATTTAAAACGGCGCCACCCATGTGTGAGCATTACTAAATCCAGATAATGTGCAACACTATCTGATGAATTTGAAAAATAATAATAAGGATTATGAACATATCCTTTCAGATCACCTGTAAATAATAATCTTGATATAATATTATCGTTATTGGCATTGATGCCATCGGCAACAGCATCAGTAACAGACAAAGACATATTGGATCTTAAAGTATCGGGCATGTTTATTTCAATCACATTATTACCTCGTTTTGATGTGCTCTTTGATACTATGATCATATCAGGTTTGAATTCAAATTCATGATTATTGACAAACACCACTCTTTCTGCAACAGGCATATCTTTTGAGTTGAACAATGTAACTTGAAGGATACCTGATGGCAACTGATCAACAGGTATCGAACCTCCACTCATAAAATTATCATGCAAATTAATTTTTGCTTTGTATACCAAATGCTGGTGCATGTGCGCAATGATCACAAACTGCCCATCGTCGGAGCTGTTATCAGAAGTTCTCGCCACACTGAATAAAACTTTTTTGTTTGATGAGATGATTTTTATAGTGGCACCGCTGCTCTTGACTGAGGGCAGACCGGTGGTGTGCTTCTCTCCTTTGTCATCTATCCATTCTGCATAAAGAGAATCACCTTTGTCGGGGGAAACTATGACGCTGCCCATGCCATCGTGCTCTGGTATGATAGTCGCAAGCTCTTTCCCGGACATATTTTTTATTGACCCCTTCACTGCGATGGGCAGGCCAAGCTGATCGTTTGCTTTGAAAGCAATATTGTTTTCCAGCCCAGCAATTATATCACCTCCTTCTGGAAAAAACTGAATGTGCTTTTCAACTTTATTATTGGAAGCTGAAGCATCATTTTTTGCGACAGCAATTCTTATATCTTTTTCAAAAACAAAAGATGTGTCAAAATTCAGCATCCATGCAGAATATGCCCTGAAATGAAGATGACCTGCTTTTATATTTTTTGGCAAATCAAAATTGCCCGCTGCAGTTGATTCAAAAAGAGGCGAAACTTTTCTTTGCAAAACATTCCCATCAGCATCTGACAATTCTGTATAAAAATTATTACTGCCCGAAGAAGGGTAAGAGCCAGAAAAAATATAAGCTTTGAACCAGATTGTTTCCCCCGGATTATAAACATTTTTATCGAAATGAACATGAACCTTCTCCTGAGGGAAATTTTCAGCATACACATTCATCATCGAATCAATTTTCTGTGCACTGAGAAACAGCGGAAAACTTACGATAACAATAAAAGTATTAATTAAAAACCAGCGGCTCATAGCTTTGTAGTAATTTATTCAGAAATCCATTAAAAAAACGCGCTTAATTTCGTAATGTTCAGCAATATTCCTGAAAAAAAATTGTTAAGAAGAAAAATAACTTTAAAAACTGAATTTAGGTTTAATACGTAGTTATTTATCCTAATACTTGACAATTACAGTAATATTTGCAAATTTTGATGTAATTTAATATCACTATGAAACTCAAACTTTACATTCTTGTTCTTTTTTTATCTGGCTCATTTTCTTCTTGCAAAAAATTAGTCGAACAACAGGAACAAAATGCAGCAATGAACATCATTACAAACGGGGTTTGGATTGTTCAGTCTTATAAAGAAAACGGAACAGATATCACAACTTCATTTAGTGGTTATGTTTTTCAATTTAAGCAGGATGGCACTGTCGTAGGGACAAAAGATACCAATTCAGCATCGGGAACATGGAGCGCTAATGTGAATAATCGTACTATAACTTCAAATTTCCCTAATGCTGCAACGCCATTGATTAAACTAAATGGTGTTTGGAAAATCACAGATAGCTCTGTTGACTATGTAGTAGCAAATGCAACCATTAATGATTCAACAGAAAATTTAAGGCTTCAAAAAAAATAATGTTTAGCTGCTTGCAGCAGATCGGAGAAATTTAAAGTCTTTCCACATTGATTTGAAATATTGGAATTATTTTGTTTCTTTATCCCTTGATTCAATTTGTTGTCGTTTCACCCTTCTAATCTATTTGCTTTCTCCATCCTATGTCAAAGATTAAATATTGATTTTTTGACTTTTAAGGACAGTATCCAACCGAACAATTTTAAAATCTATCGTAGAGCAATTTTTAGTATTATTACGCGTTTAGCTATGATAAGTTTCTGACTATCAGGTTTGGATTTAGAAACCAGAACACAAAATAATCGCCTTATCCTCCAATTAAAAAAGAATATCCAAAGGCTGAAGCCTTCAAATGAAATATGAACCCTATTTTGTAAAATAATCAGGTAACCTTAAACTCAAATTACCCGTTGAACAGAAAACTACTTGCGCTGACCTTTGGGCTTTTATTGGCTTCTTTTGCACATGCACAGGTTGCTAATATAAAGGCTTCTTCAAACACGGGCTGTGCCTATGCCAGTGGGTCAACTATTATTTTTGATGGCAGTTCAGCAGGGGCAACTTCCTGGAGCTGGACCTTTGGCGATGTTACAAACAACACTGCAGCTACATCAAACCCAAATCATACATATTTTTCAGCTGGCACTTATACTGTGACATTAATAATTAATGGAGGCAGCACAGCTACCACTACTATAACCATTTATCCTCTTCCTGTCGTAGATTTTACTGTTGATCAAACAACTGGCTGTTTCCCCTTAAATGTAAATTTTACTGACAAATCTACACCAGGATCAGGGTCGCCGACTGGAGGGGCACTTGTGAAATGGCTCTGGGATTTTGGCGATGGCGTTCTTGATAGTTCTAGCAGAAATCCTGCTCACAGATACGACCAGAAAAATACAGTTGGATTTCCCGTGACTTTAAAAGTAACCGATGCCAATGGTTGCTTTAATGCAAAATTAAAACCACAATATATCATAATACCTGATGGCGTAACTCCAAACTTCACTACAATTGCGTCCCAGGGATGTAAAATACCTATAACCGTAAACTTAAATAATACTTCTACAGGACCATCGGGCTCAACGTTAACCTATACATGGAATTTTGGAGATGGTAGCGCAACCAGTACCGTTACTAGTCCTTCACATACCTACACAGCAGGCGGCAACTATAATATTAAATTAATTGCAGTAAGCTCGAAAGGCTGCTCAGATAGCTTGACAGTTGCAACCCCTATCATTGCAGGTAATGTAACTTCAAATTTCAGTGCACCTGATAGCATTTGTGTAAATTCAGTAATAAATTTTCAAAACACTTCTGCTCCTGCGCCGACTGTTTCCAGTTGGGATTTTGGCGACGGCACTACTTCGAACTTAATAAGTCCTTCGAAAACATTTACTACTGCCAATGTTTATAAGGTTAAGCTTGTTAACACATTTGGGGCTTGTATAGATTCGATTAGCAAACAGATCACAGTCCTGACCCCTGCTGTTGCAAATTTCACGGCTACAAACATTCTTACATGTGACTCTGTATTCACTGTAAGTTTTACTGACCAATCAACAGGAGCGAGTTCAAGATTGTGGAATTTCGGGGATGGTAAAACTTCGACTGCTCAGAATCCGACGCATACCTACACTGGTTATGGATCTTATTCTGTCACACTTCAGGCGTCAAATGCAACTGGCTGTTCAGGCTCAATTACGAAGACAAATTATATTCAATCAGGTAAACCTTATATAGAAATAAGCAAATTGAGCTCAAACGGTTGCGCTCCATTTTCATTTACTCCGGTTTTGATTGACACAGTTCTCGATGGCATAAAAACCTATTCCTGGGATTTTGGTGATGGCACCACATCCACTGCGGCAACGCCATCAGCTCACTCCTATAATAACGCAGGAACCTATTATGTAAAACTTACTATAACCACAAATGGAGGCTGTTCGGCAACCACAACTGATACCGTAAAAGTTGGCACAATTAAGCCTGTTGCAGATTTTACTGCTTCGCCTACCACAGTCTGCGTAGGCAAGCCTGTAACATTTACAGACAAATCAACAAATAACCCAGATCAATGGCTTTGGACTTTTGACGATGGAAACAGCACAGGCAATGAAAACACTACGCATACTTACCTAACTCCCGGAACCTACACAGTGACATTAAGAGCATATAATAATGGCTGCAATGATTCTGTCAAGAAAACAATTCTAGTAAATCTTCCCCTGGCAAAATTTGATTACACATTCAGCTGTTCTAACAATAAAACACAATTTGATTTCCATGACAGCTCGCAAGGAGCTGATACATGGAATTGGGATTTTGGGGATGGGAACACATCTACTGCGCAAAACCCCACTCATATTTATGCAAATGCGGATAGCACATACACTGTTTTTCTGACAGTTGCAAATAATTCCACTGGATGTACACACACATACGCTAAACCTGTTTTTATTGTTCATGATACGGGTGTTGTTTTCACAAGCTTTAATAAAATGTGCATAAACACTGGTATTTACATTACTCCATATAAAATCAATGCATCCCAAGTAAGCACCTATACTTATTACTACGGAGATGGCAAAGTTGGTGGGCCGGCAAACGCTCCTAATTCAATAAACTATCATGTTTATGATTCTGCCGGAACTTTCACGATCAATATAGTGTTGAAAGAAAAATCAGGATGCCTTGATACACTAGTTCCTACTACTATTCAAGTAGATGGACCAACCGCACAATTCATCTCAAGTGGCTATATAGGTTGCACTGGTTTGTCTGCTACTTTTACTGACCAATCTAAAAGTGATGGCATAAGCCCCATCACGAAATGGATATGGGATTTTGGTGATAGCACTCCTGTGCAAACTCTTACAGGGCCTCCTTTTTCTCATAACTATAATAAGCAAGGGATTTATACAGTTAAATTAAAAGTTGTTGATGCTTCGGGCTGTTATGATAGCATTGCAAAAGTGAACCTGATCACAGTTGCTTTTCCAAGTGCATTAATCGGTGCAGTTGACTCATTATCCTGCCCGGGCTCGCCAATTCAATTTCAAAATAATTCAAAAGGATATGGTTTGACTTATACCTGGGATTTTGGTGATGGAAGCCCGACATCTAATGCTACGAACCCAAGTCATATATATCCTTTAGGGACTTATAATGTATCTCTAAAAGTAGTTGACCAGTATGGTTGCACAGCAAATTCCAGTGCTTACAACGTTCATGTAGATGTGCCCACAGCTTCCTTCACAGTTGACAACACTTTTGCAAGTTGCCCGCCTCTGACTGCCAACTTCAAATTTACAGGAAGTTATGTCAAAACATTTAAATGGGATTTTGGTGATGGAGGTCTTGCAAACATAGCAGACCCATCACATCTTTACAATTCGCCTGGCACTTATACCGCAAGCCTAGTAGTAATTAGTCATGGTGGATGTACTGCAACTGCTCCATCACAGACTATTACCATATTAGGGCCGAACGGAACTTTTGACTACTCTCCACTGCAAGGATGCCATAATTTGAAAGTAGACTTTTCAATTACTAGCAGCGATGATATAGTAAAATATTTCTGGATTTACGATACATATCAATCTGATTCATCTACTGCCTCGAACATATCGTTCACATATGATTCGATAGGGTCATGGACACCTTATGCAATTCTGGAAAATTCTGCAGGATGTAATGTTAAGGTCTTAGGCAAAAACCCAATTTTAATTACAGGAAGTGTGCCTAAGATTGGTTATGACAAAAATTTACTTTGCGATAAGGGGACTGTTCAGTTTGCAGATTCAACAAAAGTTTTAGTGGGTAATGTCACAAGCTATAAATGGGATTTTGGTGATGGTAATACATCAACTTTGCAAAACCCATCGCATTTTTATGCTTCGCCAGGTCTCTATACAGTAAAGTTTTACATAACTGTGGAATCTAATTGTGCAGATTCTGTAGTAATGACCAATTTAATAAAAGTGGTTGCGAGCCCATCTATCGCTATTACCGGCGATGCTGAAAAATGTGTGCCTGCTTCAATGAATTTCCAAGGAGTAATTTTAGTGGCTGATACTTCAGCATTTAAATGGCATTGGGATTTTGGCAATGGCAATACCGATTCGGTACAAAATCCAGTGTCGCAGATTTACACAATTCCTGGTACTGATTCTGTTAAGCTTACTGCTACGAACAGCAGTGGCTGTGCAACTACAGTTGCGAAAGCAATTAAAATAGATTCTATTGCTCAAACAAATGCAGGACCAGATACTGCTATTTGTGTTGGACAAAGTGCATCATTGCATGCATCTTCAACTGCATCACCTGCAATTTACACTTGGCTGCCACCTAATACAGGCACATTAAGCTGTACTACATGTAGCAATCCAATTGCCACACCAAGTGTAACTACAACTTATTACGTTCAGGCAACAAATTCTTTTGGCTGCGGAACAATAGATAGCGTAACCGTTATTGTTGTTCAACCCGCCACCATGAACGTTTCGCCACTTGAAGATTCCATTTGTCTTGGACAAAAAGTACAATTGATTGCTACAGGCGAGCAGGTTTATACATGGTCTCCTGCAGCAGGCCTTAGCAACCCATCAATTGGTAACCCATTTGCAAGCCCGGACACTACTACTATTTATCAGGTTACCGGATCAGACAGCTTGTTCTGTTTCAAGAATACGCAGTCCGTAAAAGTTTCAGTGTTCAAGTATCCAACTGTTAACATTGGACCAAGCCCAGTTACAATACCTATCGGGACATCTTATCAATTCAGTGGAACAGGATCAGCAGATATAGATTCAATTAACTGGTCTCCATCATTAGGGCTTTCGTGTACAGATTGTCTGTCTCCGATTGCATCACCAGTCACAACAACAACTTACACAATCAAGGTTGAAAATAATGGAGGTTGTATTACTACTGACAGCGTTAAAATTATTGTGACCTGTGATGGCAAGAACCTGTTTGTGCCTAATACGTTTTCTCCAAATGGTGACGGTGTAAATGATTGGTTTTTCTTACAAGGCAAAGGCCTCAGCACTATCCAATCTATGAGAGTATTCAATCGTTGGGGGCAATTGGTTTTCGAAAAGAAAAACTTTTCTCCAAATGTTGAAAGCGAAGGTTGGGATGGAAATTTCAACGGTAAAAAAGCGCCTGTCGATGTTTACATATATACCATCGAAGTGATTTGTCAAAATTCCCAGATTGTGGGTTATAATGGAAACGTTGCATTAATAAGATAAAATGTGAGTGAATGAAAATGCCTAAACTCTATAAAAAATTTGCTCTGATTGTGATGCTGCTGATATTCTCAATGTCATCAGCAATCTCACAAGACCTTCATTTCTCACAATTCTTCGAGGCTCCATTACTTCGAAATCCTTCATTAGCAGGCATCTTTGTAGGCGACTATCGCATACAAGGAGTTTACCGCGACCAATGGAACAGCGTTACTAATGGTTATAGAACAGGCTCGTTGAATGCAGAATATAAAATGCCTGTGGGAAGAGGTAGCGATTTTATTACTACAGGCCTTCAATGTCTTTTTGACAAGGCTGGTACGGTTAGCCTTACTACAACCGAAATTCTACCTGCACTCAACTACCACAAATCATTAAGTGATGAAAAGACCATGTATTTATCGTTGGGATTTATGGGAGGCTTTGTTGATAAAACTATTGACCGCTCGAAAGTGACAACCAGCAATCAATATAGCGGCGGCGTGTTCAATCCATCCATCGCAGATGGTGAGACATTTCCAACAGCAAATATTCATTATTGGGATGCAAGTGTAGGTATGAGCTTCAATACAACTTTCGGTGACGAACAGAAAAACAGCATGTTTGTTGGAGCTGCTTTCCATCATTTAAACAGACCAAAAAATTCATTCTATCAAAATGCTATTGAACTTGACCCCAAATATGTTTTTTCTGTAGGAGTAAAAGTGAACATGGATGATAATTCCTACATGAATTTACAAGGAGATTATTCGACCCAAGGCGGGTTTCAGGAAGCGATCGGCGGAGCATTATATTCTTATAAACTCGATGACATCAAAGACCCAAAATACATTTTGAGCGTGGGTGCTTTTTTAAGATGGAAAGATGCGCTAATTCCTGTGATAAAACTTGATATGCTGCCACTTTCAGTTGCACTTAGCTATGACGTAAATATTTCCGAGCTGAAAACAGTCAGCCAGGGGCGCGGAGGCATGGAGCTTTCAATTTCATATATCGGGTTTTTGGGCAGAGAAAGCAGTTCTAAATATAAGATGCTCTGTCCTCATTATTAAAGACAAATACATTTTGTTTTATTACATTTGTTAAGAAGATGAGAAGCGGCAGAATTTGAATTAGTTTTGTACCTAATTTGTAACTTTGAAGTATTATGCCTATTTTGGCATCTGTAAAAACCCCTATCGTCTATGAGGATTTTTTACATATTGTTCATTACCCTATTGACAACCCTTCAGGTGAAAAGCCAAACTCAACCGGGCTCTTCACAAGAACCGGATGCCAAGCATGTTAAATTTTACCCCAACCCTGCTACTTCACTGATTACATTTGACTTTTTAAAAGAAAGTGATAAAGGATTTTCGTTTCAGGTTTTCAACTTCCTCGGCAGAAAAGTTCATGAATCATTGGTGAGTTCTAAAACTGTTATCAACCTCACAGATTTCACTCGCGGCATTTATATTTTCCAGCTCAAAGACCAAAACGGAAAAATCGTAGAATCCGGAAAATTCCAGGTGAACAAATAATCTCAAGTTTTATTTTTTAATAACTACAAAACCTGAACAATCAAAAATTTCAGGTAGTTGGTATTTTCTAATTTCTTTATGATTGGATGGTCTGGTGATTGCGCTTGAAAAACAACTTGCCTTAATTTTCTTTTTGCATCTTTTGCTGCCATCTCAATAGTATCTAAAAACATTTCAGGATGAACCAAATTTGTGCATGATGATGTAACTAAAAATCCTCCGCGTTTCACTAATTTCATTCCACGTAAATTAATTTCTTTATAACCTCTGACTGCATTCTCAATATTTTCTCTGCTCTTCGTAAATGCAGGCGGGTCCAGCATTACAACATCATACTGTTTATTTTCTTTACTGAATTGTTTCAGCACGTCAAATGCATTCACGGCCTCAAATTTGCAAATATTCTGCAATGAATTAAGCTCTGCATTTTTTTTTGACATCGCAACTGCATTCTCTGAAATGTCTAACCCCAAAACTGATTTCGCCCCATAATATGCAGCATGAATTTCGAAACTTCCTGTATAACAAAATGCGCCGAGAACATCTGCTCCTTTCACAATATGTTGAATCGCTTTTCTGTTATCCTGTTGGTCCAAAAAAAATCCTGTCTTCTGTCCATTCTCTACATCGACAAAAAACTTTAATCCATTTTCATTGATGATAATTTTCGTATCAAATGGCTCTGATAAAAATCCTTTTTGTTGTTGCAAACCTTCAAGCTCGCGAACAGGAACATCATTTCTTTCATAAATTCCTTTGGGAGAAAAAATTTTATTAAGCGCATTCACAATTGCATTTTTCCAAACCTCAATTCCAAATGCCAAAGTTTGAATCACAAAATAATCGTTGAACTTATCAATAATCAATGCTGGCAAGAAATCCGCTTCGCCGAAAACCAATCTGCAATTTTCTGTGTAGCCAATTTTCTTCCGATATTCCCATGCTTCTTTTATTTTTTTGAAAAAGAATTCTTCATTAATCAATTCATTTTTCTCCCGCGTCAGCAATCGTACAATTATCTGTGATTTCGGGTTGATATATCCTCTTCCAATAAACTTTTTATCATGCGTGAAAACTTCTGCGATTTCGCCGCCAATTGGTTCGCCATGAATGGTATTCACCTCATTACCAAATATCCACGGATGACCATTCTGAATGCGCTGGCTAATCTTATTTTTCAGGATTACTGTGACCATTCTGCAAAAATAGTAGAAGGCTGATGTTTTCGTCTGAAAAACATACTATTCCAGGACAATTTGTCTTTAAAATAAGCTTGGCAAAATTATTGACTACCTTACCTTTGCGGCAATTTTTAAAAGTCACTATTACAAACAATTCTGATGAAAGAAAAAGATATAAAAAACAACGGCAAAGCATTCAGTGGATTGAACGAAAATGAAAACGAAGAAGCAGGTATCAATTCAGATGAAAATTTGTCCGGCACTTCTTACCTCAATGATGAAATTGTTGAAGAAAGCGCCATTGAAAAACTAAGCGAAGAGCTACAGGAACAAAAAGATAAATATCTGAGGCTTGTTGCTGAGTTCGATAATTTCAGAAAACGCACTTCCAAAGAACGCCTTGAATTGATTCAAACTGCGGGCAAGGAAGTGATTACTTCTTTGTTAGATGTTCTCGATGATTGCGACCGTGCAGAAAAGCAATTGCAGAACAGTAACGATAATCAGGTGAAGGAAGGCGTTCAATTGGTGTTTAATAAACTAAGGTCAGTTTTGCAAAACAAAGGACTGAAGCAAATGGAAAGCATCAATACAGATTTTGATGTAGAGAAACATGAAGCCATTACTGAAATTCCTGCGCCTTCAGAAAACCTGAAAGGAAAAGTGTTGGATGAAGTGCAGAAAGGTTATTACCTGAACGATAAAATCATCCGCTTCGCAAAAGTGGTTGTTGGAAAATAATTTAAAATTGAAAAATGGCGCAATTTCAAAATGAGGTGAAAATCTAATAAAAGAATTTTCACATTTTCTAATTCGCACATTTGCACATTATGAAGAGAGATTATTACGAAATATTAGGTGTTTCAAAAAGCGCATCTGCCGACGAGATAAAAAAAGCTTATCGCAAAGTAGCAATGCAATATCATCCTGATAGAAATCCCGGTGATAAAGCTGCTGAAGAAAAATTCAAAGAAGCTGCTGAAGCTTATGAAGTATTGAGCGACGGAGATAAAAAATCGCAGTATGACCGCTATGGTCATGCAGGTGTTAATAATGGTCGTGGTGGATTCAGCGGCAGTGGCAATATGGATGATATCTTCAGCCAGTTCGGTGATATTTTTGGTGATGATGTTTTCGGAAGTTTTTTTGGTGGCGGAAGAAGAGGTGGTGGTAGCGGCGCAAGAGCAAGAGGAGTTCGCGGCAGCAACCTGCGCGTCAAAATAAAACTCAATTACGAGGAAATTGCGAAAGGGGTTACCAAAAATATCAAGGTAAAAAAACACATCAGTTGCAACACATGTGGCGGCAGCGGTGCGAAAGACAAAAGCAGTGTGCAAACTTGCGGAACCTGTGGTGGCAGCGGGCAAGTGAGAAGAGTCACAAATACATTCCTTGGGCAAATGCAAACTGTTACTACTTGCCCAACTTGTAATGGAGAAGGAACGACGATTACGTCTAAATGTACTGTTTGCAAAGGAGAAGGAAGAGTGTATGGCGAAGAAACGGTGACGATTGATATTCCTGCAGGCGTTCAGGAAGGCATGCAACTGAGTGTTGGAGGAAGAGGCAATGCAGGAGAGCGTGGGGGCCCCAATGGGGATTTGATTGTGCTGATTGAAGAAGAGCAGCATCCTGAATTGCATCGCGATGGATTGAATGTTGCATTTGAATTATACATTAGTTTCACTGATGCAACTTTTGGAACTCAGTTAGAAGTGCCGACTATTGATGGCAAGGCAAAAATTAAAATTCCCGCAGGCACACAAAGCGGAAAAATATTCAGGCTTAAAGGAAAAGGTTTTCCCGGAGTAAATTCTTATGAAAAAGGAGACCAGTTGATTCATGTGAATGTTTGGACTCCACAAAATCTAACATCAGAAGAAAAAAGCATGCTTGAGAAATTAAGCAGCTCTCAAAATTTTCAACCCAAGCCTGATAAAAACGAAAGAAGCTTTTTTGATAAAGTGAGAGAAATGTTTAGTTAGTTGAGAGTTCAGAGTCAATTCTTGATTTTTAGTCTTGCTTGATATAACACTATTGTTCATTACTCTGAACTGCTGACTCTCGACCATTCCCCCAACCCCATTTCAAGAATTCAGGCATCGCCCTCGCCCATGTTTCTACATCATGCTTGCCATCGTCAATTTGCAAATAGCGGATATGCTTGTCTTCATCATAACCTATTTCAACAAGCTCTTTTATTAAATCAAGCGTGTCATCAATCGAATCGATGATGCCGTTATTATTCCTGTCATCCTCCTCGTCGCCTGCGCCGCATTCAAAAAAGAATTTCAGCCATGGATAATAATTTCCATTTCTTATTTGCTGGTGCATGATGCGGTGCAAATCATCTACATAATCTTTATCATTTTGGTCTTTCGTTCTCCACCAAAACGAACCAGAAAAAATACCAATTTTTGAAAATGCTTCGGGATGATTCCAGCAAATATCAATAGCGCTTAAACCGCCGAGAGAAAACCCTGCAAATGCTTTTTCCTTAAACTCTGGAATCAGATAATTTGTGCGGATGAACGGCAGCAGTTCTTCAAAAATAAATTTTGTGTAAGCGGCGGCTTTATCTCCTCTGCCTTTATAATCTAAAATTTTTGCAGTGCCGTATTCACTTTTTCTTGCTTTGCCTGCATGAATTCCCACACATAATAATGGAGAAATCAATTGCTTGTTATACATTTCTTCGAGCATCTTTTCGAGCCCGAGTTTTTTCAAGTCCTGTCCATCATTAATCAATAACAAACTGATATCAGATGTTTGATGCACATTCGCCGGCAAATAAAAATCCACCTTCACGTCGCGGTTTAAAAACTCTGATTGCAATTCCAGTTCTTCTTTCAATAACAAAATCATAAGGTTTAGAGAATTTCCAGTTTATAATTTATATGGCCCACAGAGGGCCGCGGAGGAATACACAGAGCTTCTCAGAGGCTCTCTTAATTACTCCGTGGCCCTCTGTGGACTATAATTGCAAATAAACAATTTATTCATTAAAGGTTAACGGGGAATTATCAATAATCAATTTGTTTGTTTGTTCTTTTAAAAATAAATTTGATTGAAAGACAGACAGCCACAGATTACACAGATAGCACAGATAAATATTTCTAAATGAAAAATCTGCAAGTCTGAGGCATTAGTTTTCGCCGCAAATTCCCAGGTTAATAATTCTTTTCTGTGTACATCTGTATAATCTGTGGCAAAAAAATAATCTCATGGAAGAAAGTTATTACAAATGGTATTCACCGGCAATTGGAAGAGATTTTGAAATGCTTGTTTTTGGACACGGTGGACAGCCGGTTATTTTGTTCCCAACATCAAAAGGAAGTTATTATCAGAATAAAGACCAAGGGCTGATTGATGCCGTGAGCTGGTTTGTTGACAATGGTAAAGTAAAAATTTATTGTCCAGACAGCATCGATGCAGATAGCTGGTATAATAAATCTGTTCCGCCGGGAACAAGAGCGTATAACCATACGCGTTATGATTTATTAATTCTGGAAGAAGTCGTCAGTCGTGCACAAAATGAAACCGGTTATCATAAAGTGGTTACTGCCGGTTGCAGCTTTGGAGGTTACCATGCTGTGAATTTTGCATTCAGGCATCCTGAAGTTTGCAGCTATTGTTTCCCCATGAGCGGGGCTTTTGAAATGAAGCAATTTATGGATGGCTATTATGATGACACTGTTTATTATAACAATCCTCTTGATTTTATTCCGAACGATAATAATCCTGAATTATGGAACATGGGAATTATTCTTGGCACAGCAGAGTTTGATAGCTGCAGGCCGGATAATGAAAGATTGAGCGAGATATTAAGCCGGAAAAATATTCAGCACTGGCTTGACATCAGACCAAATGCAAATCATGACTGGCCGATATGGAAAGAAATGTTCCCGCATTATTTGTCGTTGATTAAATAGTCGTCGGTCGACGGTTTTCGGTCATCAGAAGTTCTTGATAATATGAATTACTAATTGAAATAAATTGTTGTAGCAAATTGTGACACTGAAGCTGAAGGGAATATTAATAGTACAAGAGTGCGACGCAAGAATGATGATTAAAGAACAAATGTTCGTTACCAAAAAATAAATTCAAACTTTTCCTGAACGCGAACTTTGGAAAAGCTAAACCTCAAAAAAACTGTTATGAAAAAAATTGGCGTTTTATTTGGCAAGGAAAGAAGTTTCCCGATGGCTTTTGTTGAAAGAGTGAACAGCAAAAATGTGGAAGGCATTGTTGCCGAGCCTGTGCGCATTGGTAAAGTAGTTCAGGGAGACAGCAGTGGGTATGCAGTGATTATTGACCGCATCTCGCAGGATGTTCCTTTCTATCGTGCGTTCTTAAAAAATGCCGCGCTTTGCGGAACTGCAGTTATTAATAATCCTTTTTGGTGGAGCGCTGATGAAAAATTTTTCAATAATTGTCTGGCAACAAAAATCGGCGTGCCTGTTCCAAAAACAGTGATACTTCCATCGCATCAGCATCCTGTTGATACGAGCGAACAATCATTTGCAAATCTTGCGTATCCTTTAGACTGGGACACTATTTTTCATTACGTCGGTTTTCCTGCATACATGAAACCTTTTGCTGGCGGTGGCTGGAAAAATGTTTACCGGTTGGAAAATGCAAATGATTTTTATCAGAAACATTCAGAAACAGGTGAGCTGGTAATGTTGTTGCAGGAAGAAATTGTTTTTGAAGAATATTATCGTTGCTATTGTATTGGTGGCAAGTATGTTCGCATCATGCCGTATGAGCCGCGTAATCCGCATCATCTCCGGTATGTGGCAAGCTTCACTCCTTCACCGGAAAGACTGCATCAGATGGAGCAGATTGTTCTGCGCATCAATCATTATCTGGGTTATGATTTCAATACAGTTGAATTAGCATTGCGTGACGGCGTTCCTTATGCGATTGATTTCTGTAACCCCGCCCCTGATGCAGAAAAGACAAGTGTTGGCGAAGACAATTTTAACTGGGTTGTTGAAACTGCTGCAAACTACGCGATTGAAAGAGCAATTGCACATCAGGACGGAATGGATAACCTGACCTGGGGAGAATATTTGAAGAGGAGCACGGGGAAGCAAAATTTGATTTAATAATTAGTGGATTTGTTGATAACAGTTTTACTAACTGTGTTGTATAACCGAAATGTAGAAATACATCTAACATTGTAAATAGTATATTGAATGTCAAACATTACCTATAAGCATTTCACACTCGGAGTTGAAGAAGAATACATGGTTATCGACCCTCACACACGTGAGCTGAAAAGCCATGAACAGAAAATTGTTCATGAAGGGCAGAAGATTATCAAAGACAAAGTGAAAGCTGAAATGCACCAGGCTGTTGTGGAAGTTGGCACTGATATTTGCCAAAATATTGACGAAGCTTTTAATGATGTTGCGCTTCTCAGAAAAACTATTTCAGGAATTGCGGATTCGCTCGGGCTTTGGGTCGCGGCTTCCGGTACACATCCGTTCAGCCATTGGGAAAATCAATTAATTACCGACCATGTACGCTATAATGAAATCGTGAATGAATTGCAGGAAGCAGCAAGAAGCAATCTTATATTTGGCTTGCACGTGCATGTTGGAATGGAAAACCGCGAGATGGCAAATCATATTGCAAACTCGACAAGATATTTTTTGCCGCATGTTTATGCGCTTAGTACCAACTCTCCTTTTTGGGAAGGAAGAAAAACTGGTTATAAATCCTTCCGCACAAAAGTATTTGATAAATTTCCACGGACAGGCATACCTGAAACTTTTGAAAGCATTGAAGCTTATGAAAATTATGTGAAGCTATTGGTGAAAACAAATTGTATCGACAATGCGAAAAAAATATGGTGGGACCTTCGTGTTCATCCTTTTTTTAACACCGTTGAGTTCCGCATTTGCGATGTTCCGATGACCGTGCAGGAAACGATTGCTATTGCAGCGTTGTTCCAGGCCATCTGCGCAAAAATTTATAAACTTCATTCGCAAAACCTCAATTTCATTCAATATTCACGTGCGCTAATAAATGAAAATAAATGGCGAGCAAGCCGATATGGGATTGACGGGCATTTGATTGATTTCGGCAAGCAACAGGAAATGAATACCCGTGCGCTGATTTATGAACTGCTCGATTTTGTGAATGATGTTGTTGATGACCTCGGCAGCAGGCATGCGATTGATTACGTACATAAAATATTAGAACATGGGACTGGCGCAGACCGGCAGTTGCAGGTGTTTGAAAAAAATAACAGCTTAACTGAAGTGGTGGATTATATCCATTCGCAATTCACGCATAATATTTAGAGTTTCTTGCTTTATCCTCTGATATGATAAGCTTTCGGTTGAACAAATGCCCTGATTCCCTGATAAGACAATGTGCTTCCTAATCCGGAATGTTTTCTGCCACTCCATGGCAGTGCAGCATTCACGCGGTCACAGCAATTCCAATACACAGTTCCGGTATTTAATTGTTTCATTATTTTTTCTGCCCGCTCATAACTTTTTGAATAAACTGCAGCAGTCAAACCATATTCTGTGTCCTGCATCAATGCAACAGCTTCTTCATCATCTTTCACTTTTTGAATCCCGGTCACAGGACCGAAAGATTCTTCTTTCATGATTTTCATATCATGATTCACATTCACCAAAACAGCAGGTTCAATAAAATATCCTTTGCCGTCTAATTTTTTCCCTCCGTACAAAACTGTTGCGCCTTTTTGTCTGGCATCTTCAATCTGGCTCAATAAAAAATCAACTTGCTCTTTTCTGCTCACAGCGCCAATTTCAGTTGTGCTTTCCAGTGGATTACCGACTTTCATTTTCTTTGCCTTTTCTACATAGCTCTTCACAAAAGCATCATACACTTTTTCATGCACATAAATTCTTTCCACTGCGCAACAGCTCTGACCATTATTATAAACAACACCTTCCAATGCAGCACCAGCAACTTTATCAATATCTTCAACATCATCCATCACGTATAACGGGTCTTTGCCTCCAAGCTCCAGTTGACAAGGAACTAATTTATGAGCGATTTGTTCCGCAATAAATTTCCCGGTTCTGTAACTGCCTGTGAAAAAATATCCGTTCAAAGGCAATTCAAGCAAGGTTTTGCCTACATTACCTTTGCCGATTGCCAGCTCAAAGCAATGTTCGTGAACACCGGCTTCATACATCATTTTTTGGATATGCATGCCTGTTAGCACGGTATATTCAGATGGTTTATAAAAAACAGCATTTCCCCCAATCAACGCAGGAATAACAACATTGATGGCAACCAGATAAGGATAATTCCATGCGGAAATATTTGCAATCACACCTAAAGGTTCATAAACAATTTTTTCTCTCGTCGCTCCTTCTGTTGTAATCCATTCTTCTGTCAGCCATTTTTCTGAATTCTCAGTAAAGAACTGAATCTTTGCTTTTGCGCCATTTAATTCATTATATGATTGCTGCAATGGCTTGCCCATTTCATCCGTTAATGTTTTGGCAAGCTCGTCTTTATGTTGTTCGAGTAATTCGACAAATTTTTTGATGCATCCTACTCTTTCTTTCACTGTCATCGCAGCCCAAGCAGGCTGAGCTTTTTTCAGCATCTTGAATTTTTCCTGAATCGTGTCCTGAGTATCTTCATTAATTGTTGCAATCACTTCTTCCGTTGCCGGGTTAATCACTGATAATTTTTCCATGTTTGTTTTTCTTATTTCCTTCAAAAATCTTTCTTTAATATTTTTCGAGAACGGGCTTTCTTCTTTGCCGCTCAGTCTTTCGGGATGCCATTGAACACAGAGCATAAAAGCTTTGTTGGATTTATCTTTGAATTCAAGTCCTTCAATTGTATTATCATTTGAATTTGAATAAGCGCTCGCTATCAGATTTTTCCCCAAAGAGTTTTTATCAATCGCCTGATGATGCGCACTGTTTATTTTTCCGGATGTTTTGTTCGTTATTTCTTTCAGCAATGAATCTTTCTCTACAATAGCTTCGTGTTCCTTATCAATAGTTTCTTTTTTATGAATTGAATTCAATGGTCCTAAATCCTGAATCAATTTGCCTCCTTGCAGAACATTCACCAATTGCATTCCACGGCAAATTCCCAATAATGGCAATTGATTCAATTGTGAAAATTCGAAAATCTTTTTCTCGAATGTGTCTCGTTGAATTTGAAATTCTTCAGGAGCATTTGGGTAAGAAGAATTCGCATGATAAAAAGAAGGTTCGATATCAATTCCTCCAGTTAATACAAATCCATCACAGGTCAGGATATCTTCTGAATTATTCTTTTCGAATGATAATTCAACAAGCTCCACATCATTTTTTAAATCTTCATTTGTAAACCATTCCCAGTAAAAATGAAAATTGGTTTTTGTGAAACTTATGCCGATGCGTTTTTTCATGGTGAATAATAAATAAATTAGTTCGCAATTTGCAGTACTCAGTTTGCATTTCAAATCACAAGAACCTTTCAACTGCCGACTGTAAACTGATTACTGCCAACTGCTCATAAAGCTTCTCCGTACATCTTCCTGAAATCTGCTCTGGTAACCGGTTTGGGGTTATTAGGATGACAGAAGTCTGCGAAACCTAAATCTGCCAGTGTTTCCAGATGTTCTTCCTTCACTCCGATGTCCCGAAGTTTCACAGGCATGCCTATCTGTTTATTCAATCCGAACAAATGATTCACTACTGCTTCGCCTGTTTCTTCTTTCAACTCCATTGCTCTCGCTATTCTTCTGAACCTGTCTTCAAAACCTGCAATATTAAAGTTCATCCCATAAGGGAGGTTCACTGCGTTTGCCAAACCATGGTGTGTGTCTAATAAAGAAGAAAGCGGATGAGCTAAAGAATGAACAACACCTAATCCTTTTTGGAAAGCCACCGCTCCCATTAATGAAGCAATCATCATTTTGCTTCTTGACTCAACCGAAGGTTTATTTACCGCATCAACAATTGATTCATTAATCAATTTGATTCCTTCGAGCGCAATGCCATCTGCCATTGGATGAAAACCCTTTGCGAGAAATGCTTCCATATTATGCGTGAGCGCATCCATTCCGGTTGCAGCAGTTACAAACGGTGGCAGCTCCATCGTTAATAAAGGATCTGCAAAAACGATTTTTGCCAATAGTTTCGGCGAGAATAAAATCCTTTTGCGATGTGTATCATCTTCCGAAATAATAGCACTTCTTCCTACTTCACTGCCTGTTCCGCTGGTGGTAGGAACAGTAATAAAATGCGGAACAGATTCCGTTACATACTGATCGCCTCCAATCAAATCATCATAATCAAACAAATCGCGGTGATGATTAATGCGCAATGCAATTGCTCTGGCAACATCCATTGCCGCGCCACCACCGATTCCGATAATAGAATCTCTGTCCGTGCTTTTAAAAACATCGCCGCCTTTCAGCACATCTGATTTCACAGGATTTTTATGAATATCAGAAAATACTTCTGCTGAAATTGATTTTGCAGCAAGGTCATCTGTCAGTTCTTTAAAAAAACTTAATTGTCTTACAACCGGGTCTGTCACAATCAGCGGTTGTGCAAGACCGTTAGTTTTTAAATAGTCGGGCAGTTCTTTTACCGCGCCTGCTCCAAATCTTATTATTGTCGGGAAGTTGTACTGGCGAATAATATTAAAGTCAATCATGAACATTTTATTTTATAGTTTTCACGCGAAGGCGCAAAGTTACAAAGACGCAAAGAAAATTAAGCACTATATTATCTCTAAATATCTTTTCAGTTCCCAATCTGTCACCACTTTCGAGAACTGTCTCCACTCCCATTCGCGAGTGCCTGTGAAATGCTCCACAAATGCTTCACCGAATAATTCTTTTGCAAGGTCAGAATGTTTCATCGCCTGAGTGGCAGCCCATAAATTTCCGGGAAGAATTCCATGCTTTTTGTCCGCATAACCATTACCGATAGTTGCAGGCGTTTGAAGTTTCAATTTATTTTTGATTCCATACAAACCCGAAGCAAGACAGGCAGCCATCGCCAGATAAGGATTTGAATCCGAACCAACCACTCTTGTCTCTAATCTCGCAGACGTAGAACCAGCGGGCAACACACGCAGTGCAGTTGTCCTGTTATCAATCGCCCATGTTAATGTAGTAGGCGCCCATGCTCCTTCCACCAATCTTTTGTAGCTGTTAATCGTCGGTGCATACATCGGCAAAATGAAAGGCAGGCAATGTAATTGTCCTGCAATATAGCTTTCGAGCAAGGCGCTCATATTTGTTTTTGATTTCTTATCATAAAACAAATTCTGTTTCCCGTCCTTGCTCCACAAGCTTTGATGCACGTGACCGCTGCAGCCCGGCAAATTTTCATTCCACTTTGCCATAAAAGTGGCAATCAACCCATGACGATGCGCAATTTCTTTCACCCCGCTTTTGAAAAGGACAGCTCTGTCTGCCGCTTCTAAAATCTTTCCATATAAAATGGCCGCCTCATAAACACCCGGGCCGGTTTCTGTGTGAATACCCTCAAGCGGCACGTTGAATTTTTTCAACGAGTCAAACAGGTCATGAAAGAAATCACTTTTTTGTGAAGCACGCAACACTGAATAACCGAACATGCCTTGCGTCATCGGTTTCAGGTTGCTGAATTTATTCGCATACAATTCATCTGTGTTATCAATAAAATTGAACCATTCAAATTCCTGTGAGAAATAAGGAATATATCCGGCATCACTTGCTTGTTCTGCAATTTTTTTCAATAAGCTGCGCGGGCATGAAGGCATATCATTACCTTTTGCATCGCGGAAATCTGCCAGGAAAAAAGGAAGATCATTCTCCCATGGCACTTGCCTGAATGTGTTCATATCAATTACAGCAGCGGCATCCGGATAACCGGTGTGCCAGCCCGTGATTTTCGCATTGTCATACGCCACATCATTTGCATCCCAGCCGAACACCACATCGCAAAAGCCAAAACCTTTTTCTGCTACTGATTTGAATTTCTCAAAGCTGATGACTTTGCCGCGCAAAATGCCATCAATATCCACGACTGCTAATTTTACTTTTTCCGTGTTCTGTTCAGACAATTGCTGAAGCACTTCCGTTTGTTTGTCCTTCATCTGTTGTTAGTTTTAAAAATTGAAACCTCTTAGCGATGAAGTTAAGCAAAAGCAATAAATATAAAATGGTATTCCGCGAAGGATTGATGTTGAAAACGGTTTTTGTTGACCGGCATTAGTAATGCTATTGAACATCGTTGCGACGCTCCGTTGAACACTTGGAGCACTATTAAGCTGTAGCTTATTGCAGGGATTCAACTATTAACGATTCAAACTAAATAAAATACAGTGCTTTCAACGTACATCATTCATCATCTCAATCATTTTTTCTTTAACAGTCTTACCATTTAAAAAATCATCCTGTTGAATAGCGCTTCTTTTCTTTTTAGTTTTTACAGAACTCAAATCATGAAATATTTTTTGTGCTAAAATTTTCGCCATTTTCACAGGAACTGCATTGCCAATCATTTTATATCCGGCAAGCACATTTTTATAATAAAAAATGAAATCATCAGGGAAAGTCTGAATCCTCGCACATTCTCTGACTGATAACCTCCGGTAAAGGTTTTCTTTTCCTTTCACAAATTCCCTCACGTCCTGCTTCACCAATTTCATTTTCGGTGCCTGCGGATGAATCGGCGCATGCCGCCCGCCTGCTTGTATGGTGAATGAAACTTCATCCCATGAGCGCACTCTGTTGCGCGACATAAAAATGGAAGAAAATCCACCGATCATGTATTCATGATTTTTGACGATACAATCATCTGCATTTGAATAGTTATTTTCTTTTGCAGGCAACGCAACATCCTTCAAATCTCCGATTGCATCTTTCAATGTCATTTTCTTTTTGAAAGGATCTGGTTTGGGAAACTCGAAAGTCATTCCCAGATCTCTTCTATAGCCTACAAAAAAAACTCTTTTCCTGTCCTGCGGAATGCCATAATCCGAAACATTCAGCAATTGAAAAGAAAGGTCGTAACCTATATCAGTGAACATCTGTTTGATGTTGGCAAGCGCTTTTTGATGCGCAGGCAACAACATGCCAGAAACATTTTCAGCCAAAAAAAATTTTGGTTTTTTATCTGCGAGGATTCGCATGAACTCGTAAAAAAGCTGCCCTCTTTTATCTGCAATACCGCGCAGAGAGCCGGCTTCGGACCAGCTTTGGCAAGGCGGCCCGCCAATAATGCCATCACAATCAGGAACATCCTTTGAATTAATATCAACAATACTTCTCTTATCTAAAAAAGTCTTACTGTGATTTTTTTCGTACGTCTCCCAAATTTCTTTATCGTATTCGTTTGCCCATGTAACATCAAAACCGGCTTCTTCAAAACCAAGATCCAACCCTCCTGCGCCTGCAAAAAAAGAAACGACTTTCATGTGCTAATAAATTTAGCACAAAATAATATCTTGCCCTAATCCGGCCAAATTTTTTTACTGACATTAGCAGGTGCGAGCTATAATTTTATACAAAGACTTTAATAGTTCTAAAAAAATTTTCTCTTTTGTCCAATAGCCGCCATCTCGGTTGTCATAGGTTTTTAACAACAAAAATTTAAACCAATGAAAGAGTTCTTATTTGTATTCAGGATGGATTACAATGTTACATCACAACGTTCACCGGAAGAAATGCAGGCTACAATGAAACGCTGGATGGATTGGATTGGCGGAATTGCAGCACAAAACAAATTGGTTGACCGCGGCAATCGCCTGAACCGCGACGGTAAAGTGGTGAAGGTGAATAATATCATCACCGATGGTCCATACACTGAAATTAAAGAATCCATCGGTGGCTACACCATTGTGAAAACTACCAGCATCGAAGATGCAGTTGAAATTGCAAAAGGCTGTCCTGTTCTTTCAATGGGTGGCAATGTTGAAGTGCGCGAAATTGATGCGATGTAATCGAATTTTTTAAGAATAAAGCCTTCATTTCTCTGAAGGCTTTATTCTTAATTGCTATCAACCGATATAAAATAATATGTCGAAATGGGGTCTGTGTGATTTTTTCAGTTACAAAATTTTTTTGAAAAGTAGTCAGTCAGAGAGAAAACTATTGCGTTAATATCTGCGCTGTAAAATCCTGCTGCATTCACACAACCACATTCTACGATAAAATATTCATCACCACACAGACAGACATCCATTACAAAAATTTCATGAGGCGTATATTGACGGCACATTTTTTCAGCAAAAAAAATCACCGCATCAGGACAACCCCTTTCTTTTTTCAATTTGAAATATTCCCGGTATTTGGAAGCTGTAACTACTTTCTTATTTGCAATCCACAAGCGCCATTCATATTTGATATTATAAGGCTCCGATACAATTATTCTGCTATTCAGCGACAAATCCATATTTTCTATGGCTTTCAGCTTATCATACCAATCTTTGATTTCTTTAAATTTTTTCACTTCACCAGAGAAAGATTTGCTATCATCATCCGGTCTGATAAAAAATAATTTCTCGCTATCATAGCCACCATTAATAAGTTCTTCAAAATTTGTGACAGATGCATTATAGTTCAGCATATTCTTTCCCCATTTATCTATATAATTCGAAATAGAAAAAGTTTGCGGGTTAAAGAATAAACCATTCCTCGTCATCTCATTTCCATAAATAAGCTGGTTAAATGTTGTTGATCCGTAATAAACATTGCAAGGTGTTATTTCGAACTCCGGCAAAACATGTGCAAATGGGATTATATTAACTTCAGTGTACCTGACATTAATTTTTTCACAGGCAAGCCTCAATCCATTTAAATCTTCTCTGCTTGTAAGATTTTTCTGAACAACCCATTGTATTTTTTTAAACCTGTTCTCCATCCCACATCTTATTTCCTGAATATATTATTTAGCTCTCCATAAGGAACTGCATGTTGGGAAAATGTAAAAGTCCCTTGATCGCATATTTCTTTTGCAGCATGAAAAAGCGCAGAATAAGCCACGCGGGCAAATGTTGAGCCAATACTGATTCTCTTCACACCAATTTCTTGCAGTGATTGCAGCGTGATTCCCGAATCATTTAATCCGAATAAAAAATTTACAGGCTTTGGAGCAACTGCTTTCACTACAGTTTCAATTTCATGTTTTGTTGTTATTCCCGGCGCATACAAAACATCAGCACCTGCTTCTGCAAAAGCAACAAGCCGTTTAACAGTATCATTCAAATCAGGTTTTCCATACAAATAATTTTCCGCTCTTGCAGTAAGCATGAAAGGAAATGGAAGACTGCTTGCGGCTTTGGATGCAGCTTTGATTCTCTCTACTGATAATTCAAAATCATAAATCGGATGATCATGAAATCCGGTTGCATCTTCAAGCGTGCAACCGACAAGCCCGTTTTTTGCAGCGAGCAAAATAGTTTCTGCACAAATTTCCGGATCATCGCCATAGCCATTTTCCAAATCCACGGATGCAGGAAGAATGATTGCATTTGCTATTGTCTGGGCGTTCTGTAAATTTTCCTCTCGTGTCAGTGCCCGCTCCGCATCGGGTTTTGCAAGTGAAAAGGCAAGGCCTGCGCTCGTTGTTGCCACTGCTTCAAAACCGAGGCTCTCTAAGATTTTGGCAGAGCCTGCATCCCACGCATTTGGAATAACGAATAGACCATCACGATCGTGCAGCTTTTTAAACTGTTCTGCTTTTTCGTTTATATCCTTCATAGCATCTATTAATAAATGAACACAAATATATTAACTCCAGGAGCTTTGTCTTTCTACGTGTAAACAATGAAGTCAAAATATCAATATTATTGAACTTTCAATAAATTTTGAAAGTTCAGAAAATAAGTTATACCTTTGGTGCATGAATTACAAAGATGCCAAAATAAAATTCCTTGAAACATGGGGAACACTCGGTTCGCAGTGGGGAATTAACAAAACGATCGCGCAAATACATGCGCTGCTTCTGATAAGCCCGCAACCGCTCAGCACAGATCAGATCATGGAGGAATTAAAAATTTCAAGAGGAAATGCGAACATGAGCCTGCGTTCTTTGCTCGACTGGCAGCTCACTTATAAAAAAGCATTTCCGGGCGACAGGAAAGAATATTTTATTGCCGAAAAAGATATATGGAGATGGAGCCACAGAATTGGAAAAGTGCGCAAGCAAAAAGAATTGAACCCGATGTTAGAATCTTTAAAAGAGTTATCAGCAGTGAAAAAAGGAACAACTGAATCTGAAAAAGAATTTGAAAAACAAATAAAAGAGCTGAAGGATTTTACGCAAATGCTTGACCAATTGGGAGATAAGTTATTAAACTCCAATAAAGGTGAGTTGCTGATTAAAATAGCAAAACTGGTATTATAATTTTAACCACTTCATTTCATAGCCATGAACTACAATATTATTGGTTATTGCATTTATTTGTTATTCACTTTTACAGTAATTGTTTACGTAGGGTTGGCTTGTTACAAGCACGGCAAAACTTATTGTTTCCAGATTTTTGATGGAGACAAAGAGCTGACTATGCGCACTAATAATATCCTGCTGATGTGCTATTATCTTTTCAACCTTGGTTATTGCTTAGTTACTATTTATAACTGGCACGCATTGAACAATTGGAAGGAATGCTTAGACAGCGTAGCAATGAAAGCCGGAGCTATTTTAACAGGCATTGGGATATTGCACATAATCAACATCATCGCGCTCATCTACTTCTCTCATAGAAAAAATATTCTTCACAATAAAAATTTATCGTTATGAACACAAATCTTGTAGAAATTGCTTATTACATTTATTTGCCCGTTTCAATCATTCTCACTTTTTATGTGGCATCAACATTGTTTAAAAACAGTAAAGTATACATGCGCGATATTTTCAACAACCGTGAAGAAATTGCCATAAGCACCAACACGCTTTTTAAAATTGGTTTTTATCTTTTAAATATTGGCTTTGCATTATTTATTTTACCAATTGATGAAATGTTAAAGACCAATCAAAGATTAATTGAAGTGCTTAGCTTTAAAGTTGGAGGGTTTAGTATTTATTTGGGCTTCATGTTATTCTTCAATATTTATATGTTCTTCAGAGGAAAAAAAGTTGCAAAGCAAAAAAGAATACATAGTCAGTTGGCAGAAATAATAACCAAATAACTATATAAAAAAAGAGCTCTTCTTTGCTGAAGGGCTCTTTAAAATTTTTGTTCTTTATATTTCAGTAAAATAATTGCGACACAACATTAGTCGCATCATTTGTTGCTGGTTTCATCCCGAGAAATTTATTCATCTGGTCTTTCACTAAAATGCCTGCAAGTTTTGTTTTGAGCGTGCTAAATAATCCACTTTGCTTTTGTGTGTATTGATCTTTATTGCTGGACACCAGCGACATGATTTTTGATTTCCCGGTCAGATAAGTGCTCACAACAGATGTCACTTTTGGAAGCTGTGCTTTTGTAAGCGTTAATGCCGGGCCAAGTTTTCCCATAATACCTTTTGTAAGTGAGCTCACATTAAAACCTGCAGATGATGCGGCTGAAGTTGCCTTGTTTAAAATATCATCTGTTTGAGCGAAAGTTATTTTTGCAAATAATAGAATAGCAAAAACAATTAGTGTTTTTTTCATGATGGTAGCTTTTAGTTTGTTAGAAAGTTAGTATTCATTAAAATACAAACGTGGAAGGTAAGACAAACTTCATACTCTCTCAAAAACTAACATAAAATTCAATGATTTTGATGAGCAGTTGATAAATCGTCTAAGGCAAGGCTTATTAACTTTGCAAAATCAATAATAAAAATAAAGCCGATGAAAAAAGAATATCTGATCAGCGCTAAAAAGCAATTTGAATATTATAAAATGCTTGGCGAAAAAACATTTGAGCAGCTTTCTGATGAACAGGTGTTGTGGCAATACAATGAAGAAAGCAATAGCATTGCAACCATCGTCAAACATCTTTGGGGAAATATGCTTTCGCGGTGGACAGATTTTCTGACATCAGACGGTGAGAAAGAATGGCGCGAACGCGAAGCAGAGTTCAATAATGATATTAAAGGCAAAACAGAATTATTGGAAAAATGGAATGCAGGATGGGATTGTCTTTTTAAAACATTGGATTCTTTGAAAACAGAAGATCTGGAAAAAATTATTTATATAAGAAACATGGGGCATACCGTATCTGATGCCATTAACAGACAGCTTGCTCATTATCCTTATCACATCGGGCAAATTGTTTTTATTGGAAAAATGTTGCTGAACGAGAACTGGAAATCATTATCTATCCCAAGAGGTGATTCAAAAAAATACAATGAAGAAAAATTTGCAAAACCGAAAAGAAATCAACATTTCACTGACGAGTTCATTCAAAAACCAAAAGAATAAATAATAATTTACGGGAGCTAAAAAGTGAGCAAAAAAGCAGTTCCCTCCCCTTCTGTTGATTGAACCTGGATGCTCCCTTTGTGAAGCAACATAATCTGCTTGCAAAGGCTCAAGCCAATCCCGCTTCCGGTTTTGCGTGTGCTGAAGAAAGGAACAAAAATTTTATCAAGCAACTCCGGAGAAATGCCAACACCATTATCTCCTACTTTAATAACTGTTTTATTATTCCTTGCGATATTGGCGCTTAACGTCACACGCGGATGAGGCCTGTCTTTCACAGCCTCTATAGCGTTCACCACCAAATTTATCAGCACTTGCTCAACTAAGCTCGGGTCAGCTTCCATCGTTAGGTCTGTGTCTTTCAATATCACTTCCAGCTCTATATTTTTTTGCGCTAATGTTGGCTGCATTAAGTGATGAAGGTTCTCAAACAAATCTCTGATATAAATTTTTTTAAGATTGGGCGCAGTTATTTTATTCAGGTTGCGATAAGTCTCAGCAAATCTTAATAATCCTTCGCTCCTTCTTCTGATAGTATCAATCCCTAATTGCAAATCTTCAATGGCAGCAGGTTGCTCACGGAGATGGCTAACCGAATTTTGTAAACGATGGAGCATCGTGTCTGCAAGAGAAGAAATCGGCGCAATGGAATTCATAATCTCATGCGTCATCACGCTCAGCAATTTCTGCCAGGCTTTTGCTTCTGTTTCGTCCAATGCTTCATCCACATTTTGAAAAGCGATCAGCTTGTAAACGATATTATCAGTTTGAAAAGCCGTTGCTGAAATCAGTGCTTTATACACGCTGCCGTCTCTTGTAATAGAAACCACTTTGCTTTGTCCGGGTCGAATGGCGAGCACTTCATGATATAATGGAGCATCACGCCTTTCCAGTGAATGGATTGTTTTAAGATAAGGAATGCCCAGCATTGTTTTTAATGATTCATTCATCCAGCCGATGTCACCGCCTTCATGCTGATAAGAAAGTATTCCCGTGTCGACCAGTTCCAAGATTTTTTGCAGATATAAATATTGGGTTTCTTTTTCGCGGCTGATATGCTTGAAAGTTGTGTTGATATCATTAAAGCCCTGCCTTAATGGCTGCAGCTCAACCGGAGCTTTTTTCACATCAAAGTATCGGGAAAAATCGCGATAGTGAACAGATTCCACAAACTGCTGTACTTCATCCTGTGCTTTTTTGTTGAAGCGATAAAAATCCACCAACTGCGCACTAATGACAGGTATCATGATAATCATGTAAACGAACCATCCCTTCACAATAATGATGGAAGCAGCGGTAATGGTAATGAATAAAAAAATCACTCTGATGAGTAACCGTAAATAATGGTAGCGCTCAAATATCATATTTGCTTAAACGGCGATACAATGCAGTTCGCGTGAGCCCAAGCTCTTTCGCGGCTTTGCTGATGTTGCCGTTGTGTTTTTCTATTACTTTTAAAATAGTGTTCTTTTCAACCTGACCTAAATTTAGCTCATCCGGCTCATCGCGCAATTCTTTAGGCGATTCAATCGGAGAGAAAATCAAATCGCTTGCATGCAGCACATCCCCTTCAGCCATGATGACTGCACGCTCAATAGTGTATTGCAATTCACGAACGTTTCCGGGGAAATGATAGCTGCGCAGTTTCTCCAAAGCTTTTGCATCAAAATCATCAGAGCTTTTCAGATATTTTTTTGCATAAATGCGGATGAAATGTTTCGCCAGCAGTTCAATATCGTCTCCTCTTCTACGCAACGGCGGCACCATTATTTCTACGGTATTAATCCGATAAATCAAGTCTTTCCTGAAACGGCTTTCATTAGCAAGCTCGCTCAAAGGCATGTTGGTGGCGCAAATCAGTCGGATATCAATCGGGATGGGTTGGTTGGTTCCGATGCGCGTTATTTTTCTGTTCTGCAAAACGGATAACAATTTCGCCTGCTGGTGCAAAGAAATATTTCCGATTTCATCCAAAAATAAAGTTCCTCCGGAAGCGGTTTCAAAAAGCCCAACCCTGTCTTCCCTCGCATCAGTGAATGCGCCTTTTTTGTGACCGAACAGTTCGCTCTCGAATAAAGTTTCTGTGAGTGCACCAACATCCACTTTAATAAATGGCTTATCTGCCCGCAATGATTGCTGATGTATGGCTTTTGCGATTAAATCTTTCCCGGTTCCGTTCTCACCTAATATTAATATGTTGGCATCGGTGGGCGCAATTTTTTCTATCTTATAAAAAATCTGCTGCATCACTTCCGATTCGCCAATCAGTTCTGAACCGATAATGGAATCAGCCGGGCTCACATAACCGCCGCCACTTTTGTTGCTTTCTTTTTTCTTCAGCGCATCTTTGATGGTGGTGATGAGCCTTTCATTATGCCATGGCTTCACCACAAAATCTGTTGCGCCTTCTTTTAGTGAACGTACAGCGAGGTCAATATCGCCATAAGCAGTAATCATAATCACAGCAGCAGTGCTCCCGAACTCTTTTAATTTCTTCAACCAAAAAAGTCCTTCATTACCGGTGTTGATGCTGCTGTTGAAATTCATATCCAGCAAAACGATATCAAAAGATTGCTTTGAAAGAAGTGATCTGATGTTTTCCGGGTTCTTTTCTGTGGTCACTCCGGCGGTTTCTGTTTTTAATAATAACCTCACGGCTGTGAGCACATCGGGGTCATCGTCAACAATTAATACGGATGCATTTTTTAGGCTCATGTGTAACAATTAAAATATTTTGTTCGTCCAATGCAACAATTAATGCCACAAGTTTACCTTAAATATAAAGGCGTGGCAATTAATTTTTTAAGAGTTCTTCGAAATATGGCAGTGTATCAAAACCGTACACTTCATGTATCGTTAACGAACATCTTCGTATATTAGGGAAGATTAAGAAACTGGAAATCATTAAAATGGAAACTGGCATGTGTTTGATTATAACAGGGATGTAACTTTTCTTATGTGTAGTAAGAAGAACCACCCGCTATGTCAATAACGGGTGGTTAATAAAAAAAATCAAACTTAAATTAAGCTTTCATGGTAGACCGGGTTATAGAAAAAAAGAGATGGACGACAAAAAAGTTGCTGACAATCGGCGGCATTGTTGCGCTGGTGGCATTAATCGGAGCCAGCTATTATTTCACTTCTGGCAAGTCGAAACTGAATGTAGATACTGAAAGAATTACCATCAGCGAAATCAAAAAAGGGCCGTTCCAGGAAAACATCCCTGTGAATGGAGTGGTAATGCCATATCATACTATTTATCTTGACGCAACCGAAGGTGGCCGTGTGGAAGAAAGATATGTGGAAGATGGAGCCATCCTGAAAAAAGGGCAGCCCATTATGCGCCTGTCAAATACCAATCTGTTGATGACCATGATGAGCCAGCAAAACACAGTTTATAATACGCTGACTCAAATGCAGATTAATCACAACGCCGCACTGCAAAATACAGTGAGCAAACAGACACAGATGGCAGATGTGGAAAGCCTTTTCAAAGAAGCTGAGCGCATTTACAATCTTGACAAAAAATTATATGCCCAAAAAGTGATCGGCTCACAGGAATATCAACAGGCTGAAAACAATTACAACTATTACCTGAACAAAAAGAAACTGACAGAACAAATTTTGCAACAGGACTCTGCATCACGCGCAACTCAGGAAGCGCAGGACAAGCGCTCTTACCAGGGCTCACAGGAAGCACTGGCTATCATGCAGCAAAAAGTTGGGGATCTGATCGTCCGTGCAACAACTGACGGACAGCTTACGTCTCTTGATGCGGAAATTGGCCAGAACAAAACACAAGGCCAGCGGCTTGGGCAAATTGATGAGCTTAATGGTTTTAAAGTAAGGGTGGATGTGGATGAACATTACTTGTCAAGAATCTACTCCGGGCTTACAGGCACATTTGATTTTGCCGGCGCCACTTACAAACTGAAAATATTTAAAGTCTTTAGTGCATTAGCTGCAGGAAAGTTTCAGGTTGATATGGAGTTTGTTGGAGCTGTGCCAAAAGGCATCCGCCGCGGTCAGACTTTGCAAATATTACTTGCTTTGAGTGATGAGAGACAATCAGTGCTGGTGCCGAAAGGCGGCTTCTTCCAGCAAACCGGCGGCAACTGGATTTTCAAAGTGAGCGATGACGGAAAAACTGCATATAAAGTAGATATACAGCTCGGCAATATGAATGTTGACTATTATGAAGTGCTGCAAGGATTGAAGCCGGGTGATAAAGTAGTTACATCCAGCTACGAATCTTATGGCAACATGCAGGAGCTTGTACTGAAAAAAGAATGACCTTATCAATAACCACCTCTTCACATGAGAGGACAAAAAACAACGCGTATGAAAAAGACAACCCTATATTCACTGGCAATTGCAAGTTGCCTCTGTTTATTGAGCACTACATCTAAAGAATGTGGCAAGATTATTAAAGACAGAATGTCTGTAGAAGCTAGCAACGATAAGAAAGAGGAAACACGGCAAAAAGAAGAAAGCAAAGAAAATGTTCAAACAGAATTTTCTTTGATCAACACACTTTTTTTTCAAACAACATAAACAAAACCAAAAAACAACTTCTTAAACATTCTAAACAATAACACAATGATAAAGATTACCGAACTCGAAAAAGTTTACCGCACTGAGGAAGTGGAAACTATTGCGCTTAACAAATTGACGATGGAAGTTAAAGACGGCGAATTTGTTGCTGTGATGGGCCCTTCGGGTTGCGGCAAATCTACATTGTTGAATATTCTCGGCTTGCTTGACGATCCTGATAAAGGAAGCTTTATGTTCAACCAAATTGAAGTAGCTCACTTCAATGAGCGCAAGCGTGCCGACCTTCGCAAGCATAACATCGGGTTCGTGTTCCAGAGCTTTAACCTCATTGATGAGCTCACTGTGTTTGAAAATGTAGAACTCCCTTTAATATATACAGGTGTAAAATCTGCTGAAAGAAAGAAAAGAGTGGAAGAAGTGTTAGATAAAGTTCAGATCATGCACCGCCGCAACCATTACCCACAGCAGCTTTCGGGCGGTCAGCAACAACGTGTTGCCGTAGCTAGAGCGGTTGTGAACAATCCCAAATTAATACTGGCCGATGAGCCTACCGGAAACCTCGATTCATCAAACGGAAATGAAGTGATGCAACTGCTCACAGAACTCAACGAGCAGGGAACAACTATCGTGATGGTAACGCACAGCGAACATGATGCACGCTACAGCCACAGAGTAATAAGAATGCTCGATGGCCAGGCAGTGGTGGAAAATATCATTGCGTAAAAACGATTCGCAGATTACCACTTCATCACATCGTTCAGGAATTAAATTCAAAGACCGATGGCTGACGACCTCCTAACAGGCATATATAACCGAAAACGTTACTACAAAGGCTGAAAGTTTTTCAGCCATTTGTAGTTTAACGTGGTTATGGTTAATACTATTGGATCTATAAACGAAATAAGTCGTACATCATAAACCACCTGCCATGCTGAAGAATTATCTGATTGTAGCACTAAGAAATTTAAGGAGGAATAAAATATTTTCCTTCATCAACATTATCGGCTTAGGGCTGGGCATGGCTTGCAGCCTTCTCATCATTTTGTGGGTGCAGGATGAAAAAAGCATCGATTCATTTCATGCAAACAATTCAAGGCTTTATAATATTTATGAAAGACAATACTATGATGGAAAAGTTGAGGCAGGTTATTATACTCCCGGTCAGTTGGGCAGTGAAATCAAAAAAAAGATTCCTGAAATTGAATATGCATGCAACTATGATTGGGGTGGACGTTCAACATTTCAGTTGGGCGATAAAATAATAAAAGAAGACGGTTGTTCAGCCGGCGATGATTTCTTTAAGATGTTCAGTTTTCCAGTGATACAAGGAAAACCGGAAAGTGCACTAAGCGATATCAGTTCTCTCGCTATTTCAAAAAAAATGGCAACACAATTTTTCGGAAGCCCTGAAGCTGCTATTAATAAAACCATTCGCTACGAAAACACAAAGGATTTCAATATTACCGCAGTATTCGACGACATTCCTCAAAACTCATCTTTGAAATTTGATTTCGTCATGAACTGGTATCAGACTCTCGAAGAAAATTCATGGATGAAAGAATGGGGCAACAATGGCCCGCACACTGCTATTATGCTTAGGTCTGATGCAAATCCGGCTGCTGTAAGAAACAAAATCACAAAATTTTTAGATGCTTACAATAAAGACCAGAATAAAAATTTCTACTTACAGCTTGGCATGCAGAAGTTTGGTGAACAATACCTGCACAGCGATTTCAAGAATGGCGAAATTGAAGGCGGAAGATTTGAATACGTGAAACTCTTTAGCATCATTGCCATTTTTATTATGGTGATTGCTTGCATCAATTTCATGAACCTGACCACTGCACGCTCTGTGAAAAGAGCAAAAGAAATCGGTGTTAGAAAAGTGGTTGGTGCAGTGCGCGGTGTATTGATGAAACAATTTATTGGAGAAGCAATATTGCTTGCATTTTTTGCAACCATTGTTGCGTTGGGATTAGCCACACTCCTATTACCTGTTTTCAATTCGCTTACTAATAAACAAATTGCATTTCCATATTCGAGTATTTTTTTCTGGGTCGAGTTGCTTGGGCTGACTTTAGTAACAGGAGTTATTTCAGGTAGTTATCCTGCATTATTCTTATCATCATTTAACCCTATCACAGTTTTGAAAGGAACACTGAGGTTCAGTTCCGGTGCAACACTGTTCAGAAAAGGATTGGTGATATTTCAATTTGCACTTTCGATTTTGCTCATCATCGGCACCATCATTATTTCAAAACAAGTTCATTACATACAAACAAAAAGTTTAGGATTTAACAGAGACAACCTCATCTATATTCCATTTGAAGGAGACCTGACCAAAAACTATGATCAGTTTAAACAGCGGTCATTGAATATGCCGGGCATCATCAGCGTCACACGCATGACTGAGTCGCCAACCAATCTCGGCAGTAACACCGGCGGTGTTGATTGGGACGGAAAAGATCCAAATGCAACTCCGATGTTCACGCAGGCATCAGTGGGGTACGATTTCGTGAAGACGATGAGAATGCAGATTTTGCAAGGGCGTGATTTTTCAAAAGATTACGGAACAGATTCGGTAGCCTATATTATTAATGAATCGGCGCTGAAAAAAATTGGTTATAAAGACCCAATCGGAAAACGCCTCACATTCTGGCAAAAGAAAGGAACAATAGTTGGCGTGATAAAAGATTTCCATTATCAATCGATGCGGGCAAAAATTGAGCCTTTGATTCTTAGATTAAGAGACCATGAAGGATGGGGAACTGCATTAATAAAAACAGAAGCTGGTAACACAAAGCAAGCACTTTCAGGATTAGAGCAATTATGCAAAGAATTAAATCCTAAGTTTCCTTTCACTTATCAATTCGCTGACGAAGAGTTTAATAAAATATACAAGAGTGAACAAGTGATTGACAAGCTGTCCAACTATTTTGCATTTCTCGCCATTTTTATTTCTTGTTTAGGTTTATTGGGATTAGCCATGTTCACGGCTGAACAGCGCACCAAAGAAATAGGAATCAGAAAAGTTTTGGGGGCAAGCATCTCTGGCCTGTTCGGGTTATTATCTAAAGAATTTTTGCAATTGGTCGGCATTGCATTTTTGATTGCCGCTCCACTTTCGTGGTGGGCAATGACCAAATGGCTGCAAGACTATCAATACAAGACAGATATCAGTTGGTGGGTTTTTGCATTGGCTGGTTTGCTCACAGTAATTATTGCATTAGCCACAATCAGCTTTCAGGCAATCAAAGCTGCGATTGCAAATCCGGTGAAGAGCTTGAGAACGGAGTGATGCGGCGAATAGTCAATGGTGAATAGTGAATATTGGATTATCATGAAGATTTCAGACTAGCTCCGGAATTTATGCCTGAGAAAATATGAGACAAAGAAAATTATTTCAAATCTAGCGATCAAAAAATTCCATTCATGCTAAAAAATTATTTCAAAATCGCTTTTCGCAATTTGTGGAAAAACAAAGTTTATTCTGCCATTAATGTAGTTGGATTGGCAATTGGGATTGCAGCCTGTATCATGATCATGCTTTTTGTGTCGTACGAAAAAAGTTTTGACAGTATGCACACAAAAAATATTTACAGGTTAAATGAAGTCCAGAAATTCCCCGGAATGGTTGCTTCGCAGAAAGTTGGTTTATCTATGTTCCCAATGGGCAGCACATTGAAAAACGAGTTTGCTGAAATCAAAAATTATACACGCGTTCGCTGGCAGCAAAAATACCAAATGACTTTTGGAGAGAAACGCATCTATCTTCCCTGGGCATATTTTGTTGATTCCACATTTTTGCAAATGTTCGATTACCCTTTGATAAAAGGTAATCGTGCTACAGTTCTTGAAAAACCACATAGCGCTATTATTACCGAATCAACTGCAAAAAAATTATTTGGCAATGAAGACCCGATGGGAAAAACCATCAATCATTATGCGGGCGACACGACTACTTTTATTGTTACCGGGGTTATGAAAGATGTTCCTCAAAATTCCCAACAACAGTTTGATGCTTTGTTTTCTTTCAGCACTGTATATCAGCCATGGATGTTTACGAACTGGGGTGGCAACTGGCTCGATACTTATCTTGAGTTAGCTCCCAACACCAATACCTTAGCGTTAGAAAAAAAATTTCCGGCATATCTTCAAAAATATATGACAGCCGCAGGCAACACCGATGGCTGGAAATTTTACGAACTGTTTTTGTTGCCATTAAAAGAAGTTCATGCCGGCGCAACGGATATTGGTCTTGATTATCTGAACTATCAGAAGTTTGATAAAAAATACACCAATATCTTTTTTGCAATTGGGTTGATTGTATTGCTGATTGCGTGCATCAATTTTATGAACCTTTCCACAGCAAGATCTGCAGAAAGGGCAAAGGAAGTTGGCATTCGTAAAACCATTGGTGCAAGGCGCTGGCAATTATCATCGCAATTCATTAGTGAATCTGTTATTCTTTCCCTGATCTCTTTAATAATTGCTTTATTGCTCGTGAAATTATTTTTGCCTTATGTAAATAATCTGAGCCAGCGTCATCTCGAGCTGCCTTTTTTCACCAACGCACGCACTTTTGCAGCCATTGTTTTGGGAACGATATTGGTTGGGATTTTAGCCGGTCTTTACCCTGCTGCTTATCTGTCTTCTTTCATACCTGTGAAGGTGTTGAAAGGTTCTGCAAACAGTGGTAATAATAAATCAATCATCAGGAATGTGTTGGTAGTAGGGCAATTTGCAAGTGCAATCTTTCTGATGATCGCCACAATTTTTGCAGTAAGGCAATTGAATTTTATGCGTTCGCATGATGCGGGCTTTAATCGCGACGAAGTAGTTACGATACCACTTGATGGTGTAACAAGTAAAAAATATGACTTGCTAAAAGAGCAGTTGCAAGTGAGTACTCTTATAAAAAGCGTAACTGGTGCGCAGGATGTTTTAGGAAGTCACCTCGATCAATCCGGTGTTTCTTTTTGGGGAGACGGGCCTAAAAGAGATTTGGCAGTTACTCAGCTAATCGTTGATCATGATTATTTAACGATGTATAAAATCCCGGTAATACTTGGAAAAAACTTTTCTCCAGACCCAATTGAAAATGGAAAAGAATATATATTAAACGAATCTCTGGCAAAAGAACTTTTAAAAGATAATCCCAAAGCTTCTATGTCTTCTTTGCTTGGAAAACATTTTGGTTACGATTCAATCGGAACCATCGTAGGCATTGCAAAAGATTTCAATTTTAATTCGCTGCATTATAAAATTGAAACCATGTTTTTGTATAGTCAAAAGAACTGGGGCTTCAGTAATATTTCATTAAAAATCAATAGTAGTAAAACAAAAGAAGCACTTGCATTTATCCAATCTGTATGGAACCGTAATTGCCCCGACCATCCTTTCGAATATCAGTTCCTCGATGAGCATTTCGCTGATGTATATCGTGCGGATACGCAGGTAAGCAGTGTGGTTGCCGTGCTTGCTACATTAGCAATTATCATTTCATGTCTTGGTCTGTTTGGTCTTGCATCCCACTCTGCAGAAAGAAGAATAAAAGAAGTTGGCATACGCAAAGTGCTCGGTGCGTCTGTGCAAAATATCACAACCATGCTCTCAAAAGATTTTTTAAAATATGTGTTGATCGCGACTTTGATTGCATGGCCGCTTGCATGGTTCACAGTGCATAGATGGCTGCAGGATTATGCTTATCGGGTTGAAATCAGCTAGTGGATTTTTGTGCTGGCTGGTTTTATGGCTTGTGCAATTGCTGTTATAACCATCAGCTTCCAGGCAATTAAAGCGGCAATTGCAAATCCGGTGAAGAGTTTGAGAACAGAATAAGTCAGAACGGGGATTTGAAGGGATTTTGGGGATTAACAGGAAATGAAAATTAGTAATTAGAAATAAGAATCGTTAGAAGAGGATGTTGTAAAATCAGTTCATCACAAAAATCAGAGAAATCGCAGCTTAGACAATCATAAAAATCATCTTAATCACATAAATCCAGGTTCAGACAATGCTAAAAAATTATTTCAAACTAGCGATAAGGAATTTATGGAAGAATAAAATTTTTTCTTCTATCAATCTTGTTGGTCTTGCATTAGGAATTGCATGCAGCCTTGGCATTTTTATTATCGTTCATTACGAATCAAGTTTTGATAATTTTCATACTGACTCTAAAAATATTTACAGGATTGTTTCAGATATTCGCCTGTCTGATGGAACAGAATACCAATCAGGAGTCCCCTACCCGCTGGCAGATGCATTCAGGGTCGATTTTCCGCAAGTGAA
>Ga0070734_10001245_pt1 | contig 38839 bp, 34 predicted proteins | sample Coa_R1_8_FD_66444 | JGI IMG/M metagenome (GOLD analysis project Ga0070734, IMG submission 66444) | Surface soil microbial communities from Centralia Pennsylvania, which are recovering from an underground coalmine fire - Coalmine... | ecosystem: Environmental > Terrestrial > Soil > Unclassified ...
GTGAAGTAGCCGACCGCCAAGGCCACCTTCGCTGCTCGCGCCGCCTGGCAGAGTTGCTCACAGTCCTGGCGTGTGGTGGCCAGCGGCTTTTCACACAGCACATGGATTCCCTTGGCGAGCAACTCGCAGCCTACCGAGACGTGCAGATGGTTCGGCAGAGCCAAGATCACCGCATCGACACGGCCAAACAGGTCGCGGTGATCCCGAAAGCCGATCGATCCGAGCCCGAACATCCGCTCCATCGAACGGAGTCGGCGTTCGCTGTTGTCGCACAGGGCGGTCAATTCGACGGCCGATGACGAAAGCGCAGCGGGAAGATGCGCCGTTTCCGTGATCGCACCGCAACCAATCACGCCGAGTCGGAGCTTGGTGCCGTTCATGCAACCACCTTGTGGACGGCCTCGCAGACCTGCTCCAGTTGGGATTCGGTCAGGGCAACGCCGGACGGCAAATAAAGACCCTGGCGGGCGAGGCGCTCGGCAACGGGATACCTTTCCTGGAGGAAGAGCCCTCGCTGGTGGAAGACAGGCTGTTCATGCATTCCCAAAAAGAATGGCCGCGTCTCCACGCCGAACTCGCGCAACCGCTGAGCACACTGCGTCGCGTCCATGCCGGTGTCTTCCGCCAGGACGATCCCGTACATCCAATACACATTCCGGGCCCACGATTCTTCGACCGGCAGCTGCAAACTTGCGATGTCCTGGAGCCGGCGTGTATACTCCTGCCCCATCCAGCGCTTGCGGGCAACGATCGCCTCCATGCGTTCCAATTGGCCGAGCCCCAGGGCTGCCTGGATATTCGTGAGTCGGAAATTGTGCCCGAGCCGTTCGTGATAAAAGCGTCGCTGCGGCTGAAAGCACAGATTCCGCAGCGAGCGAATGGTCTCGGCCCGCTGGGCGTCGTCGGTGAGCACCATGCCTCCCTCGCCGGTCGTGAGGAGCTTGTTTCCGTAGAAACTGAAGCAGCTGAACTCGCCGAAGCTCCCGCAGCGTTGCCAGCGCGGCTTGGCACCGGTGCGATCGGTCAGGTATTCCGCCCCGTGAACCTCGGCGGCATCTTCGATGATGGCGAACTGGTGCTTTCGGGCCAGCTCCAGCAGGGGGTCCATGTCGACGGGATGACCATAGATGTGGACCGGCATGATGGCCCGCGTGCGGCCGGTGATTTTTGCGGCCACTTGCCGGATATCCATGCACCAGGTCCGCGGCTCGGAATCGACCAGCACCGGAACTCCGCCCCCGTAGACGACCGCGGCGGCACAGGAGATGATGGTGAAGGTCGGCACAATGACTTCGTCACTAGGCTGCAAATCGAGGGCCTGGACCGCCAGTTCCAGGGCGGTCGTGCCGTTGCTGACAGCGATGCCGTACTTGCGGCCACAATACGCGGCCCAGCGCTCCTCGAATTGCTCCAGGAAGTGCCCCGCCGACGAGATCCAGCCGGTGCGCAGACACTGGGTCACATACTCCATTTCCTGCGGGCCGAGCAGCGGCTCGTTGACCGGTATGGTCATCTAGAAACGCTCCTTCTCGTCGATGCCCGTGTAAGGTCCCTGCTTCACTTCGACCAGCACGGTATCATCGAGCATGCGGAAGCCGTGGCCCCCGCCGACCATCAACATGATGTCGCCTTCCCGCAATTCCCGCGTGGCCACGAGTTGGCGGTCGTCGTTGTACAGATCCACTTCGCAGCAGCCCTGGCGCACCACGAGCACTTCGGAGGTGCCGACGAGATGGCGTTCCAGCGGTCGGTGGACGTGACGCTGGACTTGTCCCCCCGCTGGGTAGACAATATAGCCGACCTGCTGCTTGTATTCCGGAGGCGTCAAAAAGGTCGTCCGCTCGGGGAGAAAACTGGCTTTGATGATATAGGCAAGACATTGTTCGCCCGAGCAGATCTTCTCCACGAGGTCGGTACCTTGCCGCACGGGAACGGAGGCTGCATCCGAACCAGCCATCAAGAATTCCTTTCGGTTTTCCAGAGATAAAAGGGGATCAGTTCACGGTAATGGGCAGAGCCGCTACCCAAACCGCTGGGCATCACGCTTTGATTAACCGCACACAGGCGACAGGCTGGCGGTCTGCCAACCGTCGCCGCCATAACGATAAAACATCTGCGTCCGCTTCGTCGTTTTTCCGAATGCGGCCAGCGCACGGGAAAGCAGATCGCGGCCAACATGCCACGGTCACTCCTGCCCAGGGCTATGGAACACAATCCACACCTCCGGAGTGGTTCGCTCGCCTCCACTTGAGGAAGTGACGCGCACCGGCCCAAAAGATCGAGGCCCGGAACGGCCACCACAGGTAGGCCCGCACCAAACAGTGCCGTGCTCGAGCCTCATCCCCTGCCTTGCGAAATAGGTAGCCAGCGGTTTGGTAGTGAAACGCCAGAGCCTTCGGTCCGAGAACGCGAAGAATCGCCCAGCGGTGCTTTGCCATTACCTGAAGATATCCGGCCGCGTTGCCGGTCAAACTTCGCGACAGCGAGCTGGGGTTCCGGAAATTCCACACAAAGGTCGGCTGCGGCACGAATGCAAATACGTGGTGCTTCGCCAGCCGAATGGTCGTGTCCCATTCTTGGTACGAACGGATCGATTCGTCCAGGTAGCCGATGCGGGCCAGGGCTTCTCGGGTGACCAGCATGCCCTGGAACATAGGTCCGGGCTGCCGCAACACCTCTTGATAAATCTGGCCCTGCAAGGGGCGCAAGCCCATGCGCTCCAGGCTCTCCTCCTCCCCGGCCGGCCCACCAGATGGGCTCGCCTCGTCCGGCTTCAGGATATAACACTCCGAATGAACCACGGCTACCTGGCTGGTCGTCGCTAATTGTAGCCGGACCTCCAAGCTGTCGGCAAGCCAGCGATCGTCGGAGTCCAAAAAAGCAATCCAGGGTCCCTGGGCAGCCCGAATCCCCGAATTGCGTGCCGCTTGCGCACCCTTCCGGTGTTCATGGCGGAGACACCGGATGCGCAGGTCCTTTCCGGCGTATTCCCGAGCCACCCGCGCCGTGCTATCGTCGGAGCCATCGTCCACGATCAGGAGTTCCCAATCCGTAAACGTCTGGCTCAACACACTTTCAACGGCCGCGGGAAGGAAGGTCTCCCGATTATGGGCAGGAATGACGACCGAGACCAAAGGCATGCACTTACTCCTGGCCAACAATTGCCCGGCCACGCAGAAAACAAGGCGATGGAATCAGCATGGCTTCGATGGCTCGCACGGGATGATCCGCTGAGCGCGGAGCCAGCTTTCGGTGAGCCGCATCCCTTCCGTACGGCTGATCCGGGGAATGTAGCCCAGTTGTTCCTTGGCTTTGCTCGTATTGAGGCCGCCGCGGCGGGAATACTTGAGCAGGTCCCAGTCACTGAATTGGACGGAGCCACCGAAAAGTACACGGCGGACGCGCCGCAGCAGAAACCGGGTCGCACGGAAGGAAAACCGGGCCGGCTCGAAGCGCGGCAGATGCTGTTCGAGAAAGTCTTGTAACTGCCCCAGCGAATGCTCCAGACGGCGGGCAGCGCGGTCTTTCAGGCCCGTAGCGGAAACCGAAGGTAAGGCAGTTTTGCCGACCATGCGTGCATACGCCAGGAAAAACTCGGCCCAGGAGCAGGGCTGATCATCGGTGATCAAAAACGCAGCCCCGTCCACGCCGGAGGCGACGCCGGCCAGCAGCATGGCGTCCACGAGGTTATCGACGTACACCGCATGACAGGTGCCCAGCCCTTGATCTACCAATCGCCATGTGCCGGCAACAATTTGCTGGACGGGACCAATCGTGAAGTAGCTGGAACGGGGGCCCCACACGAATGTCGGCCGGAGGATGACCACGCTCTGCGGATGGGCCGCGGTGAACGCGGCGATCACCTCCTCGGCATCGATTTTCGAATCGGCATAGGCATTCCCCGTGCGCACCAAGGGAGTTTTCTCGTCGGCATTTTCTGGTGGCTTGGGACCATGCACGGCAACGCTGCTGAGATAAACCAGGCGGCGCACGCCGGCCGCCCGCGCCGCCTCCAGCACTCGGAGCGTTCCATCCCGATTGATGCGCCGGCATGTTTCCGGATCGCCCCCGACTCCCACACAGTGAAAGACGACCTCGCAGCCGTCCATCGCCTTGGCCAAGGCATCCGGGTCGGTGATGTCGCCTTCCAGGAAGCGTGCCGGCAACCGGCTGGCCCAGACCGCATGGCGCCAATCGCGCACCAGGAGACGGACGTCGGCCTGAGCTTCGAAGGCCAAACGCTCGGCGAGCCGCCCGCCAATAAAGCCGGTCCCGCCGGTCACCAAAATCGATTTCGCCCGGTAGTCTACCATGTCAGCCCCGGCAATGGCGTTTCCTTGGGGCGCGGGTGGCGCGCCTTGTCTCGGTAACAGGCCTCGATCAATTCCAACACTGCCAGCCCCGCCTCGGCCGGGATATTGCTCGGAGAGCCTTCCGTCGCCGCCAGGGCAAAATCGCGCAACTGAGCGGCCACGGCAGCCACAAACTCGAACGGCTCTTTTCCCAACACCACCCGCTGAGGTTGGCCCCCATTCTCGGTGAGCTCGAGTTCGGAAGTGTTGTACATCGGGAAAGCAACCGTGGCCTTTTCGAAGCGCATCTCGACGCGGTTGCTCAGAGAGCAAGTCCGGCTCAAGCGGAAGTGAACCGTGGCGTCCCGCTCGTATTCCAGCAGGAGCTGAACGTTGCTTTCCAGTCCGCCCAAGGAATCATCGGCGTATTCGAATCGTCGCGGCGGTCCGAACCACCAGAACAGCAGATCCAGCGTATGGAGCCCCTCGTTGAACAGCACTCCGCCGGGGACGCATTCCCGCCGCAGGGTGTAGGCGGTGCGCGTGGGCCAGCTGAACGGCGAGCCCTGTTCGATTCGGGCCTCCACGAACCGCCCCAACGCACCAGCCTGAAATAGCGTACGGGCATGACAGCGGTTGGCGAAAAACCGGTATGTATGAGCCACCGCCAAGGTTCGCCGCGCCGCCTGGGCGGTAGCAATCATTTGTTGACACTCGGCCACGCTGTTGGCTATCGGTTTCTCGCACAACACGTGCAACCCACGTTCCAGCGCGAATTGGGCCAAGGCGCAGCGTACATGCGGCGGAGTGGCCAGGACCACCGCATCCACGTCGCCGGCAAGGTCTTCCAACCGAGTGGCAACGCGGGGAACACCATGTTCGGCAGCCAGGGCTTGAGCCTGGGCACCATCCGTGTCCACCAAACCGATCAGGCGCACCTCGTCCACGTGCTCGATAGCCGGAAGATGGGCCATCTGTGTGATCGCTCCGCAGCCAACAATCGCCAAGCGTAATCCGCGCGGCTTGCCGTTGCTGGGAGATGAGCGCCAAACGCCTTGCAGCTCGGAATTACCCAAATCGTTGACCGCAAACCCGCAGCTGCGGAGGAGCGTCCGGATCTCGGCCGGACGGACCGTGGGCTGATGCACTTCACAGATAATCTGTTTGATCTGCCCGGAACGCAGCAGCGCCCGTGCTCCTTGCAGGACTTCCAGCTCGGCCCCTTCCACATCAATTTTAAGCAAGTCCACCGAGCCCAAGCCCAGCTCAGCAAGCAACGACGGCAGGGAACGAACCGTCACCTTCTGGCAGGAACGCCGCGTGATCGATTCGAAGCCCTCCAACTTATCGAGCCACTCCCCTCGCAAGGAGTTGGTTGCCTGATCGCTCCCGGTGAACAGGTCGGCCCACCCGTCTTCCTTGCCCAAGGCGGCCTGAATCGGCGTAATCCAGGTCATCTGGTTCAGGGCGGCATTTTCGCGCAGCAGCGTAAATGTGTCGGGCCCCGGTTCAATGGCAATCACCCGGCCCGAAGGCCCGACGGCACTTGCTGCCATCAACGTATAACGACCGATGTGGGCACCCGCATCGATGACGGTCCCCCCCACAGGCACGTCCTTGACAATCCGTTCCACGACGGCCTCTTCCGGCCGGCCGATCAGTGAGGTTAAATCGACCCATTGGGCCAGCCGGATGCGTAAGGTGTGGCCCTCCGCGTCCAAAGCCAGTGCAGTCCGCCCGCCAAACAGACGGGGTCCAACCGCCCGCCATGCTTCGCCATCCCAGTGGCCCCAAGCACGGCCGGTGCATAAGCTCAGGAGCCGCCGCAGGCGCGGGAAGGCATACCACAGCGAGCGTAACAGCTTCGTTCGGCTTGCCAGGGTGGTTCGGCTATCGAGCACCGGATTCTCAACCATCGCATACCTCGCTGGGACCGCCGCGAAACCGACCTTTCTACATGCGTCCTTGATCATCGGTGGCCAGGCGAATACCGTGAGCCTCCGCTTCGCTCAGGAAGTCGGCGGGATAACGGAGTCCTTTTGGATAGAAGCAGCCATCCCTGCTGTGGTAGTAATCGAGGCGATCCTGGATGAAGCGACGGTTATTGATCACGAAGCCGCCGTTGATCAGGATCTTTTCGTGCTCGGGGGGAACCGGGAGCTGCCGGGGTTGGCTGCCGCGGTGGTTGACCCGGATATCGAACAGGACGAGATCGCCGGCCTTGTTTGGAATCTTGACCGGGTTCCTGCGGAAGAAATACGGAGTTCCATCCCAGCCGGGCGCGTCGAGGATCGGATGCTGCCCCGTGCAGGCGTACCACATCTTCTTCACCTTGAGGCTAATTCTTTGCCCGAGCGGTCGTTTCGACCATTCCGGCGAGCTGATGAAGGGGTCAGGCTCGAGATGAGATTTCGGCTCGACATCCAGGCCCCCGCCGTATTCTTCCGTATTGTCTTGCAGATAGAACGCAAAGCCAATCATCCGATAGCCCTTTTCCCAATGGATCTTGCGGCCACTCTTTTTCTCCCAGGGGGTCGTATCCTTGTGCCAGCGCCCAAAGCTGTTGAGGATGGCAAAAGACTCCGGCATGAGGAGGAAGTCGTCGCCTGCGAACGCCTTCATCAGCTCGATGAGCCGTTCGTGGAAGAGTAGCCAGCGAATGGACGGATAGCGCGAGAAGATATCGACGAGGCCGCCTTCGGTATCGCCCGGCAGACGATCCTCGGCGGGGAGGTTGAACTTCGGCCGGAAGAATGCGCGCAGTTCGGCCACCTGTTCGGGGGTCAACATATTCCGAACTAAGAGGTAGCCCTCCCGATCAAATTGGCCAATTTCCTTGCTGGAGATCATCTCGTGTTGCTTCGTCTGGAGCCCGATCATAGGGTTCACCTCTCCCTTTCAGTTTACGGGTTGCGTACGCTCCTCGCTTGCCCGGTAACGGTTATCGAAATCCATAAACATACAAGCGCATGTCCATTCCCCTGCTCACCTGCCGCCACCAGAGCGGCTGCCGCGACACGAGCCCGCCCTGGATGTGCAGGCGGAAGCCGGCCTCGTTCAGTATTTGCGTCAGCACGTGCAATTGCTGGGGCTGATTCCGGTAGGAGTGATATTCGACGACGATCTTCTGAACGTTGCCCAACACAGCGGCACAATCGCGCAGAACATCCAGCTCCGATCCTTCCAGGTCTAGCTTCAACAGATCGATTTCCTGATCCAGCACATTTTGAAGCCGACAAGCAGGAACATCCACGGCATCGAGAGAGTGGGTCTGACCCACGATCCGCCCGCCATCGGCACCATCCCGGTCGAACTTGACCACGGCCTCTTCCGTCCAGAGCGCTTGGGGCACTAGCTCCACGTTGTCCAACTCGAAAGCCGCACAATTCTTCGCCAACACCTCGAAGATCGCAGGATCGGGTTCAAAGGCGCGAATACGGCATTTGGGATAGGTGCGTTTGAAATAGAGCACACTTAGCCCGATGCTGGCCCCACCGTCGATGATCAAAGGCATCTCGGTCCGCGTTTCGAACCGGTAGATCTGTTCCTCAAAGATGGCCTTGTACTGGGCGAGAAACGATTGCGCGTCCAGCAGTGCAAACGAGCCGCCCACCAAGTTGCTCGTGGCCGGGGTATTTCGGGGTACGCTTTGGAGCCGTTCCACTTCCTTGCGATATTCCCATTCCCGGCGGAATTCCGCATCACGTCGGAGCCGGCGTTGATGCCGAAGCCGGGATGGGATGGCCATGCGCAGGCAATCCTTGGCCCTTTCGGTAGCGGTTCGCCGGACGCCTCGCACACCCTTGGCGAGCCGGGCTCCGAGCGTCCAACCGAAGAGCGACCGCAGCTGCGCGGGCGGGACCTTGTGATCGAAACCGACTTCATAACGGCCCCACTCGATTCGCTGCTTGGCCTCGGCGGGATGGCAAAACAACTCCGGGTAGTACTGCCGCATGGTGCTCTCGGCACGGGCCCATTCCCAGTGCTTCATCATGGGCTGGTATTCCGTCACGTTGTTGTAGTTGGCGCTTCCCAACTCGGCGTACGAACCGTACAATGACACCTTCGCTCCCCGATAGGCGGCGTAGGCCACATGGGAGCCGACGGCGTTGGTCGTGACATATTCAAAGGTGGAAAACAGCCGGCAGAGTCGCACCAGGGCATTGCGGTCGGTATACAGCGCGCCTTGTACGATGGGGAAGCCGCGCTCTTTGAACACGTCCACCCAGTACCCGTGTTCCCAACACGACGGATGGATACAGATCCACACTTCGGAAAAGCCGGGTCGGAGGCGTTCGATTTCGGCGGCATATTGCTCAAATTGCCAATCGCTCGTGGTATCCTCACTCGAATGCGCCGGCATCACGAGCAGACTACCCGGCCGGCGCCTCACCTTCTGCTCCGGCACATAGACGATCGGCAGGCCGATGGCTTTGGCATTCGCATAGCCGTGGCGATGCAGCAACTCTTCTTCGTCGCGGCGGCCGACCCAGTGATAGTCTCGTTTCCCTTTTAGATCGACCGGTCCGAAATAGAGGATCGGGCTGTCAAAGGCGAGAAACTGCTTGGGTCCCCAACCGTGCATCCAGTACCCGCGCGGACTCGTCGGTGGCTCCGAAAAACCACAATAGGCGGCAGCCAGCGAACTGGCGCCGTAGAAGTCGCTATCATGGTGCGTCGTGGGCATCAAGCGAATTTCTGGCAATTCAAGATCCGCTAGAGAATGTTTTGGCATGAACCCTCCGGTCGGGTGTGTGCGCCCACCCAATGCCATGGGTGCGCTTAGCTCGGCCATTCCCAGGTCAAGATGAAGTACGGCACGGGTACAGCATTAAAGCTGGTCTTGAAATCGCCCCGGTTAGGGGAGTTCACCCCGACAAAATCGACGGCCTGGAGCCCCTTTGACTGACAGCGGCGAATGTTCTCGATCATCAGGTACGTGCCGCTGCCGCTGTTGCGGTGTTCCGGATCGTTGGCGCTCACCAGGTAATAGCCGCAGCGCTGGTCGAATAGGAACAGCGTCGCGGATGCGACCTCTCCACTGGGAGCGACACAGGTCGATACTTCGCCCAACCCATTCTCCAGGGCAGCCCGGGAAATCGACTGGAGCAGACGGACGTCGTGCGGATCACGCTCGATCCCCTGACGGGCAAACGTCTGCTGGTGCAGCCGATCGAGCAGTTCCAGGTCGCGGGATGGTTGCACAGAGAAACCATGCCCCTGACAGCGCCGGTATTCTTGGCGACGCACCGTACGAATCGAGCCGAGGTACGCATCGAAATTCGCCACCGCCGCCAAATCGAGCAGTCCGGAGTATTGCAATTCGAGACGGAACTGCCCGCGCTCGGGCTCGTGGTAATGGAACCAGGAGAAACCACGCAGATCCTCGAAGCGATAGTGCTGACAGAGGGCCAGCCGGCGGTACTGTGCTTCCAGCGCAGCCATGAGATGGCCGACCACTTCCAGGGTTTGCTTGGTTCGATGGTGCGGCGGCCGGGAGCACAGATCGGCGCCGAGGAGCACGCCCTGGTACAAGGTGAATGGGTACTGGCCGGGGTAAGGCTGACCGTCGCGCAAGAGCAGCACAAGTCCTGCCTGGGGCGATCCCTTCTCCTCGACAAACAGCAGGCGATATTCTTCCTGGAGCGCGTCGAGAAAGGGCGTCAGACAGAAAACGCTCCCATGGGGCGAATCCGCGACAAAGCGGTTCCAGTGCTCCCCATCGGTACAATCGGTCAGGGTCAGTGCCATATGTGATTACCGGTACGCGAAGACGGCCACATCGGCGCGCTCGTAGTGGTGATGGAGGACGACCTTCCGCGTCAGGTTGCGGATGCAGAAGTCGAGAACTTCGGCCGGATCGTGGTAAGCCATTTCTGGATCCGTGAAGTTCACATGCCGGGAAATGAAATTGAACCCCAGGCCCACGGTGCACAGCCGGAAGGCATGCGTGAGTAGTTCCTGCATGTACGTGTCCGCGTCCGGCATGGCATTATTAAAGACCACCGAGGCGAGCACGTAGTCGAAGCGATCCTCCAGGCTGCGCGTGGAAATATCACAACAACGGAAGCGAGCTGCGGGGTATTTCTTGGCGGCAAATCGCGCCATTTCCGGAACGAGGTCCATCCCGGTGTAGTCGAGCGTGCCGAATTTCTCGATGAGGAAGGGATAAAAATCCCCGATTCCGCACCCCAGATCCAGGACGCGCCGGTTCCGCAGGTCGGCAATCTCCATCAACTTCAGAAAGCGAAACCGCTGGCCGTCAGCGCTCATCTGCGTCGCTTCCGGAGCGTCGCCGTGCTGTTGGAACAGGCCGCGATAATTCGCAATCAGCATGTCTTTTTCGTGCATGCTCATGGATCAGAGCTCCCGTGCATGGTCCAGCACTTTTTGGATCGCCGTGATTGCATCATCCAGATCCCGATGGGTAATGTCCGCGTGACAAATATTGGTAAGCATCAGCTCTTCGTTATACATCCGCTCGGTCACTGGGCAGATCCCTTTCTCATAATTCACCGTGCCCCGATACGGCGAGCAGGTAAACGGACAGCCGCCGGTCCCATAGACCACACGCTGTTGATAGAGTGGCTGCCAATAAATCGGCTCGACGTAGCCGGCCGTCATTGGAATCCCCTCCGCATTCAAGGCTTTCACGAAGGCATTGCGTGGAATCCCGGTCTTGCGAGCATCGTAACGGATGGCATACACGTAGTAGCCGTGGCGGACTTCGGGACGGACCACGGGCGGCGTAAAGCCCGGCAGCCGGTAGAGGCGCGAAGTAAGATAATCGGCGGCCTCGATCCGCGGCAGCAGCAGCCGATCCAGTTTCTTCAGTTGTTCGCTGCCGATGGCCGCTTCGATCTCCGTCATGCGGTAATTGAAGCCGAGCATGTTGATGAGATTCGGACTCCGCTTCTCGCTGACCACGACCTCGGCGTGATTGCGGATCAGCTGCAAGCGTTCGGCGAAGACATCATCGTCCGTAACGATCACGCCCCCTTCACCACTGTGGATGGTTTTGTGGTAGTTCAAGCTGAACACACCCATGTGGGCCAGCGTGCCGGCATGTTGGCCACGGTACAGCGCCCCCGGCGCCTGGGCGGCATCCTCGATGACGACGAGGTTCTGTTCGCGGGCCAACGCCATGACGCCATCCCGATCGAACGGATGACCAAAGATGTCCACGATGACGATGGCCTTGGTACGCGGGGTGAGGAGTTGGCGGATCGTCTCGGCACTGATGCAGAAGGTTTCCGGGTCGATATCGGCAAAGACCGGGATGGCGTTGTACACGAGCACACACGCTGCCGATGCACTCATGGTGTAGGGCGATACGATGACTTCATCGCCGGGTCCGACCCCGCTTGCGCCCACGGCAGCGTTGAGGCCGGATGTCGCCGAGTTTACTGTGACCGCATGTTTGACCCGGAAATATTCCGCCCACTCACGCTCCAGTTTGCGGACGCGCGGCCCGCCATAAAACTCGTCCGTCCAATTGCCGACGAAGCTGGACAGGACACCGCTGTCGAGCACCTCGGCAACGGCCCGTTTTTCCTCTTCGCCGATGGTCCGATATGTGGGAAAAGGAGCGGTCCGCACGGGCCGGCCGCCATGAATGGCCAATTTACTCACGATCTCACTCCGATGGTTGGATCGATAAACCTCGGGGCCGCTTGCGTTTTGCGTACCGAAAAGACTACCGAACGCGCAACGCCAGCCGGAAAGCTATTCTGGAAAAGGTTCCTAAACGGAAGGGCGGCCCAACATGGAATCCAGCAAGCAGACAATCCGCTGGGCGGCTCCCGGCTCAATGCGGATCTTTTCCGTTCGAGCCACCGCCTCCGCCCGGATGGCCTCATCGAACAACAGACTTGCCAATGCCGGTTCAATCTCTTCCCCCCGATAAACGACCCGGCTCACGCCCCAGCGGTTGGTGGGCAGCGCATCGGCGAAGCGCAATCCCGGCTGGACGCTGAGTACGACGCAGCCGAGCAAGCAGGCTTCCACCAAGAGCACCGTCGTCATGCCCGTGACCAGGTCGCTGGCCAGCACCACTTCGCGTCCCTTGCCCCGGCCATCGACTACCAACCGCAGCGGCGGCTGCGCGGCCAGGTGCAAGCTCTTGGGATTGTCCAGCGGATGAGGGCGGACAACCAGGACGACCTTTTCGGTTGTCCGGGCGGCAATGCGCTGCAGCGCGGTCGCCACCTCCCGCAGCACGGTCTGTTCCGTGTACCCGGGGTAGAGCGGCTGGGACGGCTCGGTGCCACACATGGTCGAGATCGGTTCGGAGGCAAACAAGACTATCCGTTGGTCATCGCCGATCCCCAACCGTTGCCGCACTTCCTGCCGCAGTTGCGGCGAAACCGAACGTCGAAACGACGTCAATTCATCGAAAGCCGGCTGTCCCGTCACCACGAGCCGGCCGGCGTCCAGCCCGTCCGCAATCATTTCCTCCTGCGCCTGCGCATCCATAATAGCGATTCGATCCGGGAGATAGGCTAATTCTCCCTGTTCATTGGCGAAGCGCAAGCGGTAATTCATCCAGTGATCCAGAACGGCTAACGAGGGGATGCCCAGCCGGCGTGCGGCGGCAAAGAATGGCTTCTCCAGGTTGATGCCGTTGTCGGATGTGGCACTCAAGAGGATGCCGGCCCGGGGGGTGCTCAAGTACCGTTGGGCTTGCTCCACATTGGTGGAAGGAGGTAATTCCTCCACGTCCAGCCCTCGGCTCCTCCAGTTGGCGACGGCTTGACGGTATGCCAGGCTACGCAACCGGCGCCCTTGCTGCCGCAGCAGCTCGAGGACCGGGGCCACCGCCGCTGCGCCGCCGGGATCGCCTGCGATCGCCACGATCGGGGAAGCCTCAGCCGTCATCCGCCGCGTTCTCCCAATGCCACCGGCTGCCCGGTGACGGCGGACCGCTGCGCCGCCAGGCCGATTTCTAGGGCTCGCACCGCGTCCATGCCGGTACAGCGCGGGGCAGCCCCTGTCCGAATGCACGCCACCACATCTTCTACCACGTATCGCAGCACATCGCTCAAAACATGCTCCGTTCGACTGTGGTGGACGAGGCTGCGATAATCGGCACTCGGCACGCCGTCGACGACCCGGAACAGATCCACCACGTCAGCCGAGCCGGTCAAGCGAACGCGGCCGTCGGTGCCGATCACGTCCATTTCGAAGACCGAAAAATCCTCTTCCGAGCAGCCCAAGAGTTCGCCAACCGCGCCCGATTCGAAGTCGAGATGTACGTCCAGAGTCGGATCTGTCCCCGTCTCGTGCAGATGGTTCCGTCCCGCGACCCGGAGCACGTCGCCCAGCAGAAACCGGGCCAGGTCCAACCAGTGCGTGCCGCTATGCAGCGTCCCCTTGGTGTAGAGTCCTGTCACGAGCCGCACGCGGCCTAGCCCGCCCGAGTGGAGAAATTCGCGCAACCCAACAATCCGCTCGGCATAACGGCGGAGGTAATTGACAGCGAGCACAACGCTGTGCTGGGCAGCCAACTGCACGAGCTCCCGAGCTTGTTCCAACTTCAAGGCCAGCGGCTTTTCTGCAAGCACCGCTTGCACACCAGGCGTCCGGAGTGCGGCACGAACCAGCTCGTAATGCGTCGTGTCCGGGGTGCAGATACTGACAATCTCGGGGTGCTGTTCTTGCAAGAGCCGGCCGACATCGCGATACCGGGCGGCGACATTCCAGCGTTGCCCGCACCGCTCCAACTTCGCGGGGTCCGGATCGCAGACGGCGACGAGTTGGGTCGCTTCACAGGCGGCGTACGCCTGGGCATGGGTGCACACACCGGCATCCGCAAAGCCCGGATCGTCGGTAAATTCGCTGGCAATCCGGCCGCACCCAATTAAGGCCGCTCGATACACCATCAGCGCACCGGCTTATCCTGGATCTCGGCATTCAGCGCCCGCAGGTCCGGCCGACGGTCAAGCAGGCGGAGCACATCGTCCAGCCGGAAGGCAGGATTCCTCGGATACAATTCCTCGTAGACGGCGGCCAAGAGCTCGTAATCTTCCGGCGTATCGAGGGTCAGGCGCAGATCCCAATAGTTTTCGGGGAGATCGCTCTCCACGTTGTGCAGCCGGTACCTTTCGGGATGCTCGTAGATGTACAGGGAGACGTGCTCCCGGTCTGCAGGGTCTTGGGTAAGCCGAGCCACTTCGGCCAACACAGCGGTCGCAAACACCTGGATATCCAGCCCGGCCGGATAAGTCCGTTTCAGGACATTGGCCACGTAGTCATACGAATTCGCCCGGTAGACATCCACCAGATCATCGATGATTTCTGGATCGGCCAGCGGGCAGTCACCCGTGATTTCGACGATGAGATCCGCCCCGACCGACTGGGCCGCACGGAGCACGCGGTCGAGCACATCTTCTTCGCTGCCCCGAAAACAGCCGACGCCGAGCCGGCGGGCCAGTTCGTCGATGGCATCGTCGCTGGGATGGCCGGTGGTGGCCACGACAATCTGGTCAATCCGCCGCGCCCGCCGGAGCCTTTCGATCAGCAGCTCCAACATGGGCTTGCCGACCGCCGGACGCAGGACTTTACCGGGCAAGCGGGATGAACGCATCCGAGCTTCGATCGTGGAGACGACCTTCATCGACGGCCTCCATTGCCGCCCACCAGGTCCCAGCTCAGGGGGGTTCCCCGCGAAACGTCCACGGTCGCCGAACGACCGAGCACGTCGGCGAAATACTTGGGAGGAAGTCCATGCCCCGGGCGGATGGAGCGGACATTCTCTCCAGTGAACACTTCCCCGGCCTTCATGTCCTTGACCACGAAGAGCGAGCGGCGGAAGGCGCGGCTGGCTTCTTCCTTGTTGCCCAGGCCATAGTAAATCCGGCCAAGCGCCTTCTCTGTGGTGCGAATCGCTTCGACCATGGCCTTGAACTCATCCGGTTCCAGGGAGAAGGCGCTGTCCGGGCCGGGGACGGCACGAGAGAGCGTGAAATGCTTTTCCACAAGGGACGCCCCCACGGCGACGGCTGCGACCGGGACCGCGATGCCGAGTGTGTGATCCGACAGGCCGGTCGGCACGGCGAGCGCTTCGGACAGATGGGCGATCGTCCGCAGATTAATCTCTTCCGGCGGAGCCGGGTAGGCGCTCGTGCACTTGAGCAGGGCGAGGGCGCTGGCCCCGGCACGCCGAGCCGTGGCCACCGCTTCGCCAATCTCCGCTAAGGTGGCCATGCCGGTCGACATGATCATCGGCTTGCCGGTCCGGGCAATCCGTTCGATCAAGGGAAGATCCACCAGCTCGAACGAGGCTACCTTGTAAGCCGGAACGTTCATCTTTTCTAGGAAGTCCACCGCACTGGGATCGAACGGCGTGCTGAACAAGTCGATGCCAATCTCGTCCGCCAGTACCTTGAGCCGGGGTTGCCATTCCCACGGCGTGTAAGCTTCGCAGTAGAGATCGTACAGGGTGCGGCCATCCCACAGCGTGCCGCCGCCCACGCGAAACTCGCGACGGTCGGAACGAATGGTCAGGGTGTCGGCAGTGTAGGTCTGGAGTTTGACGGCGTCGGCGCCGGCCTCCTTGGCGGCGTGGACCAGGCGAACTGCCTGATCGAAATCATGCCCATGATTGGCGGATAGTTCTGCAATAATGTACGTTGGGTCGCCAGCGCCGATCCGCCGGTCTCCAATCTTCAGTTGGGGTTCCATGCTTGTCATTTCCGTAATTCCAAAAGATTCGCCGGGTAGCCGCGAACGACGGTAACCTCCACCTCCCGGTAGCCCGCCTTCTCGAACGCCCGGTGAGAAGCCTCATTCCCCTGGCGGATGAAAGCGTGGATCCGATCCACGTTGGCGCGTTCGAACAGCCTCTCGGAACCTTTGCGGATCAATTGCGTCCCGTAGCCACTGCCGCGGAACCGGGGATCCACGCTAACCGAGACGATGGCTACGTTGCCCTCGACATCCCCGCGGACCTGGCCGATCGGCACACCGGTTCCGTTCAGCGCGATAAAGAACGCACAGGCCGGGTCGTTTAGCTTGGCTGCAAACCATTCCTGGTGTCGTTCCCAGGAAATGGTCTCCGGGGCGAAGGAAGTCGCCCGTACCGCCGACTCGTTGACCCATTCCCAGATCAACCGACAGTCTTCGGGGGCGACGGGCCGCAGACAAACGTCGAGGTTCAGGAGTTCGCCCACGACCCGCGCTGCCCCGAGGCCGTCGACCAGCTCCGTACCGCGCTGGGCCATCCGCGCCCGCGCCTCTGGATCCTGCAATAACCGCTGCAAAGTTGCGGCCATGACCGGCACCGAGAGCTGCTGATGCGGTCCCAGGTTCCAACCAATGCCGACCTGCTCCGAGGCATGGGCGACGTCCCGCTGATTATCCGCCAGGATGACCACCAGGCTGGGAAGGCCCATCAACGCGCGTTCCCAGGATGTGGTTCCCCCCGCGGCGATGGCAACGTCGGCCCAGGCCATGAGGGCGGACATGTTCTTCACGGTGGCGCGCAAACGGATAGCGGCGCCGCCTTCGGCGACTGCGGCCTCCAGTTCGGCCCGATGCGGATTGCTGGCTCCCGCCACGACAATTGCCTGCAATCCCTCGATGGAGACTTGCTGGAGAGCCTGAATGACCTTGCCGGTAACATTATCGGGGTCCGAACCGCCCAAGGTTACCAGCACCTTACGTGCCAGGGCAGGGGTGGCACGCTTCCAGCCGCGCCACTTCCAGAACTCGCGCCGCAGCAGCGCAAACCGCGTCCCCAGCAATAAGCGCGTGTTCGGCTCGCGCTGGCGGTACATGCTTTCTGCGGCGTGCAGATTCTGATTGAGGACCAGGTCCGCCCAGTAGTGCTCGGCATGGCGACAATCGTCGATCACGAGCAGGCAAAGTCCGGCCTGTTTGATGGCTTGCTGATATCGGCCGCAGAAGTGGTAGCCATCCAGTACCACGGATGCGACCTCGAGGCGGCGGGCCAGTGCGATCGTTTCCCGAGCATCGTCCTCGGTTCCCAGCTGGGCGGAGATCGTTTGCCGATCGACGTGCTCCTCGGCGAGCCGGGCTTCTAGTCCCGGGGCAAGGCAAGCCGACGCAAAGATCACCTGTCCCCCTGCGTTCTGCCAAGCCTGGGTGAGAGCCAGACAACGCATGACGTGGCCTGTCCCGATCCGGACATCCGCATCGGCGCGGACCAGCAAGTTTCGGACCCCGAATTCACGCAATGGCTTGGTCATCGTCACGCTTTCGACATCGCTCCGAGAACCTGCTTGGCTCCCTGATGGGGCGATCCCGTGCCACTCGTCTTTCGCCACAGCCAGATCCGGCCTTGACCGAACTCTCCCACGGGCGGCAGCCGCAGTGCCAGTTGGTTGATGGGAGCGTGGTAGTCTGGTTCTTTCCCTTCCTGGGCCGCCAGCCAGGCGTTGACAATACGGCTGAGGAAGTAGTAGGTCGAGCTGTAGTAGACACAGCCTTCCCGCGCGACTCCAGGGATCTGAACTTCGTCGATTTCCGCATCGCGCAGATACCGGTTGTGCCAGGGCGGATCGATCTTTGGCAGATCAATGCGTTGCCGGAATTCGTTAATCTTGTTGAGACCGTCTTGGCTGTTCTCGCACATCACATACAGTCCATTGTTGGCCAGCAAGCCCGTGATGCCAAGGATCGCCGCTTTCTGCGTTGGCCAGTCAGGGAGATTGATCAGAGTTCGCTCCGTGTAAATGAGATCGAACTTGTCCCGGATGGGAGTAAGGTCTGTTACGTCTCCGACCTGGAAGCGAACGGAGCCTCGGAAATCTTGTCCGTCTGCGAGTTTGGTGGCAGTGGCTACCATCTCGGAAGCGTAATCGATCCCGGTGATGGTGACTCGGAATCGGCGTGCCAGCTCGATGGCCGTGATGCCGTTGCCACAACCCATGTCCAGCACGTGCATGCCGTCCTGGACATAGGAGGTGATCGCCTCGATTTCAAGCTGCTTGGCAAGGACATCCTGGCTGCCGGCCCACTGGCCAAGACCGGCTCGGTTGTTCCAAAAGGTTCGCACATCTTCCACAGCGACATTGGTAGGCATTAGGGAGACTCCTTGACGTGACCCAAGAGAATGACATCCACGTAGGTTCCATCGCAAAAGCAATGTTGTTTCCGGAGGCCTTCGTGCACGAAGCCCGCTTTCTCGAATGTCCGGGTCGAACCTTCATTGTTGGCGTAGCAGCCGGCCGTGAGCTTGTGCAGATTGAGGCGGTTGAAGGCGTACTCCACGCAGAGCTTGATGGCCTCCGTTGCATAGCCCTTGCCCCAGCAGTCTTTTTCACCGATCAAAATCCCCACTTCGCCTAGCCGATGGATCCAGTCGATCGGTCCGAGCTTGATATTACCGATGTGGCGGTCCTGCTCGTGCAGGACGATGGCCAGGAACACGTTGTTGCGATCGCCTTGCTTGCTCGTCACGAACTGACGGATCGACTCCATCGAGTTGGGGAAAAAGCGGCTTTCCAGAAAGCGCGTTACTTCGGGGTCGCTCATCCAGCGGTAATAAGTTTGGCTGACGTCCTCCAGGCGCACCTCGCGCAGGTAGAGCCGCCGGCCGGAGAGAAACGGGCTGTACGAAGTGCTCATGGGCTTGGCTTTCACGTATGCAACCGGATCGGGATGCCCGCGTTGCGGATATGAGCCCGGGTCTGCATGGGGCTCTGATCCTGAAAACAAAAAAAGGTCCCCGCGGAGACCGCATCGGCACCGGCCCGGAATCCTTCCACGAAATGGGAAGCCAGTCCACATCCTCCCGACGCAATCACCGGCACGGAAACCCGTTCCACGACCCGACGTGTGAGGTCCACGTCGAGGCCGGTCTTCGTGCCATCCCGGTCGATCGAGGTGAGCAGGATTTCGCCCGCATCCCGCCGCTCCCCCTCCGCCGCCCAGGCCACTGGATCTAATTCGGTTTCCACCGTGCCGCCCCGGATCCATACCCGGTAGGTTCCGTCAGAGCGGCGGCGGTAGTCGATGCTCAACACGACGCACTGGGCACCGAAGGCTTGTGCGGCCGCGTCGATCAGATCGGGCGTCTCAACGGCGGCCGTGTTGATACAGACTTTGTCCGCCCCGTTGGAGAGAAGCTTGCGGAAGTCGGCCAACGAGCGAACGCCGCCACCCACGGTGATGGGCATGAAGATTTCCTCGGCCGCCTTCCGTACCACCTCCACCATCGGTGCGCGGCCTTCCTTGGAGGCGTCCAGGTCTACGAAAATTAGCTCGTCGGCAGCCTGCGATTCGTAAATCTTGGCCTGGGACACGGGCTCACCGATCTCGATGACCTCACGGAACTGTACTGTCGTCACGAGCACCATCCGCTCGGTCCGGCCCAGGCGGCGGGCTTTCAGCTGGAGTTTGGGAATCAGGCGACGCTTGAGCATCGGCAGCTCAATCCTTCCAACGGACGAAGTTGTCCAGCACGCGGAGCCCGAAATCCTGGCTCTTTTCCGGATGGAACTGGGTGGCGAAGATATTGTTCTTCCGCACGGCCGCCGTCACCGGACCGCCATAATCGCACTGCGCTTCCACATCCCCCGGATCATCGCAGCGGAGATAGTACGAGTGGACGAAGTAGAAATCGGCATGCGGCGGCACATTGGCAAACAATGGACTGCCGGCCCGGTGGTCCACGTCGTTCCAGCCAATCTGGGGCACCCGCAACGCCGGATCCTGAGGCTGAAGGCGGACGACGTCGGCCTGGAACCAGCCAAACCCCTCATGCTCGCCCCCCTCGAAGCTGCGGCGGCCGAGCACTTGCAGGCCCAGGCAGATGGCCAAAAGCGGCTTCCCCTTCCGAAGGATCTCTTCTGCGAGGGCCTCCACGAAGCCATGCTTGCGCAGGCTCTGGATGCAATCCCGGAAGGCGCCCACTCCTGGCAAAATGATGCGTTCCGCTTCACGCAGTTCTTCCGGAGCGGTGCAGATTTTCGGTTCACTGCCGATCATTTCCAGGGCATGATAGACCGACAGCAAATTGCCCATGCCGTAATCGACAATGGCGATCATAAGGACCCGCCGATCCATTCAACGGCCGTTCGCAGAACCGCCGCCAAACTATGCTTGTTGCCGCCGCCAGCGCTGAAGTTGTCCCGCTGCCTCCGCCGGCTGCAAGGACCCTTCCTTCATCCACTGGTCAAAATCGTGTGTCTTGCGGCCAGGCGTTACCTTGCTTGGATCGTGCCGATACGGGGAGACGCCGTGCGATAGTGCAATCTCCAAAAACTGTTCCTCTGTCAAGCCGACGAATTGCAGGAACAGATCCAGGCTCGGCGGCCGTTTCCCTTCGTACTCGTCGATCATCTGCAATCCCTGCCCCCGGGTCAAGCGGTCGTTGCGGATGTCGATGGACGCCAGGTGTGTCGGCCGGGTGTAGCCACGCTTGATGTACTTGATGTAATCGCGAACGCCCTGCAGGGAACATTCAATCTTTTCGTAATTGTACCCCGGCGGGACATTCTCCACTTCGTCACCCTGCCAGCCAAGCTCCTCCTGGATGATCTGGGCCTGTTTCTTCGCATCCCACGGAATGTAGGAACCGAGACAAACGGACCGGTAGTTGATGCGGCGCAGTTCCTTGAGCGGCGGATAGGTAAAAGGCTTCAGGTCCCGTTCGTCCACGGTCCCTTCCAGTCGCACATACATATCCTGGGCTGTGATGCCAAGGTTGACGAAGCGGTTGAACCGCTTCTCGTCCACTTCCTCGGGCTGGTCATAGCTGTAGTAGCTGGTGTATTCCGCCGACGGCTCTCCCCAGAAAATGAGCGGGACGTTGTACCGAATGGCGACCCACATCGGGTACGAGAAAATACCCGTATGGCAATGCCAACAGAAATCCCCTTTCTCCAGGAATGCTTGCAGCATCAACTTCTGCACGACCTTCCAGTTGGGCGTGAAGTGCAAGAAATCGACCCCCAGTTTCCGCAGGACGCGCTGCGTGTTGGCCAGCACAGTGGGCCGCAGGAAGCCGTGGTCAAAGCGGACAACCAGCGGCTTGACCTGGTATTCCTTGACCAGATAGTACAGCGTCCAGGTGCTATCCTTGCCGCCACTGAACGGAACGATGCAATCATAATCATGCTGGCCCCGGTACGATTCGATGAGGCCATCCAGTTCCTTCTTTTTCGCTTGCCAGTCGAGCTGTGCCTGTTTGATTTCCTGGCCCCGGCAAATGTTGCAAACGCCTTCGCTATCGAAGACGATGGTCTCGTGGGTTTCCGGAAGGAGACATCGAGTGCAGCGACGAAGTTCGGCCATTGTTTCTCCCTTTCGAGCGGCCAAGCCCACCCATTGCAAGGGTTGGGCTTGGCAATGAGTGGGCTCAACGGACGCGGAACACCGGCTGGATCATCGCTCCCTCCAGGTGGCCCGCAGGGTCCGGATCCGAAAGCCAGTTGCTCAGCGTTTTCAAGACGGCCGCATAGACTTCCAGCGTCTGCTCGATGGCCTGGGCATCATGGGCAGCCGTCATGTTATGGGTCGTGAGCAACAGGATGCCTCGCTTCACGGCCTCTTGCTGGAACAGACTCCGCTCCAGTAAACTATCACTCCCCTGGGCATCGCGGAATTTCAGCAACGACCACCAGGGATAGCCCGCGCACTCCAATCGTCCCGATAGGCCACTGAGCTTGGCCAACACGTTGAAGCCGTCCTGAAGCTGCTTGCCGTTGGCCTCGATACGGGCCAGGGCGTCCGTGTGTTCCAGGATGTCGAGGACCTTGAGCGCGGCCGCCATCGACGCTGCCTCGCCGGCCAGGGTGAAGCTGACGAAGATCTCTTCGAACAACTTCATGAGATCGGCCCGGCCGAGCACGCAGGCAATCGGGAAGCCATTGCCCATCGCTTTGCCGAAACACGCCAGGTCCGGTGTCACTCCGAAACGCTTTTGGGCGCCGCCCAGGCCGAAATGGAAGCCGCTGCAAATCTCATCGAAAATGAGCAAGACCTCGTGGCGATGGGTCAGCTCCTTGATCGTGGCCAGGTATCCAGGCTTGGGCTCGACGAAGTTGACCGGCTCCAGGATCACGGCCGCGAACTCGCCCGGATGCGTGCTGAGCACCTTCTCCAACGCATCGGGATCGTTGTAAGCAAATGGATGCGTCAAGGCACGCACCGCCTGGGGGACCCCAGCCGAACGGGTCGTGCTGCCGATGTACCAATCCTGCCACCCGTGATAGCCACAGCACGCCACCCGATCCCTGCCGGTGCTTGCCCGGGCCACCCGGATGGCGGCGGCGGTCGCATCGGAACCATTCTTGACGAACCGCACCATCTCCGCACAAGGGATGAGGCCGGTCAAGCGCTCCGCCAGTTGCACTTCCAGCGGGTGCGGCAGGGAAAAGCTGTGGCCATTGGCCAACTGAGCGGCCGCGGCGGCGTTTACGTCCTCGTGGGCATAACCCAGGATGTTCGGCAACAATCCCTGGACAAAGTCGATGTATTCATTGCCGTCCACGTCCCAGACCCGGCACCCCTTGCCGCGTTCCAGAAAAATGGGAGCGGCCCCCAGAACGTACTGGGTGTACCCTTTGCTGAAGGTCTGCGAGCAGCCGGGAATCACCTTGCGGGAGCGGGCAAACCAGGCATCGGACTGGGCGCGCGGCAGTTTTGCCGCGGCCCCCGCTGTCGCCTGGTCATGCAGACTGCGGTAATAGCCCTCGTTCATGGGAGCGTTTCCCTGGAGACGCCCCAGGGCCGGGTCTTGTTCGAGCAGCATCAGGATATCCTTCAAGCGAAAATCGGGCTGGTGCGTGAAATGGGCGTAGATCCGGCGAACGAATTGCAAATCCCTCTCGTCGTCCACGGACCAGCGGAAAGCATGTCCCGAAAGATCGGTGTCATTCTCGACGTTGGTCAAGCGGAACTTGCCGGAGAGCCGCAAGTACGGCGTGACGTGTTCCCGTTCCGATGGCTTGCTAGCCTCGCGCCACGCTTGGGCCAACGCCTCCCCGGTGAAGGCTTCGGCGTCGAGTCCATCCGGGTAGGTGTACCGGAGAGTATTCGAAACGTAATCGTACTTCCCCGTTTGCAGGACGCCGATCACGCGGTCGATGACCTCAGGGTCAATCAGTGGGCAATCGGCTGTGATGCGAACATAAAATCTCGCAGAGAACGCTTGGGCCGCCTGGTAAAAGCGGTCCAGCACATCCGCCTCGCTGCCCCGTACACAGGCCCATTCCTGGCGTTCACACAGGGCTGCGATGGCATCGTTGGCCGGCTCTTTCGAGGTCGCCACCACGATCCGGTCCACGAGACGCGCCTTGTGGACCCGATTCACCACATGCCAGAGCATGGGCCGCCCTTCGATCTCGGCAAACACCTTCCGCGGCAAGCGGGTAGAGCCGACGCGGGCCTGGATGATGGCAACGACACCAACGTTGGCTGGCATAATTTACCGATTCAGGCTAATCACTCGGCCCGTCGCCGCCGACTCCTTGGCTGCCAGGGCCACTTGCAAAACGCGCGCACCTTCGAAGAGATCCAGCGTTGGTTCTTCTTCCCGTGCCAAGCAACGAAGAAAATGCCGGAGCTCGTCCATATACATCTGATTGGGCTCCCAGCCAGCGTCGTTGGCAAACGTCTGCCCTTTCCGCGTGAGACCGGAATAATGGCTCACCTGGCCGGTTGTATAATCCCAGCGGATGGTTCCCTCGTCGCCAATCAGGTGGCAGGTCCGGCTGTAGGCACGCTGGACGTAGTCCAGGTGGACCTCGCCGATGGCGCCGTCCGTGAAACGGAGCAAGATGGCGGCAGTATCCTCAGTCTCGATTTCGAGCCGGCTCAGTTTGCCGCTGAAACAGGAGACGGTAGCGACGTCGCCCATCAGCCAGCGAACGTAGTCGACTTCATGAATGGCATCGAGGATGACCCCACCCCCCAGGTCGCGGCGGGCGCTGTAGCCGCGGCGATAATCCTCCTGGGGGTGCCAGTCGGGCAAATACTGGCCAACCTCCACCCGTGCAGCCACCACACGACCAATGGTTCCCTCTTGCAGCAGACTTTTGATTCTGCGCAGGCCCGGATGGAAGCGCAAATTGCAGCCGACGAGCGTAACGAGGTTCCGCTCTTTCACCACCGCCAGCAACCGCTCGACCTCCTCCCAGCTGTCCGAAAGCGGTTTCTCCACCAAGAGATGGCAGCCGTGCTGCGCCGCCTCCAGAGCCAGGGGAACGTGTAGCCGGGTCGGAACCGTGATCAACGCAACATCGGCGCCGGCCAGCCAAGCTTCCTCCAGCCGGCCGAAAACCGGGATTCCGAACCGGTCCTGGACCTCAGCGCGTCGGTCTTCGCGAACATCAAAGGCCTTGACGTCTCCCGCCTGGCAGGCGATCAGATTGCCGAGGTGGCGTTTCCCGATCGAGCCACAACCGAGAACGAGAAACCGTGGGCGGATCGCGGAAGAAGCAGTCGGCATGGATGCAAAACTGAAGAGTTGATTAACCCGCTGCCAGGGCCGAGCGCAGGGCGGCGACCGACCGTTCCACATCGGCATCGGCCATCCGCGGGAATAACGGCAAACTCAGGCACCCTGCGTAATAGGCCTCGGCCTGGGGAAAATCACCGGCCCGGAAACCGAACCGGGAACTGTACCAGGGCTGGAGGTGGATCGGGAAGTAGTGAACCTGCGTCCGAATTCCCGCAGCCTGGAGCCGTTCGAACACCGCCCGGCGCCGCGGCGCTCCACCACGGATTTGCGCCACCAGCAAGTGGTACGATGACCGCCGACCCGGCACTTCCGTCAGCAGGCGGACATCATCGCGCAGATCGGCCAACAGCTCGGAGTACCGCTGCACGAGCTCGCGCCGGCGGGCCACGAACGTGGCCAGCCGTTTCATCTGAGAAAGGCCGAGGGCGCACTGGAAATCGGTGATGCGGTAGTTGAATCCCAGCTCGTGCTGTTCGTAATACCACGGTCCTTCATCCCGAGTCAGACGCGCGGGGTCCTTCGTAATGCCGTGCGTGCGGAGATCGAGCAGTCGCTGATACAACGCTGCATCATTCGTCAGAATGGCCCCTCCCTCGCCGGTGGTGATGTGCTTGACCGGATGAAACGAGAGCGTGACCATATCGGCATGGGCACACGATCCGACCCGGAACGACTGCCCGTCGCATGAGTAGGTTGCGCCCAGGGAGTGGGCCGCGTCTTCGATCACGCGGGCGCCCACCCGGCGGGCAATTTCGTAAATCGCTGGCAGATCGGCCGGCTGGCCCGAGAAATCCACCGGGAGGATCACCTTGGGTCGTTGCCGCCGGCAGGCATGTTCCAGGGCATTCGGATCCATGGTGATGGTTCGCGGATCCACATCCACAAATCCCGGCGTGCCGCCGCAGTAGGCGACGCAGTTGGCTGAAGCGGCGAAGCTGATCGGGCTAGTGAGTCCTCCGTCTCCCGGCCCCACCCCCGCGGCCAGGCAAGCCAGATGCAGCGCGGCCGTCCCGCTGCTCACCGCCACGGCATAACGGGCCCCACAGAAATCGGTGAGGGCCTGCTCCAAGGCTCTGATCAAAGGGCCTTGTGTGAGCCAATCGCCCCGCAGGACCTCCACGACAGCGTGGATATCCTTTTCGTCGATCCATTGCCGGCCATAGGGAAGGGGAGCGTCGGTAGCACTCATGGAACTGTGGTCCTGCAAATGGCCACTAAACCAGGAGACGTTCTTGCCAGGATTCCACCAGATCCTTGGCCGCGGGCAAATCCAGCTCCCGGATCATGTGTTTCATCTCTTCCGGACTGACCCAGCGATGATTATTCCCGCTGGTGTACGCAAACCCCTCCGGGCAGCGCGGCATCCCTGCATAGCCGTTGCTGCTCGAATCCCAGAAGCCCAGCACCGGCTGGATCACATAGTGGGTGCCACAATCCAGGGTATTACGGCCGGCTTCGGGCTCGACGAGCATCTCGTGCAGCTTCTCACCCGGCCGGATGCCGACGATATCCTGGCGGCATTCCGGACCGATCAGGCGGGCCAGGTCGGTAATCCGCATGCTGGGGATTTTGGGAACGAAGATTTCGCCCCCTTGCATGTGCCGCAACGCATTGAGAACGAAATTGGCGGCCTGTTCCAGCGTGATCCAGAAGCGCGTCATGTCCGGATGGGTGATCGGCAAGGAGCCGGTCTTTCGCTTCTCCAGAAAGAACGGAATCACGCTCCCGCGGCTGCCGACCACATTGCCATAGCGGACCACGGCGAAGCCGGTGTCACGCGGCCCCCGGTAGCTGTTGCCGGCAACGAAGAGTTTGTCCGAGCAGAGCTTGGTCGCCCCATAGAGGTTGATGGGGTTGGCCGCCTTGTCGGTGCTCAGGGCGACCACGCGGCGGACCCCCGTATCCAGGGCGGCGTTGATCACGTTCTGGGCGCCCAGGACGTTCGTGTTGATGAATTCGAACGGGTTGTACTCGGCTGCCGGCACCTGTTTCAGGGCAGCCGCATGAATGACGTAATCGGCTCCCTCGAATGCCCGCCGCAGCCGGTCCTTGTCGCGGACATCGCCGAGGAAGAACCGCAAGGCTTCCGCGCCGGCGAAGGTCTGCTGCATCGTGTATTGTTTGAACTCATCGCGGCTCAGGACGATGACCCGCCGAGCCTTGGAATGGCGGAGCAGCATCTGCGCAAGCTGATTGCCCAGCGAGCCGGTGCCTCCGGTGATGAGAACTGACTTGCCTTCCAGGAATCCGTAATCATCGACTCGGTTGATCATGGAAGCTCTCCTTCTGACCGTTGGCCAACTCGGCGGTCGGTTTGCGGATGGTGTGCGACCAGGTACTGGGCCAGTAAACTTCGCAATTCGAATGTCTCATGTGCTCGAAACGAGGCCGGTAGCCGGTGAGATCGGCGCCGATGACCGTGAAAACAATCGCCTGATCCACCTGGTCATCCACAGCACTTTCCGGCTGCCTCACCCAGGGAGTCAAGGCATACGTGCCGGGGTAAACCGTGATCTTGGGAATCGTGACGCGGAACCGGTGGAGCCCCACTTCCAACGGCCCGGGCCATCCCTCCCAGTGGGACACAAAATATTGCAAATTCATGCCCATGTTGTTTTGCAGGGCAATGGCGATCTCGGGCATGTCCAGCTGTTGTGTGCACCGAACCTCCAGATCGACGATCATCGTGTCGCCCATAGCGAACGCATCACACGGCAAGCCCGCTTCATTGGACAGGGCAATCGCGGTGATCCGGGCATACCGGCAGGGGCCCGAATGCATGGCGTTCTGCAAGTCGCCGCCGGGATTGACGGACACCGATTTCATGTACCGTTCGACTCCCTCATGCGTGGGCCCATCGAAGACAATTCTCCCGCCCTCCAGCACGATCACCCGCTCACACAGGCTGCTGATCGCCGACATGCTATGGCTCACGAAGAGGACCGTTCGCCCATCGTTGGCGACGCGGCCCATTTTGCCCAGGCACTTCTTCTGGAAAGCAGCATCCCCGACGGCCAACACCTCGTCCAGGATCAAGATTTCCGTCTCGAGATGGGCGGCCACGGCAAACCCTAGTCGCACATACATGCCGCTCGAATACCGCTTTACGGGCGTATCGAGGAATTTCCCGATCTCGGCAAACTCGACAATTTCATCGAATTTGCGTTTGATTTCGCGACGGCTCAAGCCCAGGATGGCGCCGCTAAGGAAGATGTTTTCCCGGCCGGTCAACTCCGGGTGGAAGCCCGTGCCCACTTCAAGCAAGCTGGAGATGCGGCCACGGATTTCGATTTGGCCGGCGGTCGGCTGCGTGATCCGGCTCAGGACCTTCAGCAGCGTCGATTTCCCGGAGCCGTTCGCCCCGATGATGCCGAGTTTGACCCCCGGCTGAACGCGGAAGCAAACATCTTTCAACGCCCAAATGGCGTAATCGGGAGCCGTGCCGTTGACGGTTGCCTTGCCCAGGTTGCCCCACCGCGACAATTGTTGCAGGCGGTGCCAGGGTGCGGCGGCGGCGTCCATGATGGCTTCCCGCAGCGTGCGATAGCCTCGTTGCGCCGCCCCGATCTGGTAAAGCTTGGCAAGGTTTTCGACTGTGATCACAGGTTTCATGGATAATGCCAGATGGCTGAGGATCTGTTCATCATTTCAAATGATGTCGGCGAAGGTTCGTTCCACGCGGCGGAAGTAGAAGCAGCCGATCACCGCCAGCACGGCGCTCACGGCCACTGAGATGGCCAGGGAATAAAGGTCTAGATCGCCGCCGAGGACGGCTTGGCGGAAGTTAACGATCAACCCGTGGGCCGGGTTCAACGGCAACAGCGCCCGCAAACGCGGACTGATGATCGTCTCGTCCTGGATATAGATGGCCGGCGTCGCAAAAAACCAAAGCTGGATCATAAACGGGATCACACTGCGGAAATCGCGGTAGGCAACGGTCAAGGCAGCAAGCAGGATTCCAAGGCCCAAGGCAGCGATCGACAGACCGACCACGAGAAACGGCAGATACATCAGACTCCAGCCGGGCAGCACACCGTTGAACAGCATCAGGACGGAAAGAATTCCCAAGCTGACGGCCAAGTCCACAAAAGGAACCCCGGCGGCGGCCACCGGAATGATGAGCCGCGGGAAATAAATCTTGGTGATCAAGTTCGCACCGGTCACGACACTCTGGCTGGAAAAGCTCAGCGAGTTGGCGAAAAAGGTCCAGGGAAGCATTCCCGTGAACACGAACAACCAATACGGTGGAAACGCGGCTCCCCCGTCGGCACCGTGCGCGGCCGCCACCTTACCCAGGAAGATCGTGAAGATGGCCATCGTGGCCAACGGCTGCAAAACCGCCCAGAGACCGCCGAGGACGGTTTGCTTGTAGCGCGTTTTGAGATCGCGCCAAGCGAGAAAATACATCAGCTCGCGCGACCGCCAGATCTCTCGGAAATTGACCGGCTGCCAGCCCTGTGCGGGACCAATGATCGTTACGGGATGATCGGCCAGTTCCGCGGGCGAATGGTCCACGGCCTCACAGGCAACTGGATCTATCTGTGTGTTCATCGGGATTCGTTCGATATCGAGTGGAGCACGTCACCGCGCGGTTCTGCGAACCGCCGCTAAACTGCCCCTTGACGTTTCTGCCATTCCCACTGCCGGGATAGCCCTTCCTGAAGGGTGGTGTGCGGTTGCCAGCCGAGGTGCCGGCGCAACTTGGCTGTGTCGGCAAAGGTGTACCGCTGGTCGCCGGGACGAGCTGGCTCTTGCTGGATCACCGCGCGACATCCCGCCAAGGCTTCAATCTTGTGGATGATGTCCCAAACGGTGGCCGCCTCGCCGCCGCCGATGTTGTAGGTTTCGCCCGGGTGGGCCTCCACCGCCGCCAGCGTGGCCGATACGCAATCCGACACGTAGGTATTGCCCCGCACCTGCTGCCCGTCGCCGTAGACCGTCACCGGCTCCTTGCCCAGGAGGGCCTGGATGAAACGGTGGTATCCCATGTCGGGACGTTGCCGCGGCCCGTACACCGAAAAATAACGCAGGACCACGAGGGGCAGATCATGCGCCTCGGCATACGCCCGGCAAAGATGCTCGGCAGCCAGCTTGGTGACCCCATACGGCGAGACCGGCCGCGTCGGCATCTGCTCATCGCCCGACGCATAGCTGCCGTAGACCGAAGAGGTTGAAGCGTATACCAATTGCCGCAACCCGTTGCTCCCGCGGACCACGGCCTCCAGGAGCCGATGCGTCGCCTTCACATTGCACGTTGAGTAAGTGTCGAAATCGGTCCAGCTCTGCTTCAGCCCCGGCATGGCGGCCAGGTGAAAGATAACGTCCGTGCCGGCCACAAGTGGATCGAGGGCGGCGTCTCGTAGATCCAGGTGGTGAAACCGATAGTGCGGATGGGCCAGGGCAGCTTCTTGATTGCGTTCTTTGGCGGCCCGAGGATAGTAGGGGATGTAGGCATCCACTCCCGTCACTTCATGGCCCTGGCGCAGGAGTTCTTCGCACAAGTGCGAACCGATAAACCCTGCGGCCCCCGTCACCAGGCACTTCATCGTCATCGCCTCGCCGCGCCGGCACCGAAGGGCCGTTGAGGAATTTCCTTGGCGCGCACTCCGTGCTCGTGGGTCGCATCCGGGAAACGAACCGGGTTGGTGGGCGGCTTTGTCGTCATAAGTCTAGACCACCATTTTTTGGACGCCAGCGCCCCGGGCGAACCGTTTGCTACCAGGGCAAAGAATTCGCTTCCTCCAGAGTCCGGTGGAGGTAGTTGCCGTAACTGTTGTTGAGCTCCCGGGCCAGCTGTCGCAGTTGGGCAGCGTCGATATAGCCCATGCGGTAGGCGATTTCTTCCGGGCAGGAAATCATCATCCCCTGTCGATCTTCCACCGCCTGAACAAAATTGGCGGCCTGGAGGAGCGATTCATGCGTCCCAGCGTCCAGCCAGGCGATGCCGCGTCCCCACAGTTCCACGCGGAGCTGGCTCCGTTCGAGATACACGCGGTTGAGGTCCGTGATCTCCAGTTCACCCCGTGCCGATGGCTTCAACGTGGCCGCCAGATCGCACACGTCGCCATCGTAGAAGTAAAGTCCGGGCACGGCAAAATGGGAGCGTGGATGTTCCGGCTTCTCCTCGATCGAGATCGCCCGCCCCTGGGAATCAAATTCCACGACACCGTAGCGTTGCGGATCTTGCACCGGATAGCCAAAAATCACCGCCCCCTTGGTGAGCCGGGCCACGGAGCGCAGTTGATCGACCAGTCCGGATCCATAGAAAATGTTGTCGCCAAGAATCAGACTCACCGGCTGCCGGTCCACGAACTCGCGACCAATTAAAAACGCCTGGGCCAGGCCGCCGGGTTCGGGCTGTTCCGCGTAATGCAAGTGGAGTCCCCACTGGCGGCCCTCTCCCAGCAGGTGGCGGAACGCGGGCAGATCGGCAGGAGTACTGATGATCAAAATCTCCCGCAGGCCGGCCAGCATGAGGGTCGACAGCGGATAGTAGATCATCGGTTTGTTGTAGATCGGCAGGATTTGTTTGCTCGCGGCCCGCGTCAACGGATAAAGCCGCGTGCCTTTTCCGCCTGCCAGAATGATTCCTTTCATGGACGAATCCTGTTTGTGGTGCGGCGACTCGCCGCGACACGGAAAATGATTCCTGAAAGAGCCCCCAAGAAATCTCTGAGCCGCGCCAGTGAATCAGTGGTGAAGGAACCCCTGCTTGACCGTCGCGGCTCGAAGAATAGCGTCGTCGCCGGCTATCTATGGCAAGACGATGAACCCCCCTCCACCACGGTCGTGGGCCATCGGGCCCCTCACGAAACTTGGATTGTCAGATCTACTTTCCCATTCCTCAGAACGCCCTGATAGGCTTGCTCAACGCAGTTGCCATTGGGCAACTTCAACCAGCGGTTCGAGAATGTAAACGGAACACCAAGCAGCAGACAACCGGTGCATAGCAAGATCCGCAGGTCCAACCACCAGCTCACATGCTGCACATAATACAGATCATATGCCAACTTGGCTCGCACACTGGCCAAATCGCAATCGGGCGGAAGCTGCACCTGGGCCAGGCCCGTCAAGCCGGGGCGGACGGCGAGCCGTTCGCGGTACCTGGGAATCAACCGTTCCAGGTGTTCGGCGATCTCTGGCCGTTCCGGTCGAGGGCCGACCAGGCTCATTTCACCGCGTAGCACATTCCACAATTGCGGCAGCTCATCGATGTGGAAGCGGCGAAGCCAGCGTCCGACCCGGGTGATGCGCGGGTCGTGGGCGGTGGCCCAGCGCGGTCCGGTGTGGCGCTCGCAATCGTGGATCATGGTCCGAATCTTGTACAGGATGTAGGTTCGGCCGTTCTGGCCGACGCGCTTCTGGAGATAGAACACCGGACCGCGCGAGGTCAGCTTGACCAGAATTGCCGCAACCACAATCACCGGCACTGCCGGGATGAGGAGGAGCAGCGTGAGGACAGTTTCGGGGATCGTTGTGCGGGAAGGAGCGGGTCCCTCTTGGATCGGGACCATCGCTTGTCCAGCAACGGAATGGCGATCGTCCCGGCGGATACTACGTTCCCGTGGAAGGGCGTCCCGCTCCAAAAACATAAGCGCTACCTACCTTGGTTTCAGGTTCAAAGGCATCCGCCGCGTGGATCAGGATTGCGACGGAGGACCAAACAGACGTCTTTGGATTTCCGGCATGAAGACTTTGATGAAATCCAACATCGGGTCCTCATCCAGTTTCTCGTCTCGGCGCGACATTTGCCGCACGAGATAGATTTTGTAGAGCGACGGATAGCGTGCAAAATGGAACCGAGGATTGTCGTCGGCGCTCCAGGTTCCGTTGGAGCTGTACGTCCACAATTGGCGTCGATCTTTCCGCAATCCGCCGTCGAACCAGTAAAATTGGCCGACCCAGAACTCGACGCGCTGGTTCGGCGGAGCGAAATCCACGCCGAGTCGTTCCTTCTTGCCATCCAGCGTGCACCCCTCTCCGCCCAGGCAGACCTCGGGAGAATGCACGGCGATCGGTCCCGGCCGGCCACACAGAACCAGGACCGCAATCTCGGTCCCGTTGGGATGCGTGAAGGTTTGATTGAAATACCCCTGAATTTCGCCGACGACGAGGTCCTCATGGGCCAATGGTTTGCCCGGATGGCCTGTCCAGTCGCCGACGATCATGGGCACGTCTTGCTTGGGAAGCTTGGCGCAGGAAGCTTCGGGCTCGCCGGAGAAACTCCAGCGGTCCGTCCAACGGCCGTGCAGCAACTCCGAACCCATCAGGATAACGAGACCGACGGCAAATGGTAGGATTCGTGACATGCTCTTCCATCCACGTCCGAACGGAGGTCCGACCCCTGGGAATTTCGTCAGGATAGGAGTCGGACTCCCTTTCGGACAGATAGGAATTCCCTGTTTCGCGGTGGTTCATCGAACTTTCGCGAAACGGAGAAGATTGTTGATACGGCCTTAAACGGTCTGTTTGGCGTATTGACGAGAATACCCGTAGCTCCCCGTGTCCACGCCGTTGACGACCGCACCGAGGATGCGGATGCCAAGCGTGGCCAGCCGCTGGTACGCGGCATAGACGCTGGGGATACGGCTCACGTCGCGGAGCAGGGAGAAGACCACGACATCGACGTTTTGACCGACGACCAGCGTGTCCACGACGGGAAGCACGGGGCTGGAGTCGATGACGATGAAGTCAAACTGGGTCTTCAACTGTTCCAGGAGAGGAGAAAATCCATCCTGCGACAGGGTAAAGGTCTGCAACGCCTGTTCATCGAATTGCCCGGCGGGGATCAGCCAGAGGTTGGTAGCCGGCGTGGCCCGGATCACCTCGTCGAGCCGGACTTCCCCACGCAAGACTTCGCACAGGCCCGGTTCGGCCGGCAATTCAAACAGGCGGTGAGCGGCCGGGTTGCGCATGTCGCAATCGAGCAGCAAGGTCTTTCGACCGGCACGGGCGAGGCTACAGGCAAGGTGGCAGGAGAGGGAGGTTTTCCCTTCCCCGGAAACGGCACTCGTCACCATGACGGTTCGCAGCCCTTCGACGCGGGCTGCATGCAAGATCATGGTCCGTGTGGCGTCCACCGATTCGGTCATGAGGTTCTGCAAGTATTGCGCGTCGCCATTTCGCCGCAGCAGTCCAGCACGGGAACGCTCCGGCAAGGGGGGCAGCTGCCCGACCAGACGCCAGCCGAGGCCGTGGACCACATCCTCGGCGTTGTTGATCCGGCGAGCGCGGAATTCCCAGTAGGCGATCACGAACAGCACCAACGCCAAGGCGCCGCCGCCGGCACCGCTGGCGAGCATGAGCTGTTTCTTGAAGACCGCCTCCGGGATCGCAACCGGCGGGCCCTCGACCCGGGCACTACCCACTGTGTTTTGGGTTTGGGCTTCTAAACGGGCTTTTTCCACCCGATAGGTATCGCGAACCCGATCTTCCGCATCGAATTTGCGGAGCCTTTCTTGGATGTCCAGGGTTTCCGGGCCCTCTTTCTTGAGATTCTTATCCAGGTCGTCGATGCGTTCCTCGATCATCTTGATGAGCGCGTATGTCGCGGCAATTTCACTCTTGTTCTCGTCCTCGATATCCTCGCCAAGCAACGTTTTTCGATCGATGATCTTTTTCCTGAGTTCAGGGGTTAGCTTGTCTTCAAGAACCTTCAAATCGTTTTCGAGTTTCTTAATCTCATCCTGGGCATCTTTCAATTGCGTGCTCTTCTTGTCCATGACGCGCTCACGGGCAGTGAATGCCTTTTTCTTGACGTCAATTTTTTGCTTCAGATCGCGAATCTCATCGTTTTCTTCCAGCGCTTTTATGATCTCTAACCTGCTGACACGGGGACCTCCCTTTTTTCGGTTCTGGTCGTCCTGGAGTTTGAGCTTGTCCACCAGTGCCAAGGCATCCAGTTTCTGTTGCAAGAGCCGTTCCCGTCGCATCCGATCAAAGTCGCCAATATTCTGGCGTTGCGATGGGGTGGCCGCTCCGTTGGCCTCGACCCAGCGCTTGAAGTCTTCCTTCTCACGGTTTACGAAGAGGTCGAGCTTATCGATGATCTGGTTGATTTTATTTAGCCGGTCCATTCGCGCCGCGCGCTCCATGCTACCCAATTCCTGGGCGTAAACACGGGAGATCGCGTCGACCAAGATGACGAGCTCCGCGGGATTGTACCCGGAAAGCGTAATGCCCATGAGCTCGGGGCTGTTATAGGTGGCCTTCACTCCCCGCCGCAACCACTCGACGGGATACAGTTGCTCCCTTACGCTGGGCAATTTTGCGACATTGGGCTCGTCCAATGCTTTCTGAACCACCCAACGCTGCGTGACCAGTTGTGCCAGCGTCTGCGGATCGAACGGGGAAGCCCCCTCATCATCCCGGAGGAGCTTGGTCTTGTTGAACACAATCGTCGCTTCGCCGGTGTACCGCACCGGCATGAAATACCATGCGGCCGAGGAGGCAGCCACCGCGGCGAGGAGGCCCAAGGTAGTCGCCAGCAGCCAATGGCGTTTGAGCGCCTTGGCCAGTGACTTCACGTCCGGCGGAGCGGCCAGTCCAGGGGGCAAGGGAATGATCGGCCCCGGGGCACCGTAAACGGAGGAGCCGTTGACGGGCACCAACGGCTGGTTGCTCTGTCCTTGCGAGGGACTCGGTTCCGGCAAATGGAGGGGAGACTCTGATTGATCGGAAGAAGCCATGGAAAAGTCTCCAAAACAGGTCTTTTATGCCTCGGTCGCGGCTTGCCGTTTACGCTCGTCTGTTCCGAACATCCACCGCAAAGCCCGCGCGGAGCGCAACTCACGTTTTTTGGGAGGGCGACGATCGCCGGAGGTTCCGGCCTCGGGCGAAGTCGAAGCTCACGGTCGGTTTTTCTTCCACGGGGATGAACAACCGATCCAGAATCCAGAGCTCACCCAGCAACAGGGCCAGGGCCACCAGCATCATCAAGTAACCCGCACCGTCGTGGAAAAAGCTATGGGCCTTCTGGTTGAGCCAAGGGGTGTCTAAATAGTCGGCCAGCCGGAACAACAGCGCGGTCATGGTGATCCGCACGATGTTGGCCAGGATGGCGATGGGGATGGCACTTAGCAGGATGATCAGTTTATCGAGCCAGGGGCGCTTGATCACGATGACGATGGCCGTCGACAGGGCAAGAAAGATGAAGAGCATTCCCATGCCGCTGCACGCCGGGGCAATCTGGAGAACGTTGTTTTCGAGGATAATGTCGGTGCCGTCGGCGATGGCCGGGAAGCCGAGCGTTTGGAGGAAAAACGTACTGGTGGCCGTGGCCGCCAGCCGCAGCCGGTAAGCCCAGGCCGTCTCGACCGAGTACGGCAAGGGCAACATGAAGAACAGGAAGGCAATGGCCGGCCAGGCCCAGCGCAATGCCGACCAGCCACCCAGCAAAAGGCACAAGCCCGCCAGGCACGGCAAGAGCGACAGTGTGTCGAACCAGCGGATGTAATAAAACCCGTCCGTGAGGCGCAAAACGACTGCCAGGGCGATGAACACCAGTCCCCACCAGTTCGGTTTCCATTCCACGGCATCCAGAAGCGCACGGCGTTGCCAGAGGAGGAAGAGAGAAAAGAACGGCACGAGCCAGCCGTGGGAGTATTGGGCCGCGTCCCATTTGTTGACGATGATTCCCAGGGCCGGCCAGTACGTCCAGCACACGCCAACGATCAGGATCGACAAAATGACCCAGACACGGGTGGGCAGCGAATGCAGGCGGGCAACGAGGTCTTTTAGCATAGCGTTGGCTTTCGCCGAATTCGCGGAAAGGGGGACTGCCTTCCCAAGCATAGAGCGCTCACGTTCCGCGCGCACTTCGTCCCCGTGGGTTACAGCTCCGTTGCTTTCCTAATCCATTGGCCTCCTTGCCGTTGCGGCAGAAAATACGAGGCCGCCGATTCCCTGCGTGCGGCTTAGAATTCTGAGTCTGGAACTGTGATTGTAGAGTTCCGGACACGTTTTGAAAGTAAATTCATGCACCCACGGTAGCAATCGGCGCCGGATCGCTCTTCGGCTCGATCATCCAGCTTTCGATCTCGACCGATACGCCGCTCTGCAAAAATTGCACTTCCACAATGAACTTGAGCTGTTTTCCTCGCCGGAGAACTTTTCCTTCCAGTCCCGCCAAGGGACCGCTGGTAATCTCCACCAGCGCACCGGGTTTGAGGCGTTCCTCGGGAGTTAAGGGCGCATCGGACGCAATCAAACAGTATACCCGGGCCAAGTCGCCATGCAACTGGGCCTGATCGGGAACAGGCAAGACACGAGCCACCAAATTGGTTTCCAACGTTTTGAAGACCGCCTGGCTATCGGCGCGCAGGAAGACATAGCCCGGGAACAGAGGTACATAGGAGCAGAGCAAGCGGCCCCGGTGCCGCCATTGCCGCTTGCAGAGGGGGAGAAAGAAGGGCGTGGTGGTGCGCAAGAGCCTTCGAGCCAACGATTTCTCCGCCCGTGGGCGCGTGTGCAGGACCCACCACGGTGCCGCCCCTTCCGGAGTAACCGCCGCGGGATCGAGAAGGTCGTCGGGAAATACGAAGGGCTCTAAAGGCAGCAAGGGCATAGGTCTCTCCTCCCGTGTTGCATCCACCTCAGGTCCACGTCCGCACTCGAGGCACCGAGTTCGTCCAGAGACGGTCAGGGTCAGGAAATGAAAAGAACGTGCGGCACACCGGCAGACACGCGGTGCCCATCGCCGTGGCCGGGTGCCGCACTTTCAACCCAATCAATGAGCAATGACCTAGGAGCAAAACCTATGCCAGCCATTTCCTGTATCCCCCTAACCCGACCCTCCATTCCCTATCCCATTACAGCATGGACAGTTCAGATCAAGACACCATTACCAACCCGTTCGCGGATTGTTGTCGCAGCCCCTCTCTTCGCGTCCGAGCATAAAGGAAGGCTTACAAATCTGTGTTAACAGTGTTAACTTCTCTTAACACCGTTTTTTTGTTTGACGCCCTCCCTGCTCCGCACAGCTTCCGGCACCACCAGTATAAGTCACCAATCCTTTCACCGCCGGTTTGTATTTCCGCTTGTCTGCGATCCACGCCGGCTATCTGGTTGTGCTGGAGCATGCATCGGACTTGCAATCCGTCGGCAATCGGCTTATATCCCCGCGCTCAGCTTTTGCAGCCGCGCGAACAGGCCTTTTGCCCGGGTCGCCCCCACCTTGCGCAGACTTCTTAGAACCCGGGGGACACAAGCTGGACGCGCAAGCGAAGGGACCGCATCATGGCTTCCTTCGCGGGCGCTTCCCGGTGGTATCCCGTGTACGAAAACGGGGTCTGAAATCATGATTCCCAAGTTCCACACCCCTTTTTCGCACAGACTCTCAGCATTCTGCCCGATTTTAAACTAGGATTCGACGAAGCCTTCAAAGGAGAACCGCTCGAATGCCAACACGATGCTTTCGACCGCATCTTGAGGAGATGGAAGCGCGCCGGGTCCTGAGCGTCGTCCCGGTGCATGCTGGGGACAGTTTGCAAGCGGCCATCGATCATGCCCAGCCCGGCGACACGCTCATTCTCGATGCCGGGGCCACCTTCAGCGGGCCCATCTCCCTGCCCAACAAGACCGGCGATCAGTGGATCACCATCCAATCCGCTGCGCTGGACCATCTCCCCGCGCCCGGACAACGCGTCGGCCCCGACGATGCCGCCTTCATGCCCAAGATCACTTCCCCCGGCTTGGGCGAAGCCGCCCTCGGGACCGCTCCCGGGGCACACAATTTCCGCTTCGTCGGTATTGAATTCCTGCCGGCTACGCAGAATGCCTTTATCTATGACCTCATCGACTTCGGCGACGGCAGCAGTGCACAGAACTCCCTCAGCCAGGTGCCGCATGACCTCACGCTCGATCAGTGTTATGTCCATGCCTGGCTCGATCAGCCGCTCAAGCGGGGCATTGCACTCAACAGTGCCAACACCAGCATCGTCAATTCGTATATTGCCGGCTTCAAGGTGGATGGCCAGGACAGCCAGGCGATTGCCGGCTGGAATGGTCCGGGACCGTTCAAGATCGACAACAACTATGTGGAAGCCGCCGGGGAGAATATCCTCTTCGGCGGGGCCGCCACCTCGATCAACGGCTTGATTCCTTCGGACATCGAGATCCG